>Ga0265327_10000840_pt1 | contig 45861 bp, 62 predicted proteins | sample 41621metaG_FD_202089 | JGI IMG/M metagenome (GOLD analysis project Ga0265327, IMG submission 202089) | Rhizosphere microbial communities from Carex aquatilis grown in University of Washington, Seatle, WA, United States - 4-16-21 metaG | ecosystem: Host-associated > Plants > Roots > Rhizosphere... | reverse complement strand
GTTCCCCAAATAACTTCTTTCATAACTTATCCCCACCCTCCTCAAAGCTTGCGCGGATCTGGGCGCATTTTTGCAAAGAGACTTTAGCTCTGCGTCCACCCACTGAATCTTTGCAGTGTTCTTTCTGAATCTCATCACTCGATGATATCTTTAAAAAGTCATCGCAATCGTGGTATTCTTCTGAATGATCCCATGCTGTTTCATCTGCATAAAACTTTAAAGCTTCACTCATATTCTTCAATTGCTCCTCCAACATCGCAATGTACGCGTCTTTGCGCTCGTCGGATGGGGTTACTTCGCGGACAATTACTTCTTCAACCCATTTATACTTAGCAAAATCGTCCATTTTAGTATCACGAAGAACTCCGTCTTGATTATCAATGTACCCAAACCATTCTCTAGGCTTTTTCTCGCTGCTCATTTCAACCTCCCGAAAAGTCCCTCGCGCGTTTTGCGCTTTGGAATGTTTAACTTCTTTCTGATCTCCGTAATCGTCGCGCCTTTGTTTCGCATGCGTACGGCGAGTATCATGAGCCGCAAAGCTTCTTGACGTATTTTGGTGCTTTCTCTTGCTGTGCAGTATCCATCTCCGAACCAAAATACTGGTCGATTTTTTGGCTCAAATAAAGTTTTAAAAAACTCTCTTTCTCCTGCGTTTGCTTCCGCAACACGCATTGCATAGCAAACGACGAAATTTTCTTTCTTTTGACATTCCTTAGCTTTTTTAAATGCGCTTACTCTTAGCTTCATATTTTCCTTTCGATTAACCCGGCCCAAGACTTCTTGGTGAATAACAATTTGGCCCCTGAGCCGGGGCTTCGCTTGTGCGAAATTTTATTAGTTGCCGCCGCCGTAGCTGCCGCCGTAGACGAATCCGTTGCCGCTGCCGTCGCCGTCTCCGTCGCCGTAGCCGTAACCGCTGCCGTCGCCGAAGCCGCTGCCGCTGCCGTAGCCGAAGCCGCCGCCGTAGCTGAAGCCGCTGCCGTCGCCGCTGCCGCTGCCGCTGCCGCCGCCGTAACCGCCGCCGTAGCTGAAGCCGCCGCCGTAGCTGAAGCCGCTGCCGTCGCCGCTGCCGCTGCCGCCGCCGCTGCCGCCGCCGTAACCGCCGCCGTAGCTGAAGCCGCTGCCGCTGCCGTAACCGCCGCCGTAGCTGAAGCCGCTGCCGTTTAGTTGTGATTCGTCCATACTTTAACCCCGTCAATTGATTTTTTAGCCGCTTCAGTTACATCTAAAACTTCGATAACTTGCTTTAGTTCCACGCGGTCTACCGCGCATGGAAATTTACATTCATTTGGTTTCGATGTTCCTTTTTTCGCTAATTCAGAAAGCGAAGCGGCCCCGGCCCAAGACCATAGTCGTCTCGCGTCGCGAACTACCATTTGTGTTGATCCACCTTCCGTTTTTTCGCTTTCAACATATCCGGCGAATACACCTGCCGAATAAGTGCGAATGATTTGATATTTTTTACCTTCGGAATTGAAAGCTGTTTTTGATTCAATTCCTTTTTTAACGTAAACTTCCCCGTTGATTGCAATTTCATTGATTTCTGTTTTCATTTTCTGTTTTTCTTTCTCGCAGTCTTCTGCGCTTTGCGTTTGTTTTTACGGCGTTTAAAATCTTCGTGCAATTCGTTCAACTTCGCGAACGCTTCTTTTGTTATACTAAGTGCGTTAGATTCTGAAATCATGATCGTTCCTTTTGTTGAAAGCATGGGCTAAAACTCGTCTAGCTCTATCAATCGCATACTCGTAATCAGTGTGGCCATGGCCCTTTAAATAGCGAGAGGCCGTGGAAAGCTGATCTGCAATTTTAATAAGTTCTTGCCCCGCATCGTAAAGGCTCATCTTTTGGTCTAAGAAACGAGCATGCCGACTTAGCATCATTTCAGTCACCCACTCTGCCTTTGGTCCTTTTAAGTCGGTATAAAGCTTTAAATGATATGCCCAAAGTCCTTCCCTTAATTGAACCTCTGTAATCTGGAACTTCTTATTAAAAAGAACACCCCAAGTGTTTACTTGATACTTATTTTCGTTCATACATCGCTCCTTAGTATAGTAACTATTGCTGGGAAATTTTCAGGGTTCCAATCAATATCTCATGATTTCCAAGATCAATCTTAGAAACCGCTCTAAGAATCTTTACTTCTCTAATTACCATATCTTGTAGGCTACAGTCTCTCATCGTGTAAGCCTTTCAAAAGTAACTGGGATCAAATCCAAAATTCTAGCTAGGGTATCTACTGTAATCCCTCTATCTCCCTTTAAAATTAAGGACACATGAGGCTGTGATAACCCTGTTTTTTCAGAAAATTGTTTTTGGTTAATATCTAAAAAGTCCAGTATTTCTTGTAAGTTTTTACCAATCTTCAATGAGTTCATTTTATAAACGCTCCTTCTACAATTATTTTGTTTCATGCAACAAAGAATAACAAGCTTTCTCTAAAAAAGCAAGCTTTTTTAGAGAGATTCGATATAATCCTTTAACTCATCGGAATATTTGAACCATTCCCCACGAATCTTAAGCCTTATGAATCTTTTGTGTAGATTTCTCTCCTGAAGCATAGTGCCTTCAATGACCTTTAGCACGTCATAATCGTATGGAGAGTATTGAGTGTGCAGCTTTAAACGCCGCTCCATCGTCGTCCGAGTGAATCCAATTTTCACGCAATCTGTTTTTTCAGCGAGTAGGAAGTAGATATAGCCACGGTGTTTCAACGCCTTATCCATGCTTATATTGTAGCACACAGATTTTGTTTGCCTTCATAAAAATTTATGCCTAACCTAAGTACGGGCACAAATATGAACGAAAAATTAATTCAACTAGGCATTGATCCATCGTCTATCAAACCAAACACTACAGTTTCAACTAAATCAAACCATGGTACCGTTTGGGTAAAGCACTATGCGCTAACCATTAGGATGATTTTATTTAATGTTCTAATCGTCGGTTCCTACTCAGGGTTAGAACTAGGGGAGGATGGAAACCGCGTACTTACCCTCTGGGAGCCCGTTGACGAGCTTCCAGAGGGTAGTATTGACCCCCTTGAAATTATCCAAGAGATTGAGAAAGGGGTGAAAGAAGAGGATGTCAGACAGAAGAAAGAGAAGCTAGTTATTAACGAGCGAGTAGCTCGTGAAGCTCAAAAGTTCATCGAACAGTTGCGCTCTAGCGGTTATGTTAACGCTGTAAATAGCCCTTATTTAACCCGAAAGAAAATTGAGACCCAAAAGGGTACTTACATAGACCAAAGCGGCACCTTAATCATTCCTATGGTTGCCGAACGCGGCTTTGTTTGGAACTATCAACGAATTACACCAGAGGGCGATAAATATTTTCTTGCTGGGGGCCGAATTTCCGGCTGTTATCATGTCGTTTCAACCGGAACGACTAACACTATTTTTGTTGGCGAAGGCTATGTAACTTGCGCTAGTGTTGCCATGGCCTTCAAAGAACAGAATAAACGCCCTATCGTTATCTGCGCGTTCAATTCGGGGAACATGCCTCATGTCGTTAAGGCGATGAAGGCGCTACACCCTGACAAGAAAATCATTGTATTAGCTGATAATGACCAATGGAAAGAAAGAAACACTGGCATTCTAACTGCACAAAAATGCGGTGAGGCTTTTATTACTCCTCAATTTAATTTAGAGGACGAAGCGGTTCAGGCTTTAAAGCCAACCGATTTTAATGACCTCCATACCATTATGTCTCTAGGTGAGGTCTACCGTCAGATTCACGGCGGCTTAGAGCTTATTAATAACGCGACAAAGAAACGAGAAGAGGCGGCGCTATCGGCCAATATTAGCGGCGAAGATGAGACGGAAATTTCTGTAGCACGTAAGCTTGTGACGCATTTTGGAGACTCCATCATAGCTTGTGGCGAAGACTTATTCGTCTGGGATTCCGGTAATGGCTATTGGAAGCATTTGGAGAAGGGCAATTTCCAAAGTATTATGCAGATTATTATTCGTTTTTTTGGGGACTCTGCCACGGATAAGAAAGTAAAAGGGGCTTTTAACTTGTTCCGAGTCTGTATCTCGCAAGTTAGCCAGGATATTTTTACTCAAAAGAAACACCTCTGTAATTTTAAAAATGGGACGCTCGTGCTAAATGAGGGCAAAGTATGGCTAAAGCCTCATGACAAGCGCGATTTACTTACTTATTCGCTGCCTCTTTTGTGCCCACTTAATGCGGCGAACAAACTGGAAGGGGGGGATTATTCCCCTCCTGAAGGTTTATTTCGAGGGCTACTCAGACAAGTCTCTCAAGATAACCCTGAAACTTTGAGACTACTTGCTCAAATGTATGGTGCCCTTCTATTTCCTGTACATCCTCAGATTTTCTTTATCCTAGGCAAAGCTAATAGTGGTAAGTCTACAATTGCTAAGGTTGCTTTAAATCTCGTGGGTATTCAAAACTGCTCCAGCGTCTCCCCAAATCGTTTATTCGGCTTCAATTTGCATCAGACGATGGGTAAGAGAGTTAACTATGACCTCGATATCCCTACAAAGTTCCCTCTCACTGATGACGTTCTAAAGAAAGTTATCGATCAAGTGCCTATTCAAATTGAGAGAAAGAACCGTGACGCCGTGCAAGCTACTCTCCCGCCAGTCCATCTTTACGCCGGGAATGACTTACCGAATCTTGGGGAGGGTAACGCTAAACCTTTCGAACGTCGGGTAAGCTTCATTGAAGTAAAGTCTCAAGAGATCAGGGAGCCTATTCGAAACCTTCACGAGCAAATTTTAGAGAAGGAGCTAGAGCACGTTTTAAACTTCGCTATTCAAGGCGCTTTGAGCCTTAGTGAGTCGGGAGGGGCGTACCTACAGACTGAGGCTAAAAAGGAGTCTCTGAGGGACTGGGAGCTAGCAAGCTCACCTGAAAAGGATTTCTGGGACCAATTAAAAAGTGACGGGGTGCCCGTTTACGATGATGACGGTAAGTCTACCGGGGATCGATTATTCTATGAGGTAGGCAAAATGGCGATGAGGCCCCTAGTGTACCGAACGGCTAAGAAAGTCATCGGCCAGCAATTTAGAAAGCATTTGCTATTTAAAGAACTTTTTAAAAATGGGGTTTACGAACACGCAAGTAGCGGGGTTGTATACTTTGCCAATTTAACGGTTAGATTAGGCAATCAAGAGATTTAATGCCCACGGCCACACAACCAAAAGGCATGAAAAAACCCCTATACGTCGTCAACCGTATAGGGGTTTAGTTACTTTCTGCCCTTAATCGCGGCTAGTAAGGCCATGAAAAAGATAATGATAAAGGAGACACCGCCCCCATGCTCATTATGTTGATGATGCCGCATAAAGCCTCCCGTTTTCCTCGGTTGGTTATGCTATGAGGAACTTACTGAATAACCTCTAATTCTTTACGGGAGAAAACAAATTGTTGCGATGAGCCCCATTTAAGAACCTCCACCACAAAATTTCCTTCTCCCGTCCGTTGTCTAATTGTGCCTATGTGCCCCTTTAAAACGGGGCTTAATATCCTCACCCGTTGCCCTAGTTTCATTGGATAGCGGCATGAGCGAAGCGAATGGATGCCCCACTAGCCGCATCCATACTCATATTTTTGATAGTTTGCTGCCCTTGGATGAAAGACTTGATCTGCCCAACGATAAGCCCCGCGATAGTTAAAGCACAGTAACTCGTGGCCTTGGCAGTGCAAGGCGTCTTTTCGGCCTCGTCGTCAGAATATAGGCTTTTAGCGTAAATGTCGCGCGTAGGCTCATCAAAGGCCGTATAAAGGAGAATCTTTTCAGCCCCCATGCGGCCATCAATCATGACAACATCCTCGCAAAGGTCCGCTGTAATTTCGGCACGGGCTTTCATTGAATCAACGGCTAACACCACGATGCCCTCGACTGCGCAAGCATCTAAGGGTGAAAATAACATGGGCACTGTTTTGATTTCGCATCCCACGTTTAAACAAATTTCGCGCAAAGCCTCGACCTTGTATTTGCCAATGTCGCTAATGCCATAGAGTTGATTGCCGACGTTCTCAATGGCTACCTTATCGGGGTCATAGACTCGAATATGCTCAAAGCCCATTTTAGCCAGTGCAAAAGTTACCCACGAGCCGATACCGCCCGCCCCAATAACTGTGATGGGTTTTTTGAGCCCATCGCCTGAAATTAAATCAAAATGACGCGTTAAGTGTTTCTTGTCTCGTAGGTCGTTAGCAACTTCTAAAGGTGTATTACTCATAATTAACATTTGATTTCTCCTTATTGCATTTTGTTTCGGTCATGAACGGGAATATCATCATGATGGGCATAGTTCTCTTCGTTTGGGTCATATTCGGCGTCCACATCGTCTGCGTCCCTTTGGCCCCACGCCTTTTCAATTAAATCATTTCGCTCCATTAGGAACTCTTTTTGCTCTAGGGCCATGTTTTTATACTCGATAATCGCGTTACGACGATCCGTTTTGCTTGCTTTAGCCCGTTTTAAAATCGGGATAATTTGCTCTAACGTCGAATCCACAGCGCTTTCAGAGATAGCAAAAACTAAATCCTGACTTAAAGCATTCAGAAGCTTTCTATCTGCATCTTCTAGCTTTGTCTCAAAATGGGGCAGGTCAAAGTAAGCTTTAGGGGCATTTCTGGCGGCATTCTCTACCGCTTGATGCCCGATTCTAGCTAAGTTGCTCCCCGTGTAATCTTTGTTAAAGGGGTCAACGACATTTACGGCCCTTGGCTTACATTTATCCTCAAAATCGGCTGACCACGCTTTCTTAGTTTCCTCGGTAGCGATATTGTGAACAATTTGAGTAGCGACATTATCAAAATAAAGATGGGGGCTTAACTCTGTACCTTTGAGCCATACTGCTCCCCTCATTTCTTTTTTCTTGTTAAACACAACGGCCACACAAAGCCCCTGTGCTCCAATTTCTTTGATCGTGTCAATGTCAGTATTAGACCAAAAAACTCCCATGTTTACGTGTGAGTGCCACCAAAAATATAGGCCCCCTACTGAGTTTCGAAGGTCATACATGGCCTTCGTTACCGCATGAGAATCGATTTCCGTATGCGTTGAGGTATTCACTTGCTTTAGAAGGGTAATCTCTGTAACGGCGTATCCTTCCGGGGTTACAACAACCTTTCCTAGGCCTGAACACTCAATGTCTGACTTATCGACGTAAAACTGAATTTGCTCATAAATATGGTACGGTATTGAAATTTTCATTAAATAGCCTCTACTTTCACTAAATTGCCGTTATTACGGAATAATCTCTTATCGATTGCACTCTGAAATAACGTGTCAATACCAACGTAAGGGGTACTTGAAGTGTTAAAACGAGTCATCGTCGTGTATAGCTCGGTTAAGGCATCGCAAATCTGGCCATTCCGAATTTTAGAGTAAACTGAGTCAGAGTTAGCGCCCAAGCAAACATCTTGATTATGGATGTAGGGCCCTGCGCTAGCTGTAAAGTTTTCCTCTATCGGAATGAAACGAATATTTAGATGGTCCAAAGAAATGATGAAATTAAACTTACCAGCGTTTATTTTATTGCCCTCCCAGGTGTAGAAAACGTCTTCCAGTGTCTCAACCCGAATAACCGTACCTAGAGATCTGCCACGCTTAATAATTTCTTTGATGCGTCTCACTTTGAAAAGAGGGTGCTCAAAAATATCTGGTGAAATGAGTGGCGGCAACGGTTGCGGCGTTTGAAATGATAGACGGATAGTGCCAATGGATGTCCTGCGGTCCGCTGTTTTAATAGCTTCAGTAATCCGAAGTAGCTGGGCAATATAGTCGGTTTGAATCTTTTCGTTATAAGCCTTGACGAAAAGAACGGAGCTTCTATTCTGGCGTCGCTTTGGTGCTTTGGGTTTAGGTTTTTGATTGAATTCAAAAATGGCCTTAAGAACCTCTTCCTCTGTGGTTAGGTCTTTAACAAGCTCTCTTACTTCCGCAGTCGCAGCGATTACGTGCAAGAAATTTGCTTTATTGAACGGGCGAGGGGTAAGCTTTTCTAAAGATGTCCCTAGTAAAATCGTGTTCTTAAGAATCCATCCGTCGATAGAGGGGTCAGTCGAGAAGTGAGCCTTTCGCATGGTAGCGTCAGTCATATTGGCATTGTTTAAAATTGCCCCTATTAAATTTGCCTCATCTAATCTAGCACCCGTAAAATCAGCACCCGTAAAATCGCAGTATGAAAAACATGCCCTATGGCCTATGATATTTACAAAAGAGGCCCCTCTAAAGTCGCTACGGTCAAAAATTGAGGGCCCTAATTCTGCTCCCTCAAAATTAGCATCTCTCGCTTTTAGACTAACGGCATTGTTCGTATAGATTACTGCGCCGGACAGGTCGGCACCCTCAAAATTGCACTCAGTTAAATCTGTAAACCTAAATTCAGCCTTTCTAAGGTTAGCCCCTTGGAAATTACAAGCTTTCAACTGGCTGCGGTCAAAGTCTACTCCCTCACAATTTGAACCCGAGAAATCCGCACCCGCAAAACTCCTCCCAGAAAAGTTAACCCCACGAAGATCAAGATTCGCAAAAGTAACATCCCCCTTGTTCCTGTGGGCCCTCTCCAATAATTGTAATTTAGCCTCACTGAAAAGAGGTTTAATTGGCTCTGAGTTTTCCTCTGCTTTCATTTCTTTGATTTCTTCCATATTGTTTCTTTCCGTGCCTAACGCATTAAATAGGTCTATAAAACGTATATTTCGGGCGGCTAGGGCTTGCGTCAAAAAATTTTGATATTGTCGAGATTCCACTATGGGTCTGGGCCCATCATTATAAAGACTTGCCAAAACTAACGTTTGAGCCCTAAAAATGTCTTGGGCTGCCTCAGTCCCAGAATTTTCCTGCGAATCCATGTAAACCTTTCTAAATAAAAAGGGCTAAAGTGTTACCTCTAGCCCTTTTATTGGGTTCATTCTTTAATCAATCTACTCGATTGAATGTAAAATTACTTACGGCCACCTTTGACAGATAGCGCGAAAGATACGTGCTGATAGTCTTTTAACGAGCTATCCATTAACGCAGTCTCGCCGTTAATTGCTGCCGTGTAATTGCCTGATAGACCGAGTTGGTCGAAAGCGTCGCGAACGGTTTCAGCTTCGATAACTTTTGGTGAGCCGCCTAATACTTGTGCTGTGATGTTCTTTGCCATGATTATGTTCCTTTGGAGGTGTAAAGCCCCTGCCTTGCTCGTTTATGGTATTGAAACGGGCACCATTGCCCGAGCCAAAAACCCAATGACCGTAACGAATGCCTCGCCTCTTCTATTGCTTGTGCCAGGCACGCGCTCAAAAGGTTTCTTTCGCTACGGCTTTGAGGCTTTGGGTTACTTTGAACGGTATTTGTCATTAGACTACCGAGCGTTAGACTTCGCCCAGGGCTCAACCTATTTAGCTAAGGGCCTCCACCCTTCAGCCGTTTTAATTTTGCAGCCGTCCCTAACAGTCCATCGATGCTGGGCACCTAATTTGCTTGCGCGAGTAGCACACTCGTCTTGCAGGCAAAATAGAATGACGAAGGTTAACGAAAGCGATAAACTAAGTAATACTTTAAACATTAATAAACCCCCCAGTAGTCTTTGCACTGATACGCATTTGAAGGCGGCGTATTCAGCAAACACTGGCTGTAGCCCTCTAATTGCGTAGATGTACACTGACCGTAAAGTAACGGCCCTCGACATTGAATGATAGGCATTCGCTGACATTGGTCATTGCCGCAAGCTGTTAAGCTTAGTAAAATTAAAAGCCATGGTTTCATGATGCCTCTACCTTCTGTTCGATCCATTTAAGTTCTTTGTCGCCTTTTCCAAAGCCTTCAATTTAGCGTTGTACTCAATGGCCTTTTCGTATGCTCTATCAAGCGCTTCCATTCGTGCCTTGTCGCCTTTGCGAGTACGCGGCCACCAATACGCATTGTTACTCAGCTCAGCTCGGTGATATGCCGCGTATGAGGTGAGCTTCAAAAAAGTATGGTAGTCATCTAAAAAAGGTGGACAAACATCTTGCCAAGTCTCGCGAACAGCTCGACAAAGCCCAATCCCTAATCGTGATTTTGAGCTAAATGCCCCATATTTATGAGACTTAATAGCTTTAGCTAGTTTTTTCTTAGCCCTCAGAAAAACATCAGGTTTTAACGGAAAACCGGATAGTTCTTCTCTTAAAGAGTCTTTTGCCATTAGCATTACACTAAATCCTTTACAATAGGTTCACCCTTAGCTACGTGCTTTGTCGCTTTGCACACATAGTACTCATATCCCTCACTGGCCGTGAAACGTTTAGCCGCATTCAAGGCATCCTCTTCAGTGGCATAGGTAGTGGCACCTCGCCCCACGAGCCCCACGATGACAAACTTAGCCCCTTCTTTACGGGAATTCCTCAAACTTAAAAGTAGCTCTGTTAATTGTCTAGCCTCATCCTCGGATAATGTGGGTAAATGTGTTACGAGCGCTTGTTTAAATATGCTCATTAGATGGCCTCCACGGATTTAGCAATTGGTCCCTTGGCACCTTCGTATAGATCAAATTGAACCTTTTGGCCTTCGTGCAAGGTCTTGAAACCGTTGCCGCGTACCTCTGAGTAGTGGACAAATATGTCCTTTCCCTCATGCGTGATGAAACCAAATCCCTTTGGTTCATTGAACCATTTGACCACGCCGTCCACGGGTGCCTTTGGTGCGTCTGGGTTTTGCGGGCGTTTCTTGCGCTCTTTTTGTTGCTCGAACATGCTACATTACTCCTCTTAGGGCCATGCCATAGGTCATGAATATTGCGGTTAAAAACAATGTTCCCACGAATAGGCCAACTAAAACTATTCTCTGCTTCGGCATAACTACTCCTCGTCGCTAACAGGGTTAAGGTCGAATAGGTCTTCCATGTCATCCAATGGATGCGCTAGAAAATCGTCGTAGTCCTCGCCCTGTGCTTTGATTGCTTGATTTAAAAAATCGGTGTTTACTTCTGGCATGCTACCCCCTGTGATGCTTAATACGTTAATCTAAATACAAAGGCACTAGGTTGCATATGGCCGCACGTTTAGTCGTCAGTTATGGGGATTATTCCCTCAGATTCGGACTTATATAGACTAATCTTAGCCTCTGCGCCTTTGCTCATTAGTGCCTTTGTACAGGATTATAGTGCATCCCTCGTGCCAAGCCTCTGACGATCTATAAACGATTTGACATGATATTGACGCTGGTTAGTCAGAATTTATTACAAGAATAGCCAGGTAAAAGTTGCAAAATGTTCAATGACTACCCATGTTTACATGATGTGTTGAGGGTTGCTGGGAATAAAAAAGGCCGGGATTGTGGCCCCGGCCCTTAGTTACTTTGGTTTGCCTTCGCTTTTTTTAATTACTGCCCCCTGCTTCGGGTTTTAAATTTTAGCGGCCTTTTTCAGTCGTCCATCTTTGCGCCGTACTTGCGTTACTTTGCGCGAAGTCAAGCTCACTATCATCCATTAGTCGGCAAACAATCCAGGCGACGTCAGATTGGTCGAAGTTATCGAATAAATCTCTTTCATCTCTGAATTCATCGATGATTGATATTCTTTGCTTAGAACTTAACTTTTTAAAGTCGGCAAGTGCTTCCCAAATTTCATCCAGGTCTTCCGTTGTTCTTTCTAAATCGATATGCGTGAATGCGGACCCGTTGATTCCTTCAATCAATGCTCTAAATTTCTTTTCGCCAAAATTGCATGCTTGTTTTTTCATCTGGCTATACCTTTTTAAGGGTTACTTCGTACCCCAGGGCCTTTGAGATCTTAAGGAAGGATTCAAGTGTGAGCTGATCGGTTACGCCGCTCTCTAGCTTACTGATGGCCGATTGTGAGACTTTAGAAGCTATGGACAGATCTACTTGAGTCATAGGTCTGGCTTGGCGTGCGCCTGAAACTAGGAAGCGGAAATCGGAAACGGTTTTTATATGCATAGAGGCTAGGATATACCATGAAGAATATGAATGCAAGCATATTTTTAGCTATTTTAAATAGTGCCTTTGTGCCTATGTATTTTGTTGTGTAATAAATGGGTTTTGGCAATTCTTTAATTTGACGCAAGATTCAGCAATCTCTGACGCGCCCCCTATTCGCACCGCACAATGCCTAACGAGTGTTAGGAAAAAGAGTAAAACATTGTGTAAAAATTCCCCCGCCCAAAGGCTCGAAAACACTAAGAGAAGAGTAAAACCATTTTTTCTACTCTATGTAAAAAAAGTTATTCCATAGGCACACCGCACCGCAATACGAACCCCCCTATGCTACTATATCTCAGTAGCCAGCCGATCAAAGTCGCTGAACCATTTTGCACTGAGCAATTGCGTCATAACCCCGAGCGAAAGAATCGTGCCAACCTGCGCGCTATGTGTCATTGGCCCAAAGGCCCATAGTCTCTTCCCAGGCCCCCAACCAATGAACCACTTAACCCACGGCCACGGCTTGCCTTAACCCTTGGCCCATAGGCCCTGCGTGCCCGCTGTAGCGCGTTTAACGTGGACACTAGGGCCTTTGTATATGTCGCGAGTAGATACTCTGTAAAGGGATTCTTAGGGCCTTTGGTAACGTGGTGCAAAGAGGCAGTGTGTCACGGAGCCAAAGGATTTCTTTACGGGGGGAGGGGGGTCTTCTATTCCAAGAGTATACGTATAGTGCCAAAGGCCCATAGGTTCGATTCACCAAATATAATACCTGACTCTTTAACTTTGTACTTGCAATACATTAATAATATGGCAATGCTGATCGTAGTATGTCAAAAACACCAATTGGCGAGAAAACATTAGCACCTCTAGTCGGTATGCCCGATGGATCAATGATCCAAGGAACCCCTCAAATTGTTAATTATACGAAGGAAGTCCTCCGCAACCCACTAGATACCTCAGACAGTACTTCTCAATCTGCTATTTCACTTTTACCGCCAGAAGAACGTTTCATTATTGAAACCCACACAAAGCGTAACCCAGATGTATTTAAGATGTCTGAACGTAACCTATTGAACCATATGAGCGCAATGGGTTTTGATCCTTCGTCCACTGAAAATCTATTGCGAAATCGCTTCTGGCTTGAGTATGACCATGCAGTGACAGGGGGGTTCCCCTCTATTCGAATTAACGAAGTAATTAGAGGGGTGTGCTCGTTTAAATTTTTTAGAGAGACGTTTCTAGCCAATCAGTTCATGGTTGCCTACCTTATGCTTCCCCCTATCAATTTCAAGGTGAAGCAAGAGGAGACATTACTTTTTGCCTTAGATAAACTTAGACAAGTTTTGGACCTTCCGTCTCGCAAACCCAATGGCGACGTAGACATGAGCGTAGTAAAGGCTCAAATGGGTATCTATCATATTTTAGAGCGTCGCGTGCAGGGGGAGGTCATCCAAAAGACAATGAATGCCCATGTTATTGCCCCGCTTCACCCAGCGACACAGGCAGAGCAAGAGCAGCTTTCAGAGGAACAAATTATAATGAAAATGCAAGAGCTTGTGGATAAAAAGAAAGCAAGAGATACCACGAGAGCAGCTATGTCCGATGTGTTCACTGTGAAAGGTACGCCAATTGTCACAGACTAGAGAACAGCTTATTGCGCATTACAACCGATTAAAGGCAGCAGAGGAGCTAGTTGCTCAGCGCGAGCAGATGCTTCCCCATCTCTATGCCTACGGCTGGTATGAATGGGCGTTAGACTTCCTACACACAACTAACAAAGTTGCCTTACTAACGGCAGGTAACCAATTATCAAAGTCGTCAAGTCAAATACGTAAGATGATACATTGGGCCACAGAACCAGCGTTATGGCCTAGACTATGGGATGAGACGCCTAATTTATTCTGGTACCTCTATCCCTCGCAACCCGTTATTAACCAAGAGTGCGCGACTAAGTGGGAGACTAAATTCCTTCCACGAGGACCAATGAAAGATGACCCACAGTATGGGTGGAAATGGATTAAAGACGGTATCAACTATAAAGGTATCTCGTTTAATACTGGTATTTTACTCCTGTTTAAGTCTTACTCACAACGTTCAGACGTACTACAGACTGCATCAGTACACTATTTAGGGTGCGATGAGGAGTTAGACGTAGACCTATACGACGAGTTAATGTTTCGTACTGCTGCGACCAAAGGTTACTTCAGTATGGTGTTTACAGCAACAAAGGGTCAAGATTTCTGGCGTCGAGCTATGGAGCCGCGCGAGGGGGAGGAAGAGGCCCTTGTTGGTGCGTGGAAACGTACTATTTCGGCCTATGACTGCTTAGAGTATGTGGATGGCCGAAAATCCCCTATTACTCTTGAGTGGATTGCGCACATGCGTTCTCTCTGTAAGAACGAGACTGAGGTACAGAAGCGTATCTACGGGCGTTTTATTAAAGCCGAGGGGCGCGTCTATCCCGGTTTTGACATGCTCACGAATGTTAAGGCACACCACAATGTACCGAAAGATTGGCTAATCTACGCAGGGGTAGACCTTGGTTCAGGTGGCGAGGAAAATGAGACGGGGGACGGTGGCAAGATGAAAAAGCCAGCGCACCCCTCTGCTATCGCTTTTATTGCAGTTGATCCGACATATACAAAGGGCCGCGTATTCCTTGGATGGAGGGGGGACGGGGTTAAGACTATTGCAGGAGATGTATTTGATAAGTACCAAGACCTAGTTAAAAAGAATAACCTATCTATTACTCAAGCTTGCTATGACTATGCAGCAGCGGACTTTGGTACGATTGCTGGACGAAATGGTGTACATTTTTCTAAAGCTATAAAGAAACGGGAAGATGGGATTGGTATTGTTAACACTCTTTTTACTAAGGGAATGCTACAGATTTACGATACACCCGAACTAATGAAGTTGGCCAATGAATTAGCTACTCTTGATTCATTTACGGATAAGCGGCATGCCAAAGATGATTTTTGTGACGCACTAAGGTACGCAGTAATGATGGTTCCTTGGGCATTTGATGATGTAGATAAACAACCGGAGAATAAAAAGAAGGAGACAGATTATGAGCGACAACTTAGAGAACGCAGGGAATTCATCGATGGCAACCAGGAGAATCCGGAGGACGAGGAATCGAACTGGGACATCCAATCAGAGCTTGACGAATGGGCAAGCTATCTCGAATAAGTTGACTAGTCAAGACGTATGCAATATCCTAAAAGAGTGCGCTCAAACTAAAGTCTCCTCACTACGATTTGGAGGGCTTTTTGTTGAATTTGGGACAAGTGAACCGAAGGCCAACCATAGTCGCGGTCAAGTTCTTACGAATGAAGAGCATGATAGACAGAATGACGTTCAGATTCAGAAAGATGCAGAAGAAGCACGTAGAGAATTTATATCTGAACTAAAACTTACTAATCCTGAATTGCTTGAAGATATGGTTGCGGCAGGCGAAATTAAACCAGAGGAACTTGAAACATGATTACTGCTAGTTACAGAGGACAAATTGCGCAAGACTACATGGCAGGTCAGGAAGACCGCGCCAAGGAACAAAAGAACAGTGAAGACAAAAAACTTCTTGCGCGTTTGAACATGGGGTATCGCGACGGTGAGAGTGCTGATAGAGCAATTTTTGCCGAAATGCGTTCAAACCTTCTTCTCGTAGCTGGTGATCATTATATTAAAAAAGAATCAATTATTAATCGCCGTATTCGGGATAATCGTGAGCTTTCTGAGACCCAAAAACTTCGTTTAACAAAAAACCATACACGCCGTATTTGCCACCTTTATTCAAATAATATTCTTGCCCCAGGGCCAAATGTTGGATTTGCCCCTAAAGATGAAAATAGTCTTCAGGATCAAAAACTAGCAGAACTTCAACATGCTGTTTGGATGGATGCCTGGAATCGCTATAACTTAGCCGCACACCGCTATCGTTGGATTGATAGTTTTGTTCAAGTAGGAGAAGTGCATGTACTTATTCAATATGAGGAAGGTACAGGCGATTTCATTGGGTATGAAGCTAAAGTTGATGAATCAGGAATGCCTGTAACTGATGAATATGGCATGTACGTTCAAGATGATAGCAAACCTGTGTTTGGTGGTCGTTTTATATTCCAAGAAATCATGGGTTTTAACCTTATTCGCCCACAAGATTGCCAAGACTTGCGCGAAGCAGAATGGCTTTGTGTTCGCGAAATGGTAGATGTTAAAGCACTTAAGAAGATGTTTCCTAAGTGCGCAGAGATGATTCGTTCCGAAGGAACAGAGTCTCAGATGCTCGTATTTGACGCAACCCAAGGTGGTTATAGCTATGCAAAGAATCAGACGTTAGTTAAAAAATATTTTTATCGAGCAAGTATCAAGTATCCTAGAGGGCAGTTCATTTTTACAACGGGTGACGTTGTACTAGCGCAAGGGGAACTACCGAATGGTATTTTTCCAATCGTTTCAGAACTTTTTGATGAAGTACCTACATCTGCACGCGGTCGTTCACCAATTAAAGCAATTCGCCCTTATCAAGTGGAGATTAATCGATCTGCATCAAAAATTGCAGAACATCAAGTTACATTAGGTGACGATAAATTAATTATTAAGAATGGCTCTAAAATGTCCGCTAGTGGAGCTATGCCTGGGGTTCGTGCTATTTCTGTTTCCGGCGATGACCCTAAAGTTTTACCAGGGCGTTCAGGTGAGCAATATCTTCAGTACATGCTTTCTCAGATCGAAGAGCTTTACAAAGTCATGGGTATCCCCGATGACTTAGCGGATAAAGCGGAGCAAATCCAAGACCCAGCAATTTTACTTTATCGCTCAGCCTCGAAGAAAAAAGTCTTTCAGCGCTACATTTCTAAATTTGAAAACTTCATGAAGAAGTTTGTAGAGACCTATATGGCGCTTGCCCGTATTCATTTGCCGGATGACGCCATTATTTCTGCAATCGGTAAAAATGAAGCTATTAACATTGCTGAGTTTAAGCAGACGGAACCTAGCGGATATGAGGTAAAGATTGAACCTCAGTCTGATGATATCGAATATAAATTTGGTAAGCAAATCGCTATTAACCATATGCTTCAATACGTGGGCAGCCAATTATCGAGAGAAGATATTGGCAAATTGATGGCTGAAATGCCTTTTGCTAACTTTAAAGGAATTTTTTCAGATTTTACTATTGATGATGAAGTGATGAACAATGAAATTCTTGCGCTTGATCGCGGAGAGCAGCCTCCGGTTTCAGAATCAGATAACCATCCTTATGCAATCAAACGATTAAATGCGCGTATGAAGAAGCCGGATTTCCGTTTACTTCCTCCACAAGTTCAAATGTCCTATCAGCAAAAATTACAAGTCCACGTTCAAATGGATGCTTTCCAAAAAGCTCAAATTCAACGTGCAGAACAAGGTTTCATTCCTACAACGGGGGCATTGGTACGTTGTGATATTTATGTCACTGATCCTACTAGCCCTAAGGGTAAGAGCATGAAATTAGAAATTCCTAATGACTCTTTGATGTGGCTTAAAGAACAATTAACTACACAAGGAACACAATTGCAAGAACTGCACTCTTTACCGCAGAACGTTCAAGCACAGGAAGCGCAGTATTACGGGACTGCGGCATCTTTACAAAACGTAGGTGGGCCGCCACCTAATAACCAAGGATTCTAACAACCTACCAAAGTTAGAACTCCCCACCACAGGAGACGTAAATGTCAAAATCATTAAGAGAACAGTTAGCAGAACGCCGTCAACAGTTACAGACCGCAGAGGATACAGGAACCTCAGCGCCAGACATGGAAGAGTTGGAGAACGCTGAAGAAGTTGAAATCGATGCGGAAACACCAGAGATCGAAGAAACTTCGACTCCTGAGTTACCGGAAGAGGCTGAGGTTACGCCGGAGTCAACTGAACCAGTTGTTACCGCAGATCCAGAAAGTGCGCCTGCTGTTGCAGCAGGAGAAGCTTTCGTTCCAGAATTCAAGTATCGCGCCAATGGGCAAGATATGGAAGTTCCAGAATATCTTCGCTCTTTAATCAAGGATAAAGATTCACAGGAAAAAGTCGTTACAATGCTTTCAAAAGCAGAGGGTTTCGACTCTGTATCGGCCCGTAGGGATCAGTTTCGTACGGAACGGGATAGTGCGCGAGGTGAATCTCAACGCTATTTGGGGGCAATCCGCAATATGCAGAATACCCGAGATCGCGGGGATATTGACGGGCTATTAAAGCTCATGGAACTCCCAGAAGAAACCGTTCTTAAATGGGCTACGGAACGTGCCAAATACTACATGGGAGATGAAAATTATCGTCGCCAAGTAGATGAGCAGAATCGTATGCGCCAGGATTCTTGGCAAAAAGAAGATCGAGCAACTGACTACCAAACTAAATATCAAGATTTAGAAGCGAAACAGTTGCAAATGGAATTTAACTATGAAATGCTTAAACCTGAAGTATCTTCATTCGAGACAGCTTTCGATAAAATGGCCGGAAAACAGGGCGCATTCAAAGAAGAAGTCAAGAATAGGGGAGAACTCGCCTACCTTAGAGAGCAAAAAACCATTGCTCCAGGTGAGGTGATTCAGGCAATTATGAAGCAGTTCGGACCTATCGCTCAAGCGGCACCAAAGCCGCAGCCTGCTCAGGCTAGCGCCCAAGCAGCTAAAGTGGTAGTAAAAACAGCTCCAAAAGTTGCCACCATCCCAACGGTAAAAGGCACACAAGCCTCGCCGACTAAAGAAGGGTTCACTTCGATGGACGCAATTAGAAAATATCGTAAGGATACTTACGGAAAATAAAAACATGCTCTTAAGGAGGGCTTAAAATGTCAAACGCTACACAGGCAAACTTTAGTGCGATGTTAGCACAGTTTGCTCCAAATGGTCTTTTCAAGGAAGAAATGGTCAAACGTGACTATATTCTTTCTCAAATTGATAAGGATGATTCATGGATCGCATCTACAGGCGATAGCGCTAACGGTGAAGCAGTAGGTACTGGTTCTGGTATCTTCGGTGGTCCGTTAACAGTTCGTTTCAAAGGTGCTCAAGCTTCGTCTCAGAAAATGGGTGGTTTAACTGCTCAGAACCAAATCACTCAAGCTCGTTACGTGCTTGGTCAGATCTTGGTACAGCCTGAGACTTGGGGTTCGTTGATCTTTAACCACAAAGATATCATGGTTCACGGAAAACTCTCTGAGTTGAACTTCTTGAATGTTCTTGAAGATAACTTAGAAGATTTCATGGAAGTGATGAAGTACAACATTTCGACGGCCTTACTTGAAGGTCCAGCATATTGTAAGGTTATTGCAGCAGTATCGCATACAACCGATACAACTGGTACCGTTCTAGTAGATCGCCCAGATCGCTTACATGTTGGCCAGAAGGTTCTAATCAACCTTCCAGCAGCAGAGGCAGCAGCGTCTCACGGAACTCAACCAATCTACGGATTCATTAAAACGATCAACGTAAACTCATCTTCTGGCGGTCAACCTGCTGGTTCAGTTGTGTTAACGTCTGATATCGGTTTAACTACTCCGATTGATTTCACGGGTGTAATTGCTCGACAAACTGCGGATGGCACCCCATTAACTGGCTATTCACTCGTTGGGGATCTTCCAGCGAATACAACCAAGTTATATATGGATGGTACTCTTGACGGTGTTGCGGGTGCTGGTACAGGGGTGGCTACCTCTGTAATTAACCAGTTCTCTAACTTGAAAGACTTGCTTTTCCCTTACGGAGTAGCGTCAGGTACCTCAGCGGGGGCCGGGTCTCAGTATATCTATGGAGTTCTTAAAACGAACTATCCATACACTCAAGCTATCTATATTGATGGCTCAGGTGCAAGCGCGACTAACTTAGTGAAAAAATGTTTCGCTGGTTTCACTCAGACACGTCGTTTCGGTAAAGGTCGCCCTACCGATATTATCATGTCGTATAATAACCTTGCGGTTGTAATGGCAATTGTTGAGGCATCAAAAGGTGCATTCAACGTGGTCCCAAACAGCTACAAAGCATCTCAATACGGCTTTACTGAAGTCAAAATTGGCTCAGTAACTTCTCAAACTCTTAAATTCGTAGGAATTCAAGAGATGAATGATGATTGGATTGCATATATCGACTGGCGTGCGCTTAAGTTTTATTCTAACGGAATGTTCCGTAAGCATAAAACTCCAGATGGTATTGAGTATTTCACTACTCGTGATGTTACTGGATACCAGTACATTGTGGATATCGCGTTGTACGGCGATATCGTCCTTGAACGCCCAAGTTACTGCGGCGTAATGGGCGACATCAGCATCAACTACGCAACCGCGTTCAGCTAATAGTTCTTTGTCAAAGCCCCTGAGTGAATTTCATTCGGGGGCTTTAAAGAAAGGGCAATTATGACGACTAAAATTCCTGTAAAATCAATTGTAGTCAATGCCGCTACGTTAAATCTTCTCCATACACAGTGGACCGAAGTATTATCATCACTTTTATATGCCGCTGCATATTTTGAGGTATACAATGGAAGCACTACACCTATTCAAGTCGCGGTAGGGCCGAATGGTCAGGAGCAAGCCCTTCCTTACACTGTAATGGGAGGAGGGACTAATGGCGCAGTGGCACAAGCAATTCCTGCTGCTTCTCGAATTTCATTAAAACCAGTTGATACAGACATCACAAATGGGTTTATTGTTATCAACCTTTTTACTGAGGTTACGCAATGAATAAACTTTTAATCCTTTTTATACTCTTGTACAGCCAAGCGATTGCGGCAGTGCAAGGGCCAATTATTTGGGGAAATGATAATAATGCATTGTACTTACCGACCAACAAACCTTCTAGTGGTACTGCATGCCTTGTAGTTGACCCCATTGGAACGATTACCCCAACATCCTGCGGGGGAGGTGGAGGTAGTGGGACTGTTACTAGCGTTGGTTGGGGTAGCACTCCTTCTTGGTTAGTTGGTACGGGTGGACCGATCACAACCTCAGGAACTTTAGGGTTGGCCGTACCTTCTCAATCCCCCAATAAATTTTTAGCTTCTCCAAATGGCTCGACAGGAGCATTATCCCCACGTTCTATTGTTGCAGCCGATGTGCCTACGCTTAACCAAAATACCACAGGTTCAGCGGGGTCACTTAATACGACTTTTTCTACAGGCAATCCACTTATTGGGCAAGGTACTGGTGTGCCAGCAATGGGCACAAAGACAGGTATAACTACTAAATTTGCCACCGCGAATGGTAGTTGGACCGTTGGTAATGGTGTAAAGATTGGTACAAATGGAGACCTAGAAGATACTGGTAATCCAGTAGGGCAGGCAGCCGGGTATGATAAATCGGTCCAATACAAAGGTGCAGGTGGGAATTTTGCGGGAGACGCATATCTTAGATACGACTATAATACCCATGCTTTATACGCTCCAGATATCTATATGGCCCAGGGTAGTGATAAGCCCGCTGGTTTTACTCATGATAATAAAATTGAGCCATGGGATCGTACAGGTACTCATAAAACCCTGGTAAATACTGATGATTCTCCTATTGTGCCCGGTTTTTGTTACGTATTCGATGCTCAAGGAAATTTTGTTAGCTCTGGTATCGCGTGTATGCCAGTATCGGGTAGCCGAACTATTACCATTACAACTGATTATACACCTAATGCTTCTGACATCTTTATTTTAGCTAATTGTGCCACTCAATGCCAAGTTAATCTACCAGATACAACAACTACTTCTGGGTATAAGATTGCTATGAAAAATATTGGAAGCGCAAATGCAATTTTCCATAATATGACAGGTCAGAAAATTGATGGGCAGGATGATTGGGGATTATTGCCAGATAGAGAACAAGTTAATTTAATTTCAGTAGGGAGCCAATGGTATGTTTATTAAATTTTTAGCCTTATTTTTGTTATTTTCAGGGACAGCTCATGCCGCCTATTTTCCAACTTTCTCTATCAACAACTTTAATCAAGTTGGTGTCTATAACTCATCACTACCCACTTTAAGTGATGGTGCCACATCTCAACTTCAAGTTGATGTAAATGGACAGTTACGTACTATTGATGCTCATAATGATTCAAATTGGGCGACATTACTTGCTACACTTTCTACTTTGAATGGAAAGTTTGGTACTCTTGGACAGAAGGCAATGTCAGGTTCGGCACCAGTAGTTATTGCCTCTGACCAAAGTGCTATTCCAGTTACAGTCGCATCACTCCCGTTACCAAGCGGTGCCGCGACTTCAGCTCTTCAAACTACTGGAAATACTTCATTAAGTTCAATTGATGGAAAATTAGGTACTCTTGGGCAAAAGACAATGGCCGGGTCTGCTCCGGTTGTTATTGCTTCGGATCAATCAGCTTTAACCGTTTCTGCTGCTTCACTTCCATTGCCAACTGGAGCATCCACAGCGGCAAATCAAACCAACGTACAAAGTGCGCCGGGAGCCTCAGCGGCAACTGCTATTACAGTTCAAGGTAGCGCGTCCGGTGTTGCCGTACCTGTAAATGGTTCAGTAACGGTTTCTGGTACTCCCGCAATGAATCTTGCGCAAATTAATGGCTCAACAGTTGTGTCTGCAACTTCGGGTGTTCAACGCGTAGGTATTGTTGGCTCTACTGGGCAGTCGATGGACTCTACGGCTGGGGTTTCAAATTCTCAGGCACTTACTATTCAGGGTAACTCATCGGGAATTGCCGTACCAGTTTCAAACACTGCATTTGGAAAAACAACAATTAACACAACAGGGTCAGGTACAGCTTCCACTGTTTCTACAGTTGTGACTTTAACTGCCCCCGCAAATGCGGTAGGATTTATCTTAATGAACCTGGACACGTCTACTGCAAACGTTCGATGGGCTATTGGAAGAACGGCCACAAATTCAGTTGGTCAACAACTTCAACCAGGTCGTGATACGGGATTTGTACCATGTGGAGCAAACGTTTCAATTGTAGCGGAATCAGGTACTCAAAACTATGATGTACAGTGGATTTCTCAATAAGGGGATAACATGAAGAATTATCTAAAACATATTTTACTTGGGCTTTTAATCAGCACACAAGCTTTTGCGGGGTTGCCGCCGACTACGGCCACAAGTCAAAGCGAAGCATCAAAAACTGTAACTTTTAACCTGCAAGCGCCTTCAAGCCAATTTACGACTACGGCAGCAGGTACTCGGTTAATTGAGACAGGAAACGGAAACCTTCTTGTAAACCCTAGTTTCGAGCATTCGACCTACACAACGGGATGGACAGTAACAAACTCTACAGCGTCTAAAGAGACCTCAACGATTCTTGCGGGTGCTGGCGTGAATGCTATGAAGCTTGCGCTTTCAGCGCAAAGCGGAGACTTGCTTGTCCAGAACGTTACTCCAACTGGAAAGCTTACAGGTATTAACTGGCAAGCGGGCGTTGCAATCGCAACGACTTTGACTACGATCCAAGTCTGTTCTTTATCAGGTGGCGTAGAAGTTCAGTGCATTCCTGTTCCTTCAACTGGAAACTACACTCGGATCACACCGACAATGCTGGGATCAGACGGTTCGACTTTAGGAATCAAAGTCAAAGCGACTTCTTCGAGCACGGGTAACGTATTCGTTGACGACACGTACGTTGGTAAAAGCACTGGCATTGGTGCATTCAATCAAGCTCAGCTTTGGGGCGCTGTTTTAATTAGCGGTTGCGCGTCACCTTTTGCATCGACTGGAACCTCATTTGGAGCGTTTGGCACTCAGTCAGGATGTACGTATACTACTTACGGAAACGCTCAACAACCGTCTTCAAATTTACCAGCCATTAAATTTGCTTCGTTGCCGCAAGGAGATTTCAAACTTGAAGGCGAAGGCCTATTCTATCAAAACGTCGCAAGCAAAGTAGGGTACTTTCAGTTTACTGACGGAACAAATAACGCTTCTGAAGTTTCTCAAGTTTATAGCGCGGGTGGGTCCGTAGGTGCTCCTAATATCAGCGGCCGCATCAGTTACACTACCCCACAAAGCTCTTCTGTAACTTTCCAGATTTATGGAAAAACAGATTCGGCGGGTACAGTAAATATTTATGGTACTTCTTCAGAGCCTTTAGTCATTCGGGTTTGGTATTATCCAACCGCCGGATCTCAAGTTGCAAACCCAAACACTCGGCCAGCGCTTTGGACGGGCTACCACACAACTACTTCAGGCAATACTGGTGGATGGAATACTACGAGCACGACTTTAACCGATCCGACAAACGGTTCAAGTATTACGCTGAACCAAGGCCAAAACACGGGCTTTCCTTCAGTTGTTACAATGAGCGGGTCTGGCATGGGAATTACCCCTACATTTCCTCAACTAGGCGTTCCTTATTACATTTGCGCCACTGTAGAGGCCTGGGAAACGACTTCTGGTCATTCGACTTTAGTTCAACTTACAGATGGCTCTAATACTGTAATTAGTCCTCAAAAATCATTAACATCCCCGGCGAATAACGCCCCTTCGCAAGCAACGCTATGCGGGTATTACACGCCATCTACGGCGAGTCCAAACATCAAAGTAAGACTCGCTTCCGACAGTGGCGCGGTGACTGCCTATGTTGGGTCTAACTTTGCGGGGGACGCGGCTATCTCATGGTCGATCTTGCAAGCTGCTGCGAGCTTTCCGAATCCAATTTTAGTTGGCTCAATCCAATCGCCTTCATCAGGTGTAGAATTTCACGGCAGAGCAGTTGTTACTTGTGGATCAAGTTCTACAATTAATTCTCAAGGTGGTGCATGGCTCACAAGTATTTCAAATATTTCGGGTAATAGATGCACTTTAACTTTAGCGACAGGCATTACTTCTGGGAATTTGACTTGTAATGCAAGTTGGGCGGGAACTACTACAACTGCTGTAGTTTCAGCTAATGCTAGCGTAGTCTCACTTACTTCTGTGACACTGGGATGTGTGTCTCAAACAGGGGGAACAACCTCGGCTTGTACAGGGCCAGATGCTTTTTATGTAACTTGTGACGGGTCAAAATGATATGAATAAAAAAGGCGCAACAACAGCAGAGCTTTTAATGTGGGCAATTGGAATAGTTTCGGTTGCGATTACTTACGCGCACGCGACTTTTGCAACTTACCGAGAAGTCGTTCCGCGCTTAGATCGAATCGAAGAAAAGCTAGATATTTTGAACGGAGTAAAAAAATGAAATTTTTTGTAGAACGGGGTGATAAAGGGAAAGCAGGTTGTTTTGGCACTTTAAATGATGAAAACGGCGCTATTATATGCTCGACTATGGAACGTACCGACATGATCATTCCTGCCGGAGAATACGAATGCGAGCGGTATGATTCTCCTCATTTAGGGTACATTGTATGGAGACTTAAAGATGTTCCTGGAAGAACAAATATTGAGATCCATAAAGCAAACTGGCAAGATCAATTATTGGGGTGTATTGCCCTTGGAATGGCCGTTCAACCTGACTTTGATAAAGGTCTTGAACTCGTAAGAAGCAGGGACGCTTTTGATAAATTCATGGAGCTAACAAAGCCTGTTGATAAAATTACAATTGTCATTCATGATAGATAGTGTATGCCTACTATCCCAACTTTAACGCATGCCCAGACCATGTACATCGTAGCAGCGATAATTTATTTAGCTATAGAAATTGCGGCTGCTAAATATGCTCGTAGAGCTTGTGGTCCAGTTTTGTTTATTGTAGGGATGATTTTGGCTACAATTTTATTCGTGGTAATTAAAATAAAGGAGATTAGAAAATGAACGATACTAATATTAAAGCAGTACTAGCATTTGGTTTTGAACTTTATAATACGAAGGATGTTTTCCAAGGTGGTTTTCACCCAGAGAGATTTCCGGCACATATTTTGCCTCTTTACCAAACCGCTGAACCCGCAATCGGAGCAGCTCCAAAGGTTTTAACAGAACTTTCAACAATGGATGACGCAATGGTTGCGGATCTAGTTGCATTTGTTGTAGCTAAAGGTGTAGCCAACGAGCACGCTGCGGATGTTATCGACAAGTCATTAAAGGCCGCTGTAGCTGCTTACAACCTTGTGAAAGCGATTCAGGCGTAATTTATGCTAGCTAATTTTGCGACAATCTTTGGTGGACTTTCAGCCCTTGTAGGTCTGTGGTTCGTTTGGATTGTCGCAAAGGCTAATAAGGACAACGCAAAGTTTGCTACTGATATTCGTGAAGCAGCCTTCAAAGTAAAGTCCGCGAAAACAGATGAAGAAAGACAGGCGGCTCAAGATGCTCTTAATTCGCTTATCAATTCTTAGCTTCTTATTACAAAGTTGTGTGTCTGCGCCAATTGCATGCACACCCCCAGTTTTGCCAACTAAACCTATTGTTTTAGCGGTAGTGGCACAACCCGGCAGTACAGGAAGATTTAACGGTCAAAATGTAGATATTTCCAACTATGCTTGCTTTTCAACAGAGGATATAGCTATTAAGGAAATTTGGGTGCATGACGTTGTAAGTGCTTGCAAAACCCCGGTAAAACCGTAGACTATAAGAACGGCGTAAACCCCCGAGCACAAGGCTCGCGTTGAAAGGTGGATATGAAACCATTAGAGATTAAAGATTTTAGCGGTGGAGAAACGGATAACTATTTTCAAGGAGAGCCGAACCGCGCCCAAAAATTAATTAATCTCTTAATTGGTATCGACCATAAAACCTATTCCAGACCTGGGACTTTAGTTCAGCCTAACGCCAAAAAAACTTCAAGAATTAACTCTATTGAAACTTTCAATAGTTATGAGGATCTAGTATACTCTAGCGAAGGTCATTTCTACCAGATCGATGGAACTGAAATTTTTGGGCCTTCAGGAAATATTGCTTTTGTAGGGGCTACCGACCAAGCAGTATATACATCTGCCGAAATGCAGGGGCATTTGCTTTTGTCATGTGACGAAATTTTACAGCCTCAAAAAATTTATATCGACCAAAATGGTGACTATCAAGTTCGAGAAATCGGTCTCCCAAAAGTAACTACACCTATAACCACTGATTCGGATCTTTTAAATGCGTGTATAGCTGCTGCAAATTCTTTAAGAACAAATTTTTTAGCCCATATTAATTCAGCAGAAAATACAAACTCTGAACGCGACGGTACATCGCCAGCCTATTCAATTACAACTGAGCAACCCGTTACTTCAACTAATGCCCATTGGAGCATTGATAAATATGCAAAATGCTACCTTACATCAGTTTCTTTTACCACAGGACAGTGGCAACCAAACACCATTCCAACCCCAGCTCCCGCCGCTACTGATTATAATAGCCTTGTTACTCTTATTCAGGCTTTAAATCTTGCATTTGAGGAACATCGCCAGGATAGCGCAGGATTCGCCTCAATTAGCGACTCTGGCTTTTCTAGCTTAATTTCAGGCCCTAACCGCTACCATGCACTTGGGTACCAATCGCAGTATACTGATGGTACAACTAACTTTGGTTTTCCTTATGGTAGTGGTTTTATTAATTTGTATGCCAAACCAATGAATCAAGGCATTCAGCAGCGAGTAGTGGAGAACCCTGACCCAAATAGTGCTATTAACGCTAGTATTGATGAGTCAAAAGTATATAGAACTAAGCTAATTCAAATTGCTAAGTTTTTAGACGATTTTGCAGTAAAATTTGCCCTGCATGAAACTGCTCCTTTCGTACACCGTTATAACTACCAGAATGCACAAGGAAATACTCTTGTAGATGCAGCATTTTCGTACCAATTTTTAGCACCTTTACTTAGCGAAGTACCTGTCGTTATTTCAACGCCTTTTAATTTTATATACGCAGCAAATTTTACAAATAGGGCTTTTACTAACCATGCTAATAACACTGATATTCCTAGTTCTTTGGACGCATCTTTCCCTACAATGCACGCCACCAGCAACTCATCAATTGTTAGCGGCCTCCAGGCAGCGGGTTATTATTTCGCTCAATTGCCATCAAATCCTACAGTAAGACAGCAATACACTGCATTTGCATGGGACGTAATTTTAGCGAAAATTTTAATTTTTAATGCGCGATATGCGTATTTTATTCATAATCTCGATCTTTACCAAGGTGCCCAGATTTATAAAGGTACGGCGACAGCTACAGGAGCTAACGCCGTATTTATCCCTACTGTCACCACAGGCGTAAAAGGTCAAATCTTACAATCTGGGTATCAAGTTGCTATTGATACTTTAACTAAGAAGAGATCATTTAACGGCATTTTGGCGTATACAGGCTCCAATAACTACACGACAAATTACAATACAGGGCTATTCCCGAACTCAACTGTTGTGTCACTGGGCTCCTTCGTAATGCATCCTTACGGGATTTTGACTTCAAATTCCTCGTATTCAGGATATGCTGAGACTTCTCAAAATCTTACTAGTTTTGGATACGCGCCAGACATTTATGATTTAGCGTCATGGACCCCTCTAATCGAAGGATTTTACGATGCTTTCAAAGCGCATGAGCTTGACCCAAATGTGCATTACCATACAACCCCAGCTTTCCAAGAGTTTCAGCCAACCCCGCCAGGGCAAACTTATCCTGCGGGAGGTGTTCAATACTTTCCATTAAGCTCTCTTTTACCTACAGTTAATTTACCGGGAGCACAGCCTCAATTTATAATTCCTGAGATTAAGTCTTATGGGTATGCGTGGACTTATTCTGATACTTATACAATTAATTCAGGGGTAAGCTATAAGGTTGAATCCGCACCAATATTCTCTGACCCAGTAAACTCAGAAGAGACACTAGCAGTGGGTGTCGTTAAGCAGATGTATGGTGAGACATCCGTTTATCTAATTAATCAAATTGTTACTCCAGTAGCTATGCTATTGGGAGCCGATCCTTTAACTAACGATTCTACTACTAATTATTCGAACAATATTTTATTAAATACGTATAGGACTCTTGGAAATGGAACTTCGTATTTCCATATCAATACATTAGCCGCAACACCTTTGGTTATCCCAGCGGTCCCAAAAACAATCAATTTACTAGGTGATTATGACCTAGTATCCGACGTATACGCTATCAATGGGAATATCCCTTTAGATACTTCAGAAGACATTCTGTACACCAATGGCGGTGTAACGCCTTCTAACACGCCCACTAAATCTAAATACCTATGGAAGGCTAATGACTACGCATATTATGCTGGAGTATATGATGGTGACACATATCTACCCTACCGAGTATTACAATCGGTGCAATTAGCGCCAGATTGGGTGCCTTCACAAAACTTTGTAGACTTCGATGCTCCAGTAGTTGGGGGCGGGGCCGCTAGGAACGTTAACGTTTGTTTAACGGAAACTGGAGTATATCGTTTAGAAGGGGCTTTTGGGTTAGATGGCTCAGGAGCTATTGTTAAACAACAAATCCATAATAAAATTGGAGGTATCAACGGAGCCTCAGTTGTAGTTACGGATATCGGACTTTTCTTTGCTGCTACAAATGGTTTTTATTACACCGATGGGTACGAGTGTTTTAGGATTTCTCAAGAAAGAAATGTGACTTATCGTGGGGCTACGATTACCGCTGAGCAAAAACGTCAGATCAAAGGTTCGTATGATCGCACTAATCGAAGAGTGTATTGGTCAGTAAGATCTTCGTCTGGATCAGCTGACAATGATGCTCTATTTGTATTTGATATTAATTTTGGGATCGGTCCATCAGGTACTTTTACAACCCTAGTAGGCGCGGATAATTCATGGAATCCTAGCGCTATTGCGTTTTATACGCATGATCTTTTTATTGGGGATACCGATGGTTATTTATACAATACGGATGATAGTACTAAGACAGATCCTTACAAGGACACTTTAAATCCCCCAAATACCTGGGATACTACTTATGTCCCATGGGAATGGCGTTCTACAATGATGGATTTTGGCGGTACGGCAATGCGGAAGTTTTTCTCAAGGATTCATCACGTTGGTAAAAATCGTGGTGATGTGGCAATCCAATACTATATTTGCGCAGATAACGTAGTTACTCAAAATTTAGCACCTATGCGTTTTATTGACGATGGGGGTCAAGGAAACGTAGACCAATGGCGCAGAGTTGGCGGTAAGAAATTACGGGCTGACTTATACCAAATTGGTTGTAAAAATGGTAGATTTACCGTTTATAACTCTGACACTTATCCGAATGTACCTATTTTTGTGTCAAATACTGGGGGCAAAACTACTTTACGGATGGTAGGGACAATACTTCCAACCGATACCGAAAGAATGTCTATTTGTTTTGCAACAGATAACTACTCGACTGAATTTTTAGTTGTGAGCACCTATGTTGATTCTGGGAATACGATGTTAGTTGTAAATGATGCAACTAATAAAGTTAACGGATTATTGGCGCTACAGTGGGAAATTAGAGGCTTTATGAAAGACCAAGCTTTCTCTTTAGACGCACTTACCATCTGGTTTGAAGAGCAAGGAAATCTTGGCTCGCAATATAGAGGCTATAGCTCCGATCAAGGTGGGGGAGGTAATAAATGAGTAATCCTAGTCTAGCAATTAATTTTAATGTGTTTGATTTAGACGCACAAAGGTCCGAATTACAGAAGGCACAGGCGTATATAAACCAACTAAATTCCTTGATTTCAACCCTGCAAGATCAAGTCACTCAGTTGCAAAAGCAGGTTGCAGCGTTATCTTAAAATGGGGTAGGATTGAACTATGAAACTGTGGACTTACGCTGAATTAAGAAATAAAGTAGAGCTTGAGCTGGATCTCGAAGATGAAATCTTTGTGACTCCCGATGAGCTTATTGGCTATGCGAATAAAGCCATTTCTTTAGCTGAGAGCGCGGTTTTAAAAATTGACGAAGATTATTTCCTATCAGTATACCACATACCATTAGTAGGTGGTGTGGCTGAATATGCCTATCCCTACGATATCTATGCCTACAAAATTCGTGGTATCGAATATGCGGCAGGGGCTACAATTTACCCGGTTAAACGCTTTAAGCGTATGAATAAATTCGATGCCGTAGAGATTGCCAATTATTACCCGGTAAATAACTGGTACGCCTATACGACGATTAATAAAGCTGCTGATGGGAAGGCCAAAATCGTCTTAGTGCCTAGTAGTCAGGAAACCTCTCAAGTTACCTACCCGCAATCTTTAAATCAAACTGCTGCCCCAATGAAAATGTACTACATTCGCCATGCGAATAGAGTACCTTTGTTAGGTCAAATTGTACCCGTATACGAGCAATTTGGGGCTTTTCAAGTTTCTGTGTCTAACAGTTCTGTAGCAGTAGAAAAGAGTTATGTAACGGGCGATAAAATTACAGTAGGGGTATACGGGGGTGTAGTTCCTGGGGGCCTTACAACCTCAACTCAGTACTATGCAATTTTAAATAACGATGGTACTATTTCTTTTGCGACCAGTTTAGCGAATGCCCAAGCTGGAACCAAAGTGACTCTAACCTCACAAGGAAGTGGGGTTATGAGTCTTGGTATTACCGCAAGTCAAAACACCATTGACAATACCATCATTGATCTACCTGAATGCCAGGAATATTTGGCTCAGGTCATGCGATGCGAAGTCTATACAAAAGAAAATGATGCTCGTTTACCAGTAGCAATCGGTGATAGAAAAGGTCTCTATGATGACTTTGTTGCCGCTCTTACTGAGAAAGAGCAAGACGATGACACTCAAATTCAAATGGATTTGAGCACATATTGGGAGATGAGCTAATGGGATTTTTTGATGTTTTAAATCCAGTTTCTTGGGTTTCAGGGGGTGCTAATCTAGCCGCTAACAATGGATCTGGCTATACTCCAACTCCTGCAACCGATCAATCCATGGATCCAAATTCTAATTCGGTCGGTGGTCGTTTAGGTATTTCCGCATATAATGGCGTGACATTACCAAGCTATCAAAACCCGTACGATACTCAAGGATTTAAAAATTCAAAATACTATGGGATTGCTACTGGTGATTCGATGTCTCCTTGGAGCAAACTAGCCGTTGCTCAACAAAATAACCTAGCCTCACAAGGAAACTCCGCAGCTAAAGCCGAAGCACAAGGGGCCGCAGCAACAACTGCCTCACGTTTAGCACAACAAGGTGGATTAACCTCTGGTGCTCGTGAGCGTGCTCAAGAACAATCAGGCAAAAATGTTTTATCAATGGTCCAAGGAAACAATCAAACTGCGGGTAACAACATCGCTAATATCGGTGTTGAGGATGCTAAACAACGACTCAGTATGCTTGGAGATGCTACTAATAAACTGAATTCTATGAACGCTGCGAATACTCAAGGGCAGAATTCCTATAGTCAATTGATTACAAATATGCTGAATAGTGCGGTTGGTGCAAATCAATCTGCAAATGCAACGACTAACTACGCGAATCAGACCGCGTATAACGATGCTCACTCAGGTCTATTTGGACATGGTGGGTTTTTAGGATTGGGGTTATAAGATGCTACCATTACTTCTAGCAGGTGCAGGTCTTCTTCAAGGTATGGAGGATTCAAAGGAACAGAAAAAGGACAAGCAAGCGCAAGCCATTCGAGACGCTGCTATGATCCGCTATAGTCCTTGGTCAGGTATTAGCGCCGATAAATTTGCAGGTAATAACTATGCCACTCCTTCCGCTACTTCAAGCGGATTAGCGGGGGCAGCGGCACTGGGTAAAACAGGGCTCAATTTTGAGAATGCAATGGCCGACCAAGATTTAGCAAAACAAATGGCAAAATACTATACGGCCAATCAACCTACTACCGATTCCAGACCAAGCCCAGCAGTTGGTAGCTCCCCTTGGCGGCTCCTTAACAAAAATACTTTTGGAGATGAGTGATGAACCCCTATCAACAATTAATGATGGCAGCAATGGCACAGCAACAAGGAGCCAAAGGACCAGTGGATGTTGCTCAAAATATTGGGCATGATATGCTTAAGAAAAAGCCTTATAATCCATATGGGTTATTACAAATGAATGGCGAGCAAAAGCAGGAAGACCCTGTGAAAAGTTTTGATAAAGAGTTCCTTAAAGATCAAACAGAATAGAAGGGCGCATGGCAGACTACACTCCTCAAAATGACGATTTAGAAAGCCTAATTGCCTTTGCTAATGCGCAAGGGCCTAAAGCTCCAATGCAACCTCAAGCACCCACTGTACCAGTGTCTTCCTACGGTCGTGTAGGTATTGGCGGGATTCCTAATGGTATTCGTACAACTGCCAATAATAAAACTACCGTTAAAACGCCAACACCCGTGGATACGGGTTATTATCAAAATATCGGAGATTCTTTACGTCAATTACCTGAATGGCAGCGCCAATCGCAAGGTCTAAATGATCTTGATACCCTAGTAAAACTTGAAGCACAAAATAAGGCTAAAAAGTTTGATGTTGATCTTTCTCCATTAGGCTCTTACCTAGATGCTCAAAATTCTCGTTTTGGTGAAAAGAGTAACTACGCCGAGGGCCTTAAAGGGCAACCTGTGGAAAATGATGCCCTCAAGAATAACGCCGAAATTCAGAGACGTAGGGCTGACCAAGCCAAAGAATTTATTAACGCTATTAAAGCAGCCAAATTTGGGCAGACAATCGATGAAAATGGCGTCCAAAGAAGCAATACTCCATTGAATATCAATATTCAGCAAGGCCGTCTCGATCAAAATGCTTGGGCACGCGCGGTTGCTGAGAAACACAAGCTATTTGATAAGTCTGATCAGGCGATGAACTCTTTAAGCACCGTTCTTAGAGAGCTTAAAGGCGGTATTGCCTCTGATAAAAATCGTCTCGCTATTCAAAGAGCTATGATTGATATGCAAGGCAACCGCCCCGCATTGGCAGAAGTACTCATGGACTCTGGTAACTTGAGCTTGCTGAATCGTTTGGATAAGGTCATTACAAAAGCTACCCAAGGAACAAGTATTACTGACACCGACGCTGCGGAATTCAAAGAATCAGCAAATAGTGCATTAAAGGCTATGGGCTCTGATCGTAGGAATCGTGCTAAAATGTTAAGCGATACTGTAAGTGGTTTTGGTATCGGGCCGGACCAAATTGGCAAACTAACTCCTGACGATTATATACAGGGTTCGTATGCTGCGAATTTACGTGATCCAGAGGCTACACAAGCTCCAACTAGCGGAGCTATCGATCCAGTATTAATGGAAAAGTTGAAAGGCATCGTAAACAAGGGGAATAAATAATGGAACCGTCTCCAAAATTAATTTCCGCTTTACAGGCTTTACGTGAACACAAGGGCTCTGATCTTACCGATCAAGAGATTGAATCCGCGTATAAAATGATTAATGAGCATGAAGAAGCTTCGGCGGGAGAGCCAAATGTTCTCGATAAACTATCTAACATGCGAGATACCGCTGAGAATGCTATTTTAGATACAGTTTTACCTAAGAAAAAGCTTGAAGACCTTACCCCGGAAGAATTGCAAGACTATCAGAAGGGAAAGGAAGGCACTTATGCTAAGTATCTTCCTCCGGGGGTTAATGCTCTCGGTATTCCGGCGCGTGCAGCCGATAAATGGATTTCTGAAAGAGCTAATGAGCCTCAAGTAGATTTCCGCGATAACCCGCGTTTATTAACACATCCAGAACTCGCAAAATCGTTAAATTTATTATCTAGCATGACTTCCGTGCCTTCTTTTGGAAGCGTTTTAAAGGCTGCCAAAGTACCCGAAGGCCCTCGTCCAATTTCTAGCCTTTCTCCAAGTTTAGCACGTTTCATCGGCATGGACCCAAGTGTTCGCGATTTGGCGGGAATGACTGCTGATATGATGTCTCCGGCGGCTATTAGTGCCGCTGGCAGAGGGATTAAAAATACGGCTGAAAGTATGAAGCCAGCGTTGAGTACTTACCCAAAAGAGCTTCCACCGCCTTTAAAACCTTACGCACGTCCTGAAGTTGCAGAATTAGCAGATGCCATGGCTCGTAATGATGCTAGGGCTATTCAACAAGGCGATTCTTCAGCATTAGAAAACACTTTAAAAGATCTAAAAGAGAAGGGTATTTCTAACTCGCAGACAGCCGCTAGACTTGTAAATTCTTACAACCTACCAATCTCAGGTGAGTCTGCGCAGACGTTAATTGATGCGTTTCCTGATCATCCAGAGGTCCAAAAGCTCAAAACGGCGATGGAACGAACGGCTACTGGAGAGGCGCGCACAAAAGGCAATTTAATAAATCCATCAGAGCAATTTGTGGTTGATAGAGGCGAACGCACACCAATTAAAACAGTACCCACGTCAGAGCCAGTAATCGGTGAGCCTCATCCAGGTGCAACACTTGATTACGGTAATGACCCACGTTTTAAAACGCACTACCAAGACGCAATGGAGCAGACTTCTTTCCCATTTGCCCCTGATGTTGGTGAGGCCTCTTTTCAGAATCCAAGAACGGGAAATCAAGGGGCTGAAAAGCTATATTCTGAACAAAGTTTAGTCGGGGCTGAACCTGAACATTGGCATGCACCTGAATTTGAACAAGCTCAAGGCGGTGCTCAGATGTTTTTACCGTTTGAGTCTAATCCTGATTTCTATAAATTATTACAGCTTTCCAATGAGCACGCACGTTACGCCCCTCAGAACCTTGAGCCAGCGGCTATGGAGGCTCGTGAGAAACGTTTTGGTGACGTGGCTAATGAGCTTCGCGGAACCTTAAAAGGTATTAAAGCCCCTCTTCCAGAACAACTAAGCACGGAAGATATGCAAAATCTTTTGCGTACCAATGTTGATGGGACTACTGGAGAAAAGATTCAGGGTCTTCGTAACGATACAACTAAACGAATTGGTATGCAGGAAGATTTAGCCCCTATTGCTCGCGGAGATAAGGAAATGGCCCTTATCAATCGGGGTAAAGATTTAGGTGATACGCGAGCGATGTTTCAAGAGCTTGCCGAAAAGTACAATTTGCCTCAGTTACTTGAAAGATCCGATTTACGGACGGCGGCAGAGAAGCATTTACAAGATCAAAAAGATTATCTAAAAGGCATTTCAGATGTTTCTGCTCAAAATGCAGCAACTAGGGCTAAAATTGATGCTAAAAATGCCAAGCTATTAGCTGATTTTGGAAAGAAACGGTTTAGTATTCTTCCGTCTAACAAAGACCTTTATAACTTTGCTACTTGGAGTTCATTAGGGCCTGTTTCCCATGCTGCTCAAGCATACGCAGCCACTAAAGCGGGTAAGCTGGTGGGTGATTCTATTCCATATTTTGCTTCAAAAATACCTGAAAATGCGATTACAACTACTCCCTGGGGTCGAATTCTGTTGAGTAAAGACTTAACAGAGTCAGGGGGCGATAATGCCGTTCAAAAGTGAATCGCAACGAAAATTAATGTGGGCCAAGCATCCAAATATTGCAAAGAAGTGGGCAGACGAGTATCCTAATCAGAAGAACCTTCCTAAACATGCTAATAAGGAGCATAAAATGAAATTAGAAACATCAGCGGCAATGCCGAGTAAAAAAGATAAAAAAACTTACGAAGACTACGAGTTAGACGGTCATGTTAGGACTTTGGTTGATGCACAGAAAATTGCTGACGATCCGCACTTAATGAAGGCTGTTCACAAGCACGCTAAAAAGAAGAAGAATGAGCTTAGTAATGCTACTAAGATGCTAGATAATCAAATGGATGAGGACGAAACCCCAAAAGAGGCAAAATCCATTGACGACATTCGATCTGCTAAGAAAAAGATTAAAAATAAAATGTTCGGGAATGAGTAATGGCTAACGCGTATAGCTCACTTGGTATTGATGATCAAACAGCGGGGTACCTCTCACAAGCAGGGGTTGACCCATCTTCTACATATCAACAATCGTCTCAGCAAAGTTCTTCAACTTTATCCGCATACCCTACATACCCTAATTCTGCGGGGGTAGGCTCTCAAACGGCGGGAAGTACTACTGGCACAACTGTACAGGCGGCCCCACAAGCCGTAGATGCCACTTCTCGCGGACTATCCCCATATTCGCTATTAGGCGACGCTAACTATCGTCAACGTTAATTTGCTGGCCATGAAAAAGCCCCGTGATTAAAAACCACGGGGCACTCCTTTTCCTAGTTTGTTTTGGCACTACCGTCGTAAGTCTCAGTTACAGCCTGTAAAAAAGGCTTATCGGTAATTAAAACACCAAGTAAGTCTAACTCAGCCGCAGATAAAAGAATACCAGAGAGCATCTCTAACGACCATGGGCGAAAGTTTAAACTCGCGATTTTCTCTTCAAATTCATCGAATGCTTTAAGATACTCGGGGTGCTCAAGGCTGTAGTCCTTAAGAAATACGCATTTAGGCGTCCCGTCATAGTTTGAATCTGGTTTTTCTGGTGGAGGATCGGCGCGGAATTTAGGCTTGCCATTTTCAAATTCTACGAAATTTTTTAGGATCTCCGTGCTCTCTTCTTGACAGCTCTTCCGGGCTGTTCGGATCGCTGACAGAAGTTTGTTTAATTCGTAGCTTCTTGCGGGATTCATCGGTGTGTTTGCAATTTTCCCCAGTACTGGTGAGAGCTGTGGGTGGAGTAAGTCCTTGTATTTCATTTGAATCATATCGGATTCCTTTACTTAGTTTGATGAGTAATTCTTTTACTGCCTCAAAGTTACTTGGGCGCACGATTATGGCCGCGCCCTTCGCCTTTAACACCTCTTCAAGTGTCAAAATTTGTCTAGCATCTGGTTTACTATTCGAATCATCGGTCTTAATTTCTAGCGCGATGAATAGGCCACATAGACATAAAATTATGTCTGGATGCCCTGTTATGGCCTTTTGTTGAATAGAAAACCGCTTACAAAAGGGTAAGGTCTTAAGAAACGGAACTACCCGATTGTTGCGGAATAACGTCTCCGGTTTTGCCAAAATGGATCTCCTTAAGTTCCTCGTAGCTCGCCTCGTACCAGCCCCAAGCGATTAAAATTTTCTTAATCGTAAGCTTAAATCGAGCCTTAAAGGAAGTTTTTTCCTGCTCATACTTTTTGTACCTAGTTTGAGCTTTTTCTAAAGCCTCTAAAATCACCATGTTATTGCGTCTTTGTTGCTCGTGTGAAAGATTGAGCTGGCGTACTAAAAAGTTAATTGTGGAGAAAAGATCTTCTTTAGAAGACTCTTCATTAATATTTTCGAGCTGCTCTTTAATCATTTCCACGTCTAGGCTCTCAATTGCTGGTTGTTCCATTGCGGTAATCCCTTTCTTTTATCTGCAAGCGAAATTTCAGACCATTCCGCGCTTGCAGTAAGCGGTAGGTAGTTATACGGATAAACGCTTTCCATGATTTCCATAATCTTATGAGGGATTGTGTCAATTTCGCTATAATGCGTCTCAATGATGTCCTCATCATGGATTGCTAAAAGTTGATGGCTTTTCGTACCTTGGAGCATTTTATCTATCTGAACCATAGCCTTCTTCATTACATCGGCACACCCACCTTGAATAAGTTGATTAGGTGCCTTATAAGCAAAGTCTCTAGCCATATAGTTGAAACGACCTAGCCAGTTTTTGACAAATCCGCGAGTTTCGGCAGTTCGCGTAGCTGTTCGGATAAAAAACTGGACATACGGAAGTGCTCTGAAATATTGATCTCTAAGGGCTGCGGATTCTGCATGGCTAATCCCAAGTTGTAGCGCCATTTTCGCTGTTCCCGCGCCATAGAGGAGAGCAAAGTTGACAGTTTTTGCATGTGTTCTCGACACTCCGACAAGTTCAGCGGTTGCTTGGTGAATGTCATAATTTTCCTCTTTAATTTTCCTTAAAAGTTCATAGTAACCGACTTCAACTGGCGGTAATCCAGTACGTTCGCGATAAGCGTCGTACAGCATTTTAGCCATATCGAGCATCATTCTATATTCTTGCGAAGAATAATCCGGGTTAAAAAAACAATAGTCAGGTCGAGGAATGAACGCTCTTCGCACCAAAAACTCCGGGCGGTCAAAATCGGTTCCACCACATTTTTCACAAGTCGTAACAATGGTTTCATAGCCCTTTTTGCACCCCTTACAGGTCATTAGGTCCTCAGACGTAATATTTTGCATGTTAGGGTCATTACTGCTCATACGCCCTGTGTTTGTACCCCCTGCGTTCATATTCGGGTGAAGAACACCATTTTTGTCTGCAAAGAAAAGGTATGCATTGTAGAAGTTCAGCTTCCCCTGTGCGTCTCTAGCCTTTAAAACCTCTTTTGCAAGAGGATTAGATAATCTTCTGAGCACGTCTTCGTCGAAAACCGGATTGATTTGTCCAGTTTTAGTTCGTTCTCCAAAAGAAAACTTTGATCGCTCGCTTGCAAAAACATTCTCAAACGTTTTAAAATGATTGACGTATCTAGCACCGGAAACAGCTTCGAACTCTTTAATAGAGTCATGAAGTCTTCCGCGCTCATAATCAATCGCCTTTTCAGTGTAAGCTCGGTCCAATAGCAAACCTCTTCTTGTGCAACGTAAAATAGTGTGATGAAGTGCCATTTCGTTTGCTTTAACAGTATCCAATGAAACCTGCTCCGGCTCGGTTCTTTTCGACTTACTTTCGATGCTGCTATTAAGTCGCTCACCAAGTCCAAAGGTACGACAAACATCGGAGATCGCGTAAGGTACAATGACTTCCAAAGGTACTTTTTCAAAATGAAGGACTTTATATGGTTCCTTCTTATCATCAATCGCAATTTTAGAGGACAGCCCATTAGCCTCAATATACTTAATAACTCCGTCATCTTTAGCCATTCCAATCCGCTTAAGACTTGCGTCTAAACCATATTGCATATGTTCGTTATACTCAACCCGACCCTGGGCCATCGTACAGAAAACGTCCCCAGGGACATCGATATCCATTGATTCTTTGAGCATCAGGCAGTCATACACGGCGTTATGCATGTACCAAAACTTAGATTTGTCCCCAAATAGGGCTTTTAGACCCTGCCTCTCCTCTTCACCCAAAAGATCCCTCGTGTCTAATGGGTTGAAGTTGAAGTAATACCCAACTTTGTCTGACTCTGCGATAATGATGGAGAACACTTGATCTCCGCTGAAAGGGCGTAAACCCGTGGTCTCAGTATCCGCTGCAAGCTTATTTAGGCTTTTTAGGCGGCTTAGGGTTGCTGGAAAGTCTTTCTTTGAAATTATCATAGTCTGCCTGTAAGACCGCTCTAACGTACGCACTGGCGGTCGTAAAAGGTTTCTTTTTCCCCTGCTCTCTTACCCAATTATCCAATTCTTCGGTTATTCCGAACATTCTTTTTACTGTCTTCTCTTTTCTCATAGGCCCCCACCTTCGCTAGCATGAGCATTTTCGTGTGATCCATGGTCGAATCTACGACCAATGATCGTTGCTCTTTCGTTGTTAAACCCTGTAATAAATCCTCAATATAATCCGTAGTCGCTTGGATAATAAGGATTGTTTCTCCGACCGTAGTATAGAGCTTATCACTATGCTGCTTGATAAAAGCGCCTAGCTCTTGTTCTACGTATGTCGCTACCAATTCTTCGTTATATTTTCTCATTTTATCCTCCACACCCATTGTAGGTGCAATTTTCTTTATGCCAATTGGGGCTTTGCGCTAAACTTATATCGTGAATATACTTTTCAGCGCTCTGATAACTATCAAATAATTTAAAATTACCCTGATCCTTAGACATATCTACTGTTGTTAAAACAATACATTCTCTACAAAATGGAATTGGTATTATTTGACAAACTTCTATGGGGTATCGATTCACTAGAATACCGCCTTTGTTGTTTCTAAACTCGCATGGGGGTAAGGGTACCCGTTTCTTTCATTTTCGTACTCAGAGCGCCTTACGGTTTTTTCCCAAGTTTTGCTTTCTGAAACAAACTTAAATCCATTGGCCTTCACCCATTCATTGGCGCTTTTGTCTTCCCAAGGCGGGGGAGGCGATATACGGATTTTAACCTTTGGTTCCTTGGCATTCGCAATGGCCTCTTGCAAATTGTACTTAGATAGGAGTTTAATCATTAAGCGAACATCATTAACTGCTCTATGTAGGTTTTCCTTAGGCTCAATAATCCCATGGTCATAAGCTAAATGGCTCAATTTCCTACAGTTCAACCGTTTAGGGTAAGGAATATCCCGCATGACATCAATTACAGGAAGGTTAGGTATTTCCAAACCATTGCGACTAAAAAAAGCCTTTAAGAAAGCCATATCAAATGGGGAATTATAGGCAAACATTGCGCCTACTGTTCTTAAATGCTCATGTACAATATTTGCAACTTTGGCCTCTTCAATACCCTGTTCTATAATCATTTGGTCTGTAATGCCTGTAATTTCTACAATCTCTTGGGTCTGAGGGCGCGTAAGCGGCGATTTAATGATCGCGTTAAACGAAAAAAGCTCTTCAAATTTATCATTAAAAATTACCAATCCAATCTCGGTTGGGGCATCTTTTTCGGCACTAAACCCTTGTGTTTCGAAGTCAATTCCAATGTACATAAAGTTCCTTTCAGGTTTAGGGGAGGGTTCATAACGCCCTCCCCATGGTCGTTTACACCATTAGACTAGGTCGCTGACTACGTCCGTGGGTACAGAAGTCGCTGCTTCCTCATCACTGTCCATAACTACATTAGAAGAATTGAGTTTTTCCAACAATGCGTAACAATTGTTATAAATGATCTCTGCCTCTTCTTTCCCATAAGTCTTAGCTACTTGCTGTTGGTCCGTAAGTTTAGACACGTAATACGTATCCGAATCCTTAGTTTCTTCAACCGCTTTTAACGTAAGCACGTAACTAAAAGGGCGTACGTTCTTAAAGTGAATTTGAGCACTTCTTACTTGGTCAAAAAATTGTGCTACTGATTTACCTGCGTGCTTAAAACTCATACTCTGGAAACTGATACCAATTGGAGTTGGAATCAATGATAAATCGGGGATTTCACCCGATTCTTCCGCTTCTTTCACACGCTTAGCAAATTCAAGTAGCTGGTCTGGAAGCATCCCGTAAACCTCAATTGCCTGAACACGTTTTGCGTCAAACTCTTCCCCTGTCTTAGGGTCACGCGCCTTATACTGCCAAGGAAGGTCGGCGTTAATGTTAGTACGTGGGTCTACCCCCATAAATTTACCGCGCTTCGTGCGCATATCGTAATTCACCCATACCGCGCGTTGCTTAATAGGGATGATTTTTAAATCCTCACCCTTCTTAGCAACAACGCGGTCCCCCTGTGTAAGCACGTAGTCCCCACTACGGCACTTATCTGCCTTTACACGATCACTGGTTGCTTGCGAGAGAAGAATACGGGGGATTTGCAAGTCCCGTGTTACAATCTCTTCAAATTGCCCTTGTTGCGGCGCTACTGCCAAAGTCTTTGGTTCTGTCGTTGTTACTTGGTTCATTTGTTCCTTCTTTCGTTTATTATTTAGCTTTACGAAGCGAAGCCGTCACGCTAACCGTTGGAGGTTCAACTCCAGGGAATCTATACACTACCATGTCTTCTCCACGAGCTTCTGCTGCCTTATACTCGTCTTTTAAAAACCCATTCATGGTCGCTGAATTTACTGTAATCATATCCTCGTAGACGCCCATTTCTTTCAGCTTCTCAAAGAAGATAGCGCGGTCCTCTTCTAGCTTAGGCACTTTAAAGCTAGTGCGCTTAGTAAGGACCATAGTTCCATAAGGTGTTTGAAACTTGTCCTGGCCCAGATCTAAAAGAGCTTTTCCCATCAGGTTCTCAAGCTTTTCAAGGGCGTTAAACTGCGCTGTAGCCTCTTTTTTAGCCGCCTCGTATTTTTCTTCTTGCTCACGGATAGACTTTGCCAGTTCATTCATTTCATCGACTGTAATGCTCATGAAAACATCCTTTTAATTGAATTTTTAAACGCGTTTGCGAAGGTTTTCTCTCGTTTAACAGGGTTTTCAATAGACGATTTCATCGCCTTCCCTACTCTAAGAGTCATTTTAAGCCCATGAGTGCCATTAGAAATCATGTGATCTCTTAGGCGCTCATCAATTTGAGCCCAAAGAACCTCGGGGATTTCGTCCGATGACTTATTAAAAAAGTCGTATCGTTGGATTAAAATACCATAAATAATAAGCTTTTCAGTCTTTGAAAAAGTTGCAATCGTTTCGTCCTGCATCTTTTTAACCTGTTCGTCTAAGTTTGTTTCCATATAGCTATATTAGCTTCCTTTTTAAAATAAAGCAATACTTTTCTTTTTAAAAGATTACTTTCTATAGATGTTTGTCTTAGACATGATTAAGTCCGCGATACTCTTCTTGTTTCTCAAGCTATCGACGATTTCAGGCTCAATAGTATCCTGCGCCACCAGATGGTAGTGTGTAACTTTTTCGGTTTGGCCCCCTCGGTAATTACGCGCTTTGGCCTGCTCGTACTGTTCAAGGGAGAAGGAGCGGCTATACCAAATAGTATAAGGTGCAACAATAAGGTTGACTCCAATACCGCCGCTATAGGGGTGTCCAATCCAGACTTTAATTTCTCCATCTTGAATAAAGCTTCTACGTGCCTCCTCTTTTCCTCTAGCGGAGACCAGCCCATGGCATTCCACATAGCGAATTTTTAGTTCATCACAGACCTTCTTAATAGTTTCATAATTTTGCTTCCAAACTGCCCATACTAGGCATTTTTTACCCTTTTCCACACAAAGCTGCTCAAGTAATTCTTTCAAAGCCTTCTCGCGCTCTGTGTCCTTATACTCGTACTTAATGGGCTGCATTTCACTCTCATCGGGGGCAGTCATGCCACTAATAAAGCCAGACGCAATTTGCATAAGACGAAGTGCCTTAACCATGGCTATATCCGCAGTGTAATTGTAGCCTTCTTTTTGGATCACCATGTCCTGTTCAAACTTATGGTAATCGGCCCTTTGTTCCTTGGTTAAAGGTACGGGAATAGTCACGTCAATTTCGCCTGGAAGGTCTAGGCAATCTGCCTTATCGACCGACATACTAACACTAGCCAGTAAACGCCCAAAAAGCTCGGTAGTAGAGGGTTTTGGCTTCCAATCGGGAAAATAGTTTTCCTGTCCCCTCCATTTAGCGTTTTTATCCTCAAAATAGGTCATTCGAAACTGAAAGAAATTGGTAATATGCTTACCTGTTACTAAGCTTTCAAGTGTTGGAAAACCCCCCATAAGGATTTTAAACTGCATAAAAAGATCCATTGGGTTATTTAGAATAGCTGTGCCTGTTAGGTTAAGACGTAATGAGGGCTTAGAATATTTATTTGTCAACAGGTCCAAGGCTTGCGCCATTTTACCTGAGTGACTCTTTGTTCGATGAGACTCATCGTGTACAAATTGCTCCGGTGCCCATTCAATAAAGCTCTTATATAGCGGAGCCATAAGTAGGCTTTCGTAGTTCGTAATGAACACCTTGCCCTTACGTTGCTTCTCTTCATTGAAAGCATTCTGCTGAAATACTTTGAGCCTTTGTGCCCCTGTACCTGTGAGAGCGATAACATCTTTTCGGTCAATCTTAGTGAACTTAAACCATTCTTCACGCCAGTTACCAATGACAATAGGGGGGCAGAAAATAAGGGTCCGTAAAATACGACGCTTAGTATTAAATCGTTCACGCATGATTTGAATAGCGGTCAAGGTCTTACCCGTTCCCGCTTCAAAATGTAAAGCGTAATAAGGTAACGAACGTGCTCGTTTAACGGCCTCTATTTGATGTTGCCACAAGTCTGCCATTCTTTTTCTCCTTAACTTTGACTACCCTTAGACCCTCTACAACGTCTATAAGGTACGCAGCAATTTGTTCGGCCTTCCATTGGCTCTTGTAAGTACGCGAATCTTTGAACACATTAGTCCTTGTTCCTTTGTGCATGAAGGTAATAGCGTATCTCATTTTGTTTTGTGTTCCTGGATAAAATAAACGCCAGCATTTATTAGAATCTCCGCTTTGTTTGCTTTAATATGATCTGAAAACCAGTATGACTCGGCCTTGGTTATTCTATCACCATATTCTTGATTTACTAACCATTCACAAACCCTATCGATCACTTGCTCCGGCGTTAGGTCGCCGGGGAGGACTTCACCTCTCAAAACGTAGCCTTCTACTGAATCATAATCATAACGGCCTTCATGCATTGGCGACCAAAGATCCTCAGAGCATAAAACACCTCCTTTTCCTGTTGGATCGAATTGATCCGCATCTACAGCAATCTTAAAAGCTTCTTCACGGTCCACGTAACGACCTTTGCTAGTCATGAAACCTTGAGATTTGTAGCGTCTACTTAAAACAATTCCAGTGTTTACAGCTTGATGAAAACAGTCACCGTGTGACTTTCCTAACGCAACAAAACCCGTCACTTCTCCTAGTATTGCTGCGTGTTTAATAACTTCTTTCATCCCTCTCCGCTCTGTGCTCATTTAAAAAGTATCCTTTGCAAAATTTCGTCTCTTATAGTGCCTTTGACTACCTCTTCAAGTTGCTGCCTCGTAACACCAAAAATATTAAGTAATGCCTTCAGTAATTGCTCGTCAGTCATCCCTCGCCGCCTTTCTCGGCTGGCAGGACTTCTTTTTCTTCAATTTCAACCAATGTTTTTCCCTCGCTCCAATCAGACAAGCACTTACTGCAAATAGTTTCAGGAAGCATTCCGGTTTTAACCCAACCCTTGAGGGGTGATCTAAGGTTTTCATTTGATCCACACGTCATACAGCTTTTCATTCCACACCCTCCTGCGCTTTGTCTGGTTTGTTTGGGGTCATTTTAAAAATACCCTAACCTTTTATATCGGCTCAGCAGCCTCCCGATAAAACTTTTTTTCTTAATTGTTGAAAAATTATCCTGACATCGCCAACATGGTTGCAATACCCCAGTGTGCGTGTCTTGCACTGCGCTCGCTTCTTTGCAAACAGCACATAAATAATTGTGAGACATAATCATAAATTCTCGGCTAAAGATAAACTCTGCTTTTTCAATTGGCGTTCCCCAAATAACTTCTTTCATAACTTATCCCCACCCTCCTCAAAGCTTGCGCGGATCTGGGCGCATTTTTGCAAAGAGACTTTAGCTCTGCGTCCACCCACTGAATCTTTGCAGTGTTCTTTCTAAAT
>Ga0265327_10000839_pt1 | contig 45899 bp, 43 predicted proteins | sample 41621metaG_FD_202089 | JGI IMG/M metagenome (GOLD analysis project Ga0265327, IMG submission 202089) | Rhizosphere microbial communities from Carex aquatilis grown in University of Washington, Seatle, WA, United States - 4-16-21 metaG | ecosystem: Host-associated > Plants > Roots > Rhizosphere... | reverse complement strand
TGGCCAGCGCGGTCATCTCGAAGGGCTTTGTCATGACCGCCATGCCGCGCTCGAGCTGGCCGTTGCCGACCGCTGCCTTCTCGGCATAGCCGGTGATGAACAGGACGCGCAAGCCCGGCCGTTCGATGCGCGCCGCGTCCGCGACCTGGCGCCCGTTCATGCCGCCCGGCAGGCCGACGTCGGTCAGCAGCAGGTCGATGCGCCGGGGCGCCTGCAGCAGCCGCAGGCCGGAAGGCCCGTCCTCGGCGCCGAGCACCTGGTAGCCCGCCTCGCGCAGCAGCTCGATGATCAGCACGCGAATGGTCGGTTCGTCCTCGATCACGAGCACAGTCTCGCCGTCGCCGTTCTCGACCCGCTCCGGCCGCGCCTCGGTATCGTCCTCGCCGGCCGTGCCCAGGTGGCGCGGCAGGTACAGGCACATCGTCGTGCCGAGGCCGAGCCCGGAGTCGATGCGCACCTGGCCGCCCGACTGCCGGACGAAGCCATAGACCATCGACAGCCCCAGTCCGGTGCCGTGGCCGGTCGGTTTGGTGGTGAAGAAGGGGTCGAAGGCGCGGGCGATGACCTCGGGCGCCATGCCGGTGCCGGTGTCGGTCACCCGCAGCGAGATGTACTGGCCCGGCGGCAGCTCGCGCTCGACCGCGGCGCGTTCGTCCAGCGATTCGTTGGCGGTCGCGATCGTCAATCGGCCGCCGTCCGGCATCGCGTCGCGGGCGTTGATGCACAGGTTGAGCAATGAATTCTCGAGCTGCGATGCGTCCACCCGGGTCGGCCACAGGCCGACCGCGCCGAGCACCTCCAGCGCAACCGCCGGGCCGACCGTGCGGCGCAGGAGCTCTTCCATGCCGCCGACCAGCCGGTTGACGTCGGTCGGCTTCGGATCGAGGGTCTGGCGCCGCGAGAAGGCCAGCAGCCGCTGGGTCAGCGAGGCCGCGCGGCGCACCGATTCCTGGCCCATGCCGATGTAGCGCTCCAGCCCGTTGGTCTGGCCGTTGGCAAGCCGCGCCTCCAGCACCTGCAGGCTGGCGCTGATGCCGCCCAGCAGGTTGTTGAAGTCGTGCGCGATGCCGCCGGTGAGCTGGCCGACGGCTTCCATCTTCTGCGACTGGCGCAGCGCCTCCTGGGCCAGGTCGAGCTGGATCTGCGCCTCCTTCTCGGTGGTGACGTCGCGCCCGCTGCAGTAGTACTTGCCTTCCTCCGGCACGCCGGTCCATGACAGCCAGCGATGGCTGCCGTCCTTGTGCCGGCAGCGCGCCACGAAGTTGACCATCGGCGTGCCCTGCGTCAGCCGCTCGACGACCGTGCGGGTGGCGGCCAGGTCGTCCGGATGCACCAGCTCGAAGATCGACATCGCGCGCACCTCCTCCTCGGTCCGGCCGAGCGCACTCAGCCAGGCCGGGTTCGAGCGCTCGAAGACGCCCCGGCCATCGAGCACGCCCAGCAGGTCCGAGCTCAGCTGCCAGAACAGGCCGCGCTCGTGGGCGCGCTCCGCGACCTGGCGCTCCAGGTCGGCATTGAGCGCGCGCAGGTCGGCCTCGGTACTGCGCAGCGCATGGTCGGAGCGGGTGCGCTCGGTGACGTCCACGCCCTGGACGCAGATTCCGGTCACTGCGCCGCCCGCATCGCGGATAGGCTGGAAGACGAAGTCCAGGAAGCGCTGGCGCACCACGCCGCCCGGTTCGGTCTGCACGTCGTAGGGCGCGCCGGTGGCGCGGAATGCCTCGCCGCTGCGATAGACCTGGTCGAGAAGCGACACGTAGCCCTGGGCCGCCGCATCCGGCAGCGCGTCGGCGACGGTGCGGCCGATCGCCTCGCGATGCCCGATCAGCTGCAGGTAGCCCGGATTCGCCAGCTCGATCAGATGCCCGGGCCCGCGCAGCATGGCCATGAAGCTGGGCGCCTGCTCGAAGAGCTGCGCGAAGCGGGCGCGCTCGCTGTTAACCCGGCGCTCGGCCTGCACCTTGGCCGTGGTCTCGACCACCACCGCCATCACGCCCGCGGGTGTGCCAGTGTCGTCCAGCAAGGGCGAATAATCGAGGTTCATCCAGACCTGCTCGGCGCGGCCGTTGCGGTGCAGGGTCAGTTCCTGGTCCTGGTAGCTGAGGGTGTTGCCCGCCAGGCCGGTCTTCATCACGTGGTCGTTGAACTCGGCGACTTCGTCCCAGCCCTCGCGTACGTTCGATCCAAGCAGCTGCGGATGGCGCCCGCCGGCGAAGACCGCGTAGGCGTCGTTGTAGATCATCACGCCGTCCTCGCCCCACAGCATCACGATCGGGACCACGCTGCGCAGCATCAGGGCGACCGCGGTCCGCACATGCGGCGGCCAGCGGTCGATCGGGCCGATGCCGGTGGGGCTCCAGTCGTGCGCGGCGATCAGTCGGGCGAGCGCGCCGCCGCCGGTCAGAAACTTCAGGCTTCCTTGTGGCGAGCCGCCATGCATGGGCATGTCCTCGGTTCTTGGCTTGGCTGGCGCGACGCTGCGCCCGGCGGGCATGCTACCAAGTCGCTGCAGCGCCGGCGCGCGAGCCGGTGGCCGGATGCGCCGGCACATCGGTGACAGCCGCCAGGAACGGCGCGTAACCCTGTGATACGGTCGAACAATGAGGCGATTGTTTCTCTCCACCGCAGTCCTCCTGTCCGGCGCCGTGCATGCCGAATGGCTCACGCTGTTCGGCAGCGCGGGTGATGGCGCGAGCGACTACGTACAGACCGAGCCCACCACCGTCCAGGTCGACGGCCAGATCCGGTTCCTGGATATCCGGGTGAACCGGGCCGAGGTCCGGACCAGCACCGATGGCGTGCACTTCCGGTCCTTCGAAGGCAAAGCCGAGGTCGATTGCGACCAGCGCACCGCCCGCTATGTGGCCGCGACCTTCTTTTCCGAGCCGAATTTCTCAGGCACGCCGGTGGCGTCCTTGCGCTTTCAGAAGAACCAGAATCGACCGCTGGTCTTCCGCAAGATCCCGGGGGCGCTCGATGAACGCCTGGTCAAGGCCGCCTGCGCGCTGAAGGCAAATTCGCCCTGAAGCGGCGATGGCGCCGCCTCGGCGGTTTCACGGGGCCTGCCGGGACAGCATCGCGTCCGGCCCGAAGGCGGCTTCGAGGGCGTTGCAGGCTGCGCCCAGCCCGTCGTCGTGCTGCATCCGCGCGGCGATCCGGGCGCAGGCGCCTTGCACGGCCGAATTGCCGGCAAGCTCGGCGAGCCCCGCATCCAGCCGGCCTGGTCGGCCATAGGCCGCAATCGACAGTTCGCGCGCCACGCCCAGGCGGCAGGCCCGGCTGGAATTGTCGAACTGGTCGTAGGCCATCGGTCGGATCAGCTGCGGCACGCCGGCGCGCAGGGCCTGGCTGAGAGTGCCGATGCCGCCGTGGTGCACCGCCACGCTGGCGCGCGCGAAAAGCTGGCTGAAGGGCGCATAGGCCTGGTGGATGACACCGGGCGGCAAGCGGTGCGGCAATTGGCCGCGCTGCGACGCCACCAGCACGCCGCGGATGCCGAGCCTCTCGCAGGCGGCTGCAGAAGCCGCGTAGAAGTCCTCCGAGCTGGTATTGGCGGTGCCGGCGGTGAACACCGCCGGTGATGCGCCGGCGGCGAGGAAATCGGCGAGCTCCCTCGAGAAGGCGGCACCCGAATCGCTGTCATGCAGCGGAAAGCCGGTCAGCCGCAGGCCGACTGGCCAGTCGGGTTGCGGCGCTGCGAACCAAGCCGGAAACATGCCGATGTTCAACCGGCCCGCATGGATCCAGTCGTGCATGAGCCTGCGCACCGGCGCCAGGCCGAGCTCGGCGCGGATGCGATTCAGCGGCGCAGCGAACAGCGGATCGAGGAAGAGCCGGTCGGCCAGGGCCCAGAAGCCGCTCTTGACTGCGTGCGGCCAGCCTTCGAAATGCCCGAGCGGCGTCAGCCGTGGCGCCAGGTACGCCGAGCGGTACATCGAGGGCGAGAGGTGGACGGCCGCAAAGGGCAGCTGCCGCATCTCGGCCAGCAGGCGCGGCGCGAAGGCCAGGGACGAACCGAGCAGCCAGGCCGGGCCGTCGCCGAGGTCGCGCGCCATCGCGTCGACGGTCGGCCGCACCGTCGCCATCAGGCCTTCGGAGATCATCTTCAGGCCGCCGCGCGAATCGGTGGCCCGGCGGTCGGCCAGCGCGTCTCGCGCCAATTGCGCATCGCTGGTCTCGACGAAGTCCAGTCCGGCGCGCTCGAACCAGTCGGCATAGAAGCCGTTGCCGTAGATCCGCACGTCGTGACCGCGTCCCTGCAGCGCGAGGCCCAGGCCGACGAAGGGCAGGGTGTCGCCGTGGCTGCCGACCGGTGAAATCAGGATGCGCAAGGCGTGTCGTCGAGCAGGGCGATGTCGAGGGCGCGAATCCGCTCGTCCTCGTAGTAGCCGCCGTATTCGGTGTAGCGCAGGAAGGCGCGCGAGCAGGCAGCGCATTGCCAGACATCGCAGCGGTTGTAGGGAAAGAAGGCCGGTGCGATCGGCGCATCGGGCGACCAGGCGTTCGTGCCGCCGGGATGGCGCTCCTCGACGGTGGGCTCGTCGACGGCCGGGTCGCGCAAGGTGCCGACCCGGCGCAGCGAGCTGCGATCGGCGCTGCTGCCCAGCGATTCCCAGCCCGGGCAGACGATCGTCCGGCAGCGCTCGCATGCCCGAGCGGATGCCTGCGCCGCATTGCCCAGGCGCAGCAGGTCGGAATGGGTCAGGAAGGGGATCGCGTTCATGAAAGGCCGAATTGTCGGCGATGTCCGATTCGGGCTATGCCGATTGGCCAGCCAGCGATTGAGTTGCGTGCAATGCGAATTAGTTCACGAGGCTTCTCTTCTGTCACACGGCTTTAGCGCGGATCATCGAGGATCTGCGCACCACCTTATTGGAGGCATTCAATGCGACTCACCACCAGCCACCCGCGGCGGGCGAATCGCGGCGCGGTGCCCGCACCCAGTGAAACCCGCTCGGTGCTGCGAGCTGTCTCCAGCATCTTCCTGAATCTCGGCGGACGGCGCCGGCGCGAAGCGGAGCGCGCGCGCCAGCAATTCGAAGGCCTAGAGGTCGACCAGCGCGTGCGCACACTCGGCGAGTGGTAGGCCGAGTGCGCTGACTGTGCCGGCGCAATGCGCCGGCCGATTCCGACTGCGACTCAGGCTGCGAAATCCTGCAAGGTCTTGCCGCTTTCGATGGCCGCCTTCAGCCACTTGGGCTTCGGGCCGCGACCACCCCAGGAATTGCCGGCGCCGTCGGTGTAGAGCATGCGCGAAGGAGCGCGCTTCGATTTCCTGGCGGGTGCAGCCGCCTTGGCTGCGGGCTGCGCGACCGCGCCCGCGATCCGGAAGTCGTCGAGCGACCGGCCGGCATTCAATGCATCGCGCAGCCAATGCGGATGCGGTCCGCGACCGGACCAGACATTTCCGCTTTCGTCGCGGAATTTGGCATTCGATTTGGACTTCGATTTGGCCGAAGACCTCGCAGTTGCCTTGGGCTTGGCGCCGCCCTTGTTCAAATCCAGACCGAGGTGCGCCGCGGTGAGGCCGTAATGAACGATGGCCACCTTGATGCGTTCGACGACGCCCTTGATTTCGTCGTGGCGCATCGCTTCGGCGCGACGCTGCAACTGTTCGATCTGCTTTTGAATCTGCTTGTAGGTCAGTGCCATTGGAGACGTCCTCATTGATTGGTCAGGATGCGTAGCTTACTCGTGTCCAATTGTCTTGTTATTCGATGGCGTCGAGTCGCGCGGATCAATTGGATGCGAAGCAGTTGACCGCGCCTAATTCCAATCAGGGTGCGGCTGCTTCGCCGTCATCGTTTGCGCCGCGCAACTGACCGCAGCCCGACTTGGTCACGGCCCTGAATGCATTTCTTGGGGCATGCGAGGGGTGCTGGAAACGCGCGTAAACGCGCGAAAACGCGAGGAAGTGCGCAATGGGTCGCGCGAGCGATGCGCATGAACCAAGGCCCCGGAATCGCTCCAGAACGCCAGCAACACGCCCCGATTGTTTCCGAAGCTAGAACGCTGTGGTTCTTTTCCTGCGGGTTTTCCCTGGTGTTTTCGTCGCAAACTTCATCCCACGGACCAACCGGAGGGTTGATCCGGGTGAACAGGGCCCCGAGCGAGCTGCTTCGTTTCCCAGAAGGAAACGTACTCCCACCCAAGACCGGTTCGAAATCATCCGCACAACTTGAAGGACAAAACAAATGACTACCTCGAAGCTTCTTTCCGCCATCGCCGTCGCACTCGCTGCCATCTCGGGCGGCGTGCATGCCGAAACCTATGACGGCGTCCACACGGTGAACTCGATCGCCAGCCGTGCCGACGTCGGCAGCCAGGGCGTGGCGGCTGCGCGTGCCGGCAATACCTTCGGTGACGGCGCCAACTCGGGCACTCAGACGATCGCCTCGTCGACCGCCAGCCGCTCGAGCGTCCATGCCGACGCCGTGGCGAAGGCACACGATCCGCTGCAAAGCCTGGATCGCCGCGCCTTCTACCGCGACCAGGTGCCGGCTGCCTACTCGAAGCCCCGCGTCTCGATGACGCGCCAGGCTGCGCTCTGAGCAGTTCTCGCCTTCGGGCGAGTCAAGCAGTAGAAAACGGGCCCTCGGGCCCGTTTTTTCGTTGATGCCGCCGCCAGGCTCAGGTCGAGGCGGCCGGGGCCAGCACGATCAGCAGGTCCTTGGCCATCACCCGGTCGCCGGGGCCGACCAGCACCTCGGCGATGACGCCCTCGCGGTCGGCGGCGATATGGGTCTCCATCTTCATCGCCTCCAGCGAGACCAATTGATCGCCCACCGCGATCTTCTGGCCCGGCTTCACCGCCACCGACACAATTGCGCCGGGCATCGGCGAAGCCACATGCAGCGGATTGCCCGGCTCCGCGGCCCGGCGCTTGGCGCTGCCCTTGGCGGCGCCTCCGGCCTCGGCGCGCGGCGCGATATGCACCATGCGCGACTGGCCGTTCAGCTCGAACTGCAGCTTGTGGTCCGCGCCCTCGCCGCCGCGCTGGATCGCCTGCAGCGTCACCAGCAGGGTCTTGCCGGCATCGATGTCGACCGCCAGTTCGTCCTGCACCCGCATGCCGTAGAAGAAGGTCGGCGTCGGCAGCACCGAGGTGTCGCCGTACTGCTGCCGATGCTCGAACCAGCCCTTGGTCACCTTCGGGTACATCAGGTAGGAGGCCAGCTGCCGGTCGTCGAGCGGAGCCCCGCAGTCCTGCTCGCCCTGGGCCCGTGCCGCCTCCAGGTCCACTGACGGCAGCTGGTCGCCTGGTCGGTAGGGCACGGGCGGCTCGGCCTTCAGCACCTTGCGCGACAGCGCCGCCGGAAAGCCGTCCGGCGGAAAGCCCAGCTCGCCCTTGAACAGCGACACCACCGATTCCGGAAAGGCGATCTCGCGCGCCGGGTCGGCCGCATCGGCTGCGCTCAGGTCGTTGGCCACCAGCATCAGCGCCATGTCGCCGACCACCTTGGAAGTCGGCGTCACCTTGACGATGTCGCCGAAGAGCCGGTTCACGTCGGCATAGGACTTCGACACCTCGGTCCAGCGGTGCGCCAGGCCCAGCGAGCGGGCCTGCTCGCGCAGGTTGGTGTACTGGCCTCCGGGCATCTCGTGGCGGTAGACGTCGGCGGTGCCGGAGCGGATCTCGCTCTCGAAGGGCGCATAGAAGCGGCGCACGCCTTCCCAGTACATCGAGGCCTCGTGCAGCGCCGGCAGCGAGACGCCCGGGTCCAGCGGGCTGCCCGCCAGTGCCGCGGCGATGCTCGACAGGTTGGGCTGCGAGGTCAGGCCCGACAGCGCGTCGAGCGCGGCATCGACCGCGTCGCAGCCGGCCTCGGCCGCCGCCAGCACCGACGCGGCCGAGATGCCGCTGGTGTCGTGGGTGTGGAAGTGCACCGGCAGGCCGGTCTCTTCCTTGAGCGCCTTCACCAGCAGCTTCACCGCCTCCGGCCGGCACACGCCCGCCATGTCCTTGATGCCCAGCACGTGCACCCCGGCGGCCTGCAGCTGCCTGGCGATGCCGAGGTAGTACTTGAGGTCGTACTTGGAACGCTTCGGGTCCATCAGGTCGCCCGTGTAGCAGATCGCGCCTTCGCACAGCGCGCCGGTCTCGACCACCGCATCGATCGCCACCCGCATGTTCTCCACCCAGTTGAGCGAATCGAAGACGCGGAAGACGTCGATGCCGTTGCCGGCCGCCTGCTGCACGAAGAAGCGCACCACGTTGTCGGCGTAGTTGGTGTAGCCGACCGCGTTCGAGCCGCGCAGCAGCATCTGGAACAGGATGTTGGGCACCCGCTCGCGCAGCTGGGCCAGGCGCTGCCAGGGGTCCTCGTTCAGGAAGCGCAGCGCCACGTCGAAGGTGGCGCCGCCCCAGCATTCGAGCGAGAAGAGCTGCGACAGCTCGCGCGCGTAGAAGGGCGCGATCGGCAGCATGTCGGCGGTGCGCATGCGGGTGGCGATCAGCGACTGGTGGGCGTCGCGCATCGAGGTGTCGGTGAGCAGCACCTGCTTCTGCGCCAGCATCCATTGCGCGAAGCCCGCGGGGCCCAGTTCCTTCAGCCGGTCGCGCGTGCCCGGCGGGATCGGCGCCAGCAGGTCGGTGGCCGGCAGCACCGGCTTGGGGAGCGGCAGGTCCGGCAGCTTGCGGCCCTTCATCTCGGGATGGCCGTGCACGCTGACCTCGCCGACGAAGCGCAGCAGCCGCGTCGCCCTGTCGCGGCGCCGGGCGAAGGCCAGGAGCTCCGGCGTCTGGTCGATGAAGCGGGTGGTGACCGAGCCTTCGACGAAGGCCGGGTGGTTGATGACGTTCTCCAGGAACTGCAGGTTCGACGCCACCCCGCGGATGCGGAACTCGCGCAGCGCGCGGTCCATGCGCGCGATCGTCTCCTTGGGCGCATGGGCCCAGGTCGTGACCTTGACCAGCAGGGAGTCGTAGTAGGGCGTGATTACCGCTCCGCCGTAGGCGGTGCCGGCGTCGAGGCGCACGCCGAAGCCGGCCGCGCTGCGGTAGGCGCTCAGGGTGCCGTAGTCTGGCAGGAAGCCGTTCTCGGGATCCTCGGTGGTGATGCGGCATTGCAGCGCGTGGCCGTTCAGGCGGATGTCGGCCTGCGGCGGCACGCCGGTGGCGTGGCGCACGATGTCGCCGGCGCCGTCCAGTTCGTCCTCCACCTGGCCGATGAAGCCGCCTTCGCTGATGCGGATCTGCGCCTTCACGATGTCGACCCCGGTGATGAGCTCGGTCACCGTGTGCTCGACCTGGATGCGCGGGTTGACCTCGATGAAGTAGGCCTTGTCGGCGTCCGCGTCCATCAGGAACTCGACGGTGCCGGCATGGCTGTAGTCCACACTCTGCATCAGCTTGAGCGCGCTCTCGCAGAGCGCCTCGCGCTGGGCGCCGTCGAGGTAGGGAGCCGGCGCGCGCTCGACCACCTTCTGGTTGCGCCGCTGCACCGTGCAGTCGCGCTCGAACAGATGCACCACGTTGCCGTGCTGGTCGCCGAGGATCTGCACCTCGACATGGCGCGCCCGGCGCACCAGCTTCTCGAAATAGACCTCGTCGTTGCCGAAGGCGGACAGGGCTTCGCGGCGCGAGGCGGCGAGCGACGCCTCCAGCTCGCCCTCGTGCTCGATCACCCGCATGCCGCGGCCGCCGCCGCCCCAGCTGGCCTTGAGCATCAGCGGATAGCCGACCTCGGCCGCCATCCGCCTGGCCTCGCCCAGGTCCAGCGGCAGCGGCGGCGTGGCCGGCATCACCGGCACGCCGGCGGCCACCGCCGCATGGCGCGCCGCCACCTTGTTGCCCAGCGTGCGCATCACCTCCGGCCTGGGGCCGATCCAGCGGATGCCGGCGTCGATGATGGCCTGGGCGAAGTCGGGGTTCTCCGACAGGAAGCCGTAGCCCGGATGGATCGCGTCCACCTTGGCCAGCCGCGCGACCCGCAGGATGTCGTCGATGTCCAGGTAGGCGGCCAGCGGCTGTTTGCCTTCGCCAACCAGGTAGCTCTCGTCGGCCTTGAAGCGGTGCAGCGCCAGCCGGTCCTCCTTCGAATAGATGCCGACGGTACGGATATGCATCTCGGAGGCGGCCCGCATCACGCGGATCGCGATCTCGGAGCGGTTGGCGACCAGGATCGACTGGATGGGTGCTGTTTTCATCGCGAATGCAGGTGTCCGTCGTGGTTTTTGGAACTCGCTCGTGCCGGCGGTGGTCGCCGGAAGCGTCTGAGCGCGGCGCCCTGCCGCAGCCTGCAAGCTCTGTACCAGGCTGGGCCGGATGGCGGCGGGCGCGCGCCTTGCGTATCATCGATCACCGGGAAAGCGTGAAGTCGCTTTGCCGAAATTTCCTATCGACGTGCCGCGCCTGCTGTCTTCGGGAGGCGGCCCGTGGCCTCGCAAAGGGTCAACTCGAATGCCGAAACTGGTCATGCAGACTGCCTCGGGCCGAATCCGGCAGGTCGAGCTCCCGCCTGAGCAAAGCCTGATCGGGCGCGGCAGCCAGAGCGACATCGTGATCGACTCGATCCAGGCCAGCCGGGTGCATGCGGTGATCGACGTCGAGCCGGCCTTCGTCACGATCCGCGACCTGGGCAGCCGCAACGGCACCTTCGTCAACGACGTGCAGGTGGAGAACCAGGTGCTGGCCGAGGGCGACGTGATCCGGCTCGGCAGCTACGAGATGCGCTTCGTCGCCGGCGACCAGGAGTTCAGCCAGGTCGAGGCCTCGCAGCCGCCGACCGTGCCGGGCCTGCTGCTGGATACCGACTGGGACATCGCTCCGACCATCGCCGACGATCCGCGCACCACCCGCGATCGGCTCTAGCCGAGCCCCCGCATGCAAGAAGGCCCGGGCCGCTTTCGCGGGCCGGGCCTTCTTTGCCTGAGCCAGGGAGCGCGCCCTGAGGCGCCGCCGGACTCAGTGCGCCAGTTGCGAGCGCTGCTGGCGGCGCGCCGCGTCGTCGATCAGTTCGTGGGCGGCGCCCGGGAATTCGCCCGCGCCCTGGGCACGGCTGATCGCGACCTGGATCTCGGCCATCAGGCGCGGATCGTGTTGGGCGCGGGCCAGGAAGCGCTGGTCGGCCCGGGCGCTGGCGCGACGCTGCAGCATGTCGTGCCAGGCCTGGCCGATGCCGCCGCCGAGCGAAACCATCGAGCGCAGGCTCAGTGCCAGCACCGCCGCCACGAGCACGCAGAAGACGATGCCGGCGACATGCCAGCCGGCGTCGAATTCGCGGGTCGACAGTTGCGCCGCGACCAGCAGGATGGCCGCGGCTGCGACGAAGACGCGCAGCGCGATGGCACCGCGGCCGAGGCGCTCGGGAGCTGCCTCGCTGGCGGTGAAGGGAATCTGGCGGGCCGGGCGCGAAGCCTGCGGAAGGGTGTCGGCGATCGAGTTCATGATGGGTCCGGGCAGGAAGCTGAAGTTGGTGGGCCGCAAGGGCGATGGCGTGATACTAGGGTTTTCCCTAGATGTTGGCCAATTTATCTTCCTGATGCCGATCATTCGCGACAGTGATGTCGCGTGGCGCAGTCGGCCCGCCGAATGCGCCTATCGCGCCTGGTGCGGAGCTTCAACCCTGCCTGGCATCGCCCGCTGCGCCCGCCAGTTCCAGGCCGCGCCGGCGGCCAGCAACACGCAGGTCGCGATGAAGACGGTCCGCATGCCGAAATGCCCGCCGACGAATCCGCCCAACAGCGGCCCGGCCACCTGGCCGGTGTATTGGGCCGAGATCGAATAGCCGAGCATTCCGCCGGCCACGCTCTCCGGCACGCTGTGCCGGATCACGCTGGCAATGCAGGGCAGGAGCCCGCCCAGCGACAAGCCCATCAGGAAGCGCAGCCCGATCAGCTGCCAGCCGGCAGTCACGAAGGCCTGCGGCACCAGCAGCAAGGCCGAGATCGCGAGGCAAGCGATGATCACGTTCCAATGGCCGACCCGATCGGCCAGCTTGCCCAGCCGCGCCGCCGACAGGATGCTGCCGAGCGCCGCCGCCGACATCACGAAGCCGGCCACCATCGTGACGTGCGCCGGGTCGCTCACCAGTTGCGCGACGTAGACGGTGATGATCGGCTCGATCGACATGTTGGCCAGCATCAGCAGCATGCCGGTGAAGAGCATCGCCACCAGCGGGCGCTTGTCGGGCACCGCGGCCCATCCGCCGCGGGCCTTGCGATCACTGGCCCTGGGCGTTGGCCGACGCTCTTCGCGGATCAGCGTGAGCGTGGCGATGAAGGCCACGAAGATCACCGCGCCGGCACCGAAGAAGGTCCAGCGGATGCCGACCAGGGGCGGCAGGAAGCCGCCGATCAGCGGCCCGACCAGGCTGCCGGCCATGATCGCGGACGAGAGCGTGCCGAGCGCCCAGCCCGAGCGCTGCTTGGGCGTCTGGGTGGCGACCAGCACCATCGAGCCCGACGCGTAGCCGCCGAGCAGCCCGGCCAGCAGGCGCAGCCCGACCAGCTGCCAGACGTTCTGCGCGAGCCCGATCAGCGCCATCGCGACCGCCATGCCCAGGCTCGCGCGGATCAGCATCAGCTTGCGGCCGTAGCGGTCGGCCAGCCGGCCCCACAGCGGCGCCAGCAATGCGGCCGAGAAGAAGGAGGCGCCATAGGCCGCGCCCGACCACTGCACGATCGCTGCCGGATCGCTGACCCCCAGTTGCTCGACGTAGAGCGGAAGGAAGGGCAGCAGCAGGGTCATCGCCACGATGGTGGCGAAGGAACCGAACATGCAGACGACCAGGTTGCGCCGCCAGTGTTCGTCGGCGGCCGGCTGCGGCTCGGAGAGCGGCCCCGTGGGCTCGGCTGCGGAAGCATTGGACATCGACCGCGATTGTCTCGCGCCCGGCTTGCCTCGATGCATGCCGGCTGGCGATGGCCCCCATCGTGGCCGATGACAAGGGCGGCTCGATCCGGGCAGCAGGCGGCCGATCAGTCGCCGCCGTCCAGCGGCGCTGCGAGACTGCGCATCGCGTGCGGGTCGACGTACTCGATCGGAGCGGGCGAAGGCGCCGATGCAGTCGCCTCTGGTCGGCCGTCGAACCGTGCGGCCTGCGCCTCGGCCACGCCATCGACCGGGCGCGCATCGAAGCCATGCGCGGTCATCGTCGCCAGCACCAGCGACACCGAGGCCAGCGACTTCACCAGCAGGATCAGGAATTCGAAAAGCATGGCCCGCATGGTCCGCGCTTCGGCCGTGCCGGACCAGTCCTCGAACGGCGTAACCATTCGGGGTGAGGGCACCGCACCAACGGCCAGGCCGCTTGACAAGGATCTTGCGGGGATTAATACTTAACTCAATGGTTAACAAAAACGACGCCCAGCTGGACCTGGTCTTCGCCGCGCTGTCCGACGCCACGCGCCGCGGCGTGCTGGCACGGCTCGACGCCGGCAGTTCCACCGTCAGCGAACTGGCCGAGCCCTACGAGATGTCGCTGCCCGGCTTCCTGAAGCACCTCGCGGTGCTCGAGACGGCCGGGCTGATCGCCCGCTCCAAGGAAGGCCGGGTGGTGCGTTGCGAACTCGATGCCGCGCCGATGCAGGAGGCCGCCATGTGGATCTCTCGCTACGAGCGTTTCTGGACCGAACGCCTGGATGCGCTCGGCCGCTATCTCTACCACCAGGAGCAAGTCACGCCATGGAAGCAGCCAGCCAAAAGCAGGAGCCAGCCCGGCTCGCCATCCACCGCCACTACGCGGTCGCGCCCGAAAAAGTCTGGAACGCCTGGACCGAGCCGCAAGCGCTGAGCCAGTGGTTCGGCCCGGGCAACCCGCCCTCGGTCACAGCCGCCGAGATCGACCTGCGGGTGGGCGGGCGCTGGCGCATCGCCTTCCATTCGCCCGGCGGCGAGATCTTCGAGGTCTCGGGCGTCTACCAGGAGGTGGCGACGAATCGGCGCCTCGTCTTCAGCTGGGCCTGGAAGGGCACGCCGGAACGGGTCTCGCGCATCAGCATCACGCTGAGCGAGAAGGACGGCGGCTGCGACCTGGACTTCGTGCACGACCGCTTCTTCGACGAGCAGGCCCGCATCAACCACGAGGGCGGCTGGCGCACCTTCTTCCTCAATCTCGATGCCTACGTGGAGAACTGAAATGACGAATGTCGGAAGCTGCCATTGCGGCCGGGTTCGCTTCGAAGTCGATGGCGACATCGACTCGGCGCTGTCCTGCAACTGCTCGATCTGCCAGCGCAAGGGCTCGCTGCTGTGGTTCGCGCCACGGGCCGCGATGCGCCTGCTGACGCCCGAGGAGGACGCATCCACCTACCTCTTCAACAAGCACCAGATCAAGCACCGCTTCTGCGCGGTGTGCGGCATCAGTCCCTATGCCGAGGCGAAGTCGCCGGCGGGCGACGACATGGCGGCCATCAACATCCGCTGCATCGAAGGCATCGACCTGCAGGCCGTGCCGGTCAAGCTCTACGACGGTCGGGCGAAGTGAGCGGGCAGGCCGGCGTCAGGCCGCCTGCACGTCGTCCAGTCGCAGCCCGCTGCTCGCGTCGAAGAGATGCACCGCACCGGCCTTCGGCCGAAGGTGCATCGCATCTCCCGGCAGCGCCGCCATGCGTTCGTGGAACAGCGCCACCACCGGCGTGTCGCCGAGCCGCAGCAGCAGCTGCGTCTGGCTGCCGAGCGGCTCGACCACTTCCACTCGCGCCGGCGCGCCGCTGCCCTCGCCGCAGCGCTCGAAGTGCTCGGGCCGGATGCCGCAGACCGCCTCGCGGCCGGCATGCGCGGCCGCTTCGGGCGCGCGCAGGACGATGCCGCCTGCGGCAAAGCCTTCCGGCGTGCAGCGGCCGCGGATGAAGTTCATCGCCGGCGACCCGATGAAGCCGGCCACGAACTGGTTGGCCGGCCGGTCGAACAATTCGAGCGGCGAGCCGACCTGCTCGATGCGGCCCGCGTTGAGCACCACGATGCGATCGGCCATGGTCATCGCCTCGACCTGGTCGTGGGTCACGTAGACGGTGGTGGTGCGCAGCCGCTGGTGCAGCGCCTTGATCTCGCCGCGCATCACGATGCGCAACTTGGCGTCGAGGTTGGACAGCGGCTCGTCGAAGAGGAACACCTGCGGATCGCGCACGATCGCGCGGCCCATCGCGACGCGCTGCCGCTGTCCGCCCGAGAGCTGGCGCGGATAGCGTTCGAGCAGCTGCGCCAGGCCGAGGATGTCGGCCGCCCAGCGCACCCGCTCGGCGATCTCCGGCCTGGGCCGTCCGCGATGCTCCAGCGAGAAGCCCATGTTGGCCGCCACCGTCATGTGCGGATAGAGCGCGTAGTTCTGGAAGACCATCGCGATGTCGCGCTCCTTCGGATCGAGATCGGTGACGTCGCGTGCGCCGATCGCGATGCGGCCCTGCGTGACCGTCTCCAGTCCGGCGATCATGCGCAGCAGCGTCGACTTGCCGCAGCCCGAAGGGCCCACCAGCGCCACGAATTCACCGTCCTGGATATTCAGCTCGACGCCATGGATGACCTGGACGGCACCGAAGTGCTTCTTGACTTGCGAGAGTTGGACGGCAGCCATGGATAGCAGTGGTTGAAAGGAGGGCTCAGCCCTTGAGGCCGCTGTGAGCCAGGCCTTCGACGAACTGCTTCTGGGCCAGCACGAAGACGATCAGCACCGGCAGCGCAGTCAGCGTGGCCGCCGCGAGCTGGATGTTCCACATCGGTCCGCCATACGCGTCGGTGTATTGGGTGAGCGCCTGCGGCAGCGTGAACTTGGCGGGCGTCGACAGGAAGACGATCGGCTCCAGGTAGAGGTTCCAGCTGTTCAGGAAGGTGAAGATCGCCACCGACGCCAGTGCCGGCCGCGCCAGCGGCAGTGCGATGGTGCGGAAGATCTCGAAGCGGCCGAGTCCGTCGACCCGCGCCGCCTCTTCGAGCTCGCGCGGCAGCGTCACGAAGAACTGGCGCATCACGAAGGTGGCGAACACGCAGGGCGGCCCGAACATCGGGATCAGCACCAGCGGCCAGTGGGTGTTGATCGCGCCGGCCATCAGGAAGAGCCTGAAGAGCGGCACGATCGTCACCTCGGACGGGATCAGCAGGCCGGTCAGCACCACCACGAAGAGCGCATCGGCGCCCGGAAAGCGGATGCGCGCGAAGGCATAGCCCGCCATCGATGCGATGGCCAGCGTGCCGGCCGTGACCACCGCCGCGATCCAGGCCGAGTTCCAGTATTGCTGCGCGAAGGGCTGGATGCTGAACACCTGCCGGTAGCTGCTCCAGTCGGGATGGCTGGGAAAGAGCTGCGGCGGGAACACGAAGATGTCGCTGATCGGCTTGAGCGACGAGGTCACCATCCACCAGGTCGGGAACACGAACGGAATCAGCAGCAGGCAGATCAGCCCGTAGAGAGCGACCTTGGCGCGCGGCGCGAGTTCACTGTTCATGGAAGACGAACATCCTGCGCAGCCGCCACTGGGCCAGCGTCAGCAGCGCGACGATCGCGAACAGCACGATCGCCAGCGTCGAGCCGTAGCCGAAGCGGTGGAACTGGAAGCTCTGCTGGTAGAGGTAGTACACCAGCACCGTGGTCGACAGGCCCGGACCGCCCTGCGTCAGCACCGCGATCTGCGCGAACACCTGCAGCGAGCCGACCACCGTGATGATCGATGTGAGCAGGATGGTCGGGCTGATGAGCGGCAGCGTGATGCGGCGGAACTGCTTGAGCCGCGACGCGCCGTCGATGCGCGCGGCCTCGTAGAGCTCGCGCGGGACGCCCTGCAGCGCGGCCAGGAACAGCACCATGTTGAGCCCGACGTTCTTGAACACCTGCACCACGATCACCGACAGCATCGCGGTGCCGGGCGCGCGCAGCCAGTTCGGCCCTTCGATGCCCAGCAGCCGCAGCGTGCCGTTGATGCCGCCATCCTGCTGCAGCAGGAAGCCCCAGACGATGGTCCAGGCCACCAGCGACACCACCACCGGCGAAAAGAACAGCGTGCGAAAAAGCGCGGTGCCCGCCAGCCGCTGGTTCAGCAGCACCGCCAGCAGCAGCGCCAGGCTCAGGTTGAACAGCACCAGGCCGACCGAGAACAGGGCCGAGGCCAGCAGCACGCCCGGCAGCGACGGGTCGGCCGCCAGCTGCTGGTAGTTGCGCAGGCCGGTGAAATTGAAGGTGTTGGCCAGCACGTTCCATTCGTGCAGCGAGAACCAGAAGACCATGGCCAGCGGCAGCCAGACGAAGACCAGCGTGCCGGCCAGTTGCGGCGCGGCGAACAGCCAGCCGGCGAGCGCATCGCGCCGCGCGATGGTCCAGAAGGGGCGCGCCGCGCCGGTCGGCGCTTCGGGCATGGATTCGTTCGAGCTGGCCATCGGGCAGGTATTCGATGCAGGCGCTGGCGTCGTCTTGCGCGAGTCGCGCTATTGCGCCAGCAGCGGACCGATCTGCGCGCAGATGGCCCGCGTCGCGGCCGGGATGTCGGCCTGCGGCTGCCAGACCGCGTCGAGGCCGGAGCGCACCATCTGCTGCAGTCTTGCGAAGTCGGTGTGCGCTGGCATCACCTTGCCGTTGGCGATGCCGGCCACCACCACCCGGTCGAGCTGCGCCGGCGTGAGCAGCGCGTTGGTCTTGGCCAGCACCTCGGCGTTGAGCAGCGACTTGCGCGCCGACGGGAAATATTGCGCCAGCTTCGCGGAGTTCTCGGGGTTGGTCATGTAGGCCACGAAGGCGGTCGCCATTGCGGCGTTCTTGCCGGCCGCCAGCACGCCGATGCCGGCCTGGCCGACCAGCGCGTAGTCGCCGACCTGGCCCTTGGGCAGCGGCACCAGGTCCCAGTCGAAGCGCTTCTCCTTCGGCAGCAGCGAGGCGCGGCTGATCTGGGTGATGGTCATGGCGGCGTCGCCCGCGAAGAAGTCGACGCTCTGGCCCGGCCCGGGGATGGCCTTCTTCACGAAGACCGCGTCGTGGATGAAGCCCAGCGCATCGACCATCGGCTTGTCGGCGAATGTGCAGCGCTTGCCGTCGGCGCTCCAGGGCGCCGCGCCCCAGCCGTTCCACACCGAGGACAGGTATTGCCAGGCCTGGAAGTTGAAGTCGCGCACCACCAGGCCGCCCTTGGCGCCGGACTGGACCACCGCCTGCGCGCTCGCGATGGCATTCGGCCAGGTCCACTGGCCGGCCGCGATCAGCTCCGCCGGCGTCTTGGCGCCGGCCTTGCGGATCAGGTCGTTGTTGACGAAGACCGCGAAGGGCGAGGTCGAGAAGGGATAGGCATAGAGCACCCCGTCGCGCGACCAGCGCTCGGTGGCGGCCGGGCCGATGTCGCCCAGGTTGTAGCCGGGCGTGGCGGCCAGGGTCTTGCTGAGCGGCGCGAGCGCGCCGGAGTTCACGAAGTCGAAGGCCGCGGTCTCGAAGATCCAGGCCATGTCGGGCGGGTTGCCGCCGGCGATCTGGGTGGTCAGCGCGGTGGTGTAGGTGTCGAAGGGCAGCGGCTCGAAGCTGACGGTGACCTCCGGGTGTTCCTTGCGGAAGCCCTCGGCGATGCCGTTGAAGAGCTTCAGGTGCGCCTCGTTCGCGCTCCAGACGGTCATGCGCAGGTTGATCGCATCGGCCGCCGCGGCGCCGGCCGACGCCGTGGCGAGGGCCAGTGCGGTGAACGTGCCTGCAAGAAAGCCGGCGATGGCGCGCAGTCCGAGGGTCCTGGGTCGTTCTTGGAACATGGGTCGTCTCCTTCTTGTCGTGATCCGGTGGCGGGTCGGTGGCTCGTCAGTCAATAGGCGCGCACGTCGGGCCAGCGCGTCTCGACCCCGGCGCGCTCCAGCAGCGCCTGGAATTCGGCCAGCCGCGCGTCGTCGGCCTGCACCTGGTGCGGGGTGGCGCCGCTCGACAGGCAATGGGCGGCCAGCATGCCGGCGGCCTCGCCGACGTTCCACTCGACCGGATGCAGCCGGTAGCAGCCGTTGGTGATGTGGGTGGTGGCGATGTTCTTGCCGCCGGCCAGCAGGTTCGTCATGCGCCGCGGCAGCAGGGCGCCCAGCGGAATCTCGAAGGGGCAGGAGGGCACGTCGATGTAGTTGTCGCCGCCGGTCGATGGGTGCAGGTCGATGCGGTACATGCCCACGCCCACGCTGTCGCGGTAGCGCACCGCGCCCTGCTCGCCGCGCACCGCATGCGACAGGTGCTGCTCGACGATGCGGGTGACGCCGAGGATGCGCCGGCTCTCGCGGATGTAGGGCGCCATCGCCAGGCCGTGCGCGGTGCCGGTGATGTCGCCGCGCAGCCGCAGCCCCGGAAAGCCGGTGCCGCCATCGGCACGCGGCGCCTCGGTCTGCAGCCAGTAGAAGACCGAGCGCGACAGGTCGGCCGCGGCCTGCAGGTGGCGCGCCTTCTCGGCCTCGCTCACATCGATGATCGAGGCCTCCATGTAGTCGATCATCGGCCAGTTGACCAGGCAGATGTCGGAGGCATAGGCGCCCGGCGTGAAGTTGCGGCGCGCTGCGATGCGCCGGAACGTCCAGAGGTTCTGGTCACCGCCGCTCTTGCGCTGGTCGGCATCCACCAGCAGCGGATCGTCGTCCGGGTTGGGCGTGAAGGAGCGCTCGGCGATCTCCAGCGTGCGCGGATGCGGCGCCTTGAAGCCGAGCAGCGGCCCGCCCCAGAAGGGCGGCTGCACCTGGCGCCAGAAGTCGTAGTTGCGCGGCTTGTCGATGGTGCGGTCGCCATCGAGGTGGTCGATGGCGAAGCAGATCGACACCGCCTGCACGTTGTCCGGCTGCGCGCTGTCGGGCGCGCTCGGCTCGCCGGTGTCGACGCGGCTCTCGAAGCCCTTCGCGTATTCGCAGCCGGTGAGCGGCAGCAGGTCGCCGAGCTCGGTCGCGTCGATGACGTAGGCGGCGCTCACCGTCAGTTCGTCCCCGCTGTCGCGATGGCGCAGCGTGACCGCGCGCACCGTGTCGCCGCCGCAATCGGCGGCCACGGGACGATAGGGTTGCAGCAGCGTGAGCCGGCCGCCGGCCCGATGCGGGGCCAGCATCGCCTCTAGCACCGCCAGCCCGACCCGCGGCTCGGCGCAGATGCGGCTGACCCAGCCGGCGCCCGGGTTGAGCTCGTCCCAGGCGCGGCTGGCGGCGGTGAGCGGGTAGTGATCGCGGTAGTAGCGGCGGATGCCATCGCGCAGCGCCCGGTAGCGCCGGGTGACGCCGAAGCGCTCGACCCAGCTGTGCTCGTCGGGCGGCACCGCCTGGCTGGTGAGCTGGCCGCCGATCCAGTCGTATTCCTCGCTCATCACCACGCTGCGGCCGGCTTCCAGCGCGCCGAGCGCGGCCGCGACGCCGCCGAGGCCGCCGCCGACCACCAGGATGTCTGTCTTGATTTCTTGCATGAGGGGTGCGTTGCGCCGGTGTGGTGGTTGTCTGTCAGTCGGCCGGCTTGCCGACGGGTGCGGGCCCGAGCGTCTCGCCATGGATCGGCTGGCAGGGCAGCAGCAGTTGTTCCGGCTGGCCCGCCGAGGCGCCGCCTTCGACGCGGCGCACCAGCATCGCGGTGGCGCGGCGGCCCATCTCCTCGCGCGGGATCGCGAAGGACGCGAAGCGCGTGCCGCTGCCTTCGGTGCGCACGTGCGAGCCCAATGCCAGCACCGACAGGTCGGCCGGCAGGCCCAGGCCGCGGGACCGGGCCGCGCGCTCGATGCGCACCGCATCGGCCAATTCGACGCAGAAGACGGCGGTCGCGCCGCTCGCGAGCAGCTTGTCGAAGAGCGCATCGTCCGGCATCGACGTGTCGGGCAACTGCAGCACCAGTTGCTGGTCGGCCGCGAGCGCGGCGCTGAATCCGCGCCAGCGGTCCGCCGTCGACTCGGCCGGCCCAAGCGGACCGAGGTAGGCGACGCGGCGATGGCCCAGCTCGCGCGCCTGGCGCAGCAGCGCGCCGGTGGCGGTCGCGTAGTCGCCGCCGACGAAAGGGACCGGTCCGCCCGCGTCCTCGCGCCGGCCGATCGCGACGAAGGGATAGCCGCTCGCCATCAGGCGCGCCAGCTCGGCCGCGTCGAAGGTCTTGCCGAGCACGATGCAGCCGTCGGCGATGCGCAGCCGGCTTTCCTCGGCGAAGAGCTTGCGTTGTGTGCCTTCGCCGGCGCCGGTCAGGAGCAGCAGGTCGTACCCGCGGGCCTGCGCCTCTTCCTCGATGCCGAAGAGGAAGGGCAGGAAGAAGTCGGCATGCGCGTTCGGAAAGGCCGGCTCGTAGGTGAACACGCCCAGGATGCGGTTCGCGCCCTTCGCCATGCGCCGGGCGATCGGGTCGGGCACATAGCCGGTGTCGCGAATGATCTTCTGCACCCGTTCGCGCGTTTCGGCGGGGATGCGCGCCAGGGCGTTGTCCGCGCCGTTCAGCACCAGCGACACCGTGGCCTGGCTCACGCCGGCGAGCTTGGCGATGTCCTGCTGGGTGAGGCGGCGAGTGGCGGTCACGGTGGATGAAAATTGCTGCTGATGCGTATTAGCAAAATGCTTATGCGCATTATCAAGAGGGTTGCGCGCATTTCAAGCGGTTTGTTGGCAGGGATTTCCCGGGGCCTGGTGGTTCCGCCGCGCGCCGGGCTGGGCAGAATCAAGGGCGCGCCGCATCCGCGAGGCGACGGTCATGAAAGGCAACCCATGAATTTCGGCATCCTGGTCTTCGACGAGGTCGAAGAACTCGACTTCATCGGCCCCTGGGAAATGCTCACGATGTGGAGCAAGGTCGCAGAAGGCCCGAAGCAGTGCCTGGTCGTCGCCCAGTCGATGGCGCCGGTCACCTGCGCCAAGGGCCTGTCGATCAACCCGCATTGCTCCTTCGCCGATTGCCCGCCGCTCGACTATTTGCTGGTGCCGGGTGGGCAGGGCACGCGCCGCGAGGTCGGCAACCCGCTGCTGCTGGACTTCGTCGCGAGCCAGGCCAGGCATTGCAAGGCGGTGCTGTCTGTCTGCACCGGCGCCTTCGTGCTGCATGCGGCCGGGCTTTTGGGCGGCCGCAAGGCCACCACCCACTGGGGTTCGCTCGACCGCCTGCGCGCGCTGGGCGATGTGTCCGTGGTCGAGGAGCGCTTCGTGAAGGATGGCGATGTGTGGACATCCGCCGGGGTGTCGGCCGGCATCGACCTGATGCTGGCCTTCATCGCCGAAGTCGCTGGCGACGATGCCGCCGGCAAGGTGCAGTTCCAGTCCGAGTTCTATCCGTCGACGCGCCGCTATGGCGGCTACGAGCAGCATGCGCAGGCGCCGCGCTACCTGAAACCCGGGGACTGAAACGGCGCCGGCGAGCACCCCTCAGCGCTGGGCGACTTCCTTGACGATCTCGTCGCTGATGCCGCGGATCTGGCTCTCCGTCATCGGCGCGAAGACGCCCTGCCAGGCCGATGACGAGGTGCTGTACTTGCGCGTTCCGAGCACGGTGCCTGCCGGCATTTCGATGAACGAGACATCGGCGTCGATGTAGGCATTGCCGGTCATGATGCCCGCGGCCACCCGGGCGCCTCGGGTGATGTAGCGGTAGTCGTTGATCTTCACCACGACCTGCGTCGAGGGCGGCGCCGTCGGGGCCGGCTCCGCCGCCTTCGGGACCAGCGCGATGCCCGCTGCGCCGGCGGCCTCGGCCATGCCGGTCTTCCAAGCCTCGCGAAACTGCTGCCAGTCGCTCGAAGCGGCCATCTGCTCGTTGCCCTGGACGTCCAGGCTCAGCTGCTTGGCGGCCGCCTTCGAGACGCTGAAGTTCTGTTCGCCACCGGACTGGCGCTGGACATTGGCAGCACAGCCGGCGAGCGCGATGACCGTGGAAAGAAAGGCGAGCTTGAAGAATCGTTGCATGGGAAAAATTGCCTGATACAAAAAGATACAGACAAATGTAACCGACGCCATGCACGGCAAATTCCGAATCGGCTGCTGAAATTTCTCGGCTTTTGGAAGCGCGCCTCCGGAGTCGACCCCGCGCTCGATCAACGCGGCAAGGCCGCCAGGATCCGCGCCGCCAGCGCCTCGTAGTCGCCGCCCAGGTGATGGCCGCCCGGCATCGACACGATCTGCGCGCCGGTCCCATCGAGCAGCGGGCACAGCGAATCGGCACGCTCGTCGGCGCCATAGAAGCACAGCGTGCCGGTGCCGGGCATGCGGCGCGCCTCGGGTGCGATCGGGCGATCGCCGCTGCGGCCGATCCAATTGGTCACATGGAACTCGAAGGCCGCCTGCTGGCCCGGGCCCAGCAGCGTCGTCAGCCGCACCCGCGCCCTCGATGCATCCGGGAGGCGATTGAATGCGAAGGGCAGCACGTCGGCGCCCTGCGAATAGCCGACCAGCAGCACCTCGCTGCGCTTCCAGCGCGCCGCGTAGTAGCGGATCACCCGGTCCAGGTCGGCGGCCACGCCCTCGGGGGTGCGGGCGCTCCAGAAATAGCGCAGCGAGTCGATGCCCACGACCGGCACCCCGTCCTTGGCCAGCGCCGCCGCGACGCGCTTGTCGATGCTGGCCCAGCCGCCGTCGCCGGACAGGAAGACCGCGAAGCGCGTGCCGCTGTTGCCGGCGCTGGCGGGCACTTCGACGATCGGCAGGTCGGCGAGCTGCTGCGGCGCGGTCTCCAATGCCGCGCGCCGGGCCGCGAGCCTGTCGTAGGCCTTGTCGAAGGCCGCCTGCTGCTCGGGGCCCATGGCGGCCGTGCCCGGGTTGCCGGCCGAAGCCGCTGGCGCGGTCGATGAAGCGGGCATCGGCCCCCAGGTCGCCTGCGGCACGCGTTCGACGAAGGACCGCGCCGCGCCGGCACAGGCGCCCTGGCCATCGGCCTGCAGCACGGTCCAGGGCGCCGGCAATCGGGCCACCGGCGCCAGATCCATCGCCCCGCTGCCTGCCGCCTGCATGCGCAGCGCATTGGATGCGCACAGCGGCATGCCCAGCGAAAGGCGCGGGCAGAAGCCCAGCGACAGCGCGCCGGTGAAGCTGTCCACCGGCGCCTGGGCCAGCAGCGCGTAGACGAAGGAGCCGCCGCCGTCGCCTGTTCCGACCAGCAGGGGCGCGATGTAGCTGGGCAGCTTCTCGAAGGCCTGCACGTAGCGCGCGAAGTTCTCGACCGCACCGGCCGCATAGACGCATGTCGCGCTGTCGGCGGCGATGCGCCGGTAGAAGGCGGCGAGCGGCACGACCACCACCATCGCGCCCTTGGCCGCCATCGACTGCGCAAGCTGCCGGTCGCCTGCACCGGCCGTCTCGCCGCCCGCGAACAGCAGCACGAATTGCTGCGCCGTGCCGGTCGGCGCAAAGACCTCGGCATCGACGAACTGCCCATGCGTGACCCGATGCGGCACCGCGGCCGCCTCGGCGGCGCGGGCCGGCATGCCCATGATCCCGAGTAGGCCCAGCAGCAGCTGCAGCGCGAGCGCCGACAACCATGCGCGCGGATCCGCTCGTGACATCACTTGGCCACCACGCCCTTGACGCCGCCGCCTACCAGGCTCGCCAGGTCGGCCAGCACGAAGAGCGGCGCCACCCCGCCGGGCGCGGCCAGGTAGCGGGGTTCCCAGGTCGGCTCGAACTTGTCCTTGTAGCCGTGCAGGCCGCGGAAGTTGTAGAAGCGCTCGCCGTAGTTGAAGAGCAGCCGGCCCAGCCGCTGCCAGCGCGGCGCGCGCCGCCGCGTCGCCATGCCGGCCATCGGCGACATGCCCAGCCCGAAGCGCTGAAAGCCCTGCGCCTGCAGGTGCAGCATGATCCGCGCGAACAGGAAGTCCATCGTGCCGGGCGGCGCCTCGGGCAGGTAGCGCATCAGGTCGACGCTGGCTTCGCTGCCGTCGGCGGTGACCAGAAGGTTGGCGAAGGCGATCAGCCGGCCCTCGCGCCGCGCCACCGCCACCGGCAGGCGTTCGATGTAGCGTTCGTCGAAGCGGCCAACCGAGAAGCTCTTCTCGCGCGTGCGCTGGCGATCGAGCCAGGCCTGCGAGATGGCGCGCAGCTCTGGCAGCGCGGCCTTCAGCGCGTCGCCCTGCAGCACCTCGAAGCCGAGGCCCTCGCGCTCGGCGCGGTTCACGCCGGAGCGCAGGTTGGCGCGCCTGGCGCCCTTGAGGTCGAAGTTGGCGAGCTCGATGTAGGCGTACTCGCCGAGCTTGTAGGCACGCAGGCCGCAGTCGAGGTAGAGCGGCAAACTGCCCGGGCGCACCTGGTAGAAGGCGGCGCGGCCGCCATGCGCCGAAGCCATCTCGACGAAGCGCCAGACCAGGTCGGGCCATTCGCGCGCGTCGCCGAAAGGGCCGAACAGCGAGATCCAGGAGCGGCCCTGCTTGCCGAACATCAGGAAGCTCCGCCCCGAGGGCGAGAACATGAAATGCTTGTCGCCGGTCAGCGCATAGCAGCCCTCGGACGAAGGCCCCGCGCGCACGATCGCATCGGCCTCGTCGATCTGGGCCTGCGAAGGCAGCGCGGCCTCGCCCGCGGGCGGCCGCAACAGCTGCCACAGGCAGAAGGCCAGGCCGGCCAGCGCGACGCCCAGCATCGCGCGCAGCGAGCGCGGCGCCTCGGCATCCAGCTCGAACTCCCACCACAGGCGATGGGTGTAGCCCACTTCCTGGAAGGCGAAGAACAGCACCCACACGCAGGCCGCGAAGATGCCGATCAGCGCCAGCAGCCATTCGGGTTCGAGCCGCTGCGAGAACAGCGAGGAAGGCCGGTCGAATTGCCGGCGCGAGATCACCAGCAGGATCGCGATCACAGACAGCAATGCCGCCTCGTGCAGCGCGATGCCCTTGGGCAGGGCCAGCACCATGGCCACGATCGACAGCACCAGGGCGGCCCACCAGGCCGCATCGAGCCGGTGCAGCAGCCCGCGCGCCACCAGCAGCAGGCCGAGGCCGGCCACGCTGCCGAGGAAGTGCGATGCCTCGACCAGCGGCAGCGGCACGCGCAGCGCGATCAGGATCTCCTTGGCGTCCTCGGTCAGCGGCGTGACGCCCGAGACCAGCAGCCACAGGCCGGCCACCAGCGTTAGCGCGGCCATCAGCCGCGGACTCAGGAGCACCGCCGCGCGGCCGATGGGCGCCGCCACGCCCGAGCGCAGCTCGTAGCCGATCGCCAGCGCGGTGGCCAGCACCAGCGGCAGCACGTAATAGATGCCGCGATAGAGCACCAGCGCGCCGAGCATCGCCTCGGTCGGCACATGGGCGCCGCTGACCAGCAGCATCACCGCCTCGAACACGCCGACGCCGCCGGGCACGTGGCTGACGATCGCGACGCCGATGGCGATCGCATAGAAGGTCATGAAGGTCGGCAGCGGGATGCGCTCGCCGGGCAGCAGCACCCACAGCGCCAGGGCTGAAGCGCTCAGTTCGAGCGCCGAGATCACCAACTGGCGCAGCGCCAGCCCCGGTGTGGGCAGGCGCAGCACCCAGCGACGGTTCAGCCGGATCTCGCGGCGCACCACGCACAGCAGCACGAAGGCGGCCAGCGCGAGCAGCGTGACGCAGGCGCCCAGGCGCAGCAGCAGCGGCGGCGCGTGCAGCAGGGGCGCGACCTGGTCGGCGCCCCACAACAGCCCCAGCGCGCCGAAGAAGGCGATGCCGAGGCCGAACACCGCCGCATTGAAGACGATCACCTGCGCGATCTGGTGCGGCTCCAGGCCGGCCGCGGCGTACATCCGCGTGCGTACCGCGCCGCCGGTCAGCGGGCCGAGCCCGATGGTGTTGGCCAGCGCGTAGGCGACGAAGGAAGTCAGCAGCACGGTCGAGCGCCCCACGCTCGCGCGCGCGTAGATGAGCGCCGACGCGTCGTAGCCGGTCAGGGCGAAATAGCTGGCTGCAGTCGCCAGCAGGGCCAGCGCGAGATCCGTGTCGGGCGTGGTTTCGACCGCCTCGACCACGCTCGCGTAGTGAACCTCGCGCAGCAGGCCGTGCAGCGCCACGCCGATCGCCAGCGCAAGAACCAGGCCGACGGCGCCGATGATCCAGGGCTGAAGGCGGGGCCACCATTCGCCGGCCCATTGGCGGGGCGTCGGTCTGCGCAACGAGGCGGGGCGGGGGATCAATGCTTAACCTTGCTATGCGACGAGCGGTGATGATAGGCCACACCCATCGCGGCGCACGCCGGACAAGCGCCCGCCTTGCCGCGCGTCGGCGCCTCCCCCCGACAGCGGTCTTCGTTCGCGGCTTCAGCGGTGCTGGGCTACCGGTTCGGCGTGGCCGCGGAGCGAGCGCGGCGAGCGCGGCTCGGCGCTTCGGGCGGGCCTGCCGGCAAGTTCGGCATCGAGGCCGGGCAGATCCCCGCCGTCCAGCGGGGCCGGCCAGGGATCGTCCTCTGGACGCAGCCCCATCGCCTCCAGCTCGGGGCTGATCGGCATGCCCATCCGGTCGAGCCGTTCGCGGTGGGCGCCGCGCTGCTGCTGCTCGCGGCGCAGCTTTCGCTTGTGAGACCTGGCGCGCCAGCACATCACCAGGCCGCTGAAGCCCACCAGCAGAGAGAGCGCGAGGTAAGCGGCGCTGGCCATCAGCGCGGTGATCTCCAGTTCGCCGGCGACGGATTCGCGAGCGCGCCATGCGATGGCGCCCAGGGCGAGCAGGCACAGGGCGCAGAGCGGATAGAGCGCGCCAGCGCGGCCACGCCGGACCGAGCGCAGGCACAGCCGGACCAGCGCGGTCGCCCCGAGCAAGCCGTAGAGCAGGCACAGCGCGATCGGCAGGCCGCGGTCTTCGGTGGAAGCCAGTCCGGTCACCTCGCGTACGGCGAGCAGTCCGAACAGCAACCACCCGATCAACCAAGTCATAGCCAGTCCTTTCGAAGACGCCCGGACGGGTGTGAAGAAGGGCGATGCAATTGTTGTTCCATGGAACGGCCGTGGGCCGACCCCTTCGAAGTAACAAGAGCCCATGGAGTTGTGTGCGCGTGTAAGCGCATGCGCCGGAAGGCCATCGGCCTCTGGCGATCATTCTGACGATGGAATATGACGCGAACCCGACGCCGCGCCTTGGCGCGTTCGCGGTGTGGTCATCGCCCCATGGCACGAAGAATGGGCCAACTCGCCGCGCCAGCGGCGGCGGCAAGACACGGCAAGGACTGAAGGCGCCGCGGCCCTCAGGCGCGCGCGCTGGCGCGCAGCGGCACCACGCGCCCGGCCGGCAGGGGCGAGTAGTTCAGAAGGCCGGAGATCGAGGCTGCGGTCGCACGCACCCGCTGCACCATTTCGTCCATGCGGGCGTCGTCGATGCGGCCCGAGGCGATGGTGGCGCCGAGCGCCGCCACGATGTGCCCGCCGTGGTCACGCACCGGCGCGGCGATGGTCGAGATGTTCGATTCGAAGAAGCCTTCGCCGAGCACGTAGCCGCGCTGGCGGTCGGCCTCGACCATCTCGAAGAGCTGTTCGACGCTGACCGGCGTGCTCGGCGAGAACGATTCGAGGCGGCCTTCCGGATAGAGGGCGCGCAGCTGCATCAGGCTCAGGTCCTCCAGCAGCACGCGGCCGAGCACCGTGGCGTGCGCTGGCAGCCGCGTGCCGACGGTGACGGCGCTGGCGAAGGGCGTCGGCGGCGCGACCTTGGCCACGTAGACGATCGAGCGGCCGTCGCGAACGACCAGGTTGCAGGGCGTGCGAAGCTCGTCGCACAGGCGCTGCAGGAGCGGCGTGCCGAGCTGGGTCAGCTCCAGCGATGCCAGGTATTCGAAACCGAGGCGCAGCACCGCCAGCCCGAGGCGGTATTCACGGCCCCCGTTGACGCGCTCCAGGAAGCCCAGGTTCTCGAGCGTGGTCAGCAGGCGGAAGACGGTCGAGCGCGGCAGGTCGAAGCGGCGCGCCAGTTCGGGTGCGGTCAGCGCCCGGTTCTCTCGGCTGAACTCGCACAGCATGCGCAGGCCGCGTTCGAGGGCCGGCACGTTGTAGCGCTCGACGGCGTCGCCGACGGAGTCGATTTCGGAGTGATTCATAGGAAAAGGAACTTTCGGTAACCGGCGTTTCCGCAGTGGAATCCGGGCTGCCGAGTATTCGGAGTCCCAAGGCAGTTGTCCATGCCAAAGGAGAATCGACACTATTCACTTGTCGAATAAGTTCGCGCGGCAGACCATGCCGAGTCGTTCTTGAATGCCAGGCTCTGCACCACCTGCTCGCGAAACCACATGTGGGCCGCATGGCGGTGAGTGCGGTCGTGCCAGGACAGGTAGACCTCGAACTCCGGTACCTCCATCGGCAGCGGCACTTCGGCCAGGCCGAGGCGCTCCTTGAATCGCGTCGCCAGCGACAGCGGCAGCAGCGAGACCATGTCGGTCCGCTCGAGCAGGTGCGGGGCGGTCAGGTAGTTGGGCGTCACGAAGCGGCGGTTGCGCCGCAGGCCCTGCACCTCCAGTGCGTCGTCGACCAGCCAGCCGAAGCAATTGGTGGTGTTCGGGATGATCACCACGTGCTCCAGCGCGGCGAACTCCTCCGCCGACAGCTTGCGGCCGGCCGCCCGGTGCCCGGCGCGCGCCACGCAGACCACCCGGTCGCGAAACAGCAGCCGATGGCGCAACTCGCGCAGGCTGGGCGGCAGGATGCCGACGCAGAAGTCGACCTCGCCGGCCTCCAGAACCTTGTTGAACTCCGACGGATGGACCGGGTGCCGCACCGACATCGCGATCCCGGGGAAGCGGGTGCCCAGGTGCTGCACCAGGCGGTCCATGAACATCATCTCCAGGTAGTCGGTTGCGACCATCCGGAACAGGTAGTTGCTCGACTGCGGGTCGAAGGCCACCGCATTGCCGAGCAGGTCGTTCATCTCGCCCAGGATGCGATCGGCGAATTCGCGCAGCTGGATCGCCTTGGCGGTCGGGATCAGGCCGGCACCGCCCTTCACCAGGATCGGGTCGCCGGTGACGGCCCGCAGCTGGCCGATCGCGCGGCTCATCGCCGGCTGGCTGATCGACAGCGCCTCGGCGGCGCGCGACACATGCGAATGCGTGACCAGCGCCACCAGGCACTTGAGCAAATAAAAATTCAGTACGCCGCTGTCGTTTCTCTTGTGTTGCATGAACCCGCTCGGCATGTCGCGGGCGATGCCCCGGTGGCTGCCCTGCGCGACGCGCTGAGGGAGTATGCGCTGCCGAAGCGGGCGCAACGGCCGCCGGCGCGGCGCCCCGATTCAGGCGAAGGAGCCGGAAGCCAGGCGGCGCAGCATTGCGTTCTGGCGCGCTTCCTCCGCTTCGCGCAGGCTCTTGGCGGCGCGTGCGGCGGCGTAGGTCGCGTAGAGGATCTCGACCGACTGCACCCAGCGTCGCAAGGCGGCATCCGGTGCTTCGGCGCTGCGGGCCTCCGCTGCCGGGGCGGTCGGGTCATTGGCTGGCTGGACGGGAACCTCGTAACCGGCCTTGCCGAGGATGCGGGCCTTCTGGGCGGTGCTGAGCATGTGAGCTCCTGTGAATTGCAGCCAGCCTAAGGCCGGGCGCCAGGCCGCGCCATCAGCCGCAAGTCGTATCCAGATGTCAGCCAATGCCAACTCGTTCGCGCTGCGACAGGATTTCGAGCCGGCCCGGGGCCGGCCCTGCGGGTCCGCACATCAGCCGCGCAATGCGGCAAAGACGAGCGCCACCAGTACCACCACGATGGCTGTGGCGAGAGCCAGTCGATCGGCCAGCAGGCGTCGCATCTTCTTTCTCCCGGTCAGACGAAGCTGTAGCGCTCCGAGTGGTATTTGGCCAGCGGCACCTTCATCTCGCCGAGCGCCACCTCGATCGCGTCCATCATCACGTTCGGGCCGCAGATGAAGTATTCGTGGTCGGCGAAGGGCGGCGGCAGGTGGCGCCGGAACACCTCGGCGGTGATGCGGCCGCGCTCGCCTTGCCAGTCGGCCGGCGGATCGGACAGCACATGCACCACCCGTAGGTCGAGGCGCGACTTGATCGCTTCCAGCTCTTCGCGGAAAGTCACCGATTCCCAGTCCTTGCTGCCGTACAGCAGGATCAGCGGGCGCTTGTCGCCCCGGTCGGCCAGCGTGCGGATCATGCTCATCATCGGCGTGATGCCGATGCCGCCGGCGATGAGCACATGCATGTCGGCCGGGTTGCCGATGGTGAAGGCGCCATACGGCCCGTCGAGATAGACCCGACGGCCGACCGGCGTGCGCCCGATGACGCGGGTGAAGTCGCCCAGGTTGCGGATCGTCATTTCGACCCGGCCATCGTCCGCCTGGGCGCTCGACGAGAACGAGAAGGGATGGCCGGTGATCTTGAAGGGGCTGCCCCACAGCGTGAGCCAGCCGAACTGCCCCGGCCTGAAGCGAAAGCCCGCATGGCCGTCGGGCCGCATCACCAGCGTGGTGGTGTCGCCGCGCTCGGCACGCACCTCGGCCACGCGATAGGGCCGGCGCAGCATGAACAGCGGCTTGAACAGCCGCACATAGAAGAGCAGCGCAAGCCAGAAGATCGCCATGAAGATCCACAGCGCCCGCTTCCAGGGGTCGGCCAGGTAGAAGCCCCAGCCCACCATGTGCACCAGCCCGCCGCCGACCGCGATCAGCGCCAGCGCGATGTGGCCGGCATGCCAGAGCTCGTAGCTGATGCGCAGCCGCGCGCGCCAGAGGGCCGTCGCCACCAGCAGGATCAGCGACCCGATCGAGACGAAGGCCGCGATGGCACCGAGCGGCACCTCGGTGAGCGATGCCGGCATCGCCAGCTTGTCCGAACCGGTGGCGAGCAGGATCAGCGGATGCACCACCACCAGCCCGACCGCGATCAGCGAGATGCGGCGGTGGAAGTGATAGATGACGTCCTCGCCCCACGGATCGGTCACGTGCCTGAAGCGCGCCGTCAGCCCGAACTGCAGGCCCATCATCGCCAGCCCCGAATAGCCCAGCGCCACCGAGAACTCGGTCCAGAAACCGCGGCTCGGCGGCAGCGTGCCGGCCAAGAGCGCGAACAGCGGCGCGAGGATGAACAGCAGGTAGACCGCGACCCAGGCCGAGCGGCGCAGCACGTCGCGGCTCAGATGCATATCGAGAGCAGCAGGGGCGGCCCCAGCGTCAGCAGGGTGGAGACGAAGGCCGCGATGGTGACCCAGAAGATCGCCACGTGCAGGAAGTTGCCGGTCGGGCTGAAGAGAGGGTCGGGGCCGGCCTTGCCGAAGTTGCGCCACATCCAGCCGACCACCAGCAGGTGCACCAGCAGCACCACGACCAGCGTAGTTCGCAGTCCGCCGCCCGGCCAGGCGAAGGCGCAGCCGATGGCGTGCAGCGCATAGAGCATGACCAGCCCGCTGCACCAGACCACGAAGCCGGCGCCCAGCCACCAGAGCCGGCGCGAGGGAACGGTGCCGCTCTTCACGCGCGTGCTCCCAGCATGCCGGCCAGCGAGGGCAGCGCCAGCACCAAGGCCAGCGCTATCAGCCCGGTCGCCAGCGTGTAGTCGAGCCAGAGCCGGCTCAGGCGCGGATCGAGCAGCCGGCGCGGCGAGACATAGCCGCCGGCGATGCGCAGCAGGTTGCTCAGCAGGAAGACGATGCCGATACCGGCATGGATCGCGACGTAGGTCAGCAACGCGGCGGCGGTCGAGCCCAGCGCGTGCTCGGTCGGATGCGGCGTGACCCCGCCGATCATGGCGACCACCGCCGCGATGGCCGCGACCAGCGCCACGAGCGCCAGCCCGATCCAGCCCTGCGGCCTGCCGCCGCCGGCGATGGCGCGCAGCGAGCCGCGTGCCGCGAACACCGCCACCGCCAGGCCTGCGATGGTGCCGATCGCCAGGGTCCAGCTGGGTGTCGGCGCAGCCGAGGCCGGCCAATTCGGCGCCGCGATCCAGAGGTAGAAGGTGCCGAAGATCAGCGAGGTGAACAGGGTGCCGTCGGCCACCAGCGCGCAGATGAGCGCCAGCCAGGGCGGCGCGCCGGCGACCTCGGTGTGCGGCGGCACGCTCAAGCCGCGGCCGATCGGCAGCGCGCCGTAGTCGCGCGCATGCCCCGATCGCTGCGCCGAGAACAGGAACAACCCGACGATGACCAGCGCCGCCACCACCGCCAGCGCATACAGCTTGAAGAGCAGCGCCAGCACCGCGCCGCCGGTGACCAGCGCGGTCCACAGCGGCAGGTAGGTCGGCTGGGGCAGCACGATCAGCTGCTCGGGCTCGCCGCTGGTCATGTGCACGCCCAGCGTCTCCTGCCAGCCGTTGCGCGCGAAGCCCAGGTAGCCTTCGCCGCGCGCCAGCGAGAGCGCCAGCCGGCCCTGCGCGACCTTGTCCGTCTCGGGGCCGACGTGCGGGATCGAGGCGAAGTTGTAGGGCTTCGGCGGGATCGGCATGGCCCATTCGAAGGTGGTCGCGCCCCAGGGGTCGCGCCGCACGCGCCGGCCGTGGCGCAGCTGGATCAGCACGTCGATCACCACCAGGCCGAAGCCGATGGTCATCACGAAGCTGCCGACCGAGGACAGCAGGTTGAGCCAGTTCCAGCCTTCGTCGCCGCGGTAGGTGTAGATGCGCCGCGGCATGCCCATCAGGCCGGTCAGGTGCATCATGAAGAAGGTCAGGTTGAAGCCCAGGAAGACCAGCCAGAAGGCCAGCTTCGAGAGCCATTGCACCGCGGTGCGCCCGGTCAGCAGCGGCAGCCAGTAATAGAAGGCCGCGAGCATCGGGAAGGCCAGCGCACCGGCCACCACGTAGTGCATGTGGGCGACCACGAAGTAGGTGTCGTGGGCCTGCCAGTCGAAGGGCACGATCGCCAGCATCACGCCGGTCAGTCCGCCGCAGACGAAGACGAAGAAGAAGCCGAAGACATAGAGCATCGGCAGGTCCCAGCGCGGACGGCCATGCGCCAGGGTGGCGAGCCAGGCGAACACCTGGAGCGCGGTCGGCACCGCGACGATCGCCGAGCCGGCCGAGAAGAAGGCCAGCGCCAGGTGCGGAATGCCCACCGTGAACATGTGGTGCACCCAGATGCCGAAGCTCAGGAAGGCCAGCGCGATGATCGCCACGACGATGGCCCGGTAGCCGATCAGCGGCCGCCGCGCGAACACCGGCACGATGGTCGACAGCACCGCCGCCATCGGCAGGAAGATGATGTAGACGTCCGGATGCCCGAAGAGCCAGAACAGGTGCTGCCACAGCAGCGCGTCGCCGCCGCGCGTCGGGTCGAAGAAGGCGAGGCCGAAGGCGCGCTCGACCTCGAGCAGGATCGAGCCGAGGATCAGCGGCGGGAAGGCCACGATCATCATCAGCGCGGTGACCAGGATGTACCAGCCGAAGATCGGCATCTTGTCGAGCGACATGCCGGGCGCGCGCATCTTCAGCACCGAGACGATGATCTCGATCGCCAGGCTCAGCGCCGAGATCTCGACGAAGGTGACGCCCAGCAGCCAGACGTCGGCGTTCAGCCCCGGCGAATAGGCATTGGAGCTGAGGGGCGTGTACATGAACCAGCCGCCGTTGGGCGCCACGCGCGCCAGCAGCGACACGGTGAGGATGGTCGCGCCCAGCACGTAGCACCAGTAGCCGTAGGCGGTGAGCCGCGGAAAGGCGAAGTCGCGGGTGCCGAGGATCTTCGGCGTGAGGTAGACCGCGAAGCTCTCGACCATCGGGATCGCGAACAGGAACAGCATCATCGACCCGTGCATCGTGAAGACCTGGTTGTAGGTCTCGGGGTCCATGAAGGTCGAATGCGGGGTCGCCAGCTGGACCCGCACCAGCATGCCCAGCACGCCGGCGATCGCGAAGAACAGGAAGGACGTGATCATCATCCGCATGCCGAGCACGGAATGATTCACCGCGGCGAAGCGCTGCAGCCCGGGACCGGTGGCCCAGATCGCGTCCAGCTGCCGATGCAGCCGCAGCGCGGTGGTGGCTTGGGGAGGCTGCTCCAGGGACGCGCTCATTGTGCTTTGGCTTTCTCGGTGGCCGCCGCCTTGGCCAGCGCGGCGTCGAAGTCCTCGGGCCGGTCGGCGATCACGACGAAGCGCATGTCGGTATGGCCCAGGCCGCAGAACTGGTTGCAGATGCCCTCGTAGCGTCCCGGCTGGTCGGCCTGGATGCGCAGCCGGTTCACATGGCCCGGAATCGCATCGAGCTTGCCTGCCAGGCGCGGGATCCAGAGCGAATGGATCACGTCCTTGCTGCTGATCAGGATGTCGACCGGCACGCCGGCCGGGATGTGCAGCTCGCCGGTCGTCGTCAGCTTGCCGTCGTGGCCCGGATAGCGGAAGGTCCAGCGCCATTGGGCGGCCTCGGCCTCGAAGGTCGGCGCTGCGGCCCCGGCGGGCAGCGGCAGCAGGCGCTCGCCGGCAATCAGCGCATAGGCGACGAGCGGCACCAGCACCAGCCCCGGCAGCACCAGTCCGCCGAGCACGATCCAGCGGGCGGGCGACACGCTGGAGCCCCAGCCGGGCCGGCGGATCACCAGCACGAAGATCGCCAGCACCAGCGCGAACAGCGCGATCGCGCCGATGAACATCACCCACCACAGGGTGGCGATGGTGCCGGTGGCGGGGCCTTGCGGATCGAGCGCCGACAGCGGCCCCGCGCATCCCGCGAGCGCCGCCGGCAGGGCGGCGGCTGCGACGCGGGCGCGCAAAGCGCTAGGATGCCGGCTCGGACGCAGCAGCGACCGACCAACCGAAGGACCCCCGACATGGCGAAGCCCCCGAGCCCCCAGACCGCAGCGCCCAGCCAGGTGCTGCTCGAACTCGAACGGCTCGACGTGGGCTCGAAGGTGGCGCTGGTCGGCCATCCGATCCATGTGATGCTGGTGCATTTCCCGGTGGCTTTCGTGGTCGCCACGCTCGGCGTCGACGTCCTCTATTGGTGGTCCGGCGACGACTTCTGGCTGCGCGCCGGCGTCTGGTCGGCCGGCACCGCTTTCTGGACCGGCGTCTTCGCGAGCATCGTCGGCACCGGCGAGCTGCTGCTGGTGCGCGGCATCCGGCTGCACGAGGCGAGCTGGTCGCATGCGATTGCCGCCATGACCCTGGTGGCGATCGCCGGCGCCAGCTGGGGCCTGCGTTTGACCGACCCGGCCTCGGTGCTGCCGCACGGACTGGTGCTGTCGGTTCTGGCCTCGGTCATGGTCGGTTTCGCCGGCTGGCACGGCGGCAAGCTGGTCTTCGATCATGGCATCGGGATCCTGGTGTCGCCCAAGGACTGATGCGCCGCGCGGCCCAGGCCGCCCGGCTTGAAGAGCTGCTTGGCGAACTCGTTCGAGTCGATCTGCGGCTTGGCCAGAACCACCCACAGGATGCCGACGATCAGCACCGCATAGGCGGCCGTCAGCGAGACGAAGGAAAGGCGGCCGAAGCGCCCCTTCGGCGAGAAGAGCTGGTGCTGCACCAGCCCCGCCACCACGTGCAGCATCGCCATCGCCCCGACCAGCGCCATCTTCAGCGAGAACCATTCGGCGAAGGTGGCTTGCAGGAAGATCAGCGCGGTGCCGGTGCCGATCGCGACGAAGGCGGCCGGCGATGTCAGTTCGACGTAGACCAGCCGGGTGATGCGATGCAGCCGGTCGAGATCGGGCCCGGCCGGCAGCCCGCGGCGCTGCCAGAAGAGAAAGGGCAGGCCGAGCAGGCCGCCCGACCAGAGCGCGATCGCCGCCAGATGGATGAACTTCAGCGCAGTGGTCACGACAGGGCCTCGGAAGGCCGCAGGCTCGACCACGCCATCCACAGGCCGACGCCCATGTAGGGCAGCATGGCCGGCACCCACATCAGCAATCCGGCGAGCTGTTGGTCGGCCAGCGGGCTCATGCCCCAGGCCTCGGTGCTCGCCAGGTGCACGGCGTAGAGCGGACCCGATGCGAAGACCAGCAGGGCGCCGAGCAGGCCCATCTGCCCGACGGTGACCGCCAGCGCGATCAGCGAGGGCCCGGCATGCGTCGTCGGCGCCAGGATCGCGCGCCACATCAGCCAGGCGCTGCCGAGCAGCGTGAGTTGCATGAACCAGTAGCCGGGGACTGTCGACAAGCCCCAGGCGTACGGGCCAGGCGCATGCCAGGTCCACAGGACGATCGCGTGCGCGGCCACCAGCAGCGGCAGCGGAACGATGCCTTGGCGCGGCGGTGGGAAGGCCAGCACCAAGAGCGGCGCCACCGCGCTGATCAGGATCACGTGATGCAGCACGCGCGCCGAGAACAGCGCCGACGACAGTGCGCAGAGCGGTGAGATGAAGACGAAGGCGAGGAGCGCGATGGCTGCCCATCCGGGGCGCTTGCGCTCGGCGCGGGTGGCGACCAGCCAGCCCAGTATTCCAAGCGATGCCAATACCAGTGGATCAACGTTCCAGCGCGTGAACATGTCGTCCGGGACCGCTGCGCTGCCGCAATACGCGATCACTGTATTCACCATCGCCAAAACTCCTCTCGGCCCTGGTGCCACCTCTATCGGATGGCCTTCGGCGCCGAAAAGATACTAGCAGAGCCGTTGCCTGAAACGACGACGCGACCGCTGTTGCCGGCGGCCGCGTCATGCGACGACTCATGGGCCCGCAAGCCCCGCTTCGCCAGAGAAGGTCAGTGGGCCTGGTTCGTCGAAGTCACCCCGGCCATGCCGGTGGACTGGCCGATCGCTTCGGTCTGCATCGGATGGGCGGCTGCCACGGCGCCCTTGCGCACCTCGGCACGCGTGAGGTTCGACTTCATCGCCGCCGGGCTCGTCGATTGGCCGATCGACTCGGTGCCGGTGGGATGCGCCGCGGCGATTGCGCCAGCATCGACATCCGGCAGCGCGGCGGAGTTTCTCTGCATCGGGTGGTAGTCGGCGCCGTCGTTGTTTCCCTGGGCCGCGGCGCCCAGCGGGCCGAGGACGAATGCAGCGCCCATTGCGCCGACGGCGATGCTCTTGATCAGATTGCGCATGTCTATCTCCTTGCTTGTGAATGACGACCTCGCGGTGGCGGGGCCTGAAATCAGTCTAGGCAGCGAGGCGGCGCGATCAAGGCGATGGAGGAATAGTGGCGGAGGGTCTAGTGCGCTTCCGGCGGTAGGACGCGACGTACCGGGACTGCGCTTTCAAAAGAAAGCCCGCGGTGAAGCGGGCTTAAGGGGTTGGTCCTTGATGCCTACCCAGGGAGAAACCAAGCCTCTAGCATATGCTTGTTAGCACTTGCTACAAGTCGGCCGAAGGTTTTAGTACCGGAACTAGTTCACGAAAAGCCGTCGAATTCGCCAAAGCCGGGCGACGTCCGCCGCAAAGCTGGAATGTCCGTGGCAGGAAGATGCGGGAAGAAGGGGCTCAGCGCAGGAATACGCGCTGCATCAGCTGCTCGACCGGCAGCTGGACCAGGCTCTGCACCTTTGCCGGCAGTTCGAGGGGGCGCATCAGCATCTTCAGTGTGAAGGATGCGCTCAGGTTGCGGCCCACCGTGCGGCTCATGCGGCTCGACATCCTGCGGATGAATTCCGGATCGCCGGCGCGGCCGGGGCTGCGGATCCTGGCGATGTGCCGGATCGCGCAGTCGGCATCCTCGTTGCGCAGCTCCCAGGTGCGCCGCGACAGCGTGCGCAGCACCCGCGTCCGGCCCAGGCGCTCCTGGTCGCGATAGCGCCTGAAGAAGCGCAAGAAATGCTTGTAGTGATTGACCTCGTCGCCGGCGATGCGCCCGGCCAGTTCCGAGAAGAAGGGCTCGCCGGTGGACCGGGCCAGGGCCCGGTAGTAGGTGGCGGTGCCGGTCTCGACCACGCAGCGGGCCGACATCTCCAGGCCGCGCGTGGGCTCGAGCAACTCCACCTTGCAATAGGCGCGGTATTCCTCGATGAAGCTGCGAAATCCGCGCTCCCAGTCGAAGTCCGGCCAGACATGCCTCACATAGGCGCGCAGCGCCCGGCCATGCTGGAGTTCCTCGGGTTCCCATTGCTCGATCAACCACTGCGTGACCTCGTCGTCGCCGCGGAAGAATTCGATCAGGTTGTGGGTATAGAGGTCGGATCCGCTCTCTATGAAAGATGCCGAACAGGCCAGGTAGAACATGGTCTCGTCGGTCATCACCGCTTCGCGCTGGATGCGCGAATAGTCGAGGTCGTCCATCTTCCAGCGGGTGGGCGTGCGCACTGGCATGCAGGCTCCTTCCTTCGGGCACGGTGGCTCGTGGCTTCGGTCCCGAAACTAAAGGATTTTCCTGCAGGCGCGCGTCAGCCGAAAGGCCGCACGGCTGCCATCCGGTCCCGGCGCCCCGGCGGTCGGGCTGCCGGGCGGGTGAGCAAACGAGCGGCCTATTTCGCCGCCGATCGGGCGCTGTTCAGGCGGTCGTAGCCGCTCAGTTCGAGAAAGCCCTCGCCCTTGGCGCTGCCGCTGACCTGCACCGGGCCTTCCCAATAGATGTTGGCGGTGGTCGCGCTCGAGTCGAACTCGCTGGACACCGCGAGCGGCTTGACATGCAGCACGCCCGAGGGCAGCGTGATGTCCCATTCGACGACATAGGGCACGCCGGTCTTCGGGCTGGTCCAGTTGCCGGCCGGCTTGATGCTGACCTGGCCGGGCTCGATCGGCGTCGCGCCGCGCGCGTCCGAAACGGTGCCCGCGGTGACGACCTTGCGGCCGGTTTTGTCGAAGAGCTGGTAGAGCATCAGGTCCGCCCCGTTGTCGAGGTGCAGTGCGAACCAGTTCCAGCCCAGCGACAGCACGTCGAAATCGCCCCATTGGTGATCGAACCAGACGTCGCCCCGCACCGGCACCACCCGGTCGCCGATCACGACCTGGCCCTGGGCCTGCATGCGCGGGCGCGAGTAGTAGTAGCTGATGCCGCTGGCGCCGAAGTCGATCAGTCCCGGCGTTTGCGAACCGGCGGCGCGGTGGGCGACGGGCGTGCGCGTGTCGCCGAGATCGAGCGTCAGGGTGGCGCCGTCCAGCGGCACACGCACCTGCTGCTGCTGGCCGGCCACCGCGATCTGCCAGCCGCCATCGCTGAAATCGAAGCCGTCGCCGTCGCGCCGCGTCGGCTCGCCGCCGGTGCGGCTCTGGCTGATGTGACGCTCGCCGGTCTGCAGGTCGGTCAGGGCCGCATGCATCACGGTCTGCTTGACCAGCCCGTTGGCGACGAAGAGTGCGACGTGGAAGGCGTAGCGCTCGCCGCTGTCGGCCTTGAGGATGCCGTTGTAGTACCACCACTCCATGCGCGAGCCGTGCGGCGTGTCGTCTGCCGGCAGGTTGAGCGGCGCCAGCAGCGCGGTGCGTTCCAGCGGCTTGACGCTGGCCGAGGCCTGCGCCTGGGCGGCCGGGCTGGTCGTGGGCTCCGGCAGGGCGAACATGTAGTAGAGGCCGATGGCGACGACCACGACGATCACCGACATGGCCAGCAGGAAGCGCTGGATGCTGCGGCGGCGGGCCGCCTTGGCGCGCCGGTGCCCCATGCCGCGGCGTCCGTAGAGCGCGTAGTCGTTCTTGCCTTCAACTCCGATCTTCATGGGCGCCAAGCCTAGCATTCGGGGCGTCCGATAGAGGCGCGATAAACCCGTGGCCGGCGCTGCCGGATGCCAAGTTTTGCGCGCAAGCGGGCGAGAGGTGCTGCGCCATGGTCGTGCGGCCGTTGATGTCGGACCGACAAAGGCCGGCTTTTCTTGCCTCTTCGCCTTCTGCGGGTAATTCGGGAGCGCCGGCACCCGCGCCCCCGCCACAATCGATCGCTCAGTCAACCCAAAGCCGAAGATGAGCGAGGAGGGAGAGATGGCCGGTTTGTCTCCGCTTGAACGCGGGCATGGCGAGGCGATGCCGCCGCTTCGCAGCGCGGCCGACATCGCCGCCTTCGAGGCCATCCCCTTCGCCGAGCGGCTGGCGGTCGAGAACATCCACGAGGCGCTGCAGCGAGCCGCCGCGCGCGACCCCGGCCATCCGGCGATCCAGTTCCTGCCGCGGGCCGATCCCGACGAAGCGCCCCTGTCCCTGAGCTACGGCGACTTCATGCACCGGGTGACCCAGGCCGCCAACCTGTTCGACGAGCTCGGCGTGGGTGCCGGCGACGTGGTGAGCTTCCTGTTGCCGCTGCTGCCCGAGAGCTTCTATGCGCTCTATGGCGCCCAGTCGGTAGGCATCGCCAATCCGGTCAATCCACTGCTCTCGGCCGGCCAGATCGCCGAGATCCTGCGTGCCGCCGGCACCAAGGTGCTGGTGGCCCTGGGCCCGACCCCGGGCGCCGACATCTGGGACAAGGTGCAGCAGATCCGCGCCGAACTGCCCGGCCTGAAGGCGGTGCTGGCGGTGCGCGGCGGCGCCGACTTCGATCCTGCCGGCCAGGCCGGCGTGCACCGCTTCGAGACCCGGCTGGCGAGCTGCGCCTCCGACCGGCTGCTGGCCACGCGCCGGCCCGGCGCGGAGGACATCGCCGGCTACTTCCACACCGGCGGCACCACCGGAACGCCCAAGCTGGTGCGCCACACCCACCGCAACCAGCTCTACCAGGCATGGGCCTGCCACACCATGCTGCCGCTGGGCGAGACCGGCGCCCTGCTCTACGGCCTCCCCCTGTTCCATGTGGGCGGGGCCCTGACCCAGGCCCTGACCACGCTGACGGCCGGCGGCACCCTGGTCGTGCTGTCGCCCGCTGGCTGGCGCAATCCGGAGGCGGTCAAGAACGCCTGGAGGCTGGTCGAGCGCTACCGGCCCAAGGTCTTCGGCAGCGTGCCGACCGTGCTGGCGGCGACGCTGCATGTGCCGGTGGGGGACGCCGACGTGTCCAGCGTGGCCTTCGTCTCGGGCGGTGGCTCGGCGATACCCGTGGCGGTCGGCGAGGCCTATGGCGTCAAGCTCGGCAAGCCGGTGATCGAGGTCTACGGCATGACCGAGACCTCGAGCATCCACACCCTCAGCCATATCGGGCGGCCGGTACGCCTCGGCTCCGTCGGGCATCCGGTGCCCTATGGCCGGGTCCGCGTGGTCAAGGTCGATGGCGACGGCCGCTGGCTCGGCGACTGCGCGACCAACGAGATCGGCGTCGTCGCGATGGCCGGACCCGGCGTCTTCTCGGGCTATTTGAGCGAAGCGCACAACCGCGGCACCTTCGTCGAACCCGGCTGGGTCAATTCGGGCGACCTGGGCCGGCTCGACGAGGAGGGCTACCTGTGGATCACCGGCCGGGCCAAGGACCTGATCATCCGCGGCGGCCACAACATCGACCCGCTCGGCATCGAGGAAGTCTTCTTCCGGCATCCGGCGGTGGCGCTGGTCGCGGTGGTCGGCCAGCCCGATGCCCGCGCGGGCGAGATGCCGGTGGCCTTCATCCAGCTGAAGCCGGGCGCGCAGGCCAGCGCCGACGAGTTGCTCGAGCACGCGCGCCAGCACACGCCCGAGCGCGCGGCGGTGCCGGTGGCGATCTTCTTCGTCGACCCGATGCCGCTCACCGCGGTCGGCAAGATCTTCAAGCCGGCGCTGCGACTGCAGGCCACGCGGCATGTGGTGAGCGCGCTGCTGGCCGACCTGGCGGACGACGGGCGCCGGCCGATCGAGGTCGAGGTCGGCGCGCATGCGCTGCACGGCAACCTGATCACCGTGCGTATCGGCGCCACCCCCGAGAGCCAGCGCGCCGGCCTTGCAGAGCGGATCCAGGAGCGGCTGGGTCCGCTCGAAATGCGCTTCGAGATCAAATGGATCTGAGCGCATCGATGGATTGCCCGCATTGCGCCACGCCGAACATCGATTCGGCCCGCTTCTGCCTGCATTGCGGCCTGCGGCTCAGCGACGAAGACCCCGTGTTCGAACGCGGCCGTGGAGCGATCGAGACCTGGGAAGACCTGGGCGGCACGCCTTCGGGCCGCGCCGAACCCTCGCTCGGCAGCGACAGCGCCTGGCAGCGCGCCGGCAGCGCGCTGGCCTGGATGCCGCCGCCTCGCGCAGGCGTGCAGAGCCCCTTCGAGCTCTATGCCATCGCAATCGGGGAGCCCAACCAGGAGCGCTACCTCACGCTCTTCGCGCGCTTCGACCAGCAGGGCGGCAGCTCGCTCGGCTGGCATTGGCCGGCGTTCTTCTTCACCTTCTACTGGCTGGTCTATCGCAAGATGTGGCTGGTCGCATTGTCCTATCTCATCGTGCCGTCCCTGGCTGCGCTGGGCCTGATGGCGGCCGCCAGCCGCTTCGGCGACGGCGCGGTGGGCTGGGGCTTCGGCATCTATATCGTGCTGATCTTCCTGCTGCCGCCGCTCGTTGCCGACGGCGTCTATTACCGCAGCTGCCGGCGGCGGGTGGACGCGGCGCTGCGCCGGTCCAACAATGCGGACGACCATCGTGCGTCCCTTCGGCGCTGGGGTGGCACCCTGCCCGCGGCGGTGATGACCTTGTTCCTGCTGGTATCGCCAGCGGTCATCTGCGGCCTGGCCGCGATCATGCTCGTCGCCTATCCCTGAGTCACGGAGAGCGGCGCAAGGGCTGGCGCGCATTGCGCGACATCCGGATTGGAAGAGAATGCCAGCGTCAACCCACGACCGAAGTGAAGGAGTGAACCATGTTTGCCACCCGTAGCTTGATTCTCTGCAGCGCGATCGCCATGGCCGCCGCCGCCCCGGCCTTCGCCGCCGACCAACCCGGCGCCACTTCGACCACGCGCACCGAGCGCATGGACGCCGCCCTCAAGGACTTCGAATCGGGCAAGGCGGCGATGACGGTCCCGATGCCGGCCGCCGCGAGCAGTTCGCACGGCATGAAGAAGCCGGCACACGCCAAGTAGCCATCGACCTTACAGGCCGCGCCGTGACGGGCGTGACGCGGCCGGATGCGAACCTTCGGCGGACTTGCGTCCGCGCGCGGTCGGCCTATTCTCCGGGGCTTTCGCCAACAGAGAACCCCGATGGTCGAAGGACTGCTGCGTGCGTTGCTCGTCGCTTTCATGCTCGGCGCCATGGCTGGCTGCGCGCTGGTGACGCGCGGCACCCAGCAGAGCATCCGCATCGACGCGGTCTCGTCCGGCGGCACGGCCATGGCCGCACCGAGTTGCAGCTCGGGCGAAGTCCCTCCATCGAAACCGCAGTCGCTGCCTCAGGTTCAGCCGGGCGCCGCGGCGGGGCAGGCATCCGGTTCCGGGCTGCTGGTCAAGCGCTCGTTCGATGACCTCCTGATCCGCTGCACGGGCGACGACGGCCGGGTGGTGGCCTCGGCGCGGATGGTGTCGCGCGCCGACATGGCTCTGGTGAGCCTGATCGTCGGCGGGATGATCAGCGCCACCGTCGACCAGATCTCCGGCGCCGCCTATGCCTACCCGGACTGGATCCGCCTCGTGGCCGGCGAGGAGCGCATCTACGACCGCCGCGACAGCGCAGGCGGACCGGTGGCAGGCATCTTCTCGAAGTCTCTGCTGGGCCAGCCGGCGTTGGCCTCCGCCGGTGCAGCCAACGGTGCCGGACCTGCGAGCAAGCTCGACGCCTGGTACCGCGCGAAGCTCGATGTACCGCCCAGCCATCTGCTGCGCCCCGGAGCCCGGCCGACCGGCCGCGACACCTACAACGCCGAGAAGCTTGCCGTGTCGATGAACTGCAGCGCCACGCCGCGCGCGGTCCTCGTCGAGCGCGGCGGCGGCTTCGAGCTGCATCGCGTCGGCTGCGCGGGTGGATCGACGCTGATGGTTCGCTGCGAATTCGGGAATTGCAGGGCGCAGGCCGAAGTGGCGATCGCCAGCGGGAGCTCAAGCGACGGCGACGGTCGCGGGCATGGCGAGCCGATTCGGAATGTCGACGCGTCGGCGACGACCATGGTCGGGCCGCCGGCCCCAAGCGCTGTCGCCGCGGGAACGCTCACAGCGGTGCTTCGGATGCCGCCGCCGAGACCGTTCCCGCAGTAGCCGTTCGAGCGTGCAGCGCTCAACCCGCGCGCACCAGCTGGCAGCGCCTCGCGCGCGCCAAGAAGTGCGCCAGCGGCGGCGTCTCGCATCGCGGTGCCTTCGCCTGGTCGTCCCAGAGGCGCACATCGACCGCATCCGCGGCGCCGCTGCCTTCGATGAAGTCCCGTGCCTCCTCCGGCGTGAAGACGCCGCCCTGCAGCGCCAGGCTGCGCACCGAATCGGCCGAGAGCCGCGCCAGGTAGCCGGGTCGGGTGGCACACAGGTAGCGCTTGGCATCGACGTGCTGGCGGATGGGGTCCAGCACCCGCTCCCCGAAGACGCCGCGCAGGAAGGGCATCGCCACGTACTGGTGGACGTCGTCGATGCCGCGCAGCGTGGGCGACCGGCCGTGATCGCCGACCAGATGGCCGATGTCGTGCAGCAGCGCGGCCGTCACCAGCTCGTCGTCCGCGCCCGCCTGCTCGGCCAGCCAGGCGCATTGCAGCGCATGGGCGAGCTGGCTCACCGGCTCGCCGCTGTATTGCTCGGCACCGCGCCGTGCGAAGAGTTGCTCGATGTCGGAAAGCGTGAGGGCCATGCGGATGTCGGCTTCGGCGAAACGCACGATTCTGGCCTGCGCGCGTGTCAGGACGATGTCGTCGCCCTGGCGGGCGGCGCGCTCAGAAGCCCTGCGAATCGAGCGTGACCATGCCGCTAGGCGTCTCGAGCAGGGCGCGCAGCTTCGGCGGTCCTTGCGTCGACGCCAGGCCGCGCAGTCCGATGGCCTGCAGGGCCGCATCGAGGTCGCCGGCGCGCGGATGGCTGAGCGCCAGCGAACGCAGCGCGACCGGCGATGCGGCCATGCTGTCGGTCGGATGCACCGCACCCCACTGGATGAGCGTGGGCAGCGTGCCGTAGAAGAGCCGCTGGCCATCCGGCCGCACCGTGATCTGCCAGCTCAGCCGGCCGGCAGGCGTGTCGCGCGCGGCCTCGATCACTTCGCCGCGATCGATGCGCAATGCGCTCAGCGCCTGCACCGACGCCTCGGCATCGGCCACGGCCGCGACGAAATGGATCAGCCGCGGCCCCTTCTGAGCCAGCGCCGCCTGCAGCACGCCGTCGTCGAGGTCGAACCAGCGCGGCCGCGCGCGCCGCCCACGGGCGCCTGCGCGCGGGTCGATCGCGATGATCTCGAGGTAGCAGTGCGGATACGCATCCGAGCCGATGTGCAGCAGCGCGTTGTGCGTGCCCATCAGCGGATGGCTGCCGCCCATGGCCGGAGCGACTCCCAGCGTTGCCTCGCACC
>Ga0265327_10000838_pt1 | contig 45953 bp, 43 predicted proteins | sample 41621metaG_FD_202089 | JGI IMG/M metagenome (GOLD analysis project Ga0265327, IMG submission 202089) | Rhizosphere microbial communities from Carex aquatilis grown in University of Washington, Seatle, WA, United States - 4-16-21 metaG | ecosystem: Host-associated > Plants > Roots > Rhizosphere... | reverse complement strand
TTGTCCCACATGGTGCGACCGGCGGGACCGCGGATTTCCTCCATGATCGCGTTGACGCGGTCCTTGGGGATGGCCTTCATCAGCAGGCGTTCGGTGGTGTCGAAGGTGCCGGTGAGCGAGCCGGTCGTGGACAGTTGGTCGGCGAATTCGACGAACAGGCGTTCGACCAGGCCGGACGACACCGTGCCCAGGCTGGCCATGATCTGCGACAATTCCTTGATCTCGTCGTCGCCCATCAGGCCGAACAGCTTGCCCGACTGTTCCTCGGGCAGGGAGAGCATGAACATCGCCGCCTTCTGGGGACCAGTCAGGCCGCGATAATCCTCTTTCATCCGGCCCATGGGCGACCCTCGCGGACGCCCGCCGCCGGTGGCGACGCTCGCGTCCAATGTCATCCTAGCACCTTTAGCGGTTCACCCCCCGGCTTTTCTCGAAGGCGGCCCCCGCCGCGAAGCGGATGACATGGAGGACGGATTGGACTAGCTTCCCGACCGGGACGGGGCGCGCTTCGAGCCGAGGGGGGGATGACGGAAGTTCCACAATGGAGCGAGGCGCTGAGCGTCGGACATCCGACCCTCGACGACCATCACCGGCGGCTATTCGAATTGGCTGGGCAAGCCTTTGCCATCCGGGACGCGAATGCCGCCGGCGCCATGTTGGACGAATTGCTGCGCTACACCGTGTACCATTTCGCGGAAGAGGAGCGGCTGATGGCGGCCGCGGACTACCCCTTCATCGAGTTGCACCGGGACGCGCACCGCGGCATCGCCCTTCGCCTTGAGGACATGGTCGAGACCGCCGCCCAGCGGCCACAGGAGGAATTGTGGGCGGAAATCGCCGTGTTCCTCTCCAATTGGCTGGTCCACCACATCGAAATCGAGGATTTCGAGTACCGGGAGGTCCTGGCGGCGGCGAGCCGCTGACCCGAAACGCTTCAAGTTTGGGGCGATGATCGAGCCTCAGTCCACCCGGCAGCGGTTTCGCCCGGATTCCTTGGCCTGATAAAGCGCCCGGTCGCTACGCATCAGAAGGGTTTCGGCGCTCTCTCCCTGCCTCAATTCCGCCAGCCCGGCGCTGACGGTGATCCCGCCCGGCACTTCCGCCAATTCATGCCCACCGATGGCCGTGCGCATCCGCTCGGCAAGCTTAAGCGCGGCCTCAAGCCCGGTTTCGATCAGCAGGACGACGAACTCCTCGCCGCCGTATCGCCCAAGCAGATCGCACTCGCGAACCCCGGCTCTCAACATTTCCGCGACGAGAACCAGAACCTTGTCACCGACCACGTGACCAAAGCTGTCGTTGATACGCTTGAAATGGTCCGCATCGAAGAAGACCAACGTCAACGGGCGCTGGTATCGGTGGGCGCGAGCGACCTCCTCGTCGATCCGGGCGATCAGCAATCTGCGATTGGCCACACCGGTCAGCGGATCGATCAGCATCAACCGCTCCACCTCGGTTCTGGCCACCGCCTCGGCGCCCATGGCGCGCAGCAAAACCGCCGCCAGCAGCAGGCAGGCGACGGAAACGGCAACGGCGATAACCACCAAAGTGATGGTCTGTCGATACCAGGGAGCCAGCAGATCATCCTCGCCGGCGGTGACCGCCACGATCAGGGGATAATCGTGAAGCCGAGCGAACGAGACCAGCCTGGGATGACCGTCCGTCGGGCTTTGGCTCGATCGGTAGGCCCCTTTCGGCGATGCGCCCAGATGCTCGGTCCACGACAGGCTGGCGGCCACGGATTTGCCGGCATAGTCGTCCCCGCCGGGCACGCGAAACATGATGGTGCCGTCGCTCCGGAACGTCGTGATGGTTCCGGCCGGCTTCAGCCGTTCCGCTTCGAAAGGCTCCATGATGCGGTCGAGTTCGATGGCGGCGAACAAAACGGCGATATCCCCTCCGGCCAAGCCCACCGGAATCGAAACCGGAATGCCCCATTTGCCGGTCACCCTACTGATCAGCGGCTGGGCGATAAAAAAGCCGCGGGTGGCGGGATCGAACTGGGCGCGAAAATAATCGCGATCCGAAACATCGGCCAGGGAGGTTCCGCTCGCCTGGGGAATGTAGCGAAGGCGCCCGTCGCGGCCGACCATGCGAATATCGATCACCCCCCCGGATACGCGGCGCAGATCATCGACCAGGGCGATGAATTCCGGCGCGGTTCCGGGGTCCTGGCCCGGGTGCGCGACCAGCCAGTGATTGGCGACCACCAGCGAGGTTTCAGCCTGCTTGAACAGTCTGGTCGCCTGCTCCTCTACCGCTTTGGTCATCCGCTCGAGGACGGTGGTGGTGGAGGCGATGATGGTCGCGCGTTCGTTCCACGACCAGTAACCCACGAATCCCCATAAGAGAATCAGCAACATCCCGACCAAACCGAGCACGATCGGCCGATTGGCGGCACCAGTACCCGGCCGAGGATAATGGATTGGGTCATTCATCCAACGAGTTCCACCCCGAGCGGCCCATCCGCTCCAAGCCACCAACAGAGTAGACGGGCGGCGCCCCCACCGGAAGGCGGAATTCCTCCGCATTCATGCATTGCGGGTTGATCGGGCCGGTGAGCGGCCGATCGCGAAAAACCCTATTGCGGGGTCGGATCGGGGCGGCCGGTGCCGGCGCCGAACACCAACAGGCCGTTGCGCCAGCGTATTGCCGGCGTCGCCCAGGAGGCCTTCGCCCCCTGCTTGTGCGGCTGCGGCCGCACCGGCCGGCCGAAATGGTACCCCTGGCCGTAGCGGACGTTGTAGACCTTGAGCAGATTGACCGTCTCCTCGTTCTCGATGTGCTCGGCAACGGTGGACACCTTCAACTCGCGGCAGAGCTGGGCGATGGCCTTGAGGAAGGGCACGGCTTCCTGGTTGTGGCGCAGATCGCGGATATAGCTGCCATCGATCTTGACGTGGTCGACCTTGAGCGCCCGCAGATAATGGAAGGCCGCCGAACCGGCGCCGAAATCGTCCAGGCCGACCGGATGGCCCAAGGTACGGATTTCCTGGATGACGGCGTTGGCGCTGACCAGATCGGCGATCTCGGCGCTTTCCGTCACCTCGAACAACAGCCGGCCACGCAGGTCGCGCGCCTCGTGCAGCATTCTGAGCAGGCGAGCCGCCGTGCTGGGACTGCTGAGCGAGCGGCCCGAGACGTTGACGGCGAATTTCAGCGATTCCTCGCCCCCCAATTCGCCACGCATGAAATCGACGGCGCGCCGCAGGATGGCGCAGTCGAGGTCGCCGACCAGGCCAACGCTTTCGGCGAAGGTCACTGTTTCGTAAGGCGAGCCCTCGCGGCCGTGAAAACGGACCAGGCATTCGAAATGATGGACCACGCCGGTCCACAGATCGACGATCGGCTGGACGTGCAGGTCGAATTCGCCATTGTCGATGACACCCTTGACGTCACGCATCTGGTCGACCGTGGCCGACAGCCGCGGCTTGGTGGCGCTGGCCATCTGCCGCAGGCTGGCGCCCTCGTCGGAGGCGAAGGCGGTGATGGTGAAGGCCAACGCCTGCGCCGCCTCCTGTGACGAGATGCCGGTGGTGTCCAGGTCCATGGTGCGGCTGGCGGCCTGGAGCGTCTGATCATCGCCGACCACATTCCGCACCAGATCCTGGATGGTGTCCTCGATCTCGGTCGGCGTGACGTCGGGGCCGTGGATGACACCGTATTTCGAATGGCCAAGATCGGCGGCCGCGTCGCCGCCCACCGAGCATTGCCGCAGGTAGTCGGAGAACCGCTGGATGAATTCCGCCGTCTTGATCGCCCCGGCGCGCTTGCGCAACTCCGTCAGCTCGGGGAAATCCAGCAGCGTCATTCGGTAATTGTCGTCACCGCCGTCGGAACTCTCTTGCAACATGTTCTGGGCCAGCGCCTCGAAATCGCGCTTGTCCAGAAGATCGCCATCGCGGCGCGACGAAGCCGGGGTCGCCAAGCTGCCGCTGTGGGTCAGCACGCATAGCAATCGCCCCTCATGGTCGGGATGGGGATAACCCGACAACGCCACCGGCACATGATCGCCGTTGGGAAACGCGACGGTCAGCAGGGTGTGACGGATCCGGTTGCCGGCCGCCATCCGCCTCAATACCTTGGCGATGCGCGGCCGATCGGGGCCGATGAACATGTCGGCCATGTCGGAATTGGCGAGGAGCCGGGCCGGCCGCCCCACCAGCGCCATTGAAGCGCCGATGGCGAAGATGACGCGCCCCTCGGTGGTCGCCTCCATCAACAGATCGGCGGCGGCGAAGGCGAAGGCGACGTAAGCCTCGGTCGGCTTGCCGAGCGGGACCTCCTTGCGGTCGGCCCCAGAATGCTTGGTCGCGGGGGGCACCGTCATTCTTCACCGCAAGATGATGGCATCTCGGTCAGCGTCATCTCTCTTCCTGCCCGCCCCGTAACCGATCGGGCGAAGTCGTCGGCATGGTAGCGCAATCTCCGCCAATGCCAAACCGGGAATAACATCGCCAAAAGCAAAGAGGAGGAGGCACGGACAAAGTCCTCAAATAGCGTCAATTTGGACAGAAAGAGGATAACTATAGTATATGGTCGGCATAAGGAACACCCGCCCCGGCGGGTGGGGTCAAGCCATCCCGCATGGGGGGCAAACCGAGAATGCATAAGAGCCGGCCGCAAATTGCGTTATGTATGCTGCAACGCACAAACGTATTTGCGGAGAATGAAAATGTACCTGCTGATCAACATCATCTCGTCGCTGGACGAGATCCTTTTCAATCTGTTCGACGCCGCCACCCCCGGCGTAACGGCCGACGACATCGAACATATCAACCCCGACGCCAGCTTTTCCTGAAAATTGTCGTCATTGATGCCAGGAAGGCCCGCGGCCGTCGCCGCGGGCCTTCGGCGTTTCAGGCATCGGCGCCGGGCAGCGACAGGTCCGGACCGGAAAGCGCCGCCAGGGTGAAGCGGGCCTCGGCGATGGCGGTCAGTTCGCGCCCGTCGGCAACGTTCCAGGCATAGGCGGGAACCGGCCCGGTCTGGGCACGAAACCGCCGGAGTGCCTCCGGCAGATGGCCGGGCTCACGCTCCCAATCCTTCAGCGCCGCCAGATCGAGACCGATTCCCGCCAGATCGCCAACCGCCTCGACCCGCCACTGGGGCAGCGCCAACGAGCGACGCAACAACAGGCCGGTCCCGGCGAGGCGAAGCGGCGCCAGCGATTTCACCAGTCGCGCCGACTGGGCATTGGGCGGCACCTCGCCGACCTCCACCAGCAGGCGCCCCACCCCCGGCAACCCGGCCAGGGCGGCAAGCGCCGGCCGGATGCGGGCGACTTCGGCATCGAGATGCAAAGTGGAATAGTGCAGGGCGACGACAATGGTCCCCAGCGGCCGGCCGCCGGCCCGCGACAGCGCCACCACCGCCGCCATCAGCATCTCGTAGTCCAGCCGCTCGGATTTCCCCCCCAACGCGGGCAACAGGGCGTCGCCACGACGAACCTTGCCACCCTCGCGCAGAATGGGCAGGCAGAGATGGGCTTCGACGCGCCCGGAAGGCGGCATCCGACAGGGCCGCCAGACGGTTTCGACCACGGCGAAGTTGGAGCGCGGCAACATGTCGGGAGCCGCAGCCTTGGCCTTCGGCGCCATCGGCGCGATGTCGCGCCACTCCACCGGCGGCTTTTCCACCGGGACATGGTCGATTCGCTCCAGCCGGGGCGCCACCGCTCCCTCGGGCGGTTTCTGGTCGCGCCACTCACGCGCGGGCCCCGGCTCCGGTTCACTCTTGGGCACCGCCGGAGGAGATCGCGGCCGGCCGCTGGCGGGCTCCACGGGAGCGACGGTCCATTCGGCGCCTGCCCCCGTGGGGGAAACCGCGGGATCGGCGGCGGGCGCCACCCGCATCGCCACCATGCCAGCGGTATCCGGCGGCACGATCGCGGCGCCTCGCGGCGTACCGGCGGCCTTCTCCCAAATCGCGGCGGCGGCCGCCGCCGATGAAGGCGTGTCGCCGGAGGCCGCCGCCGCCGAAAGCCCCCGCGTCCTCGCCACCGTAATCTCGCCCTCGCGCCAATCCGGCCCGTTCCGCGCGGCACTCGGCGGTGGCTGGACGGCGGCCGGATTCAACGGGCTCCACCCCGACAGGGCCACCGGAGCGCCCTCGGCGCCGACGGAAGGCGGCGCCCCCGCTTCGATCGTTCGCCAAGCGGGATCGGCATCGGCCTGGAGGGCTTCCGCCGCGTTCCATTCCGGCGCCGCACGGCCTCCTCCGTCGAACGGCGCCGCCGGCGGCGGCCCGGTCCCGGCGGCGGCGGTATCGCCCGCCACCATCGTCGGCGCCCCGCGACCGGTACGCTCGGCCGCGCCCCATTCCCCCGCCTCTCGCCCAGCGCCGCCTTCGGCGCCCAGCCAGATTTCCTCCGCCGCCGGCCTGGCCGCATCGACCATCAGGCGACCGGATCGACCGACACTTTCAGCGGAATCCCATCGCGGGTCATCGACGGCGCCACCTCCGCCTTCGGCAATCCACCGCTCATCCTTGGCGGCCGCCTCGTCGCCGATCGGCACCGGTGAAGCCGAACGGCCGGCCTCGCCGCCGCCGCCCCACTGGATATCGCGGTCCTCCCGCTCGCCGCTGACGCCGAAGGCGGGATCGTTCCGCTGACGCTCGCCGGAAAACCAGGCGGAATCGTCGTCCCCCCGTCCCGCCGTCGACGCGGTCTCCCAGTCTTCGTCGCCGCGTTCGCCGCTTCGCCAATCCGAGGCGGTGTCGGCCCCCGGCTGACGGGTATCGGTGGCGCCGACATCGCCAAACCCCGATGGCAAAGCCATCGCCACCATCCGGCCTTCGGCATGCTCGCGCGGCCGATGATCGAGCGCCACCATGCGCGCCGCCGGCCTTTCGTCCGCCGGCGGCGGGTCGAGCGGTGCCAAAATGGCCCCGGAATCGCGAACCAGACGATTGACCGCCAGGGGGTCGAACTTGCCGGCGGCGTCGAGGACCCGGGAGGCTTCGACCTGGGCCACCACCACACCCGCCGCCTTCAGTCCGGTAAAGCGGTCGCCGACCAGACGGCGGCCGATATCCTCGGCCATGGCGAAGACCTTGGCCAGCGCGGCCGGACCGCCGTCGGCCTGGACCGCCACGGTGTAAAGCCCGTCGCCGAGGTTCTGGAACAGGCAGCCGCGCTCCAGATGGCGGCGCGCCGCGTTGTCGGTAATGAGATCGACCTTGGTCTTCAACCGCGGCCACTTGTCGCCGACGGCGCCACTGAAATCGTCGAGCGCGATCAGATAGACCTTGTCGCGACCGGCGGCGACGCCCTCGAGCAGAATCTGCTCCATGCTCAGCGATTCGATCTCGGAACCGTCGTACCACTTGTCGCGGTCGTCGGCGTTGGACGTCGGCGCGACCGCCGGTCGCTCCGCCTCCGCCTCGTCGTCTTCCGCCGCCAGCCAACGGCGGAATCGGCGCGTCTTTTCCGTCCAGAATCGTGCCGGCATGGATTAACCTTCCCGCAGGACCTGACGGCCAGTGTAGCATGGCCGAGGCAAGGATGGGGGCGATGACGCAGCCAACCGCGGTGCTGGAACGCCGCCTTGTCGCCGCCGGCGACAAGGTCTTCTCCGAGGGCGACGTCGGCGACGCCGCCTATCTGGTCGATGCCGGCCGCATCGCCATCTACAAGCGGGTGGGCGACAAGAAGGTGGTGCTCGCCACCCTGGTCAAGGGCGCCATCTTCGGCGAGATGGCGGTGGTGGACGACGCGCCGCGCATGGCCTCGGCGGCGGCGCTCGACACCTCGGTGCTGGTGGTGATTCCGCGCCAGTTGTTCCAGCAGAAACTGGCCGCCATGGATTCCTTCAGCCGGGCGCTGATCACCATGCTGATCGACAACCTCAGGAATGTGCACAAGGTCTACATGGCGCGGCCGCGCACGGTCGGCGACCTTTCGCGCACCCTGCGCGAGCTGCTGGACGCCCAGGCGAAATACACGGCGGCGGTGGGCGCCGACCAGTTCTCGCCCGAGGTGGCCGAGCAGGTTCGGGCGCTTATCGACGCCATCGACCGCCAGCAACGGGCGGAGGCCGAGCCGCCCCATGAGCGACGCCGCGACGCCGTGCCGCCGCAATCGTCACTGCCCGACTGACGGCTTAGGTCTTGAGGCGGGGCGGCGCCACGTCTACGATCAGCCCGATACCGGGAGCGGTTGACCAGCTTGGGGGGGGTCTTGGACCCGGCGATGCGCGCTCCTTCCGCGACCTCGGACGGCCGCCCCGCCGCGCGCCAATTGTCGAGCCGATCCTACCTGGCCGCCCTCCTGGGAGCCGGCGGTCTCATCATCGTGGTGATCGTCGCTTTGGTCGGCGGGGCCGTCCTGCAGGGCCGCGCCGACGCCCACCGCACCGCCGAAACGGTGACCAACAACCTGTCGAAGGCGCTGGCCGACAGGTTCACCAGCGACCTCAACCGTATCGACATCGGCATCCTCGACATCCTGGACGAGGTGGCGCGTCAACGGGCCGGGAAGCGGTGGGATGACGCGGCCATCAACGCCGCCATCGCCCGCCAGGACGGCCGCCATCCGGATCTGATCGGCTTCCGCATCTACGACGCCGATGGCCGCCTGCGCCACGGCGTCAGCAACATCGTCAACCGCAATTCCAACATCGGAATGCGGGAAGACTTCGTTTACCTGCGCGACCATCCCGATGTCGGCCTGCTGGTCGCGCCGCCGGTCTTCGGAAACGCCGCCCAGCAATGGCTGATCGGACCGGCGCGTCGCATCGACAACCCCGACGGATCCTTCGGCGGGGCGGTCTACGGAGCCTTGCCGGTCAGCAGCTTGGCGCGGAATTTCTCCGACCTCGATTTGGGCGTGGGTGGGACCGTGGCCCTCTACCATCAAAGCATGCGCATGGCGGCGCGCTATCCGGAAGCAAAGACCGGAAGAAATCCGGTCGGCACCGTCACCGTTTCAGACCAGCTGCGCGCCATCCTTCAGTCGGGAGCCGACCTGACCAACTACGATTACAATTCGGTGGTCGACGGCGTCGCCAGGACCGCCAGCGTCCGCAAGATCCCCGGACAGCCCTACTTCGTGCTGGTCGGCTTGGCCGAGGACGACTACCTGATGGAATGGCGCCGAAACAGCCTCCGTCTGGCCTTGTTCGGGTCTCTGGCGGTGGCGCTGGTGGCGGGGGCGATGAGCGGCCTTTACCGCCATATCGCCGAACGGCAGAGAGCCACCGCCAATCTGGCCGAAAGCGAAGCGAAGCTGCGCGCGCTGTTCGAGATGAGCCCGCTGGGCATCGCCCGCAACACCATGGAAGGCCGCTTCATCGAAATGAACGCCGCCTACCGCCAGATCACCGGCTACGACGAGGCCGAATTGTTGGCTCTCGACCTTTTGGCTCTGACCCCGGCCCGGTACAAGGCCGACGAGACCCGACACCAGGAAAGCCTGCGCACCGAAGGCCGCTACGGCCCCTATGTGAAGGAGTACCAAAGAAGGGACGGCACCCTGGTACCGGTCGAATTGCGGGGCGTGGTGGTAACGGGCGGCGATGGAATTCCCTACATCTGGTCGTTGGTCGAGGACATCACCGCGCGAAATCGGTGGGAACGCCAGATGGCGTTTTACCAGGCCCTGATCGAGTACACCTCGGACTGCGTCTACGTCATCAGCCCGGCGCGGGGGTTCAAGCTGGTCTTCGTCAACGACGCCGCCTGCCGGCATTGGGGGCTGGAGCGCGAGAAGTTGCTGGAATGGCGCATGCCCGATTGGGACCCCAATTTCCGGACGGCGGAATCCTTGGAAAATTTGTGGCGAGAAACCAAGGCGCGCAAGAACCATCCCGTCACCACCGTCCACCGGGTGGCCTCGGGACGGCTGGTTCCGGTCGAAGTGTCGGGGAATTATCTGGTTCTTGATGGCGAGGAGTATCTGGCCGGCTATTTCCGCGACATCAGCGAACGCATCGCCGCCGAGAACGCGCTCAAGGAACGGAGCGAACTCCTGAGCCAGTCGAACGCCGATCTTGAGCAGTTCGCCTACGTCGCCTCGCACGATTTGCAGACGCCGCTCAGGAACATCGTCAGCTACACCCAATTGCTCGAGCGACGCTACAAGGGACAGTTGGACGCCGACGCCGACGATTTCATCGGCTTCATCGTCGACAGCACCAAGCGCATGACGCGGCTGATCACCGACCTTCTGGAATATTCCCGCGTCGCCAGCCAGTCGGCCCCACTTGGTCCGGTCGCCGCCGGCCAAGCGATGAGACAGGCGGTGCTCAATCTCCGGCTGGACATGGAAGAGGCGAAGGCGGAGGTAACGGTCGGCGACCTACCAACGGTGTTGGCCGAGGAGACGCGTCTGGTCAGCCTGTTCCAGAACCTCCTCAGCAACGCCGTCAAATACCGCGCCCCCGGCCGGCCGCCACGCGTGTCGGCGACCGCCACGCGCGAAGCGAACGGCGAACTCTGGCGGTTCGCCATCGCCGACAACGGCATCGGCATCGAGCCCCAATACTTCGACAAGATCTTCGCCATTTTCCAACGGCTGAACCCCGCGTTCCCGGCGAAGGGCACCGGTATCGGGCTGACACTTTGCCGACGCATCGTCCATCGCTTCGGCGGCACCATCTGGGTCGATTCCAGCCCCGACCAGGGGACGACCTTCTTCTTCACCTTGCGCGATGCCAACGGCGAAGCGACAGATGCCGGCTAAAGTCCGTGCAGGATTCCGGTGCCGAAAATGGCGGCGGCGGCCAAGGCGAGGACGATGATGCCGGCCACCAGCTTCACCACCGCGGTCAGCACGCGGACGAAGACGATCAAGGCGACGACGCCGAGGGCGGCGGCGGCAATCCCCAAGCCATAGGGAAGATGGACGATCCCGGCGAGGTCGAGGCCGCCGACGGCGACGCCGATCACGGCAAGTATCAGGCTGATCGGCATCGGCACCCCCTCCGGTTTGAGAGGGACGTTATACCGCTATGGGGCCTTGCGAGGCACCCACCGAATTTCGGCGACGACGTCCTGGTTGCACAGTTCGGTCAGGATCGCCGACGACACCCGCTGCGGCGTCGTGCCATTGATCGACAGCACGCCTTTGCGCGCCAATTGCCAGCCGGCGCTGACGCAATCGCGCGGCACCACGCCCTTGGCGTGGACGATGATCGAATCGTCGGACCGCTCGGCCCACACCTCGGGTCCGGCGGCGACCGGGTTCTGCACCCGGTTGAAGGCGGCTGCCTCCATCCGTTGCATGAGACTGGCGTCGTCCAGCGCGCGAGTCCCGAACAGGCCAGCGGCAATGGCGGCGACGATGCCGGCGCCGAAGGCGGCCGCCCCCCATTTCCAAGCGCCGCCGCGGGGATGCGTCGCCTTCCTGGACACCGGCGAGTGCCGCATCTCGGGATGGGGCGAACTGAAGCGGGGCGAATGGCCGGCAACCATGGGATGGGTGGACATGACGGCCTCCTCTTGGGCCAGTTCATCTGCAATACATAATTAAGTATAGTGCCATTTTATAATTATTCAATAAAATCATATTTTACTATATTGTTGTTTAATTTTATCTCTATTTGCATAAAATTTTATGCAATTTCATCTCTACTGTCCTCATTTAAGGACAACGCTCCGCACCGGCGGACGCCCCCGACACCCCGGCACCATGCCGCGATACGAAGATGTACGGACCATCTCGGCGTCACCGCCAGACTCCGTCCGAAGCGGGCTTGACCAAGCCTTCGGCGCGCACTACACGTCGCCAGCATGAAAAATCGCACGCGGCATATCGGGGTGCGAGCGCTGGTCAAGCGGCTGGTGCTGGGCGGCGTCGTCATCTCGGCGGCGCTCGGCGGCCTGACTCTTTACGTCGAGAGCGAGCGGATCGACGACATCTTCGTCGAATTGGCACAGGAAGAGGCCGCCCATTTCGCCCGTTCCGTCCCGGAGATATCGGCCCCCTTCGAGCCCGGCAACGGCGACGCCATTGAGCGGGCGCTCGCCGATCTCGTACTGCGCGACGTGCGGATGGCGCCTGGCGACTTTATCCTCGCCGAGTTGTACGACACCGAGCACCACCAACTGGCCCAGGCGGCCGAACCCGGCATCGAGCGGATCGAGCGGGAGATCGACAAGACCCCGCACAATTTCCCGCAGACCGGCGACACCCGCTATCGCAAGTTCCTGATCGAAGGCACGCCCTACCTTCAAATCATCACCCCGCTGGTTGACGCCAACGGCCGGGCCGCCGGATTCCTGGAAGGCATTTTCCGCATTGCCCCGGCAACCATCCAGTCAGTCCAGGCCGCCACCATCCGCATCACCGTGATCGTGGTGCTGGCGGTGCTGGCGGCGACCTTGCTGCTGACGCCGCTCATTCTCCGCCTGAACCGCACGATCCTGCGCCACGGCGGCGAATTGCTGGAAGCCAACCTGGGAATGCTGCGCGTGCTGGGCGGTGCCGTGGCCAAGCGCGACAGCGACACCAACCACCACAATTGCCGGGTGACGCTGCTGGCCATCCGCTTGGGTGAAAAGGTCGGTCTAGACGGGAGCACCATGCGCCGCCTGATCAAGGGCGCCTTCCTGCACGACGTCGGCAAGATCGCCATCGCCGATCATATTCTGCTGAAGCCCGGGCGACTGACCGCCGAGGAATTCGACGTGATGAAGACCCACGTCACCCACGGAATCGACATCCTCGCCCAGACCGAATGGCTGGAGGATGCGGCCGATGTCGTCGCCGGCCACCACGAGAAATTCGGCGGTGGCGGCTACCCCGCCGGCCGAACCGGCACCGATATTCCGCTGGTGGCGCGCATCTTCGCCATCGCCGACGTCTTCGACGCGCTGACCTCGGTCCGGCCCTACAAACCGGCGCTGTCCCTGGCCGACACCCTGGACATCCTGGAGAAGGGACGCGGCAACCATTTCGACCCGGAACTGCTCGACGCCTTCATCGCCAGCGCCGGGGACCTCCACGCCGCCTATTGCGGCCGTGAGGAACCGACGCTAGCGGTCGAGCTCAAGCGCGCCTGCGAAATCTATTTCCCTGCCGAGATTCTGGCCTGAGGCCCCCCCAGACAAAAATCACTCGTCGGTGGCTTTGCAGAGAAAATGATACCCGACCCGGTAATAACCGGTTTCCGACTTGTAGATTTCGACGCCGTAGACCAGGCCCTTCTCGACATAGGTCGATCCGCGTGAAGTATCGCCCTTCTTACACGCCTGCTCGATCTGCTCCAGCGTCTTTACCGAAACACCGCCGACATCAAAGCCGAGATGTTTGCAAATCGCCGCCTCGGTCCGAAAGGCGCCGTGCATTCTGACCTTGAGGACAAGATCGAAGGTCGCCTTCGACTGGGCGATCAGTTCCGCCTTGGGAACCCGCTTCGGCTTGCCTTCATCATCCGCTTCTTCAGCCATCCCGACTCCTGCCTTACAGTCTGACCAAATGAACTCGCCGCATGTTGGCACGGCGCCCCGCTGGCCTCCAATCAGGTAAATACCTTAGGGCCAAGCCTTCGACAATCGAGCCTAACGTTTGCGCCGCGACCGTCGCACCTCCTTGGGCGTGACGTCGATGTACTGCGGCTGAGGCTGCGGCGACGGCGACGGCAACGCCAGCGGCATCTTCCGCCCGGCATCGGAAGAAAGATTGCCGATGACGGCCAGCAGATCCGTCACCTTGGCCCTTAATTGTTCGACGGTCGCGTCCTTGCGGCGCCGGACCAGACCGGCCGAACCGGCCTCAAGGAAACGGGCCTGCCACTGCGCCAGCATCTGTGGGCGGGTCCCCACCGACGCGGCCACGGCTTCGAGCGATTCGCCGCGCAGCACCCGAAGCACCGCCTCGGTCTTTTGATCCTGGCCAAGCCGGCGCGGCGGCACCGTCGGCACCGGAAGCGTTTGTGGAGGCGCGGCGGTCGGCGCCGGCGGCAATTGCGGCGCCTCGATGGGCGGTGGTGGTGGAGGCACGGCGGCCACCGGCTGAGGCGGCGGCGGCGCGACGACCACCTGGGGCGCCGGAGCGGGCGGCGGCGGCGGCGCGGCCACTGGCGGCGGCGCCGCGGGCGCTTCGGCGGGCTGCGCCATGCGCAATTCCACCTGGGGCGAGAACTTCGCCGCCAACGCGGTCACCTTGGCCTGAGCGGCAGTCGCCTCGCTGACGATGGGCGGGAAGCCGTCCGGTCGAGCCAGATGTTCGAGCAGCAGCAGGGTGTCCTTGATGTATTCCAGCGCCGGCCCCGGCTCCATCGCCTTGACGATCTGTTCGACGCGCGCCGGAATGCGGCGGACGAAGCCGAGCCGTTGGGTGGACAAGGCCTTGAACTGCATCACCTTCAGCAGCAGGCCGCCATGGTGGCGCGGATGCAGGTTCTCGAAGAAGTACTGCACCAATTGGGTCTCGGCGAATTCGAGGATCAGGAATTCGCTGCTGTCTTTCTGCCAACCAAGGATGAAATTGCAGATGGCGGCCAATTGGCCGGCGCACTCATCGACGTAGAGCACCGGATCCAGCATTTGCCAGGCTTGGCGGCTGGCCATCGGCAGGCGCCCCGGGCGACCGAAATTGGTCGCCAGATTGCGTGCCACCGCCAGCAGCAGGCGGTTGGACGACAACCGAGTGTCCTTGCCGAAACAGGCGCAGAGCTGGTCCAAAACCTCGAGGTCGCCGCGCGGCGGTGGGGCGGCCAGCAATTCGGCCAGGGCCGGCACGTCGCCGGGCAGCACCACCTGCCCCTTGGCCGGGGTCGAGGCGATGGCGGCGTTGATGATGTCGAGCGCCGCGTCCGCGGGCGGCCGCGCCGGTGCGGCCGGAGCGGCGGCGACCGGAGCGGCGGCGGCCGGGGGCGCGCGGCGTTGCGGGGGCGGCCCGTGCGGCTCCTGCACTGGCGGACGGCGGAAATGCGTGTAGCCGATGAATTCGCTGAACTGCTCGACCTTGCGGCCAAGGATATCGGCGCCGCCGGCACCCAGGGCGCGCAGCCGATCAAGGGCGTCGCGACGCCAACCACCCGATGCCGGCGCCTCGGCCTCGGCGCCATCCGGCAACGCGACGACAGCCGCCGCCACCCCGTCCTCGCAGGGTGCCGCCACCGTTGCCGTCAAACCGGAATCGGCCTCAATCTTACTGCCATCTCCCATGGCGGCGCTTTTACCACGAAAACTGATCCTGCCAGCACTGATTTGTGCGAATATCGGCCTTCGAAGTATGACGTTTCGGCGCGGAAACCTTACGCACAAACACCGACGGGGAGGACGACGGGTGGGCTTCGGTTGGATTGGGGCGATGACGGCGGCGTTCGCGGCATGGATTGCCTTCGACGGCGGCGAAGCCGCTGCGGAAGGCCCGTCCTGCGCCGAGATGATCGGCCGGGTCGAGCGCACCTACGACATTCCGCCGCGCCTGCTCGACGCCATCTCGATGGTCGAGTCCGGCCGCTGGGATGACGCCAGTGGATCGGTAGTGGCCTGGCCCTGGACCATCAACGTCGGCGGTGCCGGCCGCTTCTTCGCCACCAAGGCCGAGGCGGTGGCCGAGGTCCGGCGCCTGCGCGAGGCGGGCGTGCGGAACATCGATGTCGGTTGCATGCAGGTCAACCTGATGCACCACCCCGACGCCTTTGCCAGCCTTGACGAGGCGTTCGAGCCCGAAACCAACGTCGCCTATGCCGGCCGCTTCCTGAAAAGCCTCTACGACAGCGCCAACCATTGGCGCACGGCCGCCGCCTGGTATCACTCGCAAACCCCGGGACCGGCCGCCGAATACGCCGACCGCTTGGCGCGATTCTGGAGCGGCGACGGCACGCCCGTCGCCGTCACGAAGGCGGTCCGCCGGTCCGGCGCCACCCGCTGGACCTCCGCCCCCCAGGCACCGCGCTCGCCGATGGCGGTGTCGCTGCCGATCGAGCCGACGGCGCCCTTGCTGCCACGACCGCCAAGTTCCCCGATGGTCGAGGAAATGCGGCGGGCCTGGCGGCAAAGCCATGGCGGCGGCGGCCAGCCGTGACGCGGCCATGAGGGCGCGTATCGCCCCCGCCTTGTTGCTGGTGGCGGGCCTTTGCGGCTGCGCCCCCGACCCCGGCTCGCTGCTGACGGTCAAGACCGTCCTCGACCGCGGCCTGGAGGCGCGCAGCGGCGAGGACATCATGGCCGACACCCAGTTGTTCATCCGCGTCAACCGGGTGATGGCCGGCCTGGGGGTGACCTCCGCCGCCACCGAAATCTACGAACGTCGGCTGCTGATTACCGGCCAGGTCGCCGACAAGGAAACCTGCGATCGGTTCCGCCGCTCGGCCCACCGCCTGCACGCGCGTGTCGTCTATTGGCATGTGCTTTGTCCCGGCGAGGACGGCGCCCCGCCGAAGACCGAGCTCGATTGGGTGGAAGTCAACACCTTGAGGGCCAAGGCCAATGCCCGATTGGCGGCGACCGGAGGTGTCGCGGACCTGAATTTCCGCGTCGCCGCCGACGCCGAGGGAACACTCTACCTGTTGGGACGGGCACGTTCGCCGGAGGAAAAACAGCGGGCGCTGGCAAGCGCCGCCGAGGGCGATGGTGTCGGCAAGGTGGTCGATTACGTCGTTGTACGCCCCTGAACCGACGCGCTACTTCCGAAACGCCGAAAAGAACGCCTTGTCGACCGTCATGATGTGGCGAACCAGCCATTCAGACAGAAAATGGGCCATATCGTCCGAAATATCGACGTCGGAGGAAAGCGAATCGCTGTATTTCTCGACCTCGGCGACGAATTGCCGATGCTGGGCCAGATGGGCGTCGACCCCCTTGTACCCTTCCTGCTTGGTGAATATCGCCTCTTCCCGGGCGAAATGGTACTTGGCGTAATCGATCAGGCCGCCGAGCACCCCCTTCGACATCTCCAAGCCACGGCGCTCGCCGACGGCCGCTTCGAGGACGTTGATATAGTCGAACAGGCTTTTGTGATCGGAATCGATTTCCGCGAAGCCCGTGGACAATTTGTCGTCCCAACCCAAGATATCCATTGATCCCCTCCTGTCGGTCCCGACTGATGCCCCACGCCCTGTCCATACGAATTCTAATTCGCTCCGTCGCATCCGGCAATGCGCGCGATGGCGAACCGCGTCCACCTTGGTCCAGGGCCAAGGGCGGGAGACTTTTTCCCAACGACTTTGACGTTCACATTCATCCACACGGCCCCATCGTCGCCCCCGCCATGATTTAAGGAGAATCCAATGACCGCACAGTTGACCGTCACGCAGGCCGTCGCCTATGCCGTCCTGTACGCCCTGGAGGCCGAAACCTTGGCCTCGTGGAAAGCCTGGGCCCACGCCTGGGTGAAGGGGGATGACCGCCGCGCCGCGTCCGCCGCCGCCGCCGGAGCCGCCGCCGCCACTCCGGCCGGCCGCCACGCCGCCGCCGCCGCCCGATTGCTGGCGGAGGCCGACGGCCTGGAGGCCGAAGGCGCCATGCTGGCTGGCGAGGGTCGCAACGCCAAGTGGCAGCTCGACACCATGGAGCACCGCAATTCCCAATGCCTGGCCGAGGTCGCCGAGGCGCTTCGCGCCTGCGGCGCCGACACGCCGGACACTTCGGCCCGTGCTTTGGAACTGCGGGCAAAGGCGGAAAAGGAGTTCTGACGGCCGGCGAAAAATATTTTCACCGCCGCCCGATACCCCACCCAAACGGCACCCCGCCCGTTCGGGCAGGTTTCTCCCTATGCGAAAGAGCGGTGCAACCGCTTGATTCTTCCCGAAAAATAGTCAATGCCACAGTTGCATGGTCGGCATTTTTGCAGTGCGAAAGTTTCTCCGCCGGGGCTATTCGGCAACGGAAAACGGCGGATAGTAAGGCGTTTTTGAAATTTTTGACGGGCAAAGGACGCTTGCAGTAAGGCGCCCGGCCGAATACTATCCGGCCCGCTAAGTCCGCCCGTCCGACATCTTGCGGCCGCTAAGTTGCGTGCCAAGGTCGTGCGGCCGATCCCAGTTCCGCCTGTGGGAGGGCCAAGGTTCGATGACCGTTAAATTCACCCGCCGCCGCGCCATTACCATCCTGGCCGCCGCCGCCGGCCTGCCGCTGGTCATGAAGGCCGGCTCCGCCGAGGCCCGCCTGATCCGCTGGGAGGGCACCACTCTCGGCGCCCCCTCGACCATTCAGCTGTATCATAAGGACGAGGCCAAGGCCCGCGCCGCCATTGATGCCGCCATGGGCGAGTTGGCCCGGCTGGAGCAGATCTTCAGCATCTACCGCGCCGATTCGGCCATCTCGGCCCTGAACCGCGACGGCCGCCTCGACAACGCGCCCGCCGAGTTCGTCGAGTTGGTCAGCCACGCCCGTGGCCTGGCGGCGATCACCGACGGCATCTACGACCCGACGGTGCAGCCGCTCTGGCAGCTCTACCTCCGCCACTTCACCGCCGCCGTGGTCGATCCCGCCGGTCCGTCGGACCGCGACATCGCCGCCGCTCTGGCGCTGGTCGATTGGAAGGGCATCCGGATCGAGGGCAACAGCGTGTCGCTGGCCCGCCCCGGCATGGCGCTGACGCTGAATTCCGGCGCCCAGGGCTACATCACCGACAAGGTGGCGGCGGTCCTGCGCAGCCACGGCTTCGAGCAGATGCTGGTGGATATGGGCGAGCCCCGGGCCCTGTCGACCAAGCCGGACGGTTCGGCCTGGCGCATCGGCCTGGCCAACCCGGCCGACAATTCCAAGGCGGTCGAGACGCTGGACGTCGTCGACAAGTGTGTCGCCACCTCGGGCGGCTACGGCACCCTGTTCGACGAGGCCGGCCGGTTCACCCACCTGATCGACACCCGGACCGGCCGCACCGCGCCGGCCATGCTGGGCGTGTCGGTGGTTGCCGAGACCGCCACCACGGCCGACGGCCTCGCCACCGCCATGGTCTTCGCCCCCGAGGAGCGCCGTCAGGCCATCCTCAAGGCGGCCGGCGGCATCGAGGCCATCTACGTGACGCCCGATGGCGTGATCTCGCGGGTGAAAGCCTGACCGGCATGTCCGCGTTGAGGGACGGTTCCGACGATCCCCTGGGCACCGTCGAAGGCGTTGCCAAGGTGGTCGCGGTTGAGGGTGGGGTCGCCATCTGCGAACCCGAACCGACCGGAACCTGCGGCGGCTGCATGTCGGCCGCCCTGTGCGGGGTGAAAAGCGGCGGTACCAACCGCCGTGCCGTCGCCCGGCGGTTCTCACTGCCCAACGATTTCGGCCTTAAGGTCGGTGATCGGGTGGTGGTGGGCATCCCGCAGGCGACGCTACTGAAGGGGGCGGCGCTGGCCTACGCCCTGCCGGTGGTCCTGATGCTGGTGGCGGCGGTGGTCGCCCAGCGCCTCGGCGACGGCGGCAACGGCGACGCCGCCTGGGGGGGCCTTGGCGGTTTCCTGGTTGGACTGGCGGTCGCCCGCCTGCTCGCCAACCGGATGCAGGCCCGGGGCGAACTGGCCCCGAATTTCCTGCGTCGGGCCCTCGGTCCGGCGCCGGGTAGTGAATGTGGACTGGATTGATGGTGAAGAGGACGTGACATGCAGCACCTAGTACTGCTGATAGTGGCCGCGGCGCTGGTCAACAACGTGATTCTGGCCCGCTTCCTGGGCTTGTGCTCGTTCATGGGCGTCACCACCAAGATCGACACGGCGGCCGGCATGGGCATGGCCTGCACCTTCGTCATCACCGTGTCGTCGATCGCCGACTGGGCGCTCGAGAAGTTCCTGCTGATGCCCTACGACCTCACCTATCTGCGCACCGTCACCTTCATCCTGGTGATCGCCGCCGCGGTGCAGTTCACCGAAATGGTGATCCGCAAGGTGTCGCCGACGCTGTTCAAGACCCTGGGCATCTACCTGCCGCTGATCACCACCAACTGCGCCGTGCTGGGCGTGGCGCTGCTGCTGGTCGAGGAAAAGCTGGATCTGGTCGAAAGCACGCTGTTCGCCTTCGCCTCGTCGCTGGGCTACAGCCTGGTGATGGTGATCTTCGCCGGCCTGCGCGAGCGCGTCGCGCTCGCCGACGTGCCCCGGCTGTTCGCCGGCCCGCCGATCGGCTTCATCACCGCCAGCCTGCTGGCGCTGGCGTTCATGGGTTTCTCCGGCATGTCCGCGAACTAGGAGTGATGTGTCATGTGGCTTGACGTGGGAAGTCTGGCGGCGATCGGTGGCGTTCTGGGCGGCATGCTCGGCGTCGCGTCTCGCTACCTGGCGGTCGAGGCGGACGAGGCGGAAGCCGAAATCCAGGCCATGCTGCCCGGTTCCAACTGCGCCCAGTGCGGTTTCGTCGGTTGCTCGCAATACGCGGCGGCCCTGGCCAAGCACGAGGCCGGTGTGACGCTGTGCGCGCCGGGTGGCCGCGCCGTCGCCGAGGCCCTGGCCAAGAAGCTGGGCGTTCATGCCGATCTTTCGGACCACGAGGATGTCGGCCCCAAGGTCGCCTTCGTCAACGAGGAGCTGTGCATCGGTTGCCTGCGCTGCGCCCAGGAATGCAGCACCGACGCCATCGTCGGCGCCAACAAGCAAGTTCATACGGTGATCGCCGACGTCTGCCACGCTTGCGCCAAGTGCTTCAAGGTCTGCCCGACCGAGGCGATCGAGATGCGCCCGGTGCCGAAGACCATCGGCGCCTGGCACTGGGCCAAGCCGGCCACCGGCCAGCAGCCGCAGCACTGAGGAGCCCCAAGCGATGAAGTTGTTTCCCATCCGCGGCGGCATCCATCCGGACTACCGCAAGGAAGCCACCAGCGAGAAGGCCATCGTCGCCCTGCCGCTGCCGGCCCGGCTGTACCTGCCGGTGCAGCAGCACATGGGCGCCCCGGCCAGCGTCGTCGTCGAGGTCGGCGCCCAGGTCAAGAAGGGCCAGTTGCTGGCCCGCGGCCAGGGCGCCGTGTCGGCTCCGGTCCACGCCCCCGCGTCGGGCACCGTCATCGCCATCGGCGAGATGACCGCGCCGCATCCGTCGGGCCTGCCGCAGTTGACCATCACCCTGGAAACCAACGGCAAGGACGAGTGGGCCGAACTGCCCGCCCCGATCGCCGATCCCTTCGCCGCCACCCCGGCCCAGATCAAGGAGCGGGTCGCCGCCTCGGGCATCGTCGGCATGGGCGGCGCCACCTTCCCCTCGGCGGTGAAGCTGGGTCTGGGTGGGCAGTACAAGCTGGAAATCCTGTTGCTGAACGGCGCCGAGTGCGAGCCCTACCTCACCTGTGACGACCGCGTCATGCGCGAGTACGCCGACGAGGTGGTCGATGGCGCCCGCATCATGGCCCACGCGCTGGGCGCGCCGAAGATCGTCATCGCCATCGAAGAGAACAAGCCGCAGGCCCTCGAAATCATGACCAAGGCGGCTTCCGCCTTCGCCAACATCGAGGTCGGCGGCGTTCCGGTGCAGTACCCGATGGGGGCCGAGCGCCATCTGACCCAGGCGATCACCGGTCGCGAGACCCCGGCCCGCAAGCTGACCGCCGATGTCGGCGTCGTCGTCCACAACGTCGCCACCGCCCGGGCCGTGCACAACGCGGTGCGCTTCGGCCGGCCGCTGACGTCCCGCGTGGTGACGGTTTCGGGCGGCGCCATCGCCGAACCGAAAAACGTCGAGGTGCCGGTCGGCACCAAGGTTTCCGAGCTGATCGCCTTCTGCGGCGGTCTGGCCAAGGAGGCCAAGCGCTTCGTCAACGGCGGCCCGATGATGGGCCAGCCGCTGCCCAGCCTGGACGTGCCGGTGGTCAAGGGCACCTCGGGCATCCTGGCGCTGACCGCCGGTGAAGCCAACGAGCATGCCACCCAGCCCTGTATCCGCTGCGGCACCTGCGTCACCATCTGCCCCTGCGGGCTGGTGCCGGTGCAGATGGCCGCCTTCATCCGCCACGACAAGCTGGACAAGGCCAGCGAGCTGGGGCTGATGGATTGCGTGTCGTGCGGCAGCTGCTCGTACATCTGTCCGTCGGGCCTGCCGCTGGTGCATTACTTCAACTACGCCAAGGGCGCGCTCAACGCCGCCGACCGCGACCGCCGCAAGCAGGAGCAGACCAAGGCCCTGGTCGAGGCCCGCGCCGCCCGGCTTGAACGGCAGGCCGAGGCCAAGCGCCAAGCCGCCCTGGCAGCCGCCGCCGCCCGCAAGGCGCAATCCGAAAACCCTGACGCGAACAAGGCCAACGCATGAGTATCGTCGTCGACAAGAGCGGGCCATTCACCCACGCTCCCAACAGCGTCCAGCAAACCATGACGCTGGTGCTGGCGGCCCTGGTCCCCGCCACGCTTTTCGATGCGTGGCTGTTCGGCTGGCCGGCCATCTTCCTGTTCGTCTTCACCGTCGCCGCCTGCATGGGTATCGAGGCGTTCTGCCTGAAGATCCAGAACCGGCCGCTGACCTCGCTGTCGGACGGTTCGGCGGCGCTGACCGGCTGGCTGCTGGCGATGAGCCTGCCGCCGTGGACGCCCTGGTGGGTGGCTCTGATCGGTGCGGTCTTCGCCATCTGTCTGGCCAAGCACCTGTTCGGCGGCCTGGGCCAGAACGTCTTCAACCCCGCCATGGTCGGCCGTATCGCCGTGCTGGTGTCGTTCCCGGTGCAGATGACCGCCTTCGTGGCGCCGCACCCGCTGTTCGCCGCCGCCTCGCCCGATTTCGCCCAGAGCCTGGCGATCTTCATCCACGGCTTCGATCTCGACACCATCAGCGCCGCCTCGGCGCTGGGCTTCGTCAAGACCGAACTGTCGCGCGGCATCGCCGTGTCGGAATCGGTCGGCAAGGTGCCGAGTGTCACCGATATGCTGCTGGGCCTGCACCCGGGCAGCTTCGGCGAGACCTCGGCGGTGCTGATCCTGGCCGGCGGCCTGTTCCTGCTGGCCAAGCGCATCATCAGCTGGCACATCCCGGTAACCGTGCTGGGCACGCTGTTCCTGTTCGGCACGGTGTTCAGCGCCGTCGATCCGGCCCGCTACACCTCGGGCGTGTTCCAGGTGGTGTCGGGCGCCAGCTTCCTGGGGGCCTTCTTCATCGCCACCGACTATGTGACGTCGCCGGTGTCGAAGCAGGGGCAGCTGGTCTACGGCTTCGGCGTCGGTGCGCTCACCTGGCTGATCCGCACCTATGCCGGCTATCCCGAGGGCATGGCCTTCGCGGTGCTGCTGATGAACGCGCTCACCCCGATCATCGACCAATACATTCGTCCGCGCGCCTTCGGCCGCACCCGCAAGGGTGAGCCGCTGCCGTTGCTGAAGGGGGACAAATGAAGCCCAGCTGGATTCATGCCCTGATCCTCGGAGTCTTTTGCTTAGGCTTCGGTGTGGTCCTGGCCTACACGAATTACTTCACCAAGGACGAAGTGAAGCTTCGCGCCGTCGAGGACATGCAGAACTCGCTGTCGCAGGTGATCCCGCCCGGCATCCATGACAATTCCCCCGTCAAGGACGCCATCGTGATGACCAACGACGAAGGCAAGGAGATCAAGGTCTACCGCGCCACCAAGGACGGCAAGGTCACCGGCGTCGCCTACGAGATCGTCGGCAACGGCTACGGCGGCGAGGTCCACCTGATGCTGGGCGTCGATACCGAGGGCAAGGTTCTCGGCGTGCGCGCCACCGCGCACAAGGAGACTCCCGGCCTCGGCGACAAGATCGACGCCGCCAAGACCGACTGGATCACCAAGTTCACTGGCCTGTCGCTCGGCAATCCGATCAAGGACAAGTGGAAGGTCAAGAAGGACGGCGGCCAGTTCGACCAGTTCTCGGGCGCCACCATCACGCCGCGCGGCGTGGTCGGCGCCATCCGCAAGGGGCTTGAGTTCTTCGCCGAGCACAAGGCCCAAATGGTGGAGATTCACTGATGGCGACCTCATACGGACGAATCATCAAGGACGGCCTGTGGGACAGCAACGGCGTCTTCGCCATGCTGCTGGGCATGTGTCCGACCATGGCGATGACCACCAGCGCCACCAACGGCTTGGGCATGGGCCTGGCCACGGCGGTGGTGATGGCTGCCTCCAACCTTCTGGTCGCCATGTTCCGCGGCTACATCACCCAGGAAGTCCGCATCCCGGTCTACATCCTGATCGTCGCCGCCATGGTGACCCTGGTCGATCTGACCATGAACGCCTGGATGCATGAGCTGTACAAGGTGCTGGGCCTGTTCATCCCGCTGATCGTGTCGAACTGCCTACCGCTGGCCCGCCTGGAGGCTTTCGCCGCCAAGGAGCCGGTGATCCCGTCGCTGTTGGACGGCATCTTCATGGGCATCGGCTTCACCCTGTCGCTGACGGTGATCGGCGCCTGCCGCGAGATCGTCGGCTCGGGCACCCTGTTCGCCGACGCCCATCTGCTGCTCGGCCCGGCCTTCTCGTTCATGGAGACGCGGGTGTTCCCGCAGGGCACCGGCGTGTTGTTGGCCATCCTGCCGCCCGGCGGCTTCCTGGCCGCCGGCCTGCTCCTTGTCTGCAAGCGGATGATCGACGTCGCCAGCGGCAAGGAAATCCAGATGGCCGGCGCCCACAGCGTCTGAGGAGGCAGCGATGAAGGTCGGAGTTGTTTACGCTACCGCCAAGAAGCAGTCCTGGCTGACCGTGGACGTGCCGGAAGGCACCACGGTCCAGCAGACGATCGAGAAGTCGGGCATCCTCAGCCAGTTCCCCGAGATCGATCTGGCGACCCAGAAGGTCGGCATCTTCGGCAAGGCGACGACGCTGGAGACGGTGGTCGAGGAAGGTGCCCGCATCGAGATCTACCGCCCCATCACCTGCGATCCCAAGACGGTGAAGCGGCGGGCGGCGCCCGAGGGCGAAGCCAAGGCCTGAACGGGTTTCAGCACGGATTGAAGGGCGTCCCGCGCGAGCGGGGCGCCCTTTCGCGTAATACAAATGCAACAAAACCTTTTCTTTAAGGCGATATCGCTTCGATATACATTCATCGGGTAAGGTCGCGTTCCACCAATGTCGTCCCGGAACGTGTGGGAGGTCCCGATGAACACTTTCTCTGACAAGGTCGTCTCCCTTCGCCCCGCCGACGATCACAGCCTCCGCCATCTGACGCTGGTTGTTGGCAACCAGGCCCGAAATGCCGGTTCCCTTCTGGCCGACATCGAGGTTTTGGCCGCCGACTTGACCGCATCCGGCGTGGCGCGGGCACAACTCGCCACCGCCGCCGGCCATCTGGCCATCGAACTCGAAGATACCCACCGCCAAGCCGAGCGTTGCCTTGGCCTGTGGCGGGAGATCGCGGCCTTATAGCGGTTGCATCGCCTCTCCATTCACGAATTATTAACCCTCTTCCCACCGCCGCTCCCTCATAGTGCCCCGAGCATGCCCCCACCGATGCCCGCCCTCCAACGGGTGCCGGTGGGGGCTGATTGATCTCGGGTCCAGACGAACCGCCGCACGGGGACGTCGGAGAGTGATGGGGGGGGGGAAATGTCGCTGACCATCCGAAGCAGACTGATCGGGTTGGCGGTGATCGTCCTGGTGGCGATTGCCGGCATCGTCGCCACCTGGTGGGTGGCGTTCAACCAATTGAAGGTCAACGGACCGATCTACCAACAGGTCGTCCAGACGAAGGATCTGGTCGCAGACATCCTTCCGCCGCCCGAATACATCCTCGAATCCTATCTGGTGACCGCCAAGGCGCTGGAGGCCGAGGCGGGCGAACTGCCGACGATCCGAGCCAAGTTGGCGCAACTGCGCAAGGATTTCGACGATCGGCACAAATTCTGGTCGGAAAGCGGCCTGCCCGCCGCCGCGGCCGACGGTTTGCTGATTCGCTCCCACGCCCCGGCGTTGGCGTTCTTCAAGACCGTCGAAGAACGGTTCCTGCCGGCCCTGGCGAACGGAGACCACGACGGCGCCCGCGCCGCGTTCAAGGATATGACCGCCGCCTACGAAACCCACCGCGCCGCCATCGACGATCTGGTCGTCATTTCGGACCGGCTGTCCAAGGACACCGAGGCCGCCGCCGATTCCAGCGAGCATACCTACAAGCTGCTGGTCATGACCCTGTCGCTGGCGCTGACCGGCGGGGTGGCGGTAGCCATCTGGCTGATTATCCGCTCGATCACCGTACCGGTGGCGGCGACGGTGCGGGTCATGGAACGGCTGGCGGAAGGCGACGTCGAGATCGAGGTGATCGGCGCCGACCGCAAGGACGAGATCGGCGAAATGGCCAAGGCGGTATTGGTATTCAAGACCAATGCCGTCGAACGCCGCCGCCTGGAGGCCGAGGAGAAGGCCGCGCTGGAACGCCGCCATGCGCGTCAGGCGCGGATGGAGGCGCTGACCACCGAGTTCGGCCGCGCGATTTCCGACCTGCTCAACGGGGTGGCCAAGGGCGTCCGGCACATGGAGGGTACCGCCGAGGCGATGACCGCCAACGCCGAAGCCACTCGCCAGCAGAGCGCGGCGGTATCGGCGGCGACCGAGGAGGCCAGCACCAACGTCAACACCATCGCGTCCGCCAGCAACGAGATGTTGGCGTCGATCCAGGAGATCGGCAATCAGGTCAGCCGCTCTGCCACCATCTCCTCGAACGCGGCGGCCGAGGCCGGCGCCACCAACGAACGGATGGAAAGCCTGGCGGCAACGGCGATGCGCATCGGCGAAGTGGTCAAACTGATCAGCGACATCGCCAGCCAGACCAACCTCCTGGCGCTCAACGCCACCATCGAGGCGGCACGGGCGGGCGAGGCCGGCAAAGGCTTCGCCGTGGTGGCGGGCGAGGTCAAGAACCTGGCCAACCAGACCGCCAAGGCCACAGGCGACATCAGCGCCCAGATCGGCGGCATTCAGGCGGAAACCAAGGCCGCCGTCGATGCGATCAAGCGAATCACCCAGGTGGTCGCCGAAATCAACGAAATGTCGTCGGCCATCGCCGGGGCGGTGGAGGAGCAGGCCGCCGCCATGCGGGAAGTGGTGCGCAACGTCGAACAGGCGGCGCTCGGCACCAACGAAGTGGCTCGGAACATCGTCCAGGTCGCCGACGCCGCCGACGGCACCGGACGCATGGCGGTCGGGGCGCGGGACGCGGCGGGCGCGCTTTCCTCGGAAAGCGAAAAACTGGAAAGCTCGGTCAAGCATTTCCTGTCCGGCATCAAGGCCGCCTAGGGGCGACGAAACTTCGCGCATGGACGGACGGTGCGGCGCCGTGTAAAGGGGAGATCGCGTCTCGAAGAAAGATCCCCCTTGGAACTATGCCTTGAACGTCTTTCGCCGTCCGGCGCGGCGGAAATCCACGGATTGGATTGCACGTCGCCGCTCACCGACAAGCAGGCGGCTTGGCTCGGCCGCGCCCTGCTCGACCATCCGGTGCTGGTCTTCCGCGACCAGAAACTGAGCGGCCGGCAATTCGCCGCCTTCGCCGAGCGCTTCGGCGCGCCGGAAAGCTTCGGCGAACCGCCGCCGCCGCCCGCCCCGGACCAGCCGATCGTGCGACCGGACACGCCCTCGCTGCCCGAGTCGGTCGGCAACGCCGCCAACCTCTATGTCTACTACCACCCCGACGATTCGCGGGTTCAGTTCATGACCAACGCGGTCCGCCGCGACATGCCGCTGATGGGCATCCAGGACAACGCGCGGATGTGGCACATCGACGCCCAGTACCGGCTGGAACCAAACAAGATCACCCTGCTCAGCAATGTCGTCACCCCCAGCGACGGTGGTGAAACCGAGTTCGCCGACCTGACCCTGCTTTACGAATCCCTGCCCGCCGAAGTGCGGGAACTGCTGGACGGCTGCCACGGGGTCCAGCAATGGAGCAAGTCGAAGAACCCGCTGTTCGACGGCCTGCTCTCCCCCGAGGTCAGGGCCGAGGGCGACCGCATCGCCGACCGGGTGCCGTCGACGCTGCACCCGCTGGTGCGCCGCCATCCCGACACCGGCCGGCCAATCCTGTTCATCTCGCCGCGCTTCACCGTCGCCATCGACGGGATGGAACCCGCGGCCTCCGCCGACCTGCTGCGCCAATTATTCCAGGCGATCGAAGATCCCCGCTTCATCTACCGCCACCGGTGGCGCGACGATGATCTGGTGATGTGGGACAACCGCCGCCTCACCCATCGCGGCCGCCCCTATCCGCAGGGCGACATCCGCCACATGAACAGCATCACCCTGGCCGGCGACCGGCCGTTTTAGCTGCCCACGTTGCGGCCGCCCGGCCGCCCGAGGGGGCGACCTCGAACCAGTTCCTCGGCCTTGAGGGTGAAGGTGGCCAGGCGGGCCTCGACCTTGCGGTTGACGCTGCCGGGCGGGAAGGCGCCCCTGGCGTCGCGCTCGCCAGCGGGTAGGCCGGTCAACAAGGCGATGCCCTGGTCGATGGTTTCCACCGGAATCACCGCGAATTCCCCTTTGGCGCAGGCCTCGACCACGTCATCCCGCAGCATCAGGTTGTGGACATTGGCGGCCGGGATCAGCACGCCGTGCGAACTGTCGAGGCCGCGGCCGCGGCAAAGGTCGAAGAAGCCCTCGATCTTCTCGTTGACGCCGCCGATGGCCTGAACCCGGCCGAACTGATCGACCGAGCCGGTGACGGCGAGGCTCTGGCGGATCGGCACCTCGGCCAGCGCCGACAACAGGCAATAGAGTTCGGTGGACGAGGCGGAATCGCCCTCGACACCGCCATAGCATTGCTCGAACACCAGGCTGGCCGCCAGGGACAGCGGTTGGTCGGCGGCGAATTTGGCCGACAGATAGGCGGCCAGGATCATCACTCCCTTGCCGTGCAACGGCCCGCCAAGTTCGACCTCGCGCTCGATGTCCACCACCTCGCCATGGCCGAAACGCACCCGCGCGGTAATGCGCGACGGGTGGCCGAAGGCGAAACGCCCCAATTGCAGCACCGCCAGACCGTTGATCTGACCGACCTCGGCACCCTCGGTGGCGATGTGGACGGTTCCCCGGGCGATCTCCTCCTGGACATTGGCGCGCACCCGATCCTGACGGTAGGTGGCGGCCTCGATGGCCCGGCGCACATGGGCGACACCGACCACCGGGGCGCCGTCCTGGCCGGCCCAGTAATCTGCCTCGCGCACCAGATCGGCCAGGCTGCCCATATGGGTCGACAGCTTGGCCGCGTCCTCGACTTCGCGCGACGCCCGCTCGACCACCCGCGCCACCGCCGCCCGATCCAACGGTCGCAGCGATTCCTTGCGGGCCAGCGCGGCGACCGAGCGGGCCAAACCCAACGCCGTCTCGGCGGTGCGGTCCATGCGCCAGTCGAAATCCGCCGCCACCTTGAACAGCTCGGCGAATTCCGGGTCGTGGTGGGACAGCAGGTAGTAAAGCATCGGATCGCCGACCAGCACCACCTTGACGTCCAACGGCACCGGCTCGGGCTCCAGGCTGACGGTCGACAGCAGCCCCAGCGACTGGCCGGGCGGCTCGATGCAGATTTCACGGCCCTTCAGCGCCCGCTTGAGGTCGTCCCAGGCGAAGGGCTGCGACAGCAGCTTGTGGGCGTCCATCACCAGATAGCCGCCATTGGCCTGATGCAGGGCGCCGGGCTTGATCAGATTGAAGTCGGTGATCAACGCGCCGTAATGGGCGACATGCTCGATGCGGCCGACCAGATCGGGCTGGGTGGGGTGATCCTCGTAGACCACCGGAGCGCCGGCAAGGCCGCCATTGTCGACCAGCACATTGACCCGGTAGCGGCGAAAGCCGCCCTCGCCCTCGTCACGGCGGCGGCCGCCGCGCCCCTCGCCGTCCTCCTCGACGAAGTCGCCGATATTGGCGCCGATGTCGTTCGACACCTCGGCCAGCAGGATCAGCACCTCGGGCAGGTCGGCGTATTTGGCCTTGAGGTCCTCCATCAAATGCGAGACGGCGTAGGCCGCCACTTCCTGATCCAGCTCGCGCAGGCGGGCGCGGGTCTCGCGTTCCCATCGCGGAATCGATTTCAGCGCCGCTTCGAGCCGTTCCTGCAACTCGGCCATGTCGGCCTTGACGTGGGCCTGAGTCTCCTCGGGGAGTTTCTTGAACTCGTCGGGCGAGATCACCTCGCCGTCCTTCATCGGCGCCAGCGCCAGCCCGACCGCGGTGCGTACCAGCGCCACGCCCTCGGCCGCCGCCTGATTGTGGACTTCGCGGAACGCCGCCTCCTGACGGTCCTTCAATTCCTCTTCCAGGGCCTGACGCCGATTGCGGTATTCCTCGGCCTCGAAGGCGGCGGGAATCGCCACCTTCAATTCATCGACCAGATCGGCCATGTCCTTCTTCAGCACGCGAGCACGCCCGGCGGGCAGGCGCAGGGCGCGGGGCTTGTGGCCGTCGGTGAAATTGTGGACGTAGGCCCAATCGTCGGGCACCGGCTGGCCGGAGGCGGCCTGGGCCAGGAACCGCATCACCAGCGAGCGGCGGCCGCTGCCCTCGGCTCCCAACGCGAAAAGATTGAAGCCGCGATGGCGCATGCCGATGGCGAAGCGAATGGCCTCGACGGCGCGATCCTGGCCGACCGGCTGGTCGCCATCGGCCAATTCGGAGGTGGTGTCGAAGGGCAGCCAGGCCGGATCACAGAGGGTGTAGAGGGCGCTGGCCGGCAGGGGGTGGGGAAGGGTCAAGTTGGAAGGCCTCCGCCGAGGGGCGGCCTCACTCCTCTTCTTCCAGGCGCTCCATGTCGTCGTCGCTGAAGCCGAAGTGATGGCCGATCTCGTGAATCAGCACATTCCTGACCAAGGCCGTCAAGTCCTCGCCGGTTTCGCACCAATAATCGAGGATGGGACGGCGGAACAGCAAGATGATGTCGACCGCCGCCTGGGCGTCGGCGACGCTCTTGCTGGGAATGGCGATGCCCTGGTAAAGGCCCAGCAGATCGAACGGACTTTCCAGCTCCATTTCCCGCTCGGTGTCCTCGTCGGGAAAGTCCTCGACCCGGATGGCGACGTCGACGGCATAGGCCCGCAACTCTTCCGGCACCTCGGCGAAGGCGGCGGCGGCGATGGTCTCCAGGTCGGCGATCGAGGGGGGGGTGGCGTGGGGAGGAAGCACTCTGCTCATGGTGGCTCCTTATAACGCCTTGATGCGGCGGCGGCCAGCACCCATAGACTTACAATGGAGGACAATGCCATGGCCACCCCACTGAACGGCGCCGACCGCGCCACCGCGCTTCTGGGCCTTCCCGACTGGGAGGAGACCCCGGGCCGCGACGCCGTCACCAAGACATTCCATTTCCGCGACTTCGTCGAGGCCTTCGCCTTCATGACCCAGGTGGCGATGACGGCCGAGAAAATGAACCACCATCCCGAATGGACCAACATCTACAATCAAGTCTGGGTGACGCTGAGCAGCCACGACGCCGGCGGACTGACCGAACGCGACATTCGCCTCGCCCACGCCATCGAGGAAGCGGCCCGTGGTCGCGGCATGCATGCGAGGCAGTAGCGGGCGACCGTTTACAGCGCTCTCGGGAAGTGGAATCATGCGGCCCATCACCGCAGCACCGGATATCGTTGATCCCATGAGGTTCGCCGTTTTCACCGCCGCCCTGCTCGCCCTGGCCGCCACCGGGTCCGTCGCGGCCGAGCACCCAACCAAGAAGGCGCCGACGGCGGCTCCCCAGGCCCACGCCCCCGAGACGGCGCCGCACGCCGCCCGAGCCAAGCCGACCCTTGCCGAACTGGCATCCCATGGCGACGCCGAGGCCCAATACCAGCTGGGTCTGAGCGCGCTGGAGGGCAAAGGCCGGAAGGGCCAGTCCGAAGCGCTGTCGTGGTTCATTTTGGGCGCCAACAACCACCATGCCGGCTCGGCGCTCCGCGCCGCCCGCATCTTCGAGCAACGCGGCAACGTCGCCATGGCGGCACGATGGTGGTACCGCGCCGGCGAGTTGGGCGACGTCGCCGCCCGGGCCCGTCTGCTCGATCTCTATCTCGACGGCAAGGTCGACAACATCGTCGGCGCCGCCGGCGCCGCCTGGCTGTCCGAACGCGCCGACGCCGGCGACACTCGCGCCCAATTGGCGCTGGGCGATATCTATGAACATGGCCGTGGCATCGCGATCGACACCATCCAGGCCCAACATTGGTACCTGACCGCGGCGCTCGACGGTGATTCCGAAGCGATGTTCCGCCTGGGACGTCTTCAGGTGGCGCTGCCGGCGGTATGGCGCGTCGCCAGCCGCGAAACCGGCAAGGACGGCAAGTGGCAGGGCCCGTTCACCACCGCCCTGCGCCCCGCGGCCCGGGCCCGCAGCGAGGACCGCTCGGCCCCCGGCCGCCTGGATCTGGGACGGCAGGCCGTCGCCGAGGAACTGAACGTCGAGCCCAAGGACCTGCAACTGTACCGCCCCGGCATGGTCGAGGGCGAACATTGGCTTTCCCTGGCCGCCCGCTATGGTCACGCCCCGGCGCAGTTGGCGCTGGGGCGCGTCGATGTGGAAGGGATCGACCTGCCGCTCGACATGAGCGACGGCATCCGCTGGCTGGAGGCGGCCGCGTGGCAACGCGATCCCGCCGCCCTGATGGCGCTGGCCGACCTTGCCGCCAAGGGGCACGGTTTCCCCGCCAAGGATCCGGTGCGCGCCTGGGTCGATTACGACCTTGCCGCCGCGCGGGGGGCGAAGGCGGCCGAGGAGGCTCGCGACCGCCTGGGCCGCACCCTGAACCAACGCCAATTGGGTCGCGCCCGCCAGATCGCCCAGGACCTGCGCGAACCGGCGTTGTAGGACGCGACGCCCGTTTAGGCCAGGATATCCAGGTAGGTACCGCGCGGCGCCGACTTGTCGAGGCTCTCGACGTCGGTGTTGGCCGCCAGCATGCGCGCGCCGGCGCGGCCGCCGGCAGCCGCCTGACCGGTGTTCTTACGCCAGGACGACGAGCGCGCCGTCACGTTATCGACACCGATGGTGTCGATCGCGGAACGGTTGCCGATGCGGTTCGAATCAGACATGGGAGACAGCATACCACCTGTCGTCGCCTGGGGAAAGGCTGGCGCCAGGCCCGCCACAAGCCCACACAAATTGGTGCGGTCGCGGCGGATATCGGGTATGACATTGGCGGTGAGCGGGGACAAATAGGGACCGGTCCGGGGGAATGAAAGACAGGCATACGGCATCGAAGGCGGCGATCCATCGCGGCGCCTGGCGTTTTGGCGTCGCCTTGCTCGGCTGCGGCCTGCTGACCGCCTGCGCGGCGGTCGAGGACACCGAGCGCGAAGTCCCCAATGTCGCCCTACCCAGCGCCTTCAAGCACGCCGATGAGCCCGCCGCCGCCGCCGAACCGGCTGCCGCCGAACCCGCCGTCCAGACACCCCAGAGCGAATGGTGGAAGACCTTCCACAGCGAAGAGCTGGACCGCCTGGTCGCCGCCGCGTTGGCCAACAATCACGACCTCAAGGTGGCGATCGCCCGCGTCACCCAGGCCGACGCCCAGGCCGGCGTCACCGGCGCGGCCCAGTACCCGACGCTCGACGCCAGTTTCAAGCATTCGTCCACCGCCCCCTCCGGCGGCGTCGGCACGGTGATCGACACCGTCAAGTACGAACAGCAGCGCACCATCCAGGCCAGCCTCAAGACCGCTTGGGAAATCGACCTGTGGGGCAAGAACGCCTACGCCGCCGAATCGGCGCTGGCGCTGGCCCAGGCCAGCGTCCACTTCCGCGAGGCGGTGGCGCTGACGCTGGTCTCCGACCTGACCAAAAGCTACATCGACTTCCTGGCCGAGTCGGACCGCGTGCGCGTCGCCGAGAACAACCTGGCCAACGCCCGCAGCGCGCTTGGCGCGATCACCACTCGCATGGAGCGGGGCGACGCCACCATCATCGAAGTGCAGCAGCAGGAAACCGCTGTCGCCAACGCCGAGGCCAATGTGCCGGTGCACCTGTTGCTGCGCGCCAAGGCGTTCAACAAGCTGGCGGCGCTGATGGGCTCCACCCCGGCCGAATTGTCGCTCACCGGCGGCACCCTCGCCAACCTGGAGCCGCCGAAAGTGGCCGCGGGCATTCCCTCGCAGCTGATCTGCCGCCGCCCCGACATCCGCCGCGCCGAGGCCAACATGCTCTCGGCCAATGCCGACATCGACGTGGCGCGGGCCAAGATGTATCCAAACCTGTCCTTCTCGGCCGAGGGCGGCAAAGGCGGCTACAGCTTCGCCAGCCTGATGACGCCGCAGACCATGTTCTACAGCCTGATCGGCGAGCTGACCCAATCGATCTTCGACGCCGGCAAGAACGCCAATGGCGTCCGCCAAAGCCGGGCCCGTTACAAGGAAATGCTGGAAACCTACCGTCAGGTCATCACCGAAGCGGTGCATGACGTGGAGGATGCGCTGGCTTCGCTCAAGATCACCAGCGACCAGCAGAAATCGCTGGCCCGGGCCGCCGGGCACGCGCGGCGCGCCTACGAGCTGAGCTCGAAATCCTATGACCGCGGCGCCGTCGACTACACCACGCTGCTCGAGACTCAGCGTACCCTGTTCAATACCGAGGACACCGAGACCAGCATCCGCGCCGATCGCCTGAAGGCGGCGGTGGATCTGTTCAAGGCGCTGGGCGGCGGGCTCGAAGAGCCCCATTGCGGGGAATAACCCAGTTCAAACTAGATTAATCGGCTGACACGACCTATGGCTGTGCTGTAATATCGCCACCAGTCGCAAGCAGACGAGACCGGGCGTGACCGCCGACGATCGAAGCATCCTGTGGAATCAGTTCATCCTGGCGCGCGCCCTTACCCGGGCGGTACGGACGGCCGTTGATGCCGCCGGCGAAGAGCCCGCCGATTTCTGCTATGCCGACACCCATGCCGGCCCGGGGCGCATCTCCGGACCGTTGCCCTGCCTTTCGTCCATCGTCTCCGAGGCGCGCTCTTTCGCCGCCGCCTCGTTCTTCCAGGCGATTTCGGTGCCGTTGCCGGGCCACGCCCATCCCGGATCGTGGGTGCTGGCCGCCCGCGTCGCCGCGGCCGTCGGCGGCGATGCAATCGCCTTGGAAATCGACGCCAACGATATCGACGCCGCCGTGATCGCCGAGGCCGGCGGCAACCGCGAGGGCCACTGGGTGCGCTTCTGGAGTCACGACTGGTTCCTGTTCCTGCGCTCGCGCCTGCGGAACGCCAAGCCGCCGAATTTCGTCTTCATCGACCCTCCCCCCGACGATTCCCGCGGCCCCGCCTATGGGATCGACGCGGCAATCCTGCTGGATACGCTGGCGGTGCCTTATCTGCTGACCTACCCCGCCGACTCCCCCCAGGATTCCATCGACCAGATCGGCCGTACCGGCCTGGAATTGCGGGTCGGCGAACACGCCTTTGGCGCCGTGCTCGGCGGCGGCGCCGAAGCGGCGATGCTGGACCTGCTGCCCGACCTTCGGCGCCTGGCCCACCTGCTGGGCGGGCGGTTCGCCCCCCGCCTGCCGCGCGAGGCGGATTACAGTATCTAGCCGGTTCGTCGTGCTTGGTATGGCGGCACCCGCAAGCTATGCTACGCCACGAGGTGTTGGGGGAACACTGGGGACGGCGGAAGTTTGTCTTTGGAGGAGCCCGATGCTGGCAAGGCTGTTCAACGTCGCTCGTCTTTTTTGTCATGGCATCGGCCTCAAGACGCTTCTCTCCTACATTCCGCCCAGCCTGGTCGCCTGGGCATTCTTCCTGCTCTATCTCGAACTGATATTCCGCACCGATCCGGCGGCGTTCTGGACGGCGCTGTGGCTGGGTCTGGGCGGCATCGGCATCGGCAGCGCCATCGTCGTCTGGCTGGTGTTGACGGTGGTCCCGCCGCTGCGCCGGATCACCGAACTGACCCACCGGCTTGAACGGGGCGATACCGCCTTCGAACTTCCCTATCTGAGCCGCCGCGACGAAATCGGCGAGATGGCCCATGCCATCGAAATCTTCAAGCGGACCGCCATCGAGAAGGTCGAATTGGAGCGGGCCCAGACCGAGCAGAAGCGCCGCGCCGACGAGGAACGCAAACTGGCCCTCGACACTCTGGCCAATTCCTTCGAGAGCCAGGTGGGTACGGTGGTCGAAGCGGTGACCACCGCCGCCACCGATTTGCAGACCTCGTCGCGGCAGATGGCCGCCAACGCCGCCGCGACCAGTGACAAGGCCACCAATGTCGCCTCGGCCGCGGGCCAGGCGTCGGGCAATGTCGAGACCGTCGCCTCGGCCGCCGAGGAACTGACCGCCTCGATCAATGAGATCGCCGTCCAGGTCGAACGGTCGCGGGACGTGTCCCGACGGGCCGATGACGAAGCCCGGCGCACCACCGGTCTGGTCCGCCAATTGGCCGGCAACGTCAACGCCATCGGCGAGGTGGTCGCCCTGATCAACGACGTCGCCAGCCAGACCAACCTACTGGCGCTGAACGCCACCATCGAGGCGGCCCGCGCCGGCGAAGCCGGCAAGGGGTTCGCCGTCGTCGCCAACGAGGTCAAGGGCCTGGCCAACCAGACCGCCAAAGCCACCGAGGACATCGCTCGCCAGATCGCCGCCGTCCGGGCGGATACCGACGCGGCGGTGGCGGCCATCGCCGCGATCGCCGAGGTCATCTCCGAGATGGGCGCCATCGGCACCTCCGTCGCCTCCGCCGTGCAGCAGCAGACCGCCGCCACCAACGAAATCGCCCGCAGCGTCGACGCGGCGGCGACCGGCACCCAGCAGGTGTCGCACAACATCGGCATCGTCGAGGACGCCGCGCGCGAAACCGGCGTTTCGGCCGGCCGCATCAGCGACGCCGCCAGCGACCTGTCGCGCCAGGCGGATGTCCTGCGCAAAGAGGTGTCGCATTTCCTCGACCAGGTAAGGGGCGACCGCGACCGGATGCAACTGGTGGAGTGGAACGATTCCCTGGCGGTCGGCGAGCCGTCGATCGACCGCTACCACGCCAAGATCGTGACCCAGCTCAATTCCTTCTTCGGCCATCTGATGTATGGTGAGGCGGCGGCTGGCGCCGCCGAGATGCTGGAGACGCTGAGCGCCGCCGTCGCCGACCATTTCCGCGAAGAGGAGGGGTTGATGGGCCGCGTCGGCTATCCCGGCCTGGAGCGCCATCAATCCATCCACAAGGCCTTCATCGCCAACCTCGACCGGCTGCGCAAGAAATTCGCCGCCGGCGAGCCGCAGGCCGGCAATCAATTGTTCGAGTTCATGTCCACCTGGATGCGGGAACACATTCAGAAGGAAGACAAGGCCATCGGCGCCTTCATCGCCGCCCGCAAGGCGGCGGCCTGAGTCCGCTCAACCGCGCAACGCATGAATTTCGGCAACCGTCGCACGCAGACGGTGCGACAGATTGCGGGCGACTCCTTCGATGATCCGGGAGGCCAGGGCGGGATGGCGTCCCGCCAGTTCGTCGAATCGGCCCCGATGCAGCGCGTAGACCTCGACCTCGGTCAAAGCCAGGGCGTCGGTGGTATGGGCGCCTCCGTCGAGGAAATTCAAGCCACCGATCATTTCGCCCGGACCGCAGGTCGCCAGGTGGTAATGGTCCTTCTTGTGGATCGGCAGCGTGACCTTGACGCCGCCACGGCGGATGATGAACAACTCGTCGCCGACGTCGCCGGCCTTGAATACCTTCTTACCGGCCTGGACCGAGCGCACCGCCACCGAAGCGGCCAGCGCGGCAACGACCCTGGACGATAGACCGGCAAGCATCGGCATATCGGCGATCTCCATGGCCGTTTCGACGCTCTTCGCCAAGCCGCCGCCCTCCAGCCTTTGGCTTTCGACCCATTCGAGCGCCTCGTCCAACTCGCGGAAGGCCATGGCCTTATTCGTGGGACGCACCACCCCGGTCTCCTTGAGGAACCGCTTCATCTTCAGGCCGCTGGGCAGGCCCTTGGGGATGTCGCAGAAGATCAGGTAGGCGTCGTGCGCTTCCAGGCGGTCCTTGATCTGCTCCAGCACATGGGTGGCGGTAACATCGAGCGACTGCACCCGGCGCATGCTGAGGATGACGTATTTTCGCGTCGAGGTCTCGGGCTCGAGTGCCGCGTGCAGTTGGCTGGCGGTACCGAAAAACAGGCTGCCCTGCAATTCGAAGATGACGGTATCGGCGGCCGCCTGGTCGGACGCCGCGACATCCGCCGGCAGTAGCTGACGCTTCGAGATGATCTGATCGCCCTCGATCCGGTTGCGCACCACGGTGGCGCGGGTCTGCTCGCGGATGAACAGCAAGATGGCGAAGGCGATTCCGGTACCGGAAGCGGCGATCAGGTTGACGAACAGCGCCACCAGGATGACGGTGACGATGACCAGGAAATCCAGCCGCGTCGCCGGCGAGAAGAAGAACACCACGCTGTGGCGGTCGATCATGCGGAAGCCGACGACGATCAGAATGGCGGCCAGGGCCGGCACCGGCACCCAGGCGACCAGCGGCGACAACACCAGGAAGGCGGCGAAGCACAACGCGCCCTCGACCACTCCCGCGGCCCGGGTACGGCCACCACTGGTGAAATTGATCAGCGACGCCCCCATGGTGCCGGCGCCGGGAATGCCGCCGACCAAGGCGCTGCCGATGTTGCCGATGCCCTGGCCGATCAGTTCGCGGTTGGGGTTGTGATCGGAATCGGTCATGGCGTCGAGCACCACGCAGGTCTTCAGCGTATCGATCGACAGCAGCACCGCCAGGGTCGCCGCCGGCACCAGCACCTTGAGCAACGCGTCCGGACCGATCCGGGTCACGGCCCGCCAGTGGTCGCGGACGAGATCGGCAAGATTGTCGTCGTCGCCGCCGATCGGCCCGACCAGCAGCCGGTTGCCCTCGACCTCCAGCAACGCCGGATCGAAGGCCGCCAGGGCGAAATAAGTGGCGATGCCCGCCGCCAGGGCGACGATCGCGGCGGGAACCGCGTTGGTCAGGCGGCGGGTCACCACCATCACCGCGATCACCACCAAACCGACGACCGCCCCCTGCCACACCCAGGTTTCCGGATGGCCGAGAGCCCCGAACAGGTCGGTTCCCGCCGGCGCGCCAAGCAGCTTGGGAATCTGACCGCCGATGATGATCAGGCCGACACCGCTCATGTAGCCGCTGACCACCGGGAAGGGAATGTACTTGATCAGTTGGCCGATCCGCGCCAAGCCGAGCAGGATCTGCAGGACGCCGGCCAAAAGCGCGATCAGCGCCAGCAGCACCAAGACCTGATGGGATGACATGCCCTGATGGGCGAAGGTGACCGCCGAGGCCGACAGCATCGCCGCCGCCGGGGCGCAGGGCGCGGTGATCAGGCGCGACGAACTGCCGAAGGCCGGCGCCAACAGACCGAGCGCCGAGGCGCCGAGGATGCCGGCCAACGCCCCCTGCGCCGCCAGCGAACCGCCCAGCGGCGAAAAGATCGTCACCCCGAAGGCGATCGCCGACGGCAGGGCCACCAGCATGGCGGCCAGCCCGCCCCAGGCATCGCCCGCGAAGTTCCGGCGATCGTAAGCAATTCCGCCCAACATCGGCGCCCCGCGCCCAATTCATCCCCCCAAAAGTATCGGCCCCTGTCACAGAACTGTAAACAGACGAATTCCAGCTTCGCCTTGGGGCACACCCAGCACCGCCGCCCCCGTGCGTAGTTTCCGAACCTGATGCGCGACGACCGCCGGAGCCTAGGCTGTGGCCAAAGGCGATGGACCGGGGCGCACGGCCACGGACAGGCGTCGCTCGCATTGGAGGCCACGATGCATCCCGAACGCCACCCCCCCGGAATCGCCGCCCAGTTCACGCTCGCCGATCGGCTTCGACGCTGTCTGTTGGTCGCGGCCCTTCTCGGCATCGCCGGCACGGCGACGGCGGCGCAGCTTGAATTACCGGCGGTCAGCGAGCCGCCCAGCCAGGAACGCCACGTCGGCAAAGTGATCCTCGTCGAATTGGTGACGCCGGACCTCGCCACCGCCGAACGCTTCTACGGTGGATTGTTCGGTTGGAGCTTCGACGAGATCGAGGCGGGCGGAACGACATACGCCAAGGCGACCTTTGACGGCCATCCGGTGGCGGGCCTGGTTCACCGGGAAATCCCGGCGGGGGAGCGGCGACGGGCGGCATGGCTGAGCTTCATCGCCGTCGGCGATGTTGACAAGGCGAGGACCATCGCCCTCGGCCAAGGCGCGATGGTGTTGTTCGAGCCGCATAGTATCGCCAACCGTGGTCGGGAAGCGGTCTTTGCCGACCCGCGGGGCGCGATTTTCGCGGTTCTTGATTCCTCGAGCGGTGATCCGCCCGATGAGTTGGCCTCGCCCGGAGAATGGATCTGGAGTTCGCTGATCACCAGCGATCCGGATGCCGATACCGCCTTCTACCAGGCGCTGTTCGCCTACGAGGCCTTCGATTTGCCCGCCGATGACGGTGCCCGGCACCTGCTTCTCGCCTCTGACGGCTATGCGCGCGCCAGCGTGAACCCGCTGCCGGAAGGCAACCCCAACGCCCACCCCCATTGGCTGAATTACGTCCGAGTCACGGACGCGGAGCTGATGGCCGCGAAAGTCGTGGCGCTCGGCGGCCGGGTACTGGTCGAGCCACGCGTCGATCGCCACGGCGGCAGGGTCGCGGTGGTGACCGACCCGCTGGGCGCGCCGTTCGGACTGCTTGAATGGCCGAACGCCGAGAGCGCGGCGGCCTCCCCATGACCGCCCCACTCCGCTGCCGACCGGCAATCGCCCTCGCGGCCGCGTTCGTCACCATCCTGTCGTTCGGCTGCGTCGTCGCCGGTGGCGGCTACGGCTACGGATACGATGATGGCCCCGGCTACTACGAGCCCTATGGCGCCGAGTACGGCGGCTGGCGTCCGGGGTATCACGTCGCGCCGGTTCTTTATGGCGGCCAGCCGCATTCGGGAGGCGGCGGCCATTCGGCGCCGTCCATTCCCTCCCGTCCTTCCTCCCACCATTCGCGATCGCACGACAACACCCAGAGATAAGGTGGTTCAAGATGTTGAGAAACGCGTCAAAGATCGACGGCTACACCATTGTCGCAAGCGACGGGTCGCTGGGCAGCGTCAGCGACTTTCTCTTTGACGACGTCAGTTGGCTGGTTCGCTGGCTGGTGGTCGACACGGGCCATTGGCTCCCCGGCCGCAAGGTCCTGCTTCCCCCGTCGGTTCTTGGGCACATCGATCAGCAGCTGCATCAATTCAGCGTCCGATTGACCCGGCAACTGGTCAAGGACAGCCCCGACATCGACACCGACAAGTCGGTATCCCGGCAGATGGAAGCTCACATGTACGATTACTACGGCTGGAGCCCCTATTGGGGCGCCGGCCTCTACATGGGGGGCTATGGCTATCCCCCGCCGGTGATGGAGCCGTCGCCGCCGACGGCCTACGGACCCGACCAGGAGGAAATCACCGAGGACCGCCATTCCCGCCTTCGCAGCGTCAATGCCGTCACCGGCTATCATCTTCACGCCCGCGACGGCAAAATCGGTCATGTCGAGGACTTCCTGGTCGAGGACGCAGACTGGAGCATCCGTTACCTCGTCGTCGACACCGAGAATTGGTGGCCGGGGAAGCTGGTCCTGATCTCGCCGTATCAGACCCAAAGCATCGACTGGGCGGCGGATCTGGTGAACCTCCGCGTCGACCGCCAGATGGTCAAGGACAGCCCGCTTTATGAACCGTCCACGGTGGTCGACCGGCCTTACGAGTCGCGCTTCCACGCCTATTACGGCGGCACCTCGCCCGCTCCGGACTGAAATAAGCAAACCCCGCCAAGGTTTCCCTTGGCGGGGTTTTATTGGTCGGAGTGAGAGGATTCGAACCTCCGGCCCCTACGTCCCGAACGTAGTGCTCTACCAGGCTGAGCTACACTCCGTCAGCCGTGAAGGCGCCTCTTATAGCGCCATAGCGACAGGCCCGCAAAGGGTTTTTGTGGCTGATTTCCAAAAGAAAACCCCCGCTGGCGGACCAGCGGGGGCGTTCCAAACGATCTGCCGCAAGCGACCGATCAGACCGAGTAGTACATCGCGAACTCGACCGGATGCGGGGTGTGCTCGAAGCGGTAGACTTCCTCGTACTTGAGCTCGATGTAGCTCTCGATGAAGTCCTTCGAGAACACGTCGCCCTTGAGCAGGAAGGCGTGATCGGCCTTGAGGCTGTCCAGCGCTTCGCGGAGCGAACCGCAGACGGTCGGCACGGCGGCCAACTCTTCCGGAGGCAGGTCGTACAGGTTCTTGTCCATCGGCTCGCCGGGATGGATCTTGTTGGCGATGCCGTCGAGGCCGGCCATCAGCATGGCGGCGAAGGCGAGATAGGGGTTCGAACCCGGATCGGGGAAGCGAACCTCGACGCGCTTGGCCTTCGGGCCGGCGCCGAACGGAATGCGGCACGAGGCCGAACGGTTGCGGGCCGAGTAGGCCAGCAGCACCGGGGCTTCGAAGCCGGGGATCAGGCGCTTGTAGCTGTTGGTCAGCGGGTTGGTGAAAGCGTTGATCGCCTTGGCGTGCTTGATGATGCCGCCGATGTAGTACAGCGCGGTCTCCGACAGGTCGGCATAGCCCGAACCGGCGAAGAGCGGCTTGCCCGCCTTCCAGATCGACTGGTGGACGTGCATGCCCGAGCCGTTGTCGCCATAGATCGGCTTCGGCATGAAGGTCGCGGTCTTGCCGTACGAGGCGGCGACGTTGTGGACCACGTACTTGTAGATCTGGATCCAGTCGGCGGCCAGGACCAGCGGGCCGAACTTGAAGCCCAGCTCGTGCTGCGACGAGGCTACTTCGTGGTGATGCTTCTCGATCGGCAGGCCCATCTCGCCCATCACGGTCAGCATCTCGGCGCGCATGTCGACGGCGCCGTCCACCGGCGGAACCGGGAAGTAGCCGCCCTTGACGGCGGCGCGGTGACCAAGGTTGCCCTCGGGGAAGTCCTTGTCCGACGATTCGGCGCCGTCTTCGGAGTTGAGCTCGTAGTAGCCCTTGTTCATGCCGACCGAGAACTTGACGTCGTCGAACACGAAGAACTCGGCCTCGGGGCCGAAGTACGAGGTGTCGCCCACGCCCGACGACTTCAGGTAGGCCTCGGCGCGCTTGGCGATCGAGCGGGGATCGCGGTCATACAGCTGACCGGTCAGCGGCTCGACGATGTCGCAGAAGATGATCAGCTGGGACTGGGCCGCGAAGGGATCGATGGTGGCCGAGGCCAGATCCGGCTGCAGGATCATGTCGGACTCGTTGATGCTCTTCCACCCGGCAATGGACGAGCCGTCGAACATGATGCCCGCGGTCAGCATGTCCTCGTCGATGGTCGAGACGTGCTGGGCAGTGTGCTGCCACTTGCCGCGCGGATCGGTGAAGCGGAAATCGACGTACTTGACGTCGTTTTCCTTGATCAGCTCCATGACTTTCTTCGCGTCAGACATTGGTTACATTCCTGACTGTTGTGAGTTGCGAGAGGGAGAACCGATAAAGAGGGCCAACCGGCACGGCACCGGCGCCGCCCGACGGGCGACGCCTGGGGCTGGAGGCTCAGATGGCGTCGCCGCCTCTTTCGCCGGTCCGGATGCGGATGGCTTCATCGACGGTCGAAATGAAGATCTTGCCGTCACCGATACGGCCGGTATGGGCCGCCTGCTGGATGGCTTCGACCGCCCGCTCGACGAGGTTTTCCTCGATGACCAGTTCGATCTTCACCTTGGGCAGGAAATCGACGACGTATTCGGCGCCGCGATAGAGTTCGGTGTGGCCTTTTTGGCGCCCGAAGCCCTTGGCCTCGGTCACGGTCAGGCCCTGGAGGCCGATCCCATGGAGCGCCTCTTTGACCTCATCCAACTTGAAGGGCTTAATGATCGCTTCGATCTTTTTCATGAACGCGCATTCCTGGGATGGTGCGTGGAAACAGCGCCAAGCGCGGCCAACCATTTAGCACGGCTCATGCCACTTCGGCCACCGGGAAAAGACTGGGAACGCCGCCGTTTCCGGACAAAAACTGCCTGCTTCTCGGGCATTCACGCCCATTCCTTGAGCATATCGCTCATCGAGCCCAGGCGGCCTGGGCTCGATGGCCGGGCTTATGCTACAAGACGGTGTCACCGCCAGCGGGAAAAGGCCGAGATGAAAGCGGGCAACAGCATCCTGTCCTCGTTCGGGACCACCATCTTCGAGACCATGTCGCGGCTTGCCGCCGTCCACGGCGCCGTCAATCTCGGCCAGGGCTTCCCCGAGGGGCTGGAGCCGCCGGAATTGCTGGAACGCCTGGCGGCGGCCGCCCGCACCGGCCCCCATCAATACCCGTCGATGATGGGCACGCCCGAACTGCGCGCCGCCGTGGCCGCCCACGAAGCGCGACACTGGGGCCTGGAGGTCGACCCGATGGCCGAGGTGATGGTCACCTCGGGAGCCACCGAGGCGCTGGCCGCGTGCTTCTTCGGCATGATCGAGCCCGGCGACGAGGTGGTGCTGATCGAACCGCTCTACGACAGCTACCTGCCGATCATCCGCCGCGCCGGCGGCGTTCCGAAGCTGGTGCGCATCCAGCCCCCCGACTGGTCTCTGCCCCGCGCCGAACTGGCGGCCGCCTTCGGCCCCAAGACCAAATTGCTGGTGCTCAACACGCCGACCAACCCGGCCGGCAAGGTCTATGACGCCGACGAGTTGGCCTTCCTTGCCGAACTCTGCCAGCGCTGGAACGCCTTCGCCGTCTGCGACGAGGTCTACGAGCATCTGGTCTATGACGATCGCCGCCACACGCCGCTGGCGACGCTTCCCGGCATGCGCGAGCGCTGCCTGAAGATCGGCTCGGCCGGCAAGATCTTCTCGTTGACCGGCTGGAAGGTCGGCTGGGTGGTGGCGCCGCCGCCGCTGCTGGTCCCGGTCGTCAAGGCCCACCAGTACCTCACCTTCACCACACCGCCGGAATTGCAGGCGGCGGTGGCCTGGGGGCTGGAGAATTGCGCCGGCTACATCGAATCGCTGCCCAAGGTGCTGGCGGCGCGGCGCGACCGTCTGTCGGCCGGCCTGGCCGCCATCGGCTTCCAGCCGCTGACCGCCGCCGGCAGCTATTTCCTGTCGGCCGATTTCCGGCCGCTGGGTTTCAACGGCGACGACCAGGCGTTTTGCCGTCACATCACCGAGGCCGCCGGCGTCACCGCCATTCCGGTCAGCGCCTTCTACCAGAACGCCGACGTCGCCCACATCGCCCGATTCTGCTTCGCCAAGACCGACGAGGCCATCGACCGGGCGCTGGAGCGGTTGGCGAAATTCTTCGCCCAGGGGAGTCTCGCATGATCGCCCATTGCCTGGCCGGAATCCGGGTGCTGGACCTCACCCAATTCATCGCCGGCCCACTGGTCACCCAATGGCTGGCCGATCTCGGCGCCGAGGTGGTGAAGGTCGAAGCGCCGGCCGGCGACCCCATGCGCACCATGGGGGCGCGAGATGCCGACGGCGTCACCGCCTTTTACAAGCTGGCCAACCGAAACAAGACGGTGGTGCGGCTCGACCTCAAGGACGAGCGCGGCAAACGCCTGTTCACCGAACTGGCGTCCGCCGCCGACGTGCTGGTCGAGGGCTTCCGACCGGGCGTGATGGCGCGGTTGGGCTTCGGCGCCGAGGCGCTGGAAAAGCTCAACCCCCGCCTGATCAACTGCTCGCTGTCGGGCTACGGCCAGACCGGCCCCTATGCCGGCCAGGCCGGCCACGACCTTACCTATCTGGCGCTGTCGGGAGTGCTGGCCGCCACCGGCACCGCCGATCGCCCGGTGATCCCCTACCCGCCGCTGTCCGACCATGCCGGCGCCATGGCGGCGGTGATCGCCGTGCTGGCGGCGCTGTTGAAGCGGGCCGGCAACGGCAAGGGCGTGCGCCTCGATGTCAGCCTGTCCGAGGGCGCCATGGCGTGGATGGGGGGCGTGATGACCGCGACGGCAAGATGGGGCGACCAGGGCCGCGAGGCCGGCGTGATCAACGGCGGCGCCGCCTTTTATCGGGTCTACCGCTGCAAGGATGGCCGCTTCCTTGCCGCCGCCCCGATCGAGGAGAAGTTCTGGGCCGCCTTCTGCCGGGCGTTGGATCGCCCCGATTTGCTTGGGCGCCAGCACGAGGCGCTGCCGCAGACCGCGCTGATCGCCGATCTGGAGGCGCTGTTCGCCGGCCGCGACCGCGATGAGTGGCTGGCGCTGCTCGAG
>Ga0265327_10000837_pt1 | contig 45956 bp, 34 predicted proteins | sample 41621metaG_FD_202089 | JGI IMG/M metagenome (GOLD analysis project Ga0265327, IMG submission 202089) | Rhizosphere microbial communities from Carex aquatilis grown in University of Washington, Seatle, WA, United States - 4-16-21 metaG | ecosystem: Host-associated > Plants > Roots > Rhizosphere... | reverse complement strand
ACGAAGTGTTTGTGCTTTGCGACTCTGGCGAATCGTCAACAAAAATTAAGCGCGTTAAATGCGGAAACCAGCGATGCTCGTTCAAAAAATTGTTGCGCATACTTTTTATCTTGACAACGTGGACGTTAGTGAAATCGTCTTTGATGGTTTCAAACAGCACGTCCGGCGTTTCGAAATTTATGACTTTGACAAAATGCGAACGGAAAACTTCTTCGGAAATCAATTTGATGGCTGTGTCGGCGCAACCACCAACAACGGAACGGATAAAACCATTCAATCCTTTGAAGTTTACAGTCAGTTCTGTTTTCTCAATAAAATCTCGTTTTTCGGCATCGGTTGTGTAATGCGTACTTTGTATAATCATTTGATCCAACACGTCGAGCAAATAATTCCAGAGATTTGTATCGTTGTCGCCTTTAATGCCAATAACTTCTTTAAATTTTCTTAGTTCTGTTGCACTTTCGCCAAGCAATAATTTATTTAAATAATCAATTAGCTGCTGCGTTACAGGCGGCGTTCCGATAGAAAAGTCGTGCGAATGAAGAATATTGTGCGTCTGCACTTTTGTTGCTGCATCAACCGACTCGGTGTCAATCAACGATGTCAGTTCATCTACAAATTCGTTTCTTTTTGAACTGTATTGATATGCTTTGGAATTTTCGTGCGGGAAAAGCATCAACGAAACGTCAACATAACCCGGAATTGATTCTTTCAACTCCAATAATTGCTTGTCAATTTCGGCATTCTGACGCGATGGATCGTCGGGTTGTTCGTAACAAAGACGGACAAACTTCGCTAATTTTTCGAATATATGATTCGGTAAAAAGTTTTCGGCTTTCTCGCCAAGCTGCATGTACAAAGCTACGAATGTTTTCGCGTCTTCGCGTAAGTATATAGATGGTGTTCCTGTAATTTTCATCATTTTAACATTTTATTCAATTGGGTGCAAAACTAATATACTTCAAGCAAAAAATATACTAATTTTATATTTTTCACAACTTTTGAACAAAACGTATGTTTTTTTAACGGATAGTTTTATGATTTTAAACTTTGCTCAAAACTCAGTTAAATGAAATCCACGTAAATTATAATGGCTGCTGGCAAGCTTCTTTCAATCAAAAAACAACGCGACGATATAAGTAGATTTGTTGACGAAGCGGTTGAATTGGTAATTGACAATTGGAGAGTGACTTTCCAAAATTATAATCAATTAACTTTTAAATACTGTTTTTTTTGATTTAATTTGCAGATTAATTTAACGCAAAATTTAGAAATTTTTTTATAACATTTTATCAATTTATGAATCAGGAAGATCTTTTAAAAAAAATTATTGCGCACTGCAAAGAATATGGATTTATTTTTCCATCAAGCGAAATTTATGACGGAATGAGCGCTGTATATGATTACGGACAAAACGGCGTCGAACTAAAAAATAATATCAAAGAATACTGGTGGAAATCGATGGTGATGCTAAACGAAAACATTGTGGGCATTGACACCGCAATATTTATGCACCCAACAATTTGGAAAGCATCCGGTCACGTTGACGCATTTAACGATCCTTTAATCGACAACCGCGATTCGAAAAAACGTTACCGCGCCGACAACCTAATTGAAGAACATATAGAAAAATATAATCAAAAAATAGAAAAAGAAGTCGAAAAAGCGAAAAAAAAATTTGGCGAAACTTTCGATCGCGAAAAATATATTTCGACCAATCCGCGTGTTGTAGAATATCAAACTAAAATTGACGAAATTCGCGGACGTTATGTTAAAGCATTAGAAACAGACAATCTCGAAGAAATAAAACAAATCATTATTGACTGCGAAATTGTTTGCCCAATCTCAGGAACGCGCAACTGGACGGACGTTCGCAAATTCAATCTGATGTTCGATACAAAACTTGGTTCGGTTACCGACGAAGCCAGCACCATTTATTTGCGTCCCGAAACTGCACAAGGAATTTTTGTAAACTACCTGAACGTGCAAAAAACCGGACGCATGAAAATTCCGTTCGGCATTGCGCAGATTGGTAAAGCCTTCCGAAATGAAATTGTTGCACGTCAATTTATTTTCCGGATGCGCGAGTTTGAACAAATGGAAATGCAGTTTTTCGTTAAACCCGGCAGCGAACTTGAGTGGTTCGAAATGTGGAAAGCAAAACGTCTCAAATGGCACAAAGCGCTTGGTTTTGGCGAAAAGAAATATCGTTTCCACGTTCACGACAAACTGGCGCATTATGCAAACGCCGCAGTCGATATAGAATTTGATTTTCCAATGGGGTTCAAAGAATTGGAAGGAATTCACTCACGCACCGATTTCGATTTGTCGCAACATCAAAAATTCTCCGGCAAAAAAATTCAGTATTTCGACGGCGAAACCAATGAATCTTATGTGCCATTTGTTATCGAGACCTCCGTTGGACTTGACCGCACATTTTTATCCATCATCGCGTCGTCTTATTGCGAAGAAAAAGTTGCTGATACAGATGGCGAATCGGCAGACAGAATTGTTTTACGTATTCCACCGTCATTAGCGCCGGTCAAAGCAGCCATTTTTCCGCTCGTCAAAAAAGACGGTCTGCCCGAAAAAGCTCGCGAAATTATGGACCACTTAAAATTCGATTTTCGTTGCCAGTACGAAGAAAAAGATACAATCGGCAGACGTTACCGCCGTCAGGATTCAATCGGTACACCGCTTTGCATCACAGTTGATCATCAGACTTTGCAAGACAACACAGTTACCGTCCGCGAACGAGATACCATGAAGCAAGAGCGAGTTGACATTAACAATTTGTCGCAGATTATCAGCAACCGCGTAAGTATGAAAAATTTATTTAACCAGTTATAAATCGACATCCAATTAAAATACAAAATATGAATAGCAAAAAAATTCTGGAATTGTTAAAATCTTTGTTGCCGCATTTGCTGGCTGTTGTAGTTTTATATATTGTGTGTGTTGCTTATTTCAGCGCAATCTTAGATGGCAAAGATATTCAGGGACAAATGGATAAAACCCACTCTATTGGAATGGCGAAAGAATTAATTGATTATGATGCCAAAACCGGAGGGCATGCATTGTGGACAAATTCGATGTTCGGTGGAATGCCAGCGTATCAGATTAAAGGTGGTCAGTCTTACAGTATTTATGGCTATATTATGAATGCGATGCACATGAAATTGCCCGGTAATACTGCCGGAATTTTAATTGCTATTCTCTTGAGTTTTTATATATTATTTGCAAGTCTTGGCGTAAATAAATGGTTGAGTGTTGCAGGTTCGCTTGCCGCTTCTTTTTCGACGTACAATTTAATTATAATCGCCGTCGGGCACATAACAAAAGCGTATGCCATCGGTTTTATGGGACCTGTCATCGCCGGTGTCATTCTTACATACCGCAAAAAATATATTGCTGGCGGAATCCTTACGACAATTGGTTTGGGATTGGAAATTTATGCCAACCATATCCAAATAACTTATTACTTGATGTTGCTGATTGTTGTACTTGGAATTGCCGAATTTATTTTTGCTGTTCTGGATAAAGAACTCAAATCGTTTTTTAAAGCGACGGCTGTTTTGGTTGTTGCTGTTTTGCTCGGCGTCTTACCAAATATTACAAATTTACTTTTGACAAACGAATATGGTCAGGAAACAATGCGGGGTGCGCGAGAACTGGCAAGCGATGTCGATAAAAACAAATCGGGACTTGACAAAGACTATGCACTTCGCTGGAGTTATGGAAAAGCTGAAACGTTTACGCTGTTGATTCCAAACTTTGTTGGTGGCGAAAGCAAAGCAATCGGCGATAATCCTGCATTGAAAAATGTCGATCCACAAGTGAAAGACGTCATTGCACAACAAAGCCAGTATTGGGGCGACCAACCTTTTACATCGGGTCCGGTTTATGCTGGCGCAATTATTTGTTTCTTATTTGTACTTGGTTTATTTATTGTCGATAAAAAATTGAAATGGTGGTTATTGGCGGCAACAATTTTAGGAATTGTTTTGTCGTGGGGCAGAAATTTCGAATTTGTAACTGATTTCTTTTTCAATTATGTACCAATGTATAACAAATTCAGAACGGTTTCGATGGCATTGGTAATTTCGAGTGTTACGATGCCATTGCTTGGTATTCTGGCAGTTCAGAAAATTATTGATAGTCCGAAAATTATTATCGAAAAACGCAAGGAATTTTTCATCAGTTTAGCTTTAACAGCCGGAGTTGCATTGTTGTTTTATATTATCATGCCAATGAACGATAATTTCTTTTTAAGTGGCGAAGAAATTAATAATTTCAACGAAATGTTGAGCAATCCAAAATACAAAGAAATGGTTGCGGTTATACAACCGGCGCTGGTTACGGTGCGCGCTTCCATTTTCAAAGCCGATGCAATGCGCAGTATAATATTTATCCTTTTAGGCGCCGGTGTCATTTATGCTTACGTTTCGATGAAATTCAAAACCGAATATATGGTTTGCGTTTTGGCATTGTTGATTTTAATTGATTTATGGGCTATTGATAAACGTCATTTGAATAACGATCAATTTGTTCCGAAGCGCATTGCGGCAAATCAGTTTGTCGCCGCAAAAGCCGACGAATTTATATTGAAAGATACCGACCCGTATTACCGCGTATTTAATTTGCGCAATCCATTCAACGAAGTAAATACTTCGTACTTTCACAAATCAATAGGTGGATATCATGGCGCAAAACTAAGACGCTATCAGGACGTCATTGACACCTGTTTGTCGCGAAGCCTCGAAGCAATTACCGGAACGCTGAAAGCAAATCCAAACATGGAAGCGGTTACAGCAATTCTGAAAACACAAAACGCATTAAATATGCTCAATGCAAAATATATTATTTATAATCCTGACGCTTTGCCTATTGTAAATTTCAATGCTTTGGGCAATGCTTGGTTTGTAAATAATTATAAAATTGTGAACAATCCGAACGAAGAACTTGGAGCAATCAATACGTTCAATCCTTTGACTACTGCAGTTATCGATAAAAAATTTGATTCGTACATTGAAAAACTTCCAAAACCCGAAAATGATTCATTAGCAAGAAATTTGATAAAACTGATTGAATACAAGCCCGATGGTCTAACTTACCAAACAAATACCCAAAAAGAAAAACTTGCAGTATTTTCTGAGATTTATTACAACAAAGGTTGGCAGGCATATATCGACGAAAAACCTGTTGAACATATCCGCGTAAATTATATTCTTCGTGCAATGCTTATTCCTGCTGGGAAACATAAAATCGAATTTAAATTTGAACCGGCAACTTATTTCTTAGGTCAAAAAATTTCGTTGATTTCGTCAATTTTGGTCGTAATTTTGTTGTTAACATTTCTTGGTTTTTACTTTTATAAAGAAATAGGCATAAACAAAAAACCAGTAACAACTTAATTTTTTATTGACATTTTATCTGCAACAACAATATGAAAAAATTCCCAATCAACATATCCGACTTTAAAGAGTTGATTCAGGGAGATTATTATTATGTCGATAAATCTTTATTGATAAAAGACATACTTGACTGCAAAGCAAAAGTAATGTTGTTGCCACGTCCGCGACGTTTCGGGAAATCATTAAATCTAACAATGCTCCGGTATTTTCTCGAAAACGAACCAGTTAAAGACAGTCAGATTGTTGATAATTCTGCGCTTTTCGATGGTCTTCAAATTACGAAAGAAGATGCGAAATACATGGCGCATCAAGGAAAATATCCTTTGTTATTTCTGACATTTAAAAATGTTAAACGCTTAAACTGGAAAACGACTTATCAGAAATTCCAAAAACTAATTCGCGAAGAATATGAATGGCACAGGTTTCTTTTGGAATCGAATAAACTGTCGGTCGATGAAAAAATCTATTTTAGGAGTATTATGGATTTTACAGCATCCGAAAGCGATTACGAATTAAGCGGAAAAAAACTTTGCGAATTTTTATCGCGTTACTACGAACGCAAATGTATGTTACTTATTGACGATTACGACAAACCGATTTTTGCAAATTATCCCAGCGCGTTTTACGGCAAGATTGTACAATTTATGCACAATTTTTTTCTGCACAGTTTGTCAGAAAATCCTTTTCTCGACCGCGCAATCATTTCGGGTGTTTTAAATATTTCAAATGTATCGGTGCTCGATGGAATTAGCGTTTACACATTGCTTAACGACAATTCCGGCGACCGTTTCGGCTGCACAAAAGACGAAGTAAAACAAATTCTCAAATATTATAATCTCGAAGACAAATTTGAATCAGCCGGACTTTGGTACAGCTACGTTTATGGCGACAACACGTTGTACAATCCCTGGTCGATTATAAATTATCTTGGCGACTCCATCAACGAATTTAAACCATATTGGATAAATTCAGGAATCAAAGTCGTTATAAAAGAATTAATTGTAAAAGCGTCTCCAGAGTTTAAACAAGAAATGGTCGAACTGTTTTTGGGCAAAACTATTTCGAAACCAATGTTGGATTCTATTGACTTGCCCGAACTCGAAAAAAACGACGACGCCATCTGGAGTTTTATTTTGCACAACGGTTATCTTACGGCAGTCAATAAATCGGAGAGTAATGGCGTTACAAAATACGATTTGTCTTTTCCCAATTATGAAATTCGCGTACTTTTCGAAATGATTGTACTTAAATGGTTACACGAAAGTATTGGCAGTCATCGTTGGGAAGAATTTGTTACTTCGGTTGTAAATGCTGATAAAGAAACGTTTGCCACAATACTCGAAGAATTTTCGATAACCATCCGCAGTTACTACAAACAAAATCCGAATTTCGTAAATATTTATTACACACTAATTCTTGGTTTAGTAGTTGCGTTGGACAATACACACAAAGTCATTCCGGTTGTTGTAAACGAAAATAAAAAATACCTAACCATTATCAAGTCGAAAGAAAACCAAAATCAAGGCATTATTTTGGGATATACAAATGTTGTGCAAGACGAATCGCTAAAAGACGCAGTTGATGAAGTAAAACATTATGTCGAAGAAAAAAATATACGACAACAATATTTCGATGAATACGCACCCGAAAACGTAAAAACAATTTGCTTCACAATAAACGATACCGAAAGTTTTGTGAGCGAATCGTAAATTCATATTTTTATTTTAAAAAAAATGTTGCAAGCGAAAAAAAACTTTGCAACATTTTTTTTATATTTTTGCAACCGTTAAACAAATTAAATTTCAACAAACATTAAAGATTATGGATAAAAAAATCTACAGTGTTATAACAGCCACCGGCTCATACCTGCCTACCCGGAAAGTACCAAACAGCGATTTCTTAGATTTCGAATTTTATGATATGGACGGTAAAAAAATAGATACGCCAACTGCCGAAATTATTGAAAAATTCGAAGGAATTACAGGTATCCGCGAGCGCAGATTTGTAACCGATGACTTGGTTGCCAGCGACATTGGTTGTCTGGCAGCCGAAGACGCTTTAGCTTCAGGTGGCATTGACCGCGAAAGCCTCGATTACATTATTGTTGCACATAATTTTGCCGACGTTCGTCAAGATTATAAATTTGTTGACCTTTTACCAAGTCTGGCGTCACGCATTAAAAATAAACTCAAAATAAAGAATCCGAAAACTGTTGCTTATGACATTATTTTCGGTTGCCCGGGTTGGGTCGAAATTATGATTCAGGCAAATTATTACCTTCGTTCGGGCGACGCAAAACGCATATTGCTTATTGGCGCAGACACGCTTTCGCGCATTTCTGATCCGCACGACCGCGACACCATGATTTTTGCCGACGGCGCTGGCGCAACAATTCTCGAAGCACGCGAAAGCGACGAACCGGTTGGAATCCTCTCGCACGTTACACATTCTGATGCCTTGGGAAATATTGATTTGCTGAAAATGGGAAAAAGCGCGCACGAAGGTTATGACGGTAATGAAATATTTCTGAAAATGAACGGTCGAAAAGTCTATATATATGCTCTGTCCAACGTTCCGCTTGTTGTAAAAGAAAGTCTCGATAAAATTAATTTGACTTTGAAAGACATCAATAAAATTCTTATTCATCAGGCAAACGAAAAAATGGACGACGCCATCATTCACCGGTTATTTCAGATTTATGGCGAAAGTACAGTGCCAGATCAATTAGTGCCAATGACCATCAACGATTTTGGTAACAGTTCTGTCGCTACAATTCCAACAATGCTCGACTTAATTTTGAAACATAAAATGGAACCGCATGAAATTTCGGCAGGTAATACGGTTGTGTTTGCATCTGTCGGCGCGGGAATGAATATCAATTCAATTGTTTATAAATTTCCGAATTAATAAATTAAAAACCTGACATGTTTCAAACATGTCAGGTTTAACAATTTTATCTATTTTAATTCTCCGCAATTTTTAATTGCTATTTTTTTTGATGGCGTACCATCTTTGGAGCCACACGCCTCGATAGCTTTAACGACATCCATGCCTTCAACAACCTGACCAAAAACAACATGATGCCCGTCTAACCATTGTGTTTTAATAGTAGTAATGAAGAATTGCGAACCATTTGTATTTGCTCCAGCATTTGCCATAGCGAGCTGCCCCGGACCAGTAAATTTCAGCGTGAAATTTTCATCTGGAAAAGTGGTTCCATAGATTGATTTACCTCCCGATCCATTGTGATTTGTAAAATCGCCGCCTTGAATCATAAAATTAGGAATGACGCGATGAAACGGACAACCTTTGTATCCAAATCCTTTTTCGCCTGTACACAAGGCTCTGAAATTTTCGACAGTTTTCGGAGCTACATCTGCTCGCAATTCCATCACAATGCGACCGGCATCTTTGCCATCAATACTAATGTCAAAATAAACTTTTGGGTTCTTTTTTTGCGAAAAGCAAAATGTAACGTTTATTAGAACCAACAACACTGTGTACAATAAAATCTTTTTTTTCATGTGTATAAAATTTTAAATATTATTAATTATTTATTTTTTAAGACTTTCAATACGTTCCTGCAATGCTTTGATTTTCATTTCGGCATCAGCTTTTTTATTCAATTCAATTTGAACAATTTCTTGCTTGGCATTAGCGACAAATTTTTCGTTACTCAATTTTTTTATAACGCTTGCAAGGAAGCCCTCATTGTATTTAAGTTCCTCATTTAGTTTCTTTATTTCCTCATCAACGTTGAGCAAATTGCCAAGCGGAATAAAATATTCAGTTGTCTTTACCATAAACGAAACTGCGGCATCTACTTTAGCATCTACGCCTTCGATTGCCGAAAGATTGCAGGATTTTGAAATGACGGCTGCCATATTTCCTGTTTCGATAGAATGATTGGTGTCTTTACCAATTCTGTATTTCAGCGACAATTGTTCTTTCATTGGAATGTTTTTGTCTTTGCGTACACTGCGAATGGCTGCAATAATTTCTTTCACATCTTCGAACTTTGCAATCAAAGCGTCATCATATTTTTCGACCGCCGGCATTGAGGCAAGCATAATGCTTTCGATTGCGCCGCGCTCGGTAATTGCCTGCCAAAGTTCTTCGGTTATAAATGGCATAAACGGATGCAATAAACGCAACAATTTGTCAAAGAAGATAGTTGTCGCATCAAACGTAATTTTGTCCATTGGCATTTGGTACGCAGGTTTTATCACTTCCAAATACCACGACGAAAATTCGTCCCAGAACAATTTATAAACTTCCATTAACGCTTCCGACAATCGATACGTGTTAAATTGTTCGTTGATTGTTTCGATGGTTTTATGCAATTTTGCGTCGAACCATTCTATTGCTGCTTTTGATGAGACAGGTTGTTCAATCGTATCAGAAATTTGCCAAGACATTACAAGACGGAACGCATTCCAGATTTTGTTACCGAAATTTCTGCCTTGTTCAACCAGACTTTCGTCGAACGGCAAATCGTTGCCGGCTGGTGAAGTGAGCAACATTCCAACGCGAACGCCATCTGCGCCATATTGTTCAATTAAATGTAACGGATCAGGCGAATTGCCCAGCGACTTCGACATTTTGCGCCCTAATTTATCGCGTACAGTTCCTGTTAAATAAATATTGCTGAATGGTTTTTCGTTGCGATATTCGTATCCGGCAATAATCATACGTGCAACCCAAAAGAAAAGAATGTCAGGTCCCGTAATTAAATCGGTTGTCGGATAATAATAGTTGATGTCTGCATTGTCTGGATTGCGAATTCCGTCGAAAACCGAAATAGGCCAGAGCCACGACGAAAACCAAGTATCCAAAACGTCTTCGTCTTGCGAAAGGTCTTCCATTTTCAAGTCCGGATATTTCGCTTTCAGTTCTTTGTAAGCTTCGTCTTTTGTAAACGCAACTGCAAAACTACCGTTCGGTTCGTAAAACGCTGGAATGCGCTGTCCCCACCACAACTGACGCGAAATACACCAATCATGTACTGTTTCCATCCAATGACGATAAGTGTTTTTAAACTTTGCCGGAATAATTTGTATGTTATCATTCATAACATTTTCCAGCGCAGGTTCCGAAAGTTTTTTCATTTTCAAAAACCATTGCAACGAAAGTTTTGGTTCGATAACAACATGCGTTCTTTCGGAATATCCGACTTTGTTTGTATAATCTTCTATTTTGACAATCTGACCAAGATGCTGCAAATCTTTTACAATCAAATCGCGAACTTCGAAACGGTCAAGCCCAATGTATAGTCCGGCTTTTTCGCTCATCGTTCCGTTGTCATTAAAAATATCGATGCTTGGTAAATGATGTTTGATTCCGATTTCGTAATCATTCATGTCGTGTGCCGGTGTTATTTTTAAACAACCGGTTCCAAATTCTATATCGACATATTCGTCTTCAATCATTGGCACCACGCGGTTTACTAGTGGAATGATAACTTTTTTGCCTTTCAGATGTTTGAAGCGTGCGTCATTGGGATTGTAACAAACAGCAGTGTCGCCCAGAATTGTTTCTGGTCGCGTTGTTGCAATCGTTACCCATTCGTCGTCGGCGTCAACAATTTTATATTTTACGTAATACAATTTCGATTGGACTTCACGGTAAATAACTTCTTCGTCAGACAATGCAGTGAGCGCTGCCGGATCCCAGTTTACCATCCGTACGCCACGATAAATAAGTCCTTTGCGGTACAAGTCAATAAAAACCTGAATAACACTTTCCGATAATGCGTCGTCCATTGTAAATTTGGTACGTTCCCAGTCGCACGATGCGCCAAGTTTTTTAAGTTGTTCGAGAATTATTCCTCCATGTTTTTCTTTCCATTCCCATGCGTGTTTTAGAAATTCGTCGCGTGTAAGTTCGGATTTGTTGATTCCTTCTTTTTTCAGTTTATCAACTACTTTTGCTTCGGTGGCAATTGATGCGTGGTCGGTGCCGGGGAGCCAGCAAGCGTTTTTGCCCATCATGCGGGCGCGTCGCACCAGTACATCCTGTATGGTATTGTTGAGCATGTGTCCCATGTGTAAAACGCCGGTAACATTGGGAGGCGGAATAACAATTGTGTAAGGTTCACGCGCATCGGGTACTGAGCGGAACAACTTGTGCTCCATCCAGTAGGCATACCATTTATCTTCGGTTTCGTGCGGATTGTACTTGGTGGCTAATTCTTTCATAATAAATTTATATTCTGTAAACAAATTAAGTCGGCAAAAATAAAACCTTAATCGGACTTTTACAATTTTTGGACAAATTAAAAAATCGACAATGTTAATTCTTTGTAAAAAATTAATATTTTGCTAATTTTTTATTCGCTAAAACTTTAAAATGAAATAATAAATTTGTGATATTTATTATTGTACAAATATTGAATTGTGTAGTTGTAATATTCGCAGATTTTATCTATAATGGCAAGCCCAAGTCCCAGCGATTCAGGTTGACCGGTAGCTTTTGCAAAACGCTTGAACATTTCATCGGGGTTAACGTCTTGCTCATTACCGGTATTGCCGATTATAAATTGATGTTGCTCAATGGCTAAATCGATTGTTCCACCTTTTAAGTTATGACGTACCGCGTTTTTAAGCAAATTCAGAATTAAAATATTAATTAAATTAATGTCGGCATGAATTTGAAATGTCGAATTGATTTTATTCTGGACAGTTATTTGTTTGGTTTGTATGACGTCTTCGAAATTGGATAAATGAAAATTGATAACGTCAATAATATTAATATTTTCGCGTTCGGAAAACTGGTTGTTGTTAATTTTTGCGAGTAATATCAAAGATTTATCAAGGTTGGAAAGACGCACCGCGTTCGATTGTAGCGAATGAATGAGTTTGATTTGTTCTTCGTCGAGTTTTTCGTTTTGCGAAAGCAATTCGATTTTTGATTTTATAATTGCCAGCGGATTTTGAATTTCGTGTGAAATGTTTTCGGTAAATTCTTTTAAGTTGAAATAGTCGTTGCGAATGCGCGAAATCATTTTGTCGAACACGGCGTTGAGCAAAGTAAATTCATAAATTTCAGACACCGGCAATTCGAGTTTGTCGTTTTTCGAAATTTCAATCGACTGGATTGTTTCGAGCGTCTGAAAAAATTTGCTCCAAATTTGATGGATGAAATAACGGTTAAATGCAAAAATTCCACCCAACAAAAATAATGTCAGGAAGAAAATGGCAACGGCAACCCTTTCAATCAGTTCGTCAATAATAATAAGCGATTCCTGAATGGACAGTTGCAATGGCGTCTTTTTAAAATATGTTTGATATTGAATTACCCGAAATGTTTGATAACGTTGACTGCTTAAATCGAACATAATTGTATCTTTAAAACTAAAAATTCCGGGATTGATTTTTGCCAATGGTTTAATTGCATAACCCAATGGTAACAAAAGTTTTGTAGAATCGAGCTTGAAATTTTTTGTGTGCAAAATCAACGCAAAATGATGCATGTTGGTTGTAAGTTCGTTGTCAACTTCGCGCCGTACAATCGATTTGAAATAGAAATAAAAAACAATGCCACCGATAAACAACACCAGCAACACAATGGTGATAAAATAGAGCGTGGTTTTAGTGAGTAGTTTCAATTTGCTATAAATTTATATCCGACACCATAAACAGTTTGTATGTAATTACATGCGCCTTTGTCAAGCATTTTTTTCCTTAGATTTTTTACGTGCGTGTAAACAAAATCAAACGAATCTGCCATGTCGATATAATCGCCCCAAAGATGCTCGGCAATCGATTCTTTAGAAATGACGCGCCCTTTGTTGGTAAAAAGAAACAACAGCAAATCGTATTCGGTCTTGGTTAAGTCCAACGATTCGTTATGAATGTAAACAAGCCGTTCGCTATTGTTAATTTTCAATTCATTAAATTCGACGCTGTTGCTGCCTTTGAAATTTACACGACGGATAAGCGATTTGATACGCGCATTGAGTTCGGGCAGAAAAAACGGTTTGACAAGATAATCGTCGGCGCCGGAATTTAAGCCGGTAACGCGGTCGTCGAGCGTGTTTCGTGCTGACACTATGATTATTCCGCCTTCGAAATTTTTTGTTTTCAACTGTTTTATAATGTTGAAACCGTTACCGTCGGGCAAATTTAAATCGACCAAAATAATGTTGTACGTGTAAAGCAATATTTTTTCGATGGCAGCTTCGTAATTCAAGGCATATTCGCAAGTATATCCTTCGTTTTTCAGGAATGACAAAATCGATTCGACCAATTCAAATTCGTCTTCTATAATAAGAATTTTCATGAAACAAACTTATAAAGATTATTTTGATTGTGGAAAATAATTACAATTTAAATGTTTGCAGACTGGATCGGTTACGCATCAAAATAATTGTTCCGGCGACGGCTGGCAGCGCAACGTTTATCAACCACAAAAACAATGGCGCCGAAACAATTGCAACAGCATTGCCAGAAAATAGTCCGAGAAAAAATAATGACACAGAACTGCGCACGCCTAATTCGCTCAATGCAAATGTCGGAACAAATGCCATAACCAAATAACTCGACGAAATGCCACAATATGCGTCAAACAAAGAAATGCTAACGCCAAAAAATAGCAACAACAAATAAAACTGGAATGTAAAAACCAAATATCTCACCACGCTTAACATTTGTACAATTATAATTTGTTTGCGCGTCAACAATTTTAATATGTTTAATTTTTCAAACGACGTTTTAAACCATTTTCGCTTTAAAATAAATTGATTGAACCATTTTAGTTTGACAAAAATAACAGTCGTCAAAAAAATAAATACAATTGCAAATGAAATAATAATGTTTTGCCAAAAAGCATCAACCAAATGATTTGAAAATTGAAACGTCAAAAAATAAAAACCTGTTAATCCAAAAATTAAGGTTGCAAAAGTTTGGCTGATGCCGCCAAAAACTGCAAATATTGCAGCTTTTATTCTGATGTTTGGAGGCAACCATAAAATGCGTCCGCCAATTTCGCCAATGCGGTTTGGTGTAAAAATTCCCATAGAAATGCCAACAATTACTGAAACTGCAGATTTCTTAAAATTGATATCAAGCGAGGCAAGCAAATATTTCCATTTAACAATTTCAAGCGACCAGTTGATTGTCATCAAAAAGATACACAAAATCAAAATTAAAACTTGATGTACGCCGGTATGAAAAATTAATTTGTAAAATAATGCAATGTCAAAATTGTGATATAATTTATCGACGATAAACCAATATGCAAGCGCAATAACTGCAAAACGAATGATAACGTTGAACCACCTTTTCGATAAAAACGAAAGATAACGTATGGATAAAATATTTAACAAGGAAATTTATTTTGATAAAACAATTTCGCTTTTGCTGCTACGATTGTAAACCGGTAAAATCAACAGGCTGATAAATCCACCAATAACAAGCAACACCATCATCGAACCATGCACCACCGCTGCAAATACCGCTCCGTCTTTGCTGACAATACCATAAACAACTAATGTTTGAATAATCATAATATGCCATGCGCCAATGCCGCCCTGCACAGGAGCTACCATTCCAAAACTGCCGATAACGATTCCGGCAAGTCCCGCAAGTACCGGCAGATTTTGCGTCGCACCAAAAGCTTGAAAACAAATATATAAGTTGAGGAAATATAAAAACCATATTGCAAAAGTGTTTATCAAAAAACTAATCTTTCGTTGCATGGTGAAAACGGTTTTTATTCCTGCAACAAAATTGTTAACAGTTGCTTCTATTTTTTGATACATTTTCGTGGCTTTTAATTTTTTCCAGAAAACAATTACGAGAATAATAAATATCACTCCGGCTATCAACGCGACAAAACCGCTAAATTTCAGTTTGTCTAAGTTTGCAATAATTGCCGGATTGTTTTTAAGAAACTTAACAATAACCCAGAACTGCGTCAACAAAACGATTATAAATAAAAATATCAGCACAAGCATATCAACGCTACGTTCTATAAGAACAGTTCCAAGCAATTGTGTAAATGGAACTTTTTCGTATTGTTTCATCACGCCACAGCGCGTAACTTCGCCCATGCGCGGAATAGCAAAGTTTGCGAGATACATAATCATAACTGCACAAAAAGTATTTAGTTTTTTCGGTTTGTAACCAAGTGGCTCGATTAACAAATTCCAACGCACAGCGCGCATCCAGTGACTTCCCAACGAAACCAACATCGACAAAGCAATCCAGTAAAAGTTAGCCGATTTCAAACCAATCCAAAGCTCGTTCATGTCATAATTGCGGTAAGCCAACCACAATAAAAAGACTCCGATACTTAAGAAAATTATAAATTTGATGCCGGTTATGAATTTCTCTTTCACTATTTTGCGTTTTAATTTTTTTGTGAGCAAAGATATAGTTTTCTTTGCAAATATTTTAACGTCAACAATTCATTTTACATTAACGCTTGAACTCAGGTTTATGTACGTCAAAGCAAAAAAATATTTAGGGCAACATTTTTTGAAAGACAAAAATATTGCGCATCAGATTGTGGAGTCTTTAAATTTGCATGACATTGAAAATGTGTTGGAGATTGGTCCCGGCATGGGCGTCCTGACGGAATTTTTGCTTCAGAATAAAACGTATAAAACAACAGTCATCGAAATTGATGGCGAATCGATTGTTTATTTGAAAGACCGCTTTTTTGCTGACAATCTGCCAATTATTCAGGACGATTTTTTGCAGTTCGACATCAAAAAATATTTCGACAAACCGGTTTGCGTCATTGGCAATTTTCCATACAATATATCGAGTCAGATTTTGTTTAAAGTGCTCGACAACCGCGACTGGGTGCCGCAAGTCGTTGGCATGTTCCAAAAAGAAGTTGCGGAGCGTATTGCTGCAAAACCCGGAAGTAAAACTTACGGAATATTAAGCGTTTTATTGCAAGCATATTATCAAATCGAATATTTATTTACCGTCAACGAAAATGTATTTGCACCTCCACCAAAAGTAAAATCAGCCGTTATACGTGTTACACGCAACGAAGTAAATAAAATTGACTGCGACGAAAAATTATTTATAAAACTCGTCAAAACCGCATTCAATCAGCGACGTAAAACTATACGTAATTCTATCAAAACAGTTTTTACAAATCCGGCAGTCGATCACCCGTTTTTGCAACTCCGCCCCGAACAATTGAGCGTCGAACAATTTGTCGAACTAACAAATTGGGTTGAAAAAAATATGTTAACAAACGGTTAAACCAAAACTGTTTTTATAAGTCTAAGAAAACAAATTGACCAATTTTAATTTGTGTTTGATAACATTTTAAGTACAAATTTGCTTTATCAATTGTATAAATTTATAACTTTGTTGCATTAACATTTTATTAATCTTTAAACAAATTAACGTGAAAAAAATTACACTACTATTTCTGGCGATCGTTTTGTTGTTTAACATTGCCGCAAAAGCCGACGAAGGCATGTGGCTGCTCACCATGCTGAACAAATCGTACGACGACATGAAAAAACAAGGGCTGAAACTTACGCCCGAACAAATTTACAGTATTAACAAGGCAAGCATCAAAGACGCCATTGTGCAATTCGGGCGCGGATGTACAGCCGAAATCGTTTCCGATCAGGGACTCGTGCTCACCAATCACCATTGCGGTTATGGCGTTATCCAGCAATTTAGTTCTGTCGAGCACGATTATTTAAAAGACGGTTTCTGGGCAAAGACACACGAAGACGAAATTGCAACACCCGGTCTGACGGTTACTTTTGTGCAACGCATCGAAGACGTGTCGGCACGAATAAACGCAGCGTTAAATGACAAAATGACTTCGAAAGAGCGCGACGAAATTATCAAAAAGATGTCGAAAGAAATTGAAAGCAAAGCCGTTCCTGCCGACGACAAATTTCAGGAAGCCCGTGTTCGACCAATTTTTGCCGGCAATCAGTTTTTGCTTTTTGTTTACGAAACTTACAGAGACGTTCGTTTTGTTGGCGCACCGCCATCATCAATTGGTAAATTCGGTGGCGAGACAGACAATTGGATGTGGCCCCGTCATACCGGCGACTTTTCGGTTTTCAGAGTCTATATGAGCAAAGACGGCAAACCTGCAGAATATGCAAAAGACAATGTTCCATTAAAACCAAAATATTTTTTACCGGTTTCTATTAAAGGAACAAAGGTTGGCGACTTCACAATGATTATGGGTTTTCCCGGACGAACAACCCGTTTTATGACGTCTTACGAAATTGATGAAGTGTTGAAAGTTGTAAATCCGGTTCGTATTAAATTACGTTCAATCCGTCAGGACATTATGGTTGCCGATATGAAAACCAGCGACAAAATCCGCATTCAGTATGCAGCAAAATATGCCGGCTCGGCAAACGGATGGAAAAAAGCAATCGGCGAAATGAAAGGTCTTGTTACACTAAATGTCCGCGAACAAAAACAGAAAGTCGAAAATGATTTTACAACCTGGGTAAATGCCGACGCAAACCGTAAAGCAAAATATGGCGACGCTTTGTCAATGATCGAAAAGGCTGTTAAAAGCCGTTCTGAGCTTGGATTTGTTTTGTCCTATTTTAACGAAGGAATCAGCAGAGGGATTGAATTGCTGAACATTGCCGGCGAAACACAAGATTTGTATGCGCAACTTGCTAAAGTAGACGCAAAAGACGAAGAAAAGAAAGGCGAAATAGACAAAGTTAAAAAAGCCGCTGCCCGATTCTACAAAGATTATAATTTGCCAACCGATAAAAAAATTGCTGCCGCGTTATTAAAAGTTTTTGCAAAAGACGTCAATCCAAAATATTTCCCGACGGTTTTTGAAGACATTAAAAATCAATACGGCAACGACATTGACAAATTTGTTGACAGTCTTTATGCAAAATCGCTTTTCACTGACAAAGCTAAATTAGACGCATTCCTTGCCAATCCCGACAAAAACACATTGGAAAACGACATTGCTTTTAAAACTATCAAATCAATCAGCGCAAAAAGTAAAGAATTGATGCCGGAAATGATGTCGATAAATGCAAGTTACAGCGACGGCGTGCGCTTGTATATCGGCGGCTCGCTCGAAATGAGTGGCAACAAAGCCATGTATCCTGATGCAAATTCGACCATTCGTTTAACTTACGGAACTGTTAAAAATTACAAACCGCGCGACGGCGTTCTTTACGAACATTATACAACTTTAAAAGGTTATATTGAAAAGGAAGATTCTACAAACAGCGAATTTGTTGTTCCTAAAAAATTGAAAGAATTATACGCCAAAAAAGATTTTGGTCCTTATGGACAAGATGGTGAAATGCACACATGCTTTTTATCGACCAACGATATTACCGGTGGCAATTCCGGCAGCCCAATTATGAATGGCAAAGGCGAATTAATTGGTCTTGCTTTCGACGGCAATTGGGAATCACTCAGCAGCGATATTGCCTTTGATCCGGACTTGCAGCGAACAATCAGCGTTGATATTCGCTACGTTTTGTTTATCATTGACAAATATGGCAACGCAAAACATCTTGTTGACGAAATGAAAATTGCAAAATAATTTTAATTTTCTAAACCTGACAGATTTTATAAATTTGTCAGGTTTTTTTTATTCCTTTTGCCAAAATAGTATTTAGTTTTTATTGTGCCGTCTGTATTGGATGTTTGCATTTTTGCTATTCAGTAAAATTTGCAGCAAGTTTATTACGCTTGCTGCAAATATATTGTTTTTGACAAAAACAAGCAAAATCTCTGACATACTTAAATTTTATCAATATTTTAGCCCATTGCAAAAGTCTTGTTGATAAATATCATTAACTCATTCACACAGTGCAAATGCATATTCGCACGCTGCAAATGACTGTATGAAGGATTGCATAGGCTCATTCGCACGCTGCGGTTTTTATCGCCCAGCGACATTACAGTGGGAACTACGGCAATCTTTTTATGAATAGAAATGGAAAATTGCTTGGTTTTGCATTCGATGGCAACAGGAAATCGCACCGCAGCGTTATTGCTTTCAATCCTGATTTGCTATGAAACCATCAGTATTGATAGTCGATACATTCAGCAAATATGGCGGCGTAAAACATCTGGTTAACGAAATGAAAATGGTGAAATAATTATTCGCAATTTAGTATCAAAATCTAAAAAATAAATCAAAAAAAAATCCACTTCGTGATGTGGATTTTTTATTGATTTATTTTTTAGGTTGCGTTTTGCCTGTTGCAGGTTTCTGCCCTTGATTCTGATTTGCCGATGGCATTTGTGGCGTTTTTGCAGCGTCCGAATAGTTGTCAATTTGTTCTTTCAAAACTGATTCCTTCACATCTTTCGATTCTCTATTAACTGTCATACTGGATAACAAACTTAAAACCAACAAAGCAACTGCCAAAGACCATGTAGCTTTTTCAAGAAAATCGGCAGTCTTGCGAACGCCCATAATTTGATTAGACGATTGGAATGCCGAAGCCAATCCGCCGCCTTTAGGATTTTGTACCAATACAATCAATACAATAAGTACACAGGTGATTAAAATTAAAATAGTTACTAAAGCGTACATAATTTTTTAATGTTTAAATGAATATTTTTAATTTAACGCCAAAATTATTTAAAGTCAGAATTTTGCATGTAAATAATTTAACCGGCAAAATAAATCAGATTAATTTTTCCAATTCAGAAATTTGCGCTGCAAAATAAATACTTTTTTCTGGAAATTTCAAACTTAATTTGCGATATGTTTCAATTGCCTGCGAAAAATGTTTTTGTTTGACATAAATTTGCGCCAAAGTTTCGGTAACCATATCGTCGTCTGTTAGCGGTTTTTCTGTTAATTCTACAGCCTGTTGGTCGGGCGAAATTTTTATGCGCGAAATATTTGGCGATTGTTCCAAAAATTTATTTATAATTTCGTCTTGACTTGTTTTTTTCGATACCACTGCCAAATTATCTGCGACGACATCATTACTTATCACAACCTGTTCGGCAACCCGCAACTCGCGCGACTGTTCGTCTTTCCGCATTCCTTGCAACAATCCACGAATTTCGTTCACTTTGTTTAAAACCAATGCGGATATGTTTTCTTGCTCTGTCATAATTATTTTGTGTTTTTTTTCGACGTACAAAAATACACATAAATTTTTATTTTTTCATTTTATTTTGAAATGTCTTTTTAAACTTATTTAATTTTGGTTGAATTACATAAGTGCAATATGATTGTGAACTGTTTTGATTGTAATAGTCCTGATGATAATTTTCAGCTTTATAAAATTCTTTGAATTTTGAAATTTCAGTTACAATTTTATTCGGATAGACTCCTGAATCATCAAGTTTTTGTCTGGAGTTTACTGCCGTTTTATGTTGTTGCTCGTCGTGATAAAAAATGACTGAACGATATTGTGTCCCGTGGTCAGCGCCTTGTTTGTTTAATGATGTCGGGTCGTGTATAGTCCAGAAAACTTCGAGCAAATCGCTGAACGAAATTTTTGCTGGATCAAAAACAATCTGGCAGATTTCAGCATGTCCGGTTTCGCCCGTGCAAACTTCCTGGTAAGATGGATTTTTTACTTTCCCTCCAGCATAACCCGACGTAACAGAAATTACTCCTTCGAGTTGCTGATAAATTGCTTCGACGCACCAAAAGCATCCTGCGCCAAAAGTTGCGGTATCGTATTTATTTAAGTTATCCATTGTTTTAGTAATTTTTGATTTGTTGTTGTTTGCACAGAGTTGAAAAGTCAACAAGCAAAAAATTATATATAAGATTGGACTACGCATTTAATTATTGTTTGAGTTGAATAAATTAAAACGTCAAATTAGACTAAAAAATATGCGAAGCATTATAAATTTTATCGATTATTTCTACGGTTTTCAATCCTTCGAAACCGTTTGCCGAAATAATACCTTGATTGGTCAGCACTTCGACAACATTTTCGTAAACCTTTCCATGATTCGACATGCTGCCTTGATATTGCCCATAATTGTTGGGCGGATTTCCAGCAGGTAAATTCTCAATTTTATAATCTTCAAATTGTTGGTATTCCAATTCATTTAAATATTGACCTCCGATTTTTACAGTTCCTTTGTCGCCAAAAATGGTAAGCGAGCCTTCCATATTTTTTTGATAACTATTAACTGTATAATGTATCGTTCCAATCACACCGCTAAAAAATTCGAGTGCAACAACACCGGTGTCATCAAATTCGATAATTGATTGGTGGTTTAAATTTTTGTTGATGGCATACACTTTTTTAACGTCGCCAATCATCCAGTAAAGCAAATCTATAAAATGACTGAATTGTGTAAAGAGCGTTCCTCCGTCTAACCGCTTTGTTCCTTTCCAGTCCGACGATAAATAATAGTCAGCGTTCCTGTTCCAAAAACAATTTAATTGAATACTTAAAATGCGACCCAGTTTTCCATTGTCAATTGCGTCTTTAACTGCAACTACCGGTGGATTAAAACGGTTTTGTTTTACCACAAATAGACGCCGGTTTGCTTTTTCAGCTTCCTTAATCATTTCGCCGCAATCGTAAACCGAAATTGCCATTGGTTTCTCGCAAAGTACGTGGCATCCGGCGCGAAGCGATTTTATAGTGTGTTCTGCGTGAAGTCCGTTGGGCGTACAAATACTTACGACATCAATTATTTCGTTCGCCAATAATTCGTCAATGGCAGAATATATTTTTGCGTCGGTAATTTGCGCTAATTCGTTGGCGTTTTTTAAATTTGTATCACAAACAGCTTTTATGACGCCATATTTTGCAGCATGTTCGGCGTGACGTTTTGCTATGCGACCGCAACCGATGATGGCAAATTTTAAATTTGTAATAGCCATACAATTATTTTCCAACGGAATGATTAAACGGAATAGTTATAATAAATTCTGAGCCAAGTTTGGGTTCGCTTTTTACTTTGATGCTGCCACCATGTGCTTCGACCATTTTTTTTACGTAACTCAACCCAATTCCAAAGCCCTTTACATTGTGCATATTGCCGGTTGGAACGCGGTAGAAATTTTCGAATATCTTTTTTACGTTTTCTTTTGAAATTCCAATGCCATTGTCTTTTACAGAAATTGTCAACCCATTGACATCGCTCATTGTAGAAATGTTGATTTTAGGATTTTCATTTGAATATTTAACAGCATTGTCAATTAAGTTTGAAATGACGCCCGTAAAATGTACTTCGTCGGCATATATTACAGGTTTTTCGGCAATCAAAAGACAGTCTATATTTCCATCTTTGGCTTGTACCTGAAGTTCAAAATTTTTAATGACATTTTGAATAATACGGTGGCAATCGATTTCTCTTTTTTTCAGATTGATGTTTCCTTTTTCGTAAATTGCCATTTGCAAAACTTTTTCAACTTGCTGACCAAGCCTTTTGCTTTCATCGTCGATAATGTCCGAAATGCGATCAACATTTTTAAACTCCGCCGGAATCGATTTGTCTTTTAACATTTGCAACGCAAGTGAAATGGTCGAAATGGGTGTTTTCAATTCGTGCGTCATGTTGTTGATAAAATCGTTTTTAAGTTCCGACAATTTTTTCTGACGGAAAATAATCAGCAACGTAAATCCAAAAGTCAGTGTAATAATCAACGTCATTATTATTGACGAAATAACCATTAGTCTTATGGTTCCATAAATCGATTTTTCTTCGTTCGGAAAATAAATAATTAAAAAGTATGGAACCGAAAAAAAATCGTCAGGAAATAGCGCTGTCCGGAATTTTTCGTCCGAAGAAAGTACAGTAAATTTAGCGCTGTTGTAAATCAATTCGTCGCTACCTTTTTGCACTGCGTATTCGTAGCGATATTTTATTCCGTTGTTTTTAAATTCTCTGGCAATGATAGCTTCCAAAACGGGTTTTTGAATCCGGTCACGCAAATCCATATTTACACGGATTAATTTATTTACAACGTTTTCGACAAAAATAGCTTTGTCCTTAAAATATGATTTCGAATCTTGTTTGATGGATATTTTTTTCGAGTCAAATTCGTCGTAACTGCTATTGTCCGAAGTCTTTTTTCGTTTATACACAATAGAATCTTTTGTAAGAACATTTTTGCCGGTTTTGTTATGTTTTGCATTGCCAACGTTTTTTCCGTCGAAAGTTACATTGACTTTAAGACTGTCATTCAACCTTTCGCTAATTTCTTTAAAAAATTGCTTATCGTCTTGCGACATCGCTGTATCGTTGTTGAACGAAACAATTTCATTCGAAATTTGTAAAACAGTTTCCTGTTCTTCAATTTGTTTGACAATTTTCGCCAGCGTCTTATTTACAAGATGACCGAACTCTTGTTCTTTCAAATATACAGCATTTCGTACCCAATAAATTTGCAGCAGTATCAGCGCCATTACTGCTACTGCCATAATTCCTATTAATATCCAAATAATTTTCTTGCTCATATCGCACAAAAATAATATTGCTTTTGCATAATTCTATGTTGTTTAACATACTTTAACAATCTTTAAAACCGATTAACATACAATCATGCTATTTTTGTAATATCTAAAAAAGATAAGTCTATAAAAAAATAAGATAGGTTTAAGATTTTCATAGTTAATAAGTTTGGGTTTAAAGGACGGCTGAGGCTGTCCTTTTTTTTTATACTAAATCCTGTTAACTTGAAATTCTATTTTATTGTTCGAATTTGTTACAACTTTGTTCAGTATCGTACAATTTAAAAATTTTATTATGATTCAATCTTCTGATATTTAATTATTAATCTACGTGGTATAAGAATTGTATTGATAATCTGTCGTTACAAAATTAATAAAAATACCAATCATGTTAAAAAATTATATAGTTCTTTTCTTCCGGAATTTTATGCGCCAAAAAGGATATACGCTTATAAATATCATCGGATTATCAATCGGAATAACTTGTAGCGTAATCATTGCTTTGTTTGTCGTTCACGAATTGAGTTACGACAAAATGCACCATCAATCTTCAAATATTTACCGTGTTACGGTGCATGGTAAAATGATGGGCAGCGAATTTAATATGATTTATTCTGCACCACCTATGGCAGCCGCTATTAAGTCTGACGTTCCGGGAGTGGAACAAATTTGCCGCATTGGCCGCTATGGCGCTTGGTTGGTTGCAAACGGCGACAAAAAATTTAACGAAGACGATTTTCTATTTGCCGATTCTACTTTTTTTGACGTGTTTGATTTTAAACTTATAAAAGGCGATAGGAAAACTGCATTACTCAAACCCAAAAGCATTGTGCTTTCGGAAAATGCGGTTAAAAGATACTTTGGTAACGAAGCCCCGATGGGTAAATTACTTAAAATTGAAACCGATACAACGTTTTACGAAGTTACCGGAATTATTGAAAATTTGCCTTCAAACTCCCACTTTCATTTCGACTTACTTGGTTCACTTCTGACCCTTAAAATAGACAAAGAAACCAGTTGGGTGAGTCACAATCTTGCAACATATTTAGTTGTCAATAAAAATATTAAAATAAACGAACTGGTTGAAAATTTAAATAAACTTATTCCTAAATACATGGGACCGCAATTGATGCAAATATTGGGCGCGTCGATTGAAGAATTAAGCAAAAAAGGAAACAAAATTGGTTATAAGGTTCAGTCGCTCGAATCGATTCATTTACATTCTAATCTACAAGGCGAGTTTGATGCAAACAGTGATATTCTTTATATTTATATTTTTTCGATTATTGCAATATTTATCGTTTTCATAGCCTGTATCAATTATATGAATCTTGCAACCGCCCGTTCGGCGGGCAGGGCAAAAGAAATAGGTTTGCGTAAAGTTATGGGTTCGAACAAACAGCAACTTGTTTATCAATTTATCGCCGAATCTATTTTTGTAACGTTAATTGCCTTTTTTATTTCAATTGCAATGGTAGAAATTTTATTGCCGGTTTTTAACAATTCGTTAAATATTAATTTATCGATAAATTATTTAACTGACTGGAAAATTATTCCTTCGCTAATTGGACTTGTTATTTTGATTGGCGTAATTGCCGGCAGCTATCCGGCGTTTTTTCTGGCGGGTTTTAAACCGGTTGAAGTATTGAAAGGTAAACTGAAAGCAGGTGCGAAAAATAAACTGCTGCGCTCGGTTTTAATTATCTTTCAGTTTTCTATTTCGATATTTATTTTACTTGGAACGTTTACAGTTTATAGCCAATTGCAATTTATGCTAAAAAAAAATCTTGGTTTTGATAAAGAGCAGGTTTTGGTAATTCGACGCAGCGATCGTCTTGGTAAAAAGATTGAAACATTTAAACAAGAAATATTGAAGAATCCTGCAATTGTTGCAGTAAGTTATACAAACTCGTTGCCGGGTCATGTCATTTCGAATAATGCCTGTTTTCTCGAAAATCAATCCGCATCAAACTCATATATAATGGATCAGGCTTGGGTAAATTTCGATTTTACTAAAGTGCTCAATTTGCAAATTGCCGAAGGTCGAACTTTTTCTGCTGACTTACAATCCGATTCCACATCAATTCTAATTAATGAAACTGCAGTGCGTTATCTCGGTTTCAAGAGCAACAAAGAAGCAATTGGAAAGCGCGTGCTTTATCCGAACGGTGATAATAAGTTTAAACCTTTTCCAATAATCGGCGTGATAAAGGATTTTAACTTTCAATCGCTGCACCGTCCAATTTCGCCGATGGTTCTGACAATCATGCCCGGCAATTGGGAAGGTTATGTGTTGGTAAAAATCCGTCCCGAAAATTATAAAGCAACAATTGCATCAATTGAAAATAATTATAAACAGTATTCTGATAATTTTCCATTCCAGTATTTCTTTCTCGACGACGATTTGCAGAAAGCCTATAAGTCTGAACAACAAACTGAAAAAATATTGTTCATTTTTTCGCTACTGGCGATATTCGTTGCATGTCTCGGATTGTTGGGATTGGTTTCATTTATAGCAGAACAACGTACCAAAGAAATTGGTATTCGCAAAACATTGGGAGCCTCGATTTTTGACATCAACATATTAATGGTAAAAGAAATTGTCAAATTGGTTTTTATAGCAATCTTAATTATTACCCCGGTTGCATATTATGTCATTAAAAATTGGCTCGAAAATTTTGCATATCATATTCAAATATCTCCCTTGATTTTTGTTTTGGTTGCGTTGATAATATTTGTTATTGCTATATTAAGTGTAAGTTACCAATCAATAAAAGCATCAATGAGCAATCCTGTCGAAGCATTGAAATACGAATAATTTCAAGTCAACAAACTGACAGCCTGTTTTAATTTATCGCTCTTTATTGCGACCTCAATTATTTTAATAATTTGAGCTGCTTCAAGTGGATCGACTGCCAATGGCTCGTCGTGATTCAGGTGTTGATAAATATTTTCGTAAAAATTTTGATAACTTCCAGCGATGGTTTCAATTTTTCCTTTGAAATGTAATCCGTTTATATTGGTGTTGAGTGTGCCCCAAAAGTTTTCGTTTTCGCGTCCCCAGTTTGTTTCATTTGGCAGATGCCCAGTGCGTAAAAGTGCTTCCTGTGGATCAATGCCATATTTTATATACGAACCTTTTGTACCATGCAAAACATAGCGCAAACTATTTTCGCGCGCCAGATATGTTGCCTTGAGCGTTACTTTTAAATTGTCGTAATAAAATCGCAAATCGTAGTTGTCAACATTTTTGCTGTTGTCGCGGAGGCATCGTAAATCGGCACTCAAGGCAACCGGCATCCCAAAGAGTACCAATGCCTGATCAATCATGTGAGCGCCGAGATTATATAAAATATTTGTATCGCTTTTTTCTTTCCACGATTCTAAATCGACGGCAGTTTTGTAACGATCAAAATGCGATTCAAACTCGACTAAACGTCCTAATAATTGATTGTTGACAATTTGTTTGATGGTCAAAAAATCACCATCCAAACGACGATTTTGAAATGCTGTTAACATCAAATTATTTTGTTTCGCCAATTCAATAATTTCAACTGCTTGATGAAATGTTTGCGTAAATGGTTTTTCAACAACAACATGTTTTCCTGCTTTGAGCGCTAAACGGGCGAATGCGAAATGTGTTTCGTCGGGTGTGTTTACAATTACCAAATCAATTTCCGGATCGCATAGAAGTCGATCTATGCTTTTGTAAATAATAGTGTTGGGATAAAAATTTGTAACAATATTTTTTGACCTTTCTAAAACTGCATACAATTCAAAACCCCGATGTGTCGAAATAAACGGAGCATGAAATGCTTTGCCAGACAAACCGAATGAACATAAGGCTACTTTAATCTTTTGGTAGATGTTTGCCATGATTTTCCAAATAAAAGAGCTGCCTGAAAAGTCTTTGAACTTTCAGACAGCTTTTTATGATTCTTTGTTTATTCTGCTCCGGCTTTTATTTTATACCATGCAAGATTTTGCGATGATGGTCTTTCTAAAGGCAAACCATACGCACGATCCCAAATTAATTGAGCTAAGACTCCTAAGGAACGAGACACACCAAATAAAACGGTATAGAATTGATATTCTTTTATACCGAAATGATTCAAAACCGAACCGGAAATTGCATCGACATTGGGCCAAGGATTTTTTATTTTTCCGATTGTTCCTAAAATTGGCGGAACAACTTCGTATAATGTATTAACGATGTTGATTAAATTATCTTTGTCACCAATATGTTTTGCTGCAAATTCTTGTTGAACAGTGAATCGTGGATCTGTTTTGCGTAAAACTGCATGTCCGTAACCGGGAACAACTTTACCGTCCGAAATAGTTTTGTGTACAAATTCGTCAATTTGTTGTCTGGTTGGCGATTCTGTGCCTATTGCTTTTTGTAATTCAAATATCCAGGCAATTACTTCCTGATTTGCTAACCCATGCAATGGACCGGCAAGACCACACATACCTGCAGCAAAAGCATAATAAGGATTGCTTAATGCAGAACCAACCAAACGGACTGTGTGAGCGGAAACGTTTCCGCCTTCGTGGTCGGCATGGATGGTCATAAACAAACGGAAATATTCAAAAATTTCTTCGCTGTCAAATCCCATCATGTGTGCAAGATTCGCCGACCAATCAAGTTTGGGATCAGACGAAATGTGCAAATCATTGTGGTATGTGCGTCGATAAATATAAGCAGCGATACGTGGTAAGCGTGCTATTAAATCCATCACACCCTCATACACTGGGTCCCAATAATCTTTTTTTGAGATACCTTGCTCGTAAGCAGTTGCAAATCGCGATTCGGTGGCAGCAGCCATAATACCAACAGCAAATTGAGTCATTGGTCGCGCTGTACGTGGCAAAGCATCAATTGCATTGAAAACGTGCTGAGGAACAATTGCACGCATTGCCCATTCTTTGCTTAAATCGTCCACATCTTGTTTGCTTGGCAATTCGTTCACCAACATTAAATAGAATAATCCTTCGGGAAGTGGTTCGCCATTGTTTGATAATCGTGGTAATTTTTCTTGCAATTCGTGTATAGAATAGCCTCTAAATCTGATACCTTCTTCTGCATCGAGTTTCGAAGTACACCATAAAAGACCATTTATGCCTTTCATTCCAGTCAAAACCTGATCAACTGTGTATTGTCCAATAACTACTTCGCCTTTATCTCTCAACAAGTTTTTTAAATCGCTTGCCATAGGCAAAGCTTTTTCGATAAATTTTTTCTTCAAATATTCCATATATCTGTATTTTAAATGTTTTTTATTATTTTATTTGCATCGAAAATACGAATTTTTATTTAAAAAAAGCGGTTTGTCTTTTTTTTTTTAATTTTTTTGGCATTATTTAATAATTTTAGCATCATTTTTATTTTTGAATGAATTAATAATCACAATAAAGAGCTTTTGAAACAAATAAACATGTTTGAGAACATTAACATTTGTTGATAAAATTGCAAAAAAAAATTTCGTCTTCGATTTTTGTCTGATGTGCTTTTGAAATTAGGTTTTTCCAAATACTAAACGATCATTTTTTATATCGACTTATATTTTTACGCGTGCATTTTATCATTATTTCAATTAATCAACTATTTTTGTCGCTTATTTTATTTTTAGAAAACAATGAAAAATTTTCAGAAAATTAATGTCATAACAGGTTGGATAGCTTTTGCTATTGCGTTAACAACCTATGTTTTAACTATTGAACCGACCGTAAGTTTTTGGGATTGCGGCGAATTTGTTACTTCGGGATATAAACTCGAAGTTGGGCATCCTCCCGGATTTCCAATGTTTTGGCTTTTAACAAGAATTTTCTCAATGTTAGCTTTTGGCAACAAAGAAATGGTGCCGGTTATGACCAATACTATGGCGGCTTTGGCAAGTTCATTTACAATATTATTTTTGTTTTGGTCGGTTACTCATATTGCACGTCGCATATTTGTTAAAAATGATGAAGAACCAAGCAGGTCACAAACAATTACTATAATTGGAAGTGGATTAGTTGCTGCTTTGACGTTCACTTATTCCGACAGCTTTTGGTTTTCGTCGGTCGAAACTATTGTGTGGAGCATGACGGCATTCTTTACCTCAATTGTGTTCTGGTCAATTCTTAAATGGGAAAATGTTGCGGGTCAACCGTATGCAAATCGTTGGATAGTTCTCATTGCATATTTGATTGGTTTATCTATTGGCGTCCACTTGCTTAATCTGTTGGCTATTCCGGCAATGGTGTTTGTTTACTATTTCAGAATGTACAAACCGTCAACCAAAGGAGTAGTAATAACTTTGGCAATTGCAGTTGGAATAGTTGGTTCTATGATGTTTATTGTCATCCCCGGAGTTATCAGATTAGCGTTTTTATTTGAGTTGATTTTTACAAATGGCATCGGACTTCCTTTTAATACAGGAAGCATAATTTATGCGTTCTTGCTGATTGGTGGCTTAATTTACGGAATTTATTTTACATATACCAGAAAAAAAGTTTTTATGAATACAATTTTTTCTGCATTCATAGTTATTCTTATCGGATATTCATCTTATACGTTGGTTGTTATTCGCGCCAATGCCAATCCGCCGATGTGTCAGAGTCGTCCCAACAATGTGTTTTCATTACTTCGATATTTAAAGCGCGAGCAATATGGTTCTAATCCGGTTTTATATGGACAATATTTTAACGCTCCGCTTAAAGATTACGTTGAGGGCGACGCGATTTATGCTCAACGAGGCGACCAATATGTTGTTGTTGACAAACAACAAAAACCCGAATATGATCCGGAATTTTGTACTATTTTTCCGCGCATGTACAGTAACGACAGGTCATTGAATCATCCGGACGGATATAAAAGCTGGACAGGTTTGCAAGACAAAGACCTTTATGCCGCATCGACTGACGATAAAGGTAATCCGCGTACAGACCAATATGGTGCTGTGATGTATGATTACAGTCATCCAATAAAAGCGCCATCCTTTTCACAAAATCTGGCTTATTTTTTCAAGTATCAGCTAAACTTTATGTACATCAGGTATTTTATGTGGAATTTTGTCGGTCGCCAGAATGACATTCAGGGTTACGGCAATAATAAAGACGGAAACTGGTTAAGCGGTATTAAATTTATTGATGAATGGCGTCTTGGAAATCAGGACAAACTTACTGATGAAATGAAAACCAACAAAGCACGCAATACTTATTTCTTTTTACCACTTATATTGGGAATACTGGGAATGATTTTTACATATAAAAATAGCGAAATGTCGCGCAAATATTTCTGGATTATTTTTATGTTTTTCTTTTTTACAGGAATAGCTATTTTGTTTTATGTAAATCAACCACCGTTCCAGCCACGCGAGCGAGATTATTCTTATGCCGTTTCGTTTATGGCGTTTTCAATTTGGGTTGGTTTTGGTGTTTCATTCCTGTCGCAATTTTTAGGTAAATATTTGAAACAAAAAAATCTGGTGGCAATTGTTGTTGTTGCCATTTCATTGCTTTGTGTGCCGGTCCTGATGGCAGAACAAAACTGGGATGACCACGATCGATCAGGCAGATATATTTGTCGCGACTTAGCATACGATTATTTAAATTCCTGTCCTAAAAATGCAATTATTTTTACAAATGGCGACAATGATACCTATCCATTGTGGTATGCGCAGGAGGTTGAAGGAATCAGGACAGACGTGCGCGTTATTAATTTAAGTTATTTATCGACCGATTGGTATATCAGTCAGATGCAGCGACGAACTTACGAATCAGCACCGGTGCCGTCGGCAATGACCTATGACAAATACAAAGAAGGTTCGCGCGATTGGGTTTATATGTACGACAATCCGGGAATTTTTGTAAACGAACGTTACAATGCAAACCTGCCTGAATTTGAACCACAGTATGCAAAACTTTACGAGCGCATGATGCGTCAACTTTCAAATTCGAAATTTAAAGAAAAAGGTGCAAAAGATTTTGAGTCGCTACAAAAAGGTTATACATCGTTGAATCCGATTCAATTTAGTAAACTGATAGATGAAATTTCGAAAAAAGAATTTACAGAACAATATTCTTTAAATGCTGATTCCGTAGCTAAAATTAAAACATCAACCGAGAATTTTATAAAATCAATTGGAAAAAAATATTTGCCATTAAACTTGGCAATGAGTTTTGTATTAAACGATAACGAAGCATTTAAAATTGATCCGGGCAATGGCTCACCACAAAATTATTTTCCGACTACAAAATTTAGCATCGCTGTCGATAAAAATAAAATTATTAACAACAAAATGGTTTCGCCGCAGTATAATGACAAAATTGGTTCGTCGGTTGAATGGGAGTTTAAGCGAAGTTCGATTATGAAAAATGATCTGGCAATGTTCGATTTTATTAACACAAGTAACTGGGATCGTCCGATTTGTTTTGCCGTAACAATGGGTGGCGAAAATTATCTGCATCTCGAAAATTATTTGAAATTAAACGGACTTGCTTATCAGTTGACACCGGTTAAAAGTTATGGACAAACGAATATTTCGCGGTCTTTTATTGATACCGATGTTTTGTACGACAATTTGATGCATAAATTCAAGTGGGGTGGTTTAAATAATCCAAAAGTATTTATTGATGAAAATATCAGCAGAATGACCACGTCAATAAAAGTTGGTTTTGTTCAATTGGCGCAGGCTTTAAATTACGAAGGAAAACCGGAAAAAGCAATCGAAGTTTTAAATCGTTGCGACTCAGTTTTACATCCTCCTCAAAGTCCGTATAACTATTATAACTTGTTGATGACTGAGCAATATTATGCAGCAAAGGCATTTGATAAAGGCGACCAAATGATTAAGAAAATTGCTGAAACGTCAAATCAGGAAGTAAATTATTATTTTTCGCTTGACGACAATTATTTAGCTTCAAATTCTGATGATTATGGCAGAACATTGTCTATTGAACAGGAAATTATACGCATTTTACGCAAACATAATCGTACCGAGTTGAATAAAACTATTTCGCAACTTTTTGCCGCTACGATTACTGCTAAATTTAACAGTTTTACGCAGTTTAATAACATGAAAGAAAGTGATCCGCAACTTATGCAGATATATAATTCATTGCCGGAAAATCAAAAACAGCTTTTGCCGTTCTATTTAAATTTGGTACATAATACCGAAATTAAAGAATAATAATACAATGTTGAAGTAAAATAATTTATTGAAACCCTTCAAGTGGTCGCAGACCCTTGAAGGGTTTGCAACGTCAACGAAAATTATTTTACAGCTCTCAAAATATGCCGTTTGCCTTTTGGTCCCGGCAAGCGGTTGACTCTGTAAAACCGGCTTGGCGCAAATTTTGTTTTACTAAACCTTTTGACGAATAAGTTGTAAGCACTCCACCGATACTCATTTGATTGTAAATTTTCTTAAATATTTCGGCAGTCCAAAGCTCTGGTTGTTTGTCCGGAGAAAAAGCGTCGAAATAAATAACATCAAACTTTTCTTGATCGGCGAAAGTTAAATTACATATATCGATCTCACGCTTTGTGATAGAGAAATATTCGTTTATGTCAACTTTCTGTCCCCAAGCAATTTCATGCAATTGAATCAGATCAGGTTGATTACAATCTAATTTTGTGCAATAATTCAAATCTTTATATTGACTTTCAGTTAATGGAAACAGCTCGACTGAGGTGTAGTTTACTTTTCTTAAAAATCTATGCGCATCTCGCATTGTCAGCAAAGCATTGAGTCCGGTTCCAAAACCCATTTCGAAAATATTAATTTCGTTTTTAAGACAAAAATGTAAACCGGCATTGATATAAACGTGCAACGATTCTTCTATTGCGCCATTTATGGAATGATAATGTTCGTCAAAAAACGGATTGTATAAAGTTGAAGAGCCGTCGGCAGTTATAAAATTTTCAGTTCGTTGAATCATTAAATATCAAAATAGTCAATATAGTTGTTAATAAAAATTTACAAAAACGTTTTTATTTCAAACACAAAAAATACACCTTTGCATTTTAAAATTGAATAATAAAATTTATTAGCTTAATTTTTAAATATATAACTGAGTGTAGAAATTACAATTTGGTTTTATCGAATAAACCAATAACAAAAATACTTTTTTTTTCGTATCTTTGTACGAATTCCAAAACGAATACTATCAAAATAGCAATAAACTTATGAGTGAAAAAATTCATACCCCAAATTATTTGTTCGAAACAGGTTGGGAAGTTTGCAATAAAATTGGCGGCATACACACCGTAATTTCAACCAAAGCACTTACCCTTTCTAAAGAATTTAAAGACAATCTAATACTTATCGGTCCCGACGTTTGGCGATATGCAACCGAAAATCCTGAATTTATCGAAGATGATAAATTATATAACGCATGGAAAAATAAAGCAGCCGAAGAAGGTCTGAAAATACGCTTAGGACGCTGGAATATTGCAGGCAAACCTATCGTAATATTAGTCGATTTTTCGCCATTTATTTCGACGAAAGATGATATCTTTAAATCGTTCTGGGAAGGCTATCATCTCGATTCTTTAGGTGGACAATGGGACTATGTCGAGCCAGCAATTTTCGGTTACGCTGCCGGACGCGTGGTTGAAAGCTTCTGCAAATACAATTTAACAATTCGTGATAAAACCGTAGCGCATTTCCACGAATGGATGACCGGAACAGGAATACTGTATCTCAAAACACACGCACCACACATCGCAACAGTATTTACGACACACGCCACAACAGTAGGTCGCTCCATTGCAGGAAACGGACAGTTGTTGTATCAAAACTTCACACAATACAACGGCGATTCGAAAGCAAAAGAACTTGGTGTGGTATCGAAACATTCGCTCGAAAAACTTTCGGCAATCAATGCCGATTGTTTTACTACAGTCAGCGATTTGACAGCTAAAGAATGTAAACAATTTCTCGATAAGCCGGTTGATTTAGTTACACCAAACGGTTTCGAAGACAACTTTGTTCCGTCTGAAGATCAATACGAAATAAAACGTGTTGAGTCTCGCAAAAAAATGATGGAAGTTTCGAAAGCAGTTTTAGGTTACGAAGTTCCGTCAAACTGCGTGTTTGTCTGCACAAGCGGTCGCTACGAAATGAAAAACAAAGGTATCGATGTTTTTATTGACGCAATGGGAAAACTCAATACACGCAGCAATTTCAACAAAACAATTGTCGCATTTATATTGATTCCTGCAAACAATTACGGCGCACGTAAAGATTTGATTGAACTGATAAACAATCCGAATGCTGAAATTAGCAACGCAAAATCTGACGTTTTTCTTACACACGGTTTGCACGATGCCGAGTACGATCCGATACTGAAAAAGTTAAAAGAAGTCAACATTACCAACAATAGCGAAAGTAAAGTAAAAGTAATTTTCGTTCCTTCCTACCTTAATGGTAACGACGGAATTTTCAACATCAAATATTATGACTTGCTGATTGGCATGGATATTTCCGTTTTTCCATCGTACTACGAACCTTGGGGATATACACCACTCGAAAGTCTTGCATTCCATATCCCAACAATTACAACCACACTTACAGGTTTTGGATTATGGATAAACAGTTTGCTTGCCGGTTCGGAAGAATACGCTGCCGTTATTGAACGAAACGATTCCAATTATCAACAAGTAATCGATGAACTGACAAACCGTATCATCATATTTTCGTACAAAGAAAATGGCGATAAAAAACGGGCAAAAGAAAACGCATATTTTCTGTCGCGCAGTGCGTTGTGGAAGAACTTTATCAAATTCTACAAAGAAGCATATTCGTTGGCATTAAGTAAAGTTGAGTTACGCGAAGATCAGTTTATCAATATCAAACCAACAGAATCAGCCGTTACAGTTAAACGTCTTAAAAGCAATCGTCCAATATGGAAAGGGATCGTGGTTCAACCCAATTTGTCGCAGCAATTTAAAGGACTCGACGAATTATCGCGCAACCTTTGGTGGTCGTGGAACTTCGAAGCATCGGAACTTTTCGAAGCAATCGATCCGGAATTGTGGGTGGAACATAATTACAATCCGATTTTATTGCTAAAAGAAGTGTCACTCGAACGTTTATCGCAATTAGAACGCGACTGGCAGTTTATCAACAAATACAATTACGTCTATTCAAAATTTAAAGAATATATCGAAAAAGGGCGCAAGAAAAAAGAACCAAAAGTTGCATATTTTAGCATGGAATATGGTTTAAGTCATGTGCTTAAAATATATTCTGGCGGACTTGGAATTTTAGCAGGCGATTATTTGAAAGAAGCAAGCGATTCGAATATTGACATGGTTGGCATTGGACTACTTTACCGTTACGGATATTTTACGCAACACCTGTCACTTAGCGGCGAGCAGATGGTAACTTACGAGGCGCAAACTTTTGCAAACTTACCGTTGACCGCTGTTAAAGACCACAATGGAAATCCTTTAATGGTTCAAATGGTTTTTCCGGGGCGTATTGTCAAAGTCAAAATCTGGCGTGTCGATGTCGGTCGAATTCCTTTATATTTGCTTGACACAGACACCCGAGCCAACATAGAAACAGATCGTTCTATCACACATCATTTGTATGGCGGCGATAATGAAAATCGTTTGAAACAAGAAATGGTACTCGGCGTTTGCGGTATTCGCGCATTAGACGCAATCGGAATTCATCAGGACGTTTATCATTGCAACGAAGGACACGCTGCATTCATATCCCTTGAACGGATGAACAAATTGATTAACACACGTAATTCGACATTTGCTGAAGCTGTAGAAATTGTACGCTCGTCAACTTTATTTACCACGCACACACCGGTTCCGGCAGGACACGATGCATTTCCCGAAAATTTGATGATGACATACATGGGACATTATCCTGAGCGTTTAAAAATTGACTGGCAAGAATTTATCGATTTGGGACGAATGCAACCCGGCGATAATACTGAAAAATTTTCGATGAGTAACTTGGCTACAAATCTCTCGCAAGAAATAAATGGAGTAAGTTGGTTACACGGCGAAGTTACAAAAAATATGTTCAGCAAAATGTGGGATGGTTATTTTCCGTCAGAACTTCACATTGGTTATGTAACAAACGGCGTCCATCTTCCATCATGGACATCAAAGGACTGGCGCATGTTATACGAAAAAGAATTTGGCGCCGAATTTATTACTTCACAATCGAACAAAGAGCCTTGGAAGCGTATTTACAATGTACCAGACAGCAAAATATGGGAAATACGATGCAAACAAAAGAAAGAACTTTTCGATTATTTGCAGGCACGCATGAATACCAACTGGACTCAACGCCACGTTGATCCACGAAAAATTATCGAAATAAAAGAGCGACTCGACGAGCGCGTATTGACAATTGGTTTTGCCCGACGTTTTGCAACTTACAAACGTGCGTACCTTCTGTTTAAAAATCTGGACAGACTTGCCGAATTGGTTAACAATCCAGATATGCCCGTACAATTTTTGTTTGCCGGTAAAGCACATCCGGCAGATCAGGCAGGTCAGGACGTCATAAAACATATTGTAGAAATTTCTAACCGTCCGGAGTTTACAGGTAAAATTTTGTTCCTCGAGAATTACGACATCGACTTAGCAAAACGGCTGGTTCAAGGTGTTGATATTTGGTTGAACACACCCACGCGACCACTCGAAGCGTCAGGTACCAGCGGAATGAAAGCTGTTATGAATGGTGTACTTCATTTTAGTGTACTCGACGGATGGTGGGTTGAAGGTTATAAAGAAAAAGCCGGTTGGGCTTTGCCTCAGGACATTACTTATGAAAATACCGAGTATCAGGACGAACTTGATGCTGCCACAATTTTCGGTTTACTCGAACGTGAAATTACACCGCTTTACTATCGTCGCAACGAACATGATATTCCGGTTGATTGGGTTCAATACATTAAAAATTCAATAGCGCAGGTAGCGCCAATGTTCACAACTAAACGTATGCTTGATGATTATATGGAACGTTTCTATTTGAAACTTGAAAAACGTTACAAAGAAATGAAAAAGCATGACTACGAATTGGCTAAAAATATTTCGTCATGGAAAAAGAAAGTCAGTCGTGCTTGGGATAGTATTGATGTCATTTCCATTAACTTCTCCGAAATAAATAAAGCCCAGTTAGTGCTTGGTCAAAAATATACCGGCGAAGTTATTCTTGATTTAAAAGAGCTTGCCGATGTTAGCGTTGGAATCGAATTAGTAATGAGTGATACGCGTACAGATGGCAAACGTCAGATAATAAGAACACAGGAAATGAAGCAGGTAAAACAGGAAGGTAGTCGCGCTTATTTCGACATCGAAATTGTACCAGACAAACCGGGAGCATTCAATTATGGGTTGCGTATGTATCCCAAAAATGAGAAACTACCGCATCGTCAGGATTTCAGTTATGTACGCTGGATATAGCATGTAAATTATTTCTGAAAAGTCTAAATATGCAAAAATGTATTTAGACTTTTTCATTTAAAATATGACGTGAAATTATGAAATATTTTTTTGTGGGCTTTATGGGTTGTGGGAAAACTTCGGTAGCATCGAAATTTGCCAAATCGATAAACCATAGTTTTATTGACATGGACGCGTGGATTGAGCAACAGGAACAAAAATCGGTGTCTGAGATATTTTCCACATCGGGCGAAAGCTATTTCCGCGCGCTCGAAACAAATATGCTCGATAAAGCTATTCTTTCTGAAAATGTTGTTATTTCGACAGGTGGTGGCGCTCCATGTTTTAACAACAATATGCAAAAAATGAATGAAATCGGTTTCACTGTTTATTTGAAGGCTGACAATGAAATTTTATTAGGTCGGTTAAAATTGGGAAAAGAAAAACGTCCGCTTATAGCTAATTTATCCACAGAAGAACTCAGAAATTATATAAGTCAAAAACTTGCTGAGCGCGAAAAATATTACCTGCAAGCAAAACAAATTTTAGAAATGAAAAATTTAAGCGTTAATCAAATAATAAAATTATTAAAAAAGATTTGACGATAAGTTTTTGTTTACCATTTTTTTTGCGAAATTTGCTGTCGTAAAAAACTGATTTTTACCTGTAGCCAAAAACAATACGGAGAGTTGTCCGAGTGGCTCAAGGAGCACGCTTGGAAAGCGTGTATACGCCAAAAGTGTATCGTGGGTTCGAATCCCACACTCTCCGCAAATATTCTAATTTTCAGTAAGTTATAAAACTTAATACATGAAATTAGATAAAATTAATACAAAATGCTGTTTTAAGTTTTCGAAGTTTGCGCTGGGGAGCAAAAACAAAAAAACAAAATGGCTCGAATATCAAAGAATATCCCTGCGCTTAATAAAAAAGGCGGTGATAGTTCGAAACAATGGTTTGTCTATTTCAATGCAATAGATAAAAAAACCGGAATAAAGAAACGTTATAAGTATTACATTAGTAATAAATTATGCGTAAGGAAACGCGAAAACGCAGCTAATTCACTTATAAGTGAACTTTCCGAAAAGATAAATCGCGGCTGGACGCCAAGCGATGACATTAATTATATATCTATAATTGCGAAAAATAAACTCGCACAAATTAAACCGCTTGACTATTCTATAGAGTGGCATTTAAACAATGTTTTAAAACGTCGCGAAAACAATATGCGAAAAAAGGCGTTTCAAACCTATTTATCAACCGTCAGAGAGTTTATTAGATTTCTTAAGTTTAAAGGAATAGATAAAGCGATTTCAAAATTAAATACCGACGATATTATTCAGTTTGGTAAATGGCTTATTGATAATAAAAGAAGCAATACCACATATAACAAGGACATGGCAACATTAAGGAGCTTGTTTAACGACCTTGTTACAGATAAATTAATGTTTGAAAATCCAGTAAAAATAAAAAAGCTTAAAGAGGACAGACAAGGTAAATCGCCATTTAAAGAACATCAAGTTAAATTACTTAAAGATTATTTTTTTGCAAATGACACGCAAATGTATTTAGCTATACAGCTTTTATATTATTGTTACATTCGACCAGGTGAATTACGATTGTTGAAAGTTAGAGATTTTTAAATGTCAGAGAATCAAATAAAAATACGTTCAGAAATATCGAAAAATAAGAAAACTCAATTTGTGGTTATACCTGAGCAATTGAATATTTATTTACTGGAGCTTGATTTGTTTAATCGCGACGACAACGATTATATTTTTTCGGGAGATGGTTTATTTGGTGCGGAACCGGTGAGCCGTGATTTTTTGAGCAAAAAGCATAAAAAGGTTTTGGATAAGTTCAAATTTTCAAAAGATTATAGTTTTTATTCGTGGAAACATACGGGCGCTTCATTTTGTGCTTTATTTACATTCATCAAATGCTCTATATGTTGTTTTTGCATATTTAAGAACATTTTAAAAATGACATACAAACCCAAACATAAAGCGAAAATAAAAATAATGCCAAATCCGAAATTAACAACGGAATTGCTAAATAGTTCAAGCGATTGTGAATTCATTTCAAAAATTGAGAATTTATTAATTTGGGCAGGCATAAAGCCAGCCCTTATATTTATTAGGGCAGGCATAAAGCCAGCCCTTATATTTATTAGGGCAGGCATAAAGCCAGCCCTTATATTTATTAGGGCAGGCATAAAGCCAGCCCTTACAAAAATTAGTTTCCAGTTGGTGGAGTAACCGGAGCGGCGGCTGGTGCGTTCGCGTCTGGCGTTGCTGCGGGTGGTGTAACCGGAGCGGCGGCTGGCGTTGCTGCGGGTGCTGCGACCGGTTGATTTTCGACTGTTAAATTTAAGGTTTTAACCATGTCGGCAACCGTGGGATCAACTGAGGCAAAATAAAAATAAATACCGTCGGGTGTGCGTTGGGTTTGTTGGTCGATACCTTTTGCCAGAACAAAAGACAACAAACTTAAACCAGCCTGCGACATAGACAATTCAGCGTATTGCTGGTAATTTAGATAGACGCGAAAGGCTTTGTTAATTGTCCAGTTGGACGAAAATGTTGAAACGTTTGTAATACCGTCAAGTTTTTGAAGATAGTTACAAATAGCATCGGGTGTTAAACCGGTATTTGCGTCGTTTGGGTTTAACCAACGTACAGGCGCGTTTTGTTTTTTTATGGCTGCATCGCCATTTAAAAAGCTTTCATAGGTTGGAAAAACGGAAAAATCTAAAATGACATATCCTGAAAAATTCATATTGTATGAATTTAAAACCAAAAAGGAACCTATTACTTTCTGGTTTACTTTTACTGTAGCGTTGTAGTTCATGTTTTTATAATTAAGAATTAATTGATAATGGACAATTGATAATGGAGAATTGATAATGGACAAGACAATGAATAAAGTAATTATTTTAAAATTTGTAATTCTGGTTTTTGAATTATATTTTCGGTTACAAAATAGGAAACGATTTGTCCTATTTTCGGATTTAGTTTAGAATCGTTTACTACATCAATATGCAGTTCATATAATTCAATTTCAGATGTTTGTAGAACAAAATCGCTGACTTCTTTAATTTCGTCTTTGAATTGTTCGTTTAAAATGGTGATTTGATTGTTTAAATAAGCGTTTTTTTCTTCAGTAGTGCGAGAATCGTCAGGCTGTTTAAACAGCTTAATTATGTCATTTCGTTGTTTTTCGTAATCGACATAACGCGTATTCGCAGTAATTGCTTTACGAATGAATTTTGCTTCTGATGTTAGCTTTTCAGCATTGCGCGTAATGGCATGAATTACCTTGAAGGGCAGTTTTTCAGCATCCTGTAAATTTGAAAAATTTGAGAGAATTTCAGAAAACTGGATGATCTGATGATTTGATAATGTTACTTTCATGATGTTTAATTAAGATTTAAATTAAAAGGCAGGCATAAAGCCAACCCTTACTATTATTAATTCATGCAAAAATGAAATAAAAGAATATAAATGTCAATAGTAGTTATGAATTATAAATTATGAATTATGAATTAAATCAAAGTATTTCGAGTACTTCCAATCGTAAAATAAAGATGTGTACCGTCGTATTCGAAGACGCCATCTTCGGGGGTGTCGAGAGATGCGCCGACAGATAATTTAAGCGCAGCCGTTCCGGGTGTGTTTGAACCGGCTTTAATATGAAGCGCGGCAGTTGGTGTTACACCAATACCAAGCAAATCATTGAATTCGTCGTACATCGAGTTACCCGCTTGTCCTAAATAAATGAAACCTTTAAGCGTAGAAGCGGTAGAAGAAATAAAAAGAGATTCAGCATCGTTAATACCACCGTAAATAGTTTGTCCACCACTTATACCGGTCGAAATGTCAACGGTTAAAGTATCAGAATTGTTAGTTAATCCAGTTGAGATAGTATAAGCTGCACCATCGATTTGATTAACTGTTGAACCAATTGTAAAATAAAGATGTGTACCGTCGTATTGCAGCGTTCCATCTTCGGGGGTGTCAAGATTCGTACCGGCGGTTAATTTCAGCGGCGCTGTCCCAGCGGCGTTTGTTCCGGCTTTTATATGTATATATGCTGTTGGTGGTTCGTATGTACCAAAACCGAAATTTCCATTTGCCGAAATTTGGAAAATGGTTGAAAATAAGTTAGTAATTGTAATTAAAGTTCTGTTTGTAACAAAATCGGTATAATTATTTGCTGAAAAATGAAAATCTATTAAAGCTGGATAATATAAACCTATATCGGAAAGTGTACTAATGTCATGTGATATTGTTGCTGAAGTTGGTTGATTTGAATTTGACGGATCTTTCCAACCGATACCAGTTTTTGTAAATTTTGATGCATCGCTAATGTATGTTCCTGAGCTAGAACTATTAAAAAAAGCGTAACTGTCTTCATAATTTGATAAGAAAATATTTTTCGCAAAGTACATAGAACTATCGTTATAATCGCCATATATGTACAGATTATCTAACTGAATACGTTCAGTTAAATGATTTGTAATATAAATATGTGTTCCGTCGTACTCTAATGCACCGGCAGTAGCTGTTGTTAAAAGTGAACCTGTTTTAAAATATAAAGGGGCTGCAGTTGTAGAACCGGCGACTAAATTCAAAGATGTGTTTATGTCAACATTAGATAAATTGGTCAACGAACTATTCGCATAAGATGTAGTTACTTGGTGATCAATAGACCATCGAGTTCCCCCGATCGTAAAATAAAGATGTGAACCGTCGAATTCCATAGCACCATTAACCGGTGTTGTTAAAAGGATACCGCCAGAAAAATACAAAGGGGCGTGGGTTGCTGTTCCTGTAACAAGGTTTAAGGGTAAATTAATTGCCGTTGTAGTTAAATTAGATAAAGATGTGTTTGCACCGGCAGTTATTGAAATAAAATTGGTTAAATAGTCAGTTAAATTAGAAAGTGAGAAATTGACGAGTTTATTTTGATTTGCAGAATAAAGTAAAAACAAGTCATTTACATTTGAATTAGTATCAGACAAAGCCGGTAGGTATGTAATAAAAGGCGTGTCTATTTGAATGGCGTTTGTTAAGGTTATAGAAATACCGCTATATTTCGCTGTGCCATCGGTAACAAATTGAGAATTGCCGTTAACGCTACCTATCAAACCGTAAGCGTTATTTACGCTTGATGATGGAGAAATGAGTTGTTTTTTTGCTGTAATGGTGCATTGCGAAATTGAATAAAGTGTTTTGACACTGAGGTATAAAGAAGAAATGTCGAGCCCAATACCGGTAATGTTTAAGCCTTGTTCAAAAGTAAGGTGCGTAGAACCGATTTTACCGGTGCAATCAATTACGGGCACAGTTCCACAATCAGTACCTATACAGTCAATGAATTTGACGTTGTAAAATTCGTAATCGGAGCTAAGCGAACCGGGGTTTACGAATTTTAATAAGGTAGAAGTGTAAAAATGTGGCGACGCTGTATTTCCGGTAAGGTTAATATTTTTGAGGTCGCAAACGAGCGAAGTTATGGTTAAAGCATAACCATTAAAAGCAATTACATTAGAGAATCCAAAAATAGTAATTCCGGACAAATCAATGGAATGATTTGTTGTAAGCGTAATAGTAGATTTTATAAATATATACCCGCAACCAATAACATTGAGCGCATTTATAGCTGCAATTAATTCGGTTTCTGAGCCAACGGTATAAATACCGAAGTTGGTAGATGGGACAATGGGCACCCAGTTTGTTAAGGTTTTTACATATCCGGTGGGCGTGGGGTTGTCTATAATTATACCGGTTCCAAGAGGAACTGTAGAAAAATTGTCGGACACAGTCCATGTTCCGGAATTGTAAACGTAGGTACAATTGTCGGTATTATACAAAAAACGGTCGCCGTTGGCAGGACTTGACGGAAAAACGCTCCCTTTGTTAGCTGCGGGATTGAGCCAATTTGACGGACCGGCTCCGGCTCCGTTTCCAGCGCCTTTATTTGAGTTTATTCTAATCATGATCATTTATAAATTATGGGCAGCCACAAGGGCGGTCCTTACATTAATTAAGCCACAAGGGCAGCCCTTTTAAGGGCAGCCACAAGGGCAGCCCCAACGAGGCAGCCACAAGGGCAGCCCTTTTAAGGGCAGCCACAAGGGCAGCCCCAACGAGGCAGCCACAAGGGTAGCCCTTACAGACCAGAGTTATTTATTTTTGTAGCGCGAATAACATTGACGCGCTTTGTTCCGGTTTGTGTACCGGTAAAAGCAATGTCAAAAGCGGTTACAATGATTGAATCTTGATTACAATCAAGGCTTAGAGATTTACCGGCTGCAAGGATGTAGGCTGAATTTATTGTAACATCAATGTCTCCGGTATTATCGAAAGTTATGTCGGAACAAGCGGAAGTGATTCCGGTTGTGTCGGCTGTAACGACAATTGAGAAGTCGTGAATAATTTGAGCTGGCTGGAGATTCATAAGACAATGGATAATTGATAATGGATAATGTTAAGTATTTTGAATTTGCGTTAATGTTGCTTGATCAATTGATGAAGGGAAACCGTTTGCAGTAAGCGCGGTTTGCGTTTCAATGCCAAATTTACCGTCTGCGCCATGCTTGGGTAAACAATTGGGGTTTATTTGTTCCAGTAAAGCATTTTGTAATACCGTTACATTTGCACCGCTGGAATATAAATGAAGCGGGAAGCTATCGTCTGTCCAGACAATTGGTTGTTTTGTCTTTTTAACCGGTGGATTGTTATTTTGCTTTGGCTTTGTTGTTCTGAAAACAAACCAGTATATCAAAAATGCAATTAAAGCAATTCCGAAGGATACAGAAGCGAATAGTATTTTTTTATTTTTCATATAGTATTTTTTTATTTTTCATAATGGGCAGCCACAAGGGCAGCCCCAACGGCAGCCCTAAGGGTAGCCCTTACATGGGCAACCACAAGGGTAGCCCTTACATGGGCAACCACAAGGGTAGCCCTTACATGGGCAACCACAAGGGTAGCCCTTACATGGGCAACCACAAGGGTAGCCCTTACATGGGCAACCACAAGGGTAGCCCTTACATTAATAAGAAACACCGATTTTAGTCAGGATGCTTTTCGTATCGCGACCGGGTAGTTTGTCTGTGCTTGCCAGACCTACATCACCGTGTAAATATTCTAAAAGATTTTTATTGTCTCTTTTTCCAAAAGCGACAAATAGCGCATTCCAATCGTCGATGTTAGTCAAAGATTGAAGTGTATCGTAAATAGTAGAAGTGTCGGTAAAAACGATAGTATTCAAGGCATTGTAAATGTCACCGGCTTTTTGTTCGTATTGCGCTTTAGTAAAATGGAGATTGTCGGGATTTATATCCTTTGCAGTGTCTGTAACTGTCTTATCGGGCAGTTGGGACATGAAATATTTAATGCCGTAAATAATTGCAGCGATAAGAATTACACTTATAATAAATAAGGTAATAATGAGGCGGTAATCGGTTTTGAAAATATCGTTTTTCATAATTTATGATTTATGGGCAGCCACAAGGGCAGCCCTTACATTAGTTAAGCCACAAGGGCAGTCCTTACACGGGCAGCCACAAGGGTAGCCCTTACACGGGCAGCCACAAGGGCAGCCCTTACATGGGCAGCCACAAGGGCAGCCCTTACACGGGCAGCCACAAGGGCAACCCTTACACGGGCAGCCACAAGGGCAACCCTTACACGGGCAGCCACAAGGGCAGCCCTTACATGGGCAGCCACAAGGGCAGCCCTTACACGGGCAGCCACAA
>Ga0265327_10000836_pt1 | contig 45980 bp, 40 predicted proteins | sample 41621metaG_FD_202089 | JGI IMG/M metagenome (GOLD analysis project Ga0265327, IMG submission 202089) | Rhizosphere microbial communities from Carex aquatilis grown in University of Washington, Seatle, WA, United States - 4-16-21 metaG | ecosystem: Host-associated > Plants > Roots > Rhizosphere... | reverse complement strand
CCGGGTGGGGCGCCGCATTTGATGCAGCACTGATCCCTCAGATACAGGGCTTTACGCAGAGGCGCCGGGAACAGGCGCTTGTCCCGGCCCATATCGAGGGGTACCTGTTCGCCGTCCACGATCACCGTTGTCACCGCGGTGTCGCAGGTGAGCCGCTCCAGGGTCATGGTGCTGATCGACCCCATGAACTCCAACTGAGCGAGGTCGGGGGTGTCGGCGGGCACCGTCACCAACAGCTGGGTCCGCGGAGCGGAGGCGATGTCACCGCCGCGGGCGGCGATGTCCAACACGGTTTCGAGGGCATCGGCCCGGCGCCGGGACGCCGATCGGGTGTCGGGGGTGCCGTCGGGTTCGGGGCGCGGCGCCGACAGCTCTTCGACCGCGGCCACCAACTTGGCGCCGACTTCGGCATCCAGGTCCGCCCGCACCTGCAGGCGTCCATCGCTGGTGACACGGTGATCGAGGGTGTTGACCGACCGATCCTCCGCCGCCGGCAACCCACCCTCGGCGGCCGCATGACGGTTCCCCAACCGCCGGGCCCGGTCACCGATCGCGGCGGGGGTGGCTCCGGAGAAGAACTGCCCCAACAAATCGGTCACCTGCGCGAACCGGGTCGCCTCGTCCACCTCACCGAGTGAACGGGCTTGAATGTGGTTGATGCCCTTGACGATCGCATCGACATGCTCACCGGAGACCACCCCATCGCCAGCGTGCGCGGCGAGTGTCGGCAGCGCCGGCAAGGCGCCACCGACGCGGATCATCCGCTCGGCCACCGACGGTGCACATCCCAGCGACATCAACAGCTCCCGCAGCGTGCGCCCCTGCCCGGCCGCAACTCCGCACCGGTCCAACACCCCGACCGTCGTTGCGGTCAGGTGATCGATCACATTCCGCAGCCCCACCAGACCCCGCGCCACTTCGAGAGCATCACCCCCAGTGATGTCATCGGGGATGACCACGTCGCGCAGCTGGTCGAGAAACGATTGGAGATCCGGTGCGATTCCCATAACATATTGTATCGAACAAATGTTCGAACAACAAGCCGGGATGGGGTCGAATTTCGTGTGATGTATCAGGACATCGGTGACAGTTGGTGTATCGGGACATCGGTATTCAGGGGGCGGCTCGGAGAACCGCACGAGATCGCCGCAGTGGCGGCATTCTTCTTGGCTTCAGATCGGTCGCCTCTGCTCAACGCTGCAGCGATCGTCGCTGACGGCGCCTGTACTGGATCCTGATCTGACCGCAGGCGGACGCGCGGCCGGGGTCCCGATGCGTCACGTCGTCGGGGCGCCGGTGGGCTGCTACGCAGTCAACTCCGCGGAAAGCACTGGTATTGACCATGATTCATTCAATGTCTGTGGGAGAGCATTCTGGCTCTGTGCGGCGGGAGGCGGGGCCGCACGCGACTCTGCCGGCAAGGCCTATCGCCAGACTCAGTCGCGTCGCACCCGGAGCGAATCAGTGCTTGCGGACGACGCGTTCGGATTCGCCGGGCTTCCACACCGTGATGTCGAGGTGTCCGTCGTCGACCTCGACCGCGGACGCCCCGACCAGGTCGGCGCGATAGCAGTGCTCGAACTCCTGGCCGCGGATGTCGAAGCCGGTCTGTTCGTACAGCGCCTCGGCGAACCGTCGATGCAGCGCCTTGTCCTGCACGTCCTCAACGACACCCCAGAGTTTCGCGTCGCCGTCGCCGACGTGCGTGTCGACGGTCGCGGTGTGCAGGCAGAAGCGTGGATCACGGGCGAGGTCGTTGAATTTCGTGGTGTTCGGCATGCCCGAGATCCACAACTCGTCTTCGAAGAACCGCGGCTCCATGGGGCTGATCCGGGGAAATCCGTCCGAGCGCAGGGTGCCCAGCATGCACAGGTTTCCGGTTGAGGTGTGTCGGCGGACGAAGGTGGTTGCGATTCTCGGGGCAGCGTCCGCGAATTCCTTCCAACTGGTCATGTTGCCGACGGTAGTCCCGGTCGGTCCGGCATGCTCGCGTATGCGCGGACCGGGAAGGTGCCGAATCCTGCGATCCGCGGCGCGAGGGCGGTGAAGCGTCAGCTCGCCACGAGAGCGTCATGCCAGCATTGGGTATCGGTGATCTGAATCAGTCCGACGACCTTGTCGTCCCGGACGGTGATGTCGTGCACGAATGCCGCGGAATACGGCTTGCCGGTGGCGCGGCTGCTGCCGCGGTAGTAGCCGAACGCGATGACGCGATCCTCGCCGGCGACGACGAATTCGTCTGGCAGCGGTGTGGTTTCGAAGTGGGCAGCCGCCCCGCCCCAGACGGTCAGCAGCATCTTCTCGGGACTGTCGATCTCACCGCCGAGACTGAACGGCATGCCGGTGCTGACCCGGCCGGTGAAATCGGGGTGCAGCAACGCCGCGAGGCCGGCGGGGTCGTGCGCGGCGAATGCCGCGTACAGGCGGGTGGCCAGGTCGATGGGTGTCGTCATGGTGGTCTCCCTCGATAGGACGCGGCCGGCGTGAGCGGCCTGTTTTAGAGTGATTGCTCTAAAACCGTATTAGAGCGTAGTCTCTAATACATGGGAAGACCGCCGCGGCACTCTGCGGATGACGTCGTGGACGCCGCGACCCGCCTGTTCGCCGAAGGCGGCGTCCGCGCGCTGACGATGAATGCGGTGGCGCGCGATATCTCCGCGCCCAGCGGGTCGATCTATCACCGGTTTTCCGACCGGGCAGCGCTATTGGCTGCCGTGTGGTTCCGCACGACCGGCGACTTTCAGCGTGGCTATTTCGACGTCCTGGGTGACCCGGCGACGCCTGCCAGTGCGGTCGACGCCGCGGTCTGGATCGTCGACTGGTGTCGTACTCATCTGCCGCAAGCTGTTGTGCTGCAGGCAGGAGTGCGAACATTCGAGCCGGAGCAGTGGCCGGAGGCGGCCCGCATGGAGTTGGCGACACGGGTCGAGAGCAGCAAGCGCGACATCGACAAGGCGATTCGGCAGCTGGCCAAGGAAACTGGCCGACCCGCTGATCAACTTGCGTTCGCCTTGCTCGACCTGCCGCTGGCTGCCGTACGGCGGCATCTGCTCGCCGGCGAAGTACCGCCCAAGCGCACCGGAAAGCTGGTGCGGGACATGGTCGGGCTGTTGCTCGGCATTGCCGACGACTAGCCGGGCAGGCGTTGCTGCGCCGTGTGCGGCCGGCCTCCGGTTCGCGACGCCGGCGGGTCTCATCGGCTACACCGGGCGGGGAGTGCCGTCAGTCGGGGACGGTGGCGTAGGCCCGGACCGGGAACGTGCCGAAGCCTTCGACCCGCGGCGGGACGGCGGTGAAGCGTGCACCCCGGGCGGGTAGCGCCGCCAGATTGGTGAGGTGCTCGACGACGTGAATACCGTTGCCCAACAAGGCGGTATGGATGGGCCGTCGGCCGGCCGATTCCGGGCTGGCGTCGTCGATGTTCACCGAGTCGATGCCGACCAGCGCCACGCCGAGCCGCACCAGATGGTCGGTGGCCGCCTCGGACAGGAACGGTGCGTCGACGCCGTACGCCGTGGTGCCGAAGTGCCGGTCCCACCCGGTGTCGATCAGGACCGCGCAGCCGGCGTCGATGTCATCGGGAAGCTCGGACACATCGACGGATCGTGCCGCGACGTCCCGTCGGTGGACGACGACCGTGGGCAGGTCCACCAAGGTGTTCAGGTCGAGGCCTGCTAGGTCCGCCCCGTCCGCGTAGCGGTGGAACGGCGAGTCGATGTAGGTGCCCGTGTTGCCGACCATGGTGATCGCGCCGATCGCGAATTCGGTGCCGGCGGCGTAGACCTCGCGAGACGCTTCACGCGTCAGGTGCGAATCGATCGATGGGGCCGGCAGCCCCGGGTAGGTCACCAGCCCCGCACGAATGGTGTGAGACAAATCGACGAGCATGGCGACCCTTTCCCGCGGTTGATGACCAACTCTAGCGAGACGGGACGGCCGCCCTCGTGGTGGCCGCCGGCGCCACCCGGTCGAGCAACGGCCTGGCCAGCTTCTCGACCAGATCGAACGAGAAGGGTTGTGTCATACGGCGATTGATACCAGGCGCGACGCGGTGCATGACATAGCCCAGCCATGCCTCGGCCCGCACCGGCACCACCGCGAGGTCGTAGCTGACTGCCCGCACCACGGCCCGCGCGACGAGGTCGGGGCTCATCGGCGAGAACGGCAGCAGTTCGGCGAACTCTTGCAGCTGTTTGGTGAGGCGCTGCGCCTGTGCGACGAGCGTGGGATCCACGCCGACGGTCACCGCCCGATCACCGATGTTCGTGCTGATCACGCCTGGGCAGATCGCGCTGACCCCGATGCCGTACGGCTTGAGCTCCAGGCGCAGGCATTCGCTGAGCATCTTTACCCCCGCCTTGGACACCGAGTACGGCGCCATGACCGGCGTCGGCGTGAAGGCCGCCGCCGAGGCGATGTTGACGAGATGTCCGCCCCGGCCACGCTCGGCCATCTGGGCACCGAACACCCGGCAGCCGTGGACCACGCCCATCAGGTTGACGCTGAGCTGCTTGTCCCAATCCGCGGGGGACAGCTTGAGGAACGGGCCGCCGACGACGATGCCGGCGTTGTTGACGACGACGTCGGGCACGCCGTGCTCGGTACGCACGTCATAGGCGAAAGCTTCCCAGTCCTCCGGGTCCGTGACGTCCAGCCGGGCGGCCGACGCGCGGCGGCCGGCGCCTTTGATCATGGCCGCGGTCGCTTTCGCCGAGTCGAGATCGATGTCGGAGACCACCACGTGCGCACCGCGTTTGGCGAAGCGGATCGCGGTGGCGCGCCCGATGCCGCTGCCGGCACCGGTGACGACGACGAGCTGTGGGTCCAGATTGTTGAGCTTCATCCGGCTTCCTTCGAGGTGGCTGCTGCTTCGTGGACGTGGGCGGTGCCCGTCCCATACCGGTAGACGTCGAGGTCGTAATGGCGGTTCTGCCAGTACATCTCGCCGTGCGTCGTCGGTCGGAACGGTGAATCACCGTGGTAGTCGATGTAATACGTGTTGGATCCCGCGCAGGTCGGCGTGAACAGGACGTTGCGCTTCTGGCGCGCCAGGCAGTGCTGGAAATAGGCGTCGTGCACCTCTCTGCGGATCTCGACCTCCCGGGCGCCCCGCCGCTTGCCTTCGGCGATGGCGCGACTCAGATGCGCGGCGGTGGCCTCGATCATCCAGAGATACGACCCGAGTACGAATCCGTAGGGCCCGGTGATCATGAACATGTTCGGGAAACCGGGTACGGACACGCCTTGGTAGGCCTGAAAGCGGTTGACCGCCCAGAACTCCGCGGCGTCGAGTCCGTCACGGCCGACGACGGGGAAGGGCGGCACCGAATCCCGTTCCCACAGCTTGAATCCGGTCGCACAGATGAGGACGTCGACCTCGTGCTCGACGCCGTCGGTCGTCACCACGCCGCGCTCGGTGACGCGCTCGATGGCGTCGGTGACCAGGCTGACGTCACTGCGGTTGAACGTCTTGAGATAGTCGTTCGACATCGACGGCCGTTTGCAGCCCAGGCCGTAGCGGGGGATCAGTTTCTTCCTGGTCGCCGGGTCGGTGACCTGGCTGCGCATCCATGCCCGCACCGGCGCCTCCGCGAGCGAGCGCGTGGCCTCGACCAGCCAGCTTGGACCGGTGAGCATGCCGCCCATCCCGATCTCGGTCGCGACGGTCCCGACGGCGCGCAGCGCCGACCGCACCGGGCCGATCTCCAGCGCCATGCGGGTGATGCCGTGAATCGTGTTGTCGGGCTTGGGAAACACCCAGATCGGTGTGCGCTGAAAGACGGTGAGGTGTGCGACCTCGTCGACGATCGCCGGCACCAGCTGCAGCGACGTCGCGCCGGTACCGATCACCGCGACCCGTTTCCCGGCCAACGCGACGTCGTGATCCCACAGCGCGGTGTGCATGAGCACCCCACCGAAGTCCTGGAGCCCGGGGATGTCCGGCAGCTTCGGCCGTTCGAGCCCGCCGACCGCCATCACGACGTGGCGGCCGGTGATCTCGGCGCCGCCGTCGATCCGCAACCGCCACATGCTGTTGCGCTCGTCGAACGTCGCCGCGGTTACGGTCGTGCCCAGCCGAAGCTTGTCGCGCAGGCCGTACTTGTCCACCATGTCGCCGGCGTAGTCGCGCAACTCGCTGCCGGGCGCGAACACCCGTGACCAGCCGCCGCGCTGCTCGTACGAGAAGCTGTAGATGACCGACGGGATGTCCACTGCCACACCCGGATAGGTGTTGGCGTGCCAGGTGCCGCCGACGTGGTCCCACTTGTCGACGATGACGAAGTCGTGGATCCCCTTGCGCTGGAGAGCGATACCGGCGCCGATGCCGCCGAACCCGGCACCGACGATCACCACCTCGTGATCAGGCTCGCGTCGCTCGGCCGTCGGTGACTGCGCGGCCTTCGTACTCGCTGTCATGTCGGCGCCCGGTTACCGGACATAGCCGACGAGTTCGCCGCCGGCCCCGAACAGGTCGTGCTGCCAACGTGCGAGGAGCTCATCGGTGGGCACATCGGCGGGATGGAAGCCGGGCCGCAGATACTCGTGGATCTCCCCGAGAATGCCGCGCACCAGCGGGCCGCGGAACACCCCGTACGTTTGGCGGAGCACCGTGATCGGTCGCGGCCATGCGGTCGGATCCAGGAGGATCGACAACGCCACCGCCGCCGTGACGACCGGGATCGTCAGGAAGTACATGAACCACATCACCGCGATGCGGGTGCGCTCGGAACCGCCCACCGACCGATAGACGTCGAAGGCGACGGACTTGTGCTCCAACTCCTCCATGGCATGCCAGTTCAGCAGGCGCCAGACCTCGGGATCGCCTGGAATCGCCTGGATTTCGTCGTTGGACAACACCCGCGCGCCCAGCACCGCGGTGTAATGCTCGGCGGCCGCTGTCATTGCCAGGTGCACCTTCGCGGGAATCAGCTTCTCGATGCGCAGCACCACCTTCTGGCGCACGCTGGTCGGAGCGAACAGCAAGAACCGCACGAGCGGGTAGCCCATGTCGGCGAGTTGCGTGTTCAGCTTCCGATGTTCCTGGCCGTGCACCGACTCCTGGCCGATGAACCCCGCGACCCGCTTCTTCAGTACCGGGTCGGTGATCTGGTCGGAGAAGCGTCGGACGGACCGGATGAACGATTCCTCGCCAGGCGGGAACGACCCGGACAACACCGCCACCAGGTGGCTGAACACGATGTCGCCTTCGACGAAATGGCGGTGCAGCGGCTCGGGCTCCCCGAACCGGAACCGCATCCGACGGACCGTGGGAAAAGCGACACTGATCGGGTCAGCAGTCATGATCGATTCCTTCCGTGGTGCAGGCTATTTCAGGCGGTCGACGAGGACGCCGTCGGCGCCGAAGAGGGTGTCGCGCCACTGGTGGGCCAGCGCGCTGGTGTCGACATCGTCCGGATGAAATCCGGGACGCAGATAGACCGCGAGATCAGTTAGCAGGCCCTTGAAAATCGGGCCGGTGAAAAGCTCGTACGTCTCGCGGGCCAGGCGGTCGGGCCGGCGGCGTGCCACGGGATCAGACCCGACCGAGACGGCCAGCGATACCAGGGTCAGCGGCAGGAGCGCGGCGCACGCCGCCACCATCACCGCGATGCGGGTGCGCTCGGTGCCGTCTACCGCGCGGTACACATCGAAGGCCACCGACTTGTGCTCGAGTTCTTCGAGCGCGTGCCAATTCAGCAGGTGCCACACTTCCGGATCGGCCGGGATCGACTGCAGCTCGTCGCTCGACAACACCCGCTCGGCGAGCACCGCGGTGTAATGCTCGGCGGCGGCTGTCAGCGCCAGATGGACCTGCGCGGGCAACCGGTCTTCGAACCGAATCCGCCTGTCTTTGAAGGATTCTGAATCCCACCACGCGATGGGGTAGCCCATCGCGATCAGCTTTTCGTTGAGGTGCCGGTGTTCCTGTCCGTGCATGGATTCCTGACCGATGAAGCCGGCGACGCGTCTCTTGAGATCGGGATCGGTGATCCGGTCGGCGAATCGGCGGACCGATCGGATGAAGCCTTCCTCTCCGGGCGGGAACGCGCCCGAGAGACCGGCGACGAAATGGCTGAACACCATGTCGCCGGCGACGAAGTATTTTCGGTCGGCGTTCTCACCGAAGCGGAAGCGGATTCGCCGGGTCCGGGGATGGATCGCCTGGGAGTTCCGCTCCGGCGCCATCGTCGTCTGTTGCCTACTGCGTACGGCCATGCCGCCCGCCTTTCCTCGAACATTCAGTAACTAGTACCGCGAGTTCTAGTAGTTGGCACGTTACGACGACGTGCGCCGTCGCGCAAGGGTTTTGGATAATGTCGTTTTCCGGGACGTCCGAGTGCAGGTCAGGACGACCGGAGGTGGATCAGTCGGTGGCGCCGAACAACGCCAACTGCTCGTCCGGGTCGATGACGATGCCGCGGGCCGAGGCCGCTGCCGACACCGCGCCCCAGATCACGGGGGTCAATTGGGCGATGAGTTCGTCTTTGCTGATCGTCGGCTCGTTGAGCCAGCGCAGCACGCCGAGCGCAACGGCGCCGAGGATCGCGTCGGCCGTGTATTCCAGATGGTCGGCGTCGCCGTCGTGCGCACGCACCATGGCCGCCAGCACCTCGGTCATCGCGCTGGACAGGTTGCGGCCGTTGTCGAGCAGCTTGGTGCGGGAATGGTCATCGCTGAAATGGGAACCGACGACGAACCGAAAGAGGTTGGGGCGCTCGGCCACCAATTCGACGTAGCCGCCCAGCGCCGAACGTACGAGCTCCAGCGCTGTCGCGGTGACGTGGAAGCACGGCATGACGCGCTCCACGATCAACTCCTGCATGCGCTCACCGACGGCGGCGAACAGGGTTTCCTTGTCGGTGAAGAAGCGGTACAGCTTCGGCCGTGGGACACCCGCGGTTTTCACCACGTCGTCGATCGACAGGTCCGGCCCGAATTCGTCGATCGCCCGCAGGGTTGCCTCGATCAGGTCGGCCTTCACCGTCGCGCGGTGCGCCCGCCAACGGTCGGCCCGCGCGTCACCGGTCGGTGCGGACATCCGCACCGCAACACGGGTCGCGTCGACGGGCATGGGCTAATCGTAAGTCAGCCAGAGGGCGCTGTCGGGTGGCATTCGCCGGCCGGGCATCGGCCCGCTGGCGAGCACCACCCGACCGGCCGGCACGTCGACCGCGGTGCTGCCGGTGTTCAGTAGGCACACCAGCCCGTCCTCGCACTGAAATGCCAGCAGGTCCGGCGCGGTCGGTAGCCACCGCACCGAACGACCCAAAACGGTTCGGCCCCGGCGTAATTCGATGGCCCGCCGGAACAGCGTCAACGTCGAGTCCGGGTCCGCGGACTGCGCGGCCACGGTCAACGGGTCCCAGTCGTCGGGCATCGGCAACCAGGTGTCCACCGTCGAAGAAAATCCGTACGGCGGCGCGTCGCCGGACCAGGGCAGTGGTACCCGGCAGCCGTCGCGGCCCCGCTCGGTGTGCCCGGACCGCTCCCACACCGGGTCCTGCAGGACGTCGTCGGGCAGGTCGACGTTGGGCAGGCCGAGTTCTTCGCCGTTGTAGACGAACACCGCTCCGGGCAGCGCCAGCATCACCAGCGCCATGGCCCGGGCCCGGGAAAGCCCTTGGGCACCATCGCCGTAACGGCTGACCTCGCGTTCGACGTCGTGGTTGGACAGCGTCCAGGTGGGTGGCGAGTCGGCCAGTTCGGCGGCGGCCAGGGAATTCTCGATCGCCTCGCGGACGGCGCGTGCGGTGAAATCGGCTCGTACCAAACGGAAATTGAAACCCAGATGCAGTTCGTCGGGGCGCAGGTACTTGGCGAAATCTTCGTTGTCGAAAACCCAGACCTCACCGACGGTGGCCGCGTCGGGATAGTCGTCGAGCACCGTCCGTATGCCGCGGTGAATGGCGTGCACGCCGTCGTTGTTGAAGCGCGGATCGTCCACCCGGGTAGCCAGCATGACACCTTCGGGATCGTCCATATCCGGCAGGTCGGCCGGTTTTGCCATCCCGTGCGCGACGTCGATCCGGAATCCGGCGACGCCGCGGTCCAGCCAGAACCGCAGTGTCCGTTCGAGATCCGCCGCGATCTCCGGGTTGTCCCAATTCAGGTCCGGCTGGGCCGCGTCGAACAGGTGCAGGTACCACTGGCCGTCGGCCTCGGAAACGCGGGTCCACGCGGGACCGCCGAACACCGACGTCCAATTGTTGGGTGGCAGATCGCCGCCCGGCCCGCGGCCATCCCGGAAGAGATAGCGGGACCGTTCGGGGCTGTCCGCGCCGGCGGCCAGGGCCGCCTGGAACCACGGATGCGCGGAGCTGGTGTGGTTGGGGACCAGGTCCATGGTGACCTTGATGCCCGCCGCAGCCGCGGCGGCGATCAACCGCTCGAGCGCCGCCATGCCGCCGAACAGCGGGTCGACGTCACGCGGGTCGGCGACGTCGTACCCGTGATCGACCATGGGGGAGACCATCACCGGGTTGAGCCACAGCGCGTCGACGCCGAGCGCGCGCAGATGGTCCAGGTGCGCCGTCACGCCGTCGAGATCGCCGACGCCGTCACCGTCGCTGTCCGCGAACGAGCGCGGGTAGAGCTGATAGAAGACCGCGCGTGACCACCATCGCGCGTCCGTCATCAGAACGCCGAATTGACCATGTGCTGGGCGGCCATGTCGAAGTAGTCGAGCAGTGCCTGCCGGTGCACGTCGTCGATGGTCTCGGGGCCGATCGAGGCGAGCGCGCTGTGCATGCACCGCAGCCAGGCGTCGCGCTCGAGGAAACCGATCCGGAACGGGGCGTGCCGCATTCGCAGTCGGGGGTGCCCGCGTTCCTCGCCGTAGGTGCGGGGACCGCCCCAGTACTGTTCGAGGAACATCCGTAGCCGGTGCTCCGCGCCGTCGAGGTCGTCCTCCGGATACAGCGGGCGCAAGATTTCGTCGTCGCGGACCAATTCGTAGAACCGCGACACCAGGAGCCCGAAGGTCTCTGCTCCACCGACTTCGTCGTAGAACGACCGTTGCACCTCTGTCACGGTCGCCATTGTCCACGAGGACACCATGGCGCGTTCCACGCGGGAGTCGTCACCCGAAGTTCATCGGATGGTCCAGCTAACACGCCGGAATTCTCGTGCGATCTCCGCCGATCCATGGTGGACTGTCACCACGGAGGACGTATGTCGCAACGGAGGAAGGTCCGCGGCCACAGACTTCATGGCGCCGCGGTGGGCTTACCCATGTCAAGCCCAGCACTGTCATCAACCCTGCATGCAGTCGAATCAAGTGCCACCGACGGTTCCCTCTGGGGCCGCCGCCGCGTCCTGCTGCTGAATTCGACCTACGAACCGCTGACCGCGCTGCCCATGCGCCGCGCCGTGATCATGGTGCTGTGCGGCAAAGCCGACGTGGTGCACGACGATCCGACCGGTCCGGTCATACACTCGGCGACCCGCGCGGTCGCCGTTCCGTCGGTCATCCGACTACGTAGTTACGTGCGGGTCCCTTACCGGGCCCGCATTCCCATGACCCGGGCCGCTTTGATGCACCGGGACCGCTTCCGCTGCGCATACTGCGGCGGCAAGGCCGACACCGTCGACCACGTCGTGCCCCGCAGTCGAGGCGGCGAGCACTCGTGGGAGAACTGTGTCGCGGCCTGTGGACCGTGTAATCACCGCAAGGCCGACCGCCTGCTCACCGAACTGGGCTGGACGTTGCACGCGGCGCCGTTGCCGCCCAAAGGGCAGCACTGGCGACTGCTGTCGGCGGTCAAAGAGCTCGATCCGGCCTGGGTGCGGTACCTCGGCGAAGGTGCCGCCTGAGACGGCGGATTGCCCCTGTCGTCGTTACGCGCCGAGCTACGTACTGATACGGTTTGCGCGTGAGCATTGCACTTACTCATTCGCTGCTCGGTGGCGTGCCGCTGGCGCTGCTGCTGGTGCTCGGCGCGCTGTTCCTGCTGCGTAAGGGTCCGCATCCGGACACCTACAAGATGACCGACAAGTGGACCCACGCGCCGATCCTGTGGGCGGCCGAGGAACCGGCGGATCACGGCCACGGTGGCCATGACTCGCACCTGACTGTTGGAGGTGGCGCAAGTGGCAAGTGGTAGCCAGACCGAGGTCGCAAACATCGATCCGGCCAACCTGCCGTACGGCTACGCCGTCACGTACAGCGGCCGCGTCTCCGGCGTCACCGAACCCGGTGAGCTGTCGGTGCATTACCCGTTCCCGGTCAAGGACCTGGTCTTCCTCGACGACGCCCTGAAGTACGGTTCGCGCGCCGCCGGCGCCCGCTTCGCCGTCTACATCGGCGATCTGGGTGCGGACACCGCCGCCACCGCCCGTGAAGTGCTGGCAACCGTGCCGACGCCGAACAACGCGGTGCTGCTGGCCGTCTCGCCGAACCAGAAGGTCATCGAGGTCGTCTACGGCGCCGAGGTCCGCGGTCGTGGCATCGAAGAGGCCGCACCGCTGGGGGTTTCCGCGGCGGCCGCGTCCTTCAAACAGGGCAATCTGATGGACGGCCTGATCAGCGCGGTCCGCGTGCTGAGTGCCGGCGTCTCGCCCGCCTGATTTCAGTCACCCTGCCGGGTGCGGACCACTGGTTCGCACCCGGCAGAGTGCTATCCGGGGTTGGGTTGGGCCCGCGGCGAGAGCGTCGTCCACTCGCATGAATCCGCGGGTGGAAACGGGACCAGCGTCGGACCGGCTCAGCGAGCAGCGGGGTAGCGCTTGCGCAGGCGAGCCTCGTAGCCCGGCTGCAGCGCGGTGCGGCTGATGTCGCCGTCGTAGTGCGCCAACACGCGCGGGTCCATCACGCGGCGCCAGAGCGGCGGACAGATGGCCAGCAGCAGCATGGTGCCGTAGCCGCCGGGCAGCTGGGGGGCCTCGTCGGCGTGGCACAGCGCCTGGTAGCGGCGCATCGGGTTGGCGTGGTGATCGGAGTGCCGTTGCAGGTGGAACAGGAAGACGTTGGCGATCACGGTGTTGCTGTTCCAGCTGTGCCCGGCGCGCACCCGCTCATACCGGCCGTTCGGCAGCTTCTGCCGCCGCAGGCCGTAGTGCTCGAGGTAGTTGACGGTCTCCAGTAGGAAGATGCCGATCACGGCCTGCCCCAACAGCCACGGCAGGACGACGACGCCGAACCAGGCGGCCAGGATGATGAACAGGATGACGCTCAGCAGCCAGGCATTGAGGACCTCGTTGCGCAGCGACCACTTCGACTTGTGCACGCGCGCGAGGCGGTCGGACTCCAGCGACCAGGCCGATCGCAGGCTGCCGATGACCGACCGGCAGATGAAGGCGTACAGGCTCTCGCCGAGGCGCGAGCTGGCCGGGTCCTCCGGGGTCGCCACCCGCACGTGGTGACCGCGGTTGTGCTCGACGAAGAAGTGGCCATAGCAGGTCTGGGCCAGGGCGATCTTGGACAGCCGGCGTTCGGACATGCCCCGTTTGTGGCCGAGTTCGTGGGCTGCGTTGATCGCGATGCCGCCGACCGTTCCGACAGAGGCCATGAGCCCCAGCTTGTCGGTGATCGACATGGTCACCCAGCCGCCGCCGGCCCACAGCCAGCAGGCAAAGATCAGCGACAGGTACTGCGCAGGCAGGAAGAGGTGCGTGGCGAGCCGGTAGAACGGGTCGTCCTCCAGGCTCCGCAGATCACCGGGCGCCGAGTCGGCTTCAGGGCCGATGATGTGGTCGAGCACCGGGACCAGCCCGAACGTCAGCAGCGAACCGGTCCACCAGAACCCGTCGAAGCCGGTGAGCCAGACCAGCAACCAGGACAGGCCGACCATGCCGGGGGTGATGGGGCCCAGCAGCCACACGTAGCGTTTGGAATCGCGCCATTTCGACTTGGCGGCCGGTGCGTCGGGCATCTCGGGCGCGAGAGGCTGCGACGCCTCCTGGCCCGCGCGCAATGCCGACAACACCCCGTATTCGTACCCGCATTCGGCCGTTTGCGCAAATACTCAACGGTAGCCAGAGCCGGTTCCTGTCCGTTTTCTCATCGTTATCCAGCAAATTGTTTGAGCCGTCAGCATGCGGGGGTATTCGGGACAATTGCCCGGGTCCGGTGCCGGCAGTTGGGCAGCTGTCGTCGGTTCGGCGCCGTCGCCACCAAACTTGCAGGTAGAGTGCCGTGCACGGATATGGGTGACGTACGCCATACCGGGTTTCCGGCGGGTTGGACGACGCGGTGACAGCCGGATCCTGCGCAGCGGCGGAAACTCGGCGGCATCGTGTAATTTTTGTGATGAATCCGTTATTCGGGGGTTGGCTGGCGGCCGGCTTCGGGTTAGCTGGACGGTAACGCGGAAGGACGATCTTGGCAGTGATGCACGGCCGGCATCGACACATCCGGCGCTGGGACGCGGCCGCGGCAGGCAGCCGATGAGCCCGATCAGCCGACGGCAGTTTCTCGGCGGTGCGGCGGTGGCGGGTATCGCGGGCGCGGCGGGTGTCGGGGTTCTCGTCGAACGATCGCGCGACCGCACCGAGGCCCGGAGGCATTTCTCGGCCATCGTCATCGGCAGCGGATACGGCGGGGGAGTCTCTGCGCTGAGGCTGGGACAGGCCGGCGTCGAGACGTTGGTCATCGAGCAGGGCCGACTGTGGGACAAGCCCGATGACGACGGCAAGCGGTTCTCCAAGATGCTGCCCGCCGACACCCGCGCCGGCTGGTTCACCAAGGTGCCGCCGAGTCTGGTCACCTCGTTCGGTGGCTTCACCGTCGAGCAGGTGGCGGAGCACGCGCCGTCGCCCCAGCCGATCCAGGCCGGCATCTGCCAGAAGGTGACGCACGGTGCCCACGATGTCTTCCGGGGCCTCGCTGTCGGTGGCGGCTCGATGATCAATGCGGGCATCGCCGCTATCCCGACGCAGCGGCAGGTCGCCAAGGCGTTCCCCGACATCGGCGCCGACGAGTTCCTGGGCACCTATGTCGAACGCGCGAAGACTTCGCTGAAGATCAGCTACCGCGACATGGCCTGGTTCGAGCAGACCCCGTGCTTCCAATACGCCCGCGCGGGCCGCAAGTACGCGGCGGCGGCCGGCTACAAGGTCGACTACAACGGCAGCTCCTACTCCTTCGACTACCTCGTCAAGGAGGCGGCCGGGCAGGTGCCGCAGTCCTCGCTGGCGTTCGAGCAACAGTTCGGCAGCAACTACGGCCGGTTCGGCAGCGTCGACCAGACCTACATCGCCGAGGCGCTCAAGACCGGGCACGTCACACTGCGCCCGCTGACCGAGGTCACGTCGATCCGGCAGGAGCGGTCGGGTGAGTTCGTGGTGGCCACCCGCGAGATCGACCGCTGGGGCAAAGAACTGTCCAAGACCGAATTCGGTTGTGACCAGCTGTATCTGGCGGCCGGCGTGCTCGGCACCACCAAGCTCCTGCTCAAGGCGCGCGAAGCTGGTGGCCTGGCCCATCTGAACGACGAGGTCGGCAGGGGCTATGGCAACAACGGCGACCTGATGGTCAGTCACAACCTGGCCAAGAGCGATCCGGCCGGCACCACACAGTCGCTGATGGGCATGATCAACATCGACGGCCGCGACGATCCGGACAACCCGGTGTACGCCAGCATGTTCTCCATGCCGCTGCCGGTGGAGACCTATCTGCTCGGCTACTACGTCATGGTCGACACCGGCGACCGCGCCGACATCACCTACGACCGCCAGTCCGATACCGCGACGATCCAGTGGACCGAGGCCTTCGCCGCGAACAACGAGGCCAGGGCCAGGCTGGTGTTCGACAAGCTCGTGAAGGCCAACAAGGTCGACTACCGCAATGACCTGTTCAGCGGAAAAGTCTTTGCGCCCAACACTGTTCACCCGCTCGGCGGATGTGTGCGGGGCAAGGCGACGGACGCCTTCGGGCGGGTGAACGGCCACCGCAACTTGTTCGTCAACGATGCGTCGCTGATGCCCGGGCACCTCGGCTGCAACCCGTACATGACCATCACCGCGCTCGCCGAGCGCAACATCGAAGGCATCCTGCAGGGCCGCACTTAGCCGGTGGCGGCCAGGTGCGGCTCCTGCAGTCGGGGTCAGCTCACGTCGAATGCCCGGGCGCGCAGCGAACGTTCTACTCCCGCACGGCCTTCCAGCACCAGGCGGCGCAGGGCCGGCGGAACCTGCGGATCGGAGAGGAATCGGTCGGCTGCGTCGAGGCCGGCCTGGCTGATGTCCCACGAGGGGTACAGGCCGATGACCACGGTCTGGGCCACCTCGCTCGAGCGCCGCTCCCACACGCCGGAGATCGCCTCGAAGTAGCGGTCCCGGAACGGGTCCAGCAGCTCGGTCTGTCCGGGCTGGACGAAGCCGCCGACGATGGCGCGCGTGGTGATGTTCGCCAGCGTGTCGTCCTCGATGACCCGTTGCCACGCAGCCTCTTTCACCGTGGCTTGCGGGCGGGCAGCGCCCGCGGCAGCGGCACTGCGCTGACCGGCTGCTGTCGGATCCTGCTGCGCCTCGGCGTCGATGAACGGCGTCTGCCCACCGTCGGCGTCGATGACGCCTGCGCGTGCCAGCGCGGTCACGATGCGCCAGCGCAGATCGGTGTCGACCACGAGGCCCGCCATGTTCACGGCGGCGGGCTCGTTGTCCAACAGAGTCGACAGCACCGCGATGTGGTTCGGCGCCAGCACCGACGTGCACAGCGCATTGATGTACGCCAGCTGGTGGTCCGACCCCGGCGACGAATCCCGGGCCAGGTCCAGCAACGCGTCACCGAAAGCGGGCCAACCGATTTCGGCCGCCCACGCCGGATCGGCGTAGGAAGTAAGGGCGGTCTGCGCCTGCAGTACCAGTCGCTGCGCGACGCCCACCTCGGACTCGGCGTGCAGGCCGCTCATCACGAGGGCGACGAACTCGCGGGCCTTCATCTCGGCCTCTCGTGTCATCTCCCAGGCCGCCGACCAGGCGAGGGTGCGGGGGAGCGGGTCGTCGATGTCGGCGATCCGGCTCAGCACCGTCTGCAGCGACGCGGGATCGAGCCGCATCGAGCAGTAGGTCAGGTCGTCGTCGTTGACCAGGACCAGCTTGCCGCGCGAAAGACCAACCAGCGCAGGGACATCCGTCACCGGGCCCTCGACGTCGAGTTCCTCGCGATGCACCCGCACCAGTTTGCCGGAGCCGTCGTCGTCGTAGATGCCGACCGCGAGCCGGTGCACGCGGGTCTCGCCGGCGCCCGGAGCCGCGCCGCTCTGGGCGATGGCGAACCGGGTGAACACACCGGAGCTGTCGACGTCGAAATCGGCCCGCAGGGTGTTCAGGCCGGTGGTCTTCAGCCACTGCTGGCCCCAGTCCGACAGGTCCCGGCCCGACGATTTCTCCAGCGCGCCAAGCAGATCAGCGAACGTGGCGTTGTCGTACGCGTGATCGCGGAAGTAGTCGCGCAGACCGGACAGGAACGGCTCCAGCCCGACGTAGGCCACCAGCTGCTTGAGCACGCTGGCGCCCTTGGCGTAGGTGATGCCGTCGAAGTTCACCTCGACGGCGGCCAGGTCGGGGATGTCGGCCGCGACCGGATGCGTGGACGGCAGCTGGTCCTGCCGGTACGCCCAGGACTTCTCGACGTTCGCGAAGGTGGTCCAGGCCTGCTTGTACTCGGTGGCCTCGGCCTGGCACAGCACCGAGGCGAAGGTGGCGAAGGATTCGTTGAGCCACAGGTCATCCCACCAGCGCATGGTGACCAGATCGCCGAACCACATGTGGGCCATCTCGTGCAACACGGTCTCGGCGCGGCGCTCGTACGAGTAGCGCGTGACCTTCGACCGGAAGACGTAATCCTCCAGGAACGTCACCGCGCCCGCGTTCTCCATGGCGCCGGCGTTGAACTCCGGCACGAACAGCTGGTCGTACTTGCCGAATGCGTACGGCGTGCCGAAGTTCTTGTGGTGGAAGGAGAATCCCTGCTTGGTCTCGGTGAACAGCCGGTCGGCGTCCATGAACTCGGCCAGCGACGCGCGGCAGAAGATGCCCAGCGGGATGTCGCCGTGCTCGTCGCTGTAGACGTCGTCCCATCGCGCGTAGGGTCCGGCGATCAAGGCAGCCAGGTACGTGCTCATCTTCGGCGTGGTGGCGAAGGTGTGCTTGCCATCTCCGGCGGCTGTGCCGGCGCCGTTCGAGATCACCTGCCAGTGCGCGGGCGCGGTCACCGCCACGTCGAAGGTGGCCTTGAGGTCCGGCTGGTCGAAGCAGGCGAACATCCGCTTGGCGTCGGCGGTTTCGAACTGCGAGTAGAGGTAGACCTCGCCGTCGACCGGGTCGACGAAGCGATGCAGGCCTTCACCGGTGTTGGAGTAGCGGCAGTCGGCGTCGACCACGACGACGTTCTGCTCGGCGAGCCCGGCCAGCGGCACGCCCGTTGATTCGTCGTACGCGGACACATCGACGGGCAGCCCGTTGAGCGTGGCGCTGCGGATGGAGTCGGCGGCGATGTCGATGACGGTGTTGGCGCCGGGCAGGGCGCTGAAGGTCACCGTGGTCACCGACCGGAAGGTGCCATCGCCGGGGGCGCCGGCACCATCGGTGAGGTCGAGATCGATGCGGTAGTTGTCGACGGTCACCAGTGCCGCACGCTCGGCGGCCTGGTCGCGTGTCAGATTCGGAAGTGCCACGTCACCAACTTAGGGGACAACCGGTGGCCGTGACCGGGAACATCGGGACGCCGGGCATAGTTGTTCGCAACGGGATCTGTTCCGACCGCGAGAAGGAAGACGAATGGCTGACTCTGCCGCCACAAAGGACGTCGCAGGATTCTGGTTCGATCCGCTGTGCCCGTGGGCCTGGATCACCTCCCGATGGATCCTCGAGGTTCAGAAGGTCCGCGATATCGACGTCGAGTTCCATGTCATGAGCCTCGCGGTGCTCAACGAGGGCAGGGACCTGCCGGAGAACTACCGGGAGATGATGAAGACGGCCTGGGGCCCGGTCCGGGTCGCCATCGCGGCCGAGCAAGCCGTCGGCTCGGACGTGCTCGCGCCCCTGTACACCGCGATGGGCACCCGGATTCACAACCAGGGCAACAAGAATTTCCCTGAGGTCATCGCCGAGTCGCTCGAAGAACTCGGCCTCCCCGCCGAGCTGGCCGAAGCGGCCACCAGCGACAAATTCGACGAGGCGCTGCGCAAGAGCCACCACGCCGGGATGGACGCCGTCGGCCCCGATGTGGGGACGCCGACCATCCACGTCAACGGCGTCGCGTTCTTCGGTCCGGTGCTGTCGCGCATCCCGCGCGACGAAGAAGCCGGCAAGCTGTGGGACGCGTCGGTGATTTTCGCTGCGTACCCCCACTTCTGGGAGCTCAAGCGCTCCCGCAACGAGGCTCCCGAATTCGACTGAGCGCAAACCGCCGCTAGTCACGCTCACCAGGGTCGGCCCAGGTAATCTCGTCGGCGTTCCGCAAGGAACGTCTGGACGCCGTTACGGTGGTCAGACACATCCGAAACATGAGCCACAACGATGCAACTGGTGGGGAGCGACGTGCCGACGGACAGTTTCGTCCTTCGACGTGCGGGTTTGAGTAGGATGCGCTGATGTCGCTGGAGACGGGCGCAACCTTCGCCGGGTACACCGTGCGTCGGTTGCTGGGTTCAGGGGGAATGGGCGATGTGTACCTCGTCCAGCACCCCAGGCTGCCCCGCCTCGACGCCATGAAGGTGCTCCGGGAAAACGCCTCCGTCAACGAGGAATTCCGCATCCGGTTCGAGCGCGAAGCGAACATCGCGGCCGGCCTGTGGCACCCGCACATCGTCGGCCTGCACGACCGCGGTGAGTTCGAGGGCCGGCTGTGGATCACCATGGACTACGTCGACGGCACCGACGCCGCGCAGCTGGTCAAGTACGAGTACCCGAACGGCCTGCCGCTGGAGCTCGTCGTCGACATCGTCAAGGCCATGAGCTCGGCCCTGGACTACGCCCACCAGCGCGGTTTGCTGCACCGCGACATCAAGCCGGCCAACATCCTGCTCAGCAACATCGACAGTGATGAGCGGCGAATCCTGCTGAGCGACTTCGGCATCGCCCGCCAGATCGGCGAGGTGACCGGCCTGACGTCGGCCAATCTGGCGATCGGCACCGTCTCCTACTCCGCGCCCGAGCAGCTGATGGGCGGCGACATCGACGGCCGCGCCGATCAGTACGCGCTCGCCGCCACCGCCTACCGGCTGCTCACCGGCCAGACGCCGTACCAGGACACCAACCAGATCGCGGTCATCAGCCAGCACCTCAGCGCACCACCGCCCAAGGCCAGCGACCTCAAGCCGTGGCTGGAACCGCTGAACGACGTGCTGATCAAGGCCATGGGCAAGTCGCCCGAGGACCGCTTCGATTCCTGCACCAAGTTCGCGCGGGCCTTCCAGCGGCAGGCCGAATCGGTCACCGAATCACCCACGCTGAACCTGCGCACCGCCGAGCTGCGGCTCCCGACCGTCACCCCGGTGGTGGCCGAGGCTCCGGTGGCTCCGGCCGCCGAGCCGCCCTCCGCTCCCGAGGTGACGCCGCCGCCGGTCACTCCGCCGCCGGTGCCTCCGGCCGTGGCCGCCGAACCGGTGCCCGAGCCTGAGCCGGAACCGGCGCCTGCCCCGGAGCCGGAAGCCGAGGTTGTGCAGGAGCCCGTCGCGCCGCCGCCGGCCCCGGAACGACCCACGCCGCCCTCGCAGCCCGATCCGTCACCGACGATCGAGCCGGTTTCGGAACCGACGCCGCCTCCGGTGCCGGTCTCGGAGCCGACGCCGCCACCAGCGCCACCAGTGCCGCCGCGCGGTCCCGTCGGTCCGCCGCCTGAGGCGAAACCGTTTCGGCCGGAACCGGATTCGTCACCGTCGGCCCCGCCGTACCGGCAGCCGGTACCTCCGCCGCCGCCCCTGGCGCCGCAGCGGCACGTCCGGCCGACGCACGAGACGGTGTCGCCGACCGTCGTGCTGCCGGTCATCCCGGCCGATCCGGCGGCGCACGCGGCGTCCGGGATGGGCCGTCCCAGCGCACCGCCGCCGTCGTACTCGCAACTCGCGGCCGACATCGGCAAGACACCACCGGGCCGCGGCCAGTCGTCGGGCGGCAAGACCACCAAGATGTGGGTGATCGGCGGCGCGATCGCAACTGTCGTGGTCGTGTTGATCGCCGTCGTCCTCTTGAACTCCGGTGACGACTCGAGCGGCACCTCGGACGCATCCGGCACCAGCAGCCAGAGCAGTGGAGCGGACAAGCCGTCCTCGTCGTCGCACAAGCCGACACCACCCGTTCTCGTCGGCACGCCCGGCAACTACCAGACCATCGCCACCTACCTGAAGAGCAACAACATTCAGGAAGCGCTGGTGCATCGCAACGAGCCGGGCGCACCGGTGGTGACGCTGCCGATGCCGCCGGGGTGGGCCGACGCCGGACCGCAGACGCCGGCTTTCGCCTACGAATCGATCGTGTACAACGGTCCGAGCGCGGGCACGTACCGGCCCAGCGCCACGGCGCTGATCTCCCGGCTCGGCCCGACCGCCGATGCCCAGAAGATCCTCGACTTCGCGCCGGGTGAGCTGAACAACCTGCCGGGATTCACCGCAACCGATCCCGGCACGCCGGGCACGGTCGACGGCCACAAGTCGTTCCAGATCGCGGGTTCGTGGAATTCCAACGGGGTGACGAAGCTCATCACCCAGAACACCGTCGTCATCCAGGACGGGACCGGGCTGTACGTCATGCAGATCAACATCGACGGCGTCGCCGACCAGGCGGAGATCATCAAGCAGATCACCGAGGCCGTCGACCGCGACACGAAGATCGCCTCCGGCTGAGCCGGCGATTCTGTCCAGCGCCTCTGTTCTGCCAGAATGTGCGCCATGCGCGTATATCTCGGAGCGGACCACGCCGGATACGAACTCAAGCAGGCTCTGCTCGACCATCTGACCGCCGGCGGCCACCAGGCCGTCGACTGCGGTGCCTTCGCCTACGACGCGGAGGACGACTACCCGGCGTTCTGCATCGACGCCGCCAAGCGCACCGTCGAGGATCCGGGCAGCCTGGGCGTCGTCATCGGCGGCTCGGGCAACGGCGAGCAGATCGCGGCCAACAAGGTTCCGGGTGTGCGCTGTGCGCTGGCATGGAGCGTCGAGACCGCGCAGCTGGCCCGCGAGCACAACAACGCGCAGGTGATGGGTATCGGTGGCCGTATGCACAGCACCGAAGAGGCCTTCGCCATCGTCGACGCCTTTCTGGCCGCCGAATGGTCGCAGGCCGCGCGGCACCAGCGCCGCATCGACATCCTGGCCGAATACGAGAAGACGCACGTCGCTCCCGAGGTTCCCGGCGCCCAAGCCTGATCCCGGGGCCTGACTCGTGCCGGAGGGTCACACCCTGCACCGGTTGGCCCGCCTGCATCAACAGCGTTTCGGGCGGGCGCCGGTGCTGGTCAGCAGTCCGCAGGGCAGGTTCGCCGATGCCGCGGCCACCATCAGCGGCCGGGTGCTGCGCAAGGCCGACGCCTGGGGCAAGCATCTGTTCCACCACTACAACGGTGGGGCGGTGGTGCACATCCACCTCGGTCTGTACGGCACGTTCACCGAACAGCCGCTGCCGATGACCGCGCCCGTCGGGCAGGTGCGCATGCGCATGCTCGGGTCCGAATTCGGGACCGACCTGCGTGGCCCGACCGTCTGTGAACTGATCGACGAGGCCGGCGTCGACGACGTGGTCGCGCGGCTCGGTGCCGATCCGTTGCGCCGCGACGCCGACCCGGGATCGGCCTGGGCGCGAATCAGCAAGTCCCGCAGGTCAATCGGATCGATGTTGATGGACCAGACGGTGATCGCCGGGGTCGGCAACGTGTACCGCAGCGAGTTGCTGTACCGGCACCGGATCGATCCGCACCGGCCGGGCGCCGCGCTGACGGAGGCCGAATTCGCTGAGTTGTGGACCGATCTGGTGGCCCTGATGAAGGTCGGGGTACGGCGCGGCAAGATCGTCGTGGTCCGCCCGGAAGACGACCATGGCGCGCCGTCCTACGCCGCCGACCGCCCGCGTACCTATGTGTACCGGCGGGCGGGGGAGGCGTGCCGCGTATGCGGAGCCACGATCCGCACCGAGGTCATGGAGGGGCGAAACCTGTTCTGGTGCGCCGGTTGTCAGGTGTGACGGGCTAGTCGCCGCCACCGCCGCAGCCGCCACCGCAACCACCGCCACCGCAGCTGCTGCCACCACCGCCGCAGCTGCTCCCGGAGTCGCTGCTCCCGGAGTCCCCGCTGCCGGCGTCCCAGCCGTTGTTGTCGTTCCAGCTGACGTCCTGCCCCTGGCCGGAGTCGGCGAACTGGCTCTGGTCGAGGCCCTGCTGGTAGCCCTGGTCGAATCCCGATCCGTATCCGGACTCGAAACCCGTTGCGCCGTAACTGACTCCGTGCATGCCGTCGAACAGCGCATCGAACAACAGCACTGAGCCGACGCCCCATGCGCCGGCCACCAGCGCGGGCTTCCACCACGGCTCGGAGTACCAGCCCTCGGGCACCGGCCGGCCGGCCACCCGGCCACCGGGGTAGTAGTTCGGTGTCGCGGCCGTCGGCCCGGGTGAGGCTTGAATCTGCCTGCCGTCGAACTGGATTCGGCGGTCTTCGGTGACCTCGCCCGCGCCGCGCTGGCCGGCCAGCGCCTGCAGCGGCGGCCCGGGGTCGATGCCCATGGCGGTCCGCGCGGCCCGCACGTAGTACAGCCCTTCCATCGCACTCTGCTTGGCGAACGCCGCCTGCTGGGCAGTGGTGGCCTGCTCGATCTGCGACGCGGCGGCGTTGTAGCGCTCGGACGCGTCGGCCAGGGCCTGACGCGAGGCGTCGTCGGTGCCGGTCAGATTGAACACCTGGCCGCCGAGCATCTCGATGATGCGGCGGGCGTCGGCCTTCGCGTTGGCCAGGGCGGCGGCCTTGTTGGCCTTGCTCTGCCTGCTGAACAGGAAGAACCCGACAGCTGCGATGACGATCAGGATGAGCACGAACTCCATGCAGGAAGCTTACCGATGAGGTGTCGCCCACATAGTTATGGACATTTATGTCCGTATCTATTACGGTCGTCATCATGAACCTGACATTCCACGTCTTCGACACCGAACGCGGTGCGCTGGCGACCGCACCCGGAATCGTCACCAGTTACCCGGGTGGCGACACCGCAGTCCGAGAACTGGAACCACTCGGCGCGGGAGCGCGTCCCATCGCCTGGAACCACGGCGGCGCCATCGACTACGCCGCTTTGGGGCAGTGGGTGGCCTTCCACCGCAACCGATCTGCGGAGGCCCCGGTACTCGTGGCGCCGTACCTGCCGTCGGCTCGCGGTGATCACGACCCGACCGATGACGCCCGCGTCGCCGCCCGGCTGACCGCCGCAACCGGCGTCGCGCACGTCGTGACGGTGGACCCACACTCGCCGGTCTGGGCCGACGAAGCCCGGCGCGGGGGAGCGGCCGTCACCGTCATCGAGGCAGTCGACCTCGTCGGCTGCGGTGCTGCGCACCAACCGGGCTGGGCGGGCGTCGTGGCACCTGACAAGGGGGCCCGCGACCGCGCCGGACGGGTGGCCGCCCGGTTGGGTGTACCGCTGTATGTCGCTGGTAAGCAACGCAATCCGGCCAACGGCAAACTGTCGGGTTTCGTCGCCCCCGAAGGTCTGCCGCACGCCGGCCGGCTGCTGGTGATCGACGACATCTGCGACGGCGGTGGCACCTTCGCCGGGCTGGCCGATGCCATCCGCACGAGCAGACCCCAACTGGCGCTGCACCTGTGGGTCAGCCACGGCTGCTTCACCGGGCGCTGGCGGGAGAACCTCGCCGCCTACGCCTCGGTCACCAGCACCGACTCCCGTGGCACTCCGGGCGGCGTGCACGTCCAACCGCTGGAACCGTTCATCGTCCAAGCACTGACCGATCTGATCTGAGGGACTCATGACCATCGAAGCAACCACCATGTACCGGCCGGAAACCATTGCGGCCCTGGACGTTCTGATGGATACCGACGCCTACAAACTGGACCACCGCCGGCAGTACCCGGCCGGCACCGAGTACGTCTACTCCAACCTGACCGCCCGCGGCAGCCGCATCCCCGGGGTGGCCTGGACCGCGTTCTTCGGCCTGCAGGCCTACCTGCGGGACCTGAACCAGCGGTGGAGTGTCTTCTTCGCTGCCGACGTCGACGAGGTCTGCCGGGCCTACGTAGACCGGGTGACCCAGGTGTTGGGTCCCAACGACGTTGGTGCCGAGCACATTCGGCAACTGCACGCCTACGGGCGGTTGCCGCTGCGGGTGCGGGCATTGCCGGAAGGCGCCATCGTGCCGGTCGGCGTCCCGTACCTGACCGTCGAGAACACCGCGCCCGAGTTCTTCTGGCTGACCAACTACATCGAGACCGAGATGTCGGCCGCGCTGTGGCAGCCCATCACGTCTGCGACAACCGCGTGGCGTAACCGGACGCTGCTGGATGCCCGCGCACTGGACAGCGGCGCCGACCCCGCCGCGGTCGACTGGCAGGGGCACGACTTCTCCTTCCGGGGCATGGCCGGCGGCGCGGCCGCCGCTGCATCGGGGGCCGCGCACCTCCTGGCGTTCACCGGGACCGACTGCCTGCCGGCGCTGGGCTGGGTCGACCGGAACTACCCGGGCTCACCCGAGGGCACCGTGATCGGCGGCAGCGTCCCCGCCACCGAGCACAGCGTCATGTGCGCGGGCACCCAGGACGACGAGGTCGCCACGTTCGCCCGGCTGCTGGACCTGTACCCGGCCGGCATCGTGTCGATCGTCAGCGACACCTGGGACCTGTGGCACGTCTGCACCGGCATCCTGCCGACGCTGAAAGAGACGATCACCGCGCGCGCCGGCAAGGTGGTGATCCGCCCCGACAGCGGCGATCCCGAACGCATCCTGTGTGGCGACCCGCAGGCCCCGGTGGGCAGCCCCGCGAACAAGGGCGTGGTGAACCTCCTGTGGGAGGTTTTCGGCGGCACGGTCAACGCTGCCGGCTACCGGGAGTTGGACCCGCACATCGGCGTCATCTACGGCGACTCGATCACTCACGACCGGGCCGACGCCATCACCGCCAACCTGATGGCCCAGGGGTACGTGTCCACCACGCCGGTACTCGGATTCGGTTCGTACACATACCAATACGTCACACGCGACACCTTCTCCATCGCGATGAAGGCCACCTGGGTGCAGGTCGACGGGCGCGGCCGGGACATCGCCAAGGCCCCGGTCACCGATCCGGGCAAGCGCAGCGCGCGGGGCCGGCTGGCCGTGGTCCGCGACGAGCGTGGACGTCTGACCCTGGTGCAGGGTGCGGCCGGTGCCGTCGAGACGACGGACGCCATGCGGACGGTGTTCGAGGACGGGGTCGTCGTCAACCCCGTGTCCTTCGCGGAGGTGCGCGCTACCGTGCGACGTGACTGGGCGACATACGTCGCCGGCGAGGAGGACGCCCGTCATGGCTGAGTCGCCGGCCACCTGGCTGAGCGTCGACGTCTTCGCGGTGAGCCCCGGCGATGAGCCGGGGCTCATCCTGGCGCGTCGGCAGCGCGAGCCGCATCAGGGGGACTGGGCACTGCCCGGGGTGGTGCTCGATGCCGCCAACGGGGAGACGGTCGCCGCCGCGGCAGCCCGTGCGCTGCGCGACCGGGCCGGCGCCGAGCCGATCGAAGGACCGCCGACAGTGGCCCTCGTCGTGTCCGACCCGAAGCGCGACGAGCGTGGCCACACCGTGTCGCTGGTCAATGTGATGCGCGCGCACCCCGGCGACGACGCCATCGTGGTGCGCGACGGAGAGCCCGTGCCGCCCTTGCCGTTCGGGCACAACGCGATGATCCGAGAAACCGCGGCCACGGCGTCGCAGCGGCTGTTGTCGGATTCCGCAACCGTCGCGGCGATGTTCGGCGCCGGGTGCACGGCCCTCGAGGTCTGCAGGCTGACGGACTTGCTGTTCCACCTGTCGGGTGGCACGGGGGCCGAGCCGATTCCGCTGGCCGCGATGCGGCGCCGGCTGGAACGTGCGGCGCTGTTCACCCCCGATGGCAACCGACCCGCCCACACCCGGCCGGTGACGGTGTTCAGGGTGGCCGGATAAACGTCTCCTGCGTAAAAGCTGGCAAATTGCTGGTGCGCGCGGTGAGGCGCGGCGCGGAGCGCGCACGTTACGTTCCTGTGAACACGGCGGCGACCTGGGAAAATGGTGCCAGTACAAGTCGCGACCTGCTAGTTTACGAGTTACGCTCCCGGCACCCTGCTGGGAGGAGATCAGCTTATGGCAGACGCAGAGACCGCACCCGTGGCAAACGCCGACACCGAGTCGGCGCCGACGCGATGGTTCAACACCGACGCCGGCAAGGTGCTGATAATCGGCGTCGGTGCCGTCGTCATCTTGTTGATCCTGCTGGCGATCGGGGCCCTCGCCGGATTCAAGATTCCGCCGCCCGCGCCGGAGACACCGTCCGCGCCCAGCAGCTCCACCACGTCGGCCCCTGCATCCACGTCGGCGGCCTCGACGACCGGCACGCCGGCGCCCGCACCTCCGCCTGTCACCACACCGACAGCGACGGTCCCGGCGAGCCCGAAGCCGGCACCACCGACCGGCCCCTCGACGCAGATCACGCAGGCCCCGACGACGTACACGGCGCCTGCACCCAGGCAATACACGCCGCCTGCCGGCGCACCGGCGTCCCCGACCACAGCCGCGTCACCTACGGCGACGGCGACGGCGTCTGCGGCACCGAGTTCCGAGGCTCCCGCCCCGGCCAATCCGCCGCAGTTCAACGTCATTCGCACGACGAACGGCGTCGCGCGCCCGATTCCGGGCAGCAGTTAGGTGCCGGGCCGACGCACGAACGAAACTGCACGGCCGTTAATCTCGGTGAGGTGTCACAGCAACTTCCCAGTTCCGCGGTGTCCCCGGCGTGGCAGAAGCGCTTCGATTTCTTCAACGCGTACGGCCTGCCGAACTCGACGCCCGAGTCCAAGGCGGCCTACCAGGCGTTGTCCTTCCTGGACCGGCTGAAGCTCACCTCGAACATCCTGGCGTTCCTGTTCGGCCCCATCTACTTCTTCGTCAAGGGCATGTGGCGCAAGGGCCTGACCCTGTTCGGAATCTTCGTGGCGGTCGAGGTGGTCCTGGTCGTGCTCAACGTATCGGACACCCTCGTCCGGGCCATCGGGTTCGGCCTCGCCGCAATGGCCATGACGACCGCGAATTATGCGTACTACCTGCACGTGGTGCGGGGCAGCCAGTCCTGGAACTTGTTCGAGGGGCACGGCAGGCGGCACTAGCCGCCGAGCTGCAACTGCTTGTGCTGTCGCGGGCTCAGTGCGGTCAGTCGGATGTCGCCGCCGTAGATCGCGAGGACCCGCGGATCCATCACCCGGCGCCACAGCATCGGAACCAGGCTGAGGACCAGCATCGCGGTGTAGTTGCTGGGCAGCTGCGGTGCGTTGTCCGCGTGCCGGATGCCCTGGTAACGATGGGACGGGTCGGTGTGGTGGTCTGAGTGCCGCTGCAGATGCAGCAGAAACACATTCATGATGATGGTGTTGCTGTTCCAGCTGTGCGTGGCGCGCAGCCGCTCGTAGCGGCCCGACGGCAGTTTCTGTCGGCGCAGCCCGTAGTGCGACAGGTAGTTCATGGCCTCCAGCAGGAAGATGCCGATGAGCGCCTGCCCGAACAGCCACGGCAGGACCACGGGCCGGAACCACAGTGCCAGTCCGGCGAACAGGATGACGCTCAACAGCCACCCGTTGAGCACATCGTTGCGCAGGCTCCAGCGTGAATGGCCTTGACGGTCAAGGCGTTTGGCCTCGATCCGCCAGGCCGAGCGAGTGCTCCCGACGACTGACCGCACCACGAAGGAGTACACGTTCTCACCGAAGCGGGCACTCGCCGGGTCCTCCGGTGTCGCGACGCGCACGTGGTGGCCGCGGTTGTGCTCGACGTAGAACTGCCCGTACCAACTCTGGGCGAGCGCCAACTTGCTGAGCCACCGTTCGGCGCGCTCGCGTCGGTGCCCCAACTCGTGGGCCGCGTTGTTGGCGATGCCGCCGGACAGACCGACCGCGACCATCAGCCCCAGCTTGTCGGTGAACGCCAACGTCAGCCAGCCGCCGCCGGCCCACACCCAGCAGCCGAAAGCCAGCGCGAGGTACTGCGTGGGTAGGAACATGTGGGTGGCGAAGCGGTAGTACTTGTCCTGCTGCAGCTCGGCCAGGATGCGGTCGGGCGCCCGGCCGGGCTTCTCCCGCCCCAGCAGATGGTCGATGCCGGGCCCCGCCACCAGAATCACGAAGAGCGCGGTCCACCAGAAAACGTGCAGCCGGGTGGTCCACACCAGGAGCCAGGACAGCGTCACGACGCCGGGGGCGGACGGGACCAATAGCCAGAGGTATCGCTTCGGGTCTCGCCACGTGCCCTCAGCAACTTCTGAGCCCACGTCGAAAGGCCGCCTGTTTCGGCGGTCCGATGGGGTGATCGACGCGGTCATCGGAGCATTTATACCGCCACTGCCGGCGAGTCTCGACTCGGATGGCAAAAATATTTGCCAGGCAGCTTTGCATTTTTGTAGAAATTGGCTTTGAGCTGCGTTTTGTGGCTGGAAAGCACCTCGAGTTCGACATTGCGGCAATTTGCATTGAATTGCCAGGAAACTCCCAGAATCGGACGGAATTGACGCGGCGACAAAACCGATTAATCGGCCGCCTGGTCAATAATCATCGGAAACTCTTTGGGCAAAGTCATTAGGCGGGGGAAGTATCGAAGTCGTCGAGTCGCCTGGGGTCAGGTGGCCCGACGGTCTCCTGGCGGCGGAAAGTGAGACCCAAAAGAAAAGGACCGGCCTGGTCAGGCCGGTCCTATGGAGCGGGCGACGGGAATCGAACCCGCGTAGCTAGTTTGGAAGACTAGGGCTCTACCATTGAGCTACGCCCGCGTGCACTGCTGCGATCACAGTACCGGCAGACAGTACCGGGACAGCGGCCGCCAATCCAATTGATGGTGTCGTGTGTCTAGGACGTAGTATCTCGACCGCGGTAATGCGACCGCGACGAGGCACGGGGTGTAGCGCAGCTTGGTAGCGCATCCGCTTTGGGAGCGGAAGGCCGCAGGTTCAAATCCTGTCACCCCGACCACCGACTGATGGCAAGTATCAAAAAACAAGGAGTAACGCTGTGAAGAGCACCGTGGAGCAGTTGAGCCCCACCCGGGTTCGCATCAACGTGGAGGTGCCCTTCACCGAGCTTCAACCCGAGTTCGACCAGGCCTACAAGGAGCTGGCCAAGCAGGTCCGCCTGCCCGGCTTCCGTCCCGGCAAGGCCCCGGCCAAGCTGCTCGAGGCCCGTGTCGGCCGCGGCGCGGTGCTGGAGCAGGTCGTCAACAGCGCCATCCCGGCCAAGTACGGCGAGGCCGTCACCACGCAGGACGTCAAGCCGCTGGGCCAGCCCGAGATCGACATCACCAAGCTCGAGGACAACGACGAGCTCGTCTTCACCGCCGAGGTCGACGTCCGTCCGGAGATCACCCTGCCGGACCTGAAGGCCATCAAGATCACCGTCGACCCGATCGTCGTCAACGACGACGAGGTCGACGCCGAACTGCAGAACCTGCGCGCCCGCTTCGGCACCCTGACCGGTGTCGAGCGCGCCGCCGCCGACGGCGACTTCGTCTCGATCGACCTGTCGGCCACCGTCGACGGTGAGGACGTGCCGGAGGCCAAGACCGAGGGCCTGTCGCACCAGATCGGTTCCGGTCAGCTGATCGAGGGCCTCGACGAGGCCATCATCGGCCTGAAGGCCGGCGAGTCCAAGGACTTCCCGACCACCCTGGCCGCCGGTGAGCACGCCGGCAAGGAGGCCGTGGTCTCCGTCACCGTCAAGTCGGTCAAGGAGCGCGAGCTGCCCGAGCCGGACGACGACTTCGCCCAGCTGGCCAGCGAATTCGACACCATCGACGAGCTCAAGGAGAGCCTGGTCACCCAGGTTCGCCGGGTGAAGCAGGTCGGCCAGGCCGAGCAGATCCGCGACAAGGCCGTCGAGACGCTGCTGGAGCAGATCGAGGTGCCGCTGCCCGAGGCCATCGTCCAGGCGACCGTCGACGAGACCGTCCACAATGCCATCCACGGACTCGACCACGATGAGGCCAAGTTCGACGAGCAGCTCAAGGAGCAGGGCAGCAGCCGCGAAGAGTTCGACGCGGACTCCCGCACCAACGCCGAGAAGGCCGTCAAGACCCAGCTGCTCATGGACGCCATCGCCGACGAGCTGGACGTCAAGGTCGGCCAGGGCGATCTGATGGAGCGCATCGCCCTGATGGCCCGCCAGTACGGCATCGAGCCGCAGCAGCTGATCCAGATCCTGCAGCAGAACAACCAGCTGCCGTCCATGTTCGCCGACATCCGTCGCGGCATGACCATCGCCGCTGTGGTTTCGGGCGCGACCGTCACCGACACCGACGGCAATGCGGTCGACACCGCGGAGTTCTTCGGCCCGGCCGGTGGCGCAGAGGTCGAGGCCGCTGACGAGGCCGAGGCGCAGGCCCCGGCCGAGGAAGCCAAGGACGAGAAGCCTGCCAAGGCCAAGAAGGCGAAGGCCGAGGCCAAGGATGAGGCAGCCGAGAAGCCGGCCAAGGAGAAGAAGGCCAAGAAGGCTGCCAAGGACTCGAAGGACGAGGACTAAGTCTTCAAAATCTGAGCGTGGTTCAGGTGCCGCAGGTGTCTTGATTGATGCCTGCGGCACCGTCCGCTCTACGGCGTCAGTGACGCTGTGAGCGAACTAGGCCGCGTCGGGGACTCGCGGCCGTCGGCCGTTGGTTAGTGTCGTGTGGACGAACTCGAGAAAGCAGGTATCCAGTCGTGACTGACATGCGTTCAAGCGCACCGGGGCTCAACCTCACGGACTCGGTCTATGAGCGTTTGCTTGCCGAGCGCATCATCTTCCTGGGCTCGCAGGTCGACGACGACATCGCCAATCGGCTGTGCGCCCAGATCCTGCTGCTGACGGCCGAAGATCCGTCCAAAGACATCCACATGTACATCAACTCGCCGGGTGGCTCGATCAGCGCCGGCATGGCGATCTTCGACACCATGGAGTTGTCGGAGTGCGACATCGCCACCTACGCGATGGGCATGGCCGCATCGATGGGTGAGTTCCTGCTGGCCGCCGGCGCCAAGGGCAAGCGTCATGCGCTGCCGCACGCCCGCGTCCTGATGCACCAGCCGCTCGGTGGCGTGACCGGTAGCGCGGCGGACATCGCCATCCAGGCCGAGCAGTTCCACGTCATCAAGAAGGAAATGTTCCGGCTCAACGCCCAGTTCACCGGCAAGAGCATCGAGCAGATCGAGGCCGACTCGGACCGCGACCGCTGGTTCACCGCGCAGGAAGCGCTGGAGTACGGCTTCGTCGACCACATCATCACCCGCGCAAACCTCAACGGCGGTAAGGGAGCCTCGAAGTGATCTCCAAGCACCTGAACCCGGAGCTCGCCCCGCAGGCGCGCTACATCCTGCCGCAGTTCACGGAGCGGACGCACACCGGCGAACGGATCGTCGATCCCTACGCCAAGCTGTTCGACGAGCGCATCATCTTTCTGGGCGCCCAGGTGGACGACGTGTCGGCCAACGATGTAATGGCCCAGTTGCTGGTGCTGGAGTCTCAGGACCCTGACCGCGACATCACGATGTACATCAACTCGCCGGGTGGCTCCTTCACCTCGCTGATGGCGATCTACGACACCATGCAGTACGTCCGCGCCGACATCCAGACGGTGTGCCTCGGGCAGGCGGCCTCGGCCGCAGCGGTGCTGCTGGCCGCGGGTACCCCCGGCAAGCGCCTGGCCCTGCCCAACGCCCGCGTGCTGATCCACCAGCCGTCCCTCGGTGGCGTGATCCAGGGTCAGTTCTCGGACCTGGAGATCCAGGCCGCCGAGATCGAGCGCATGCGCACCCTCATGGAGGAGACGCTCGCACGGCACACCGGCCGCAGCGCCGAGCAGGTCCGCAAGGACACCGACCGCGACAAGATCCTCACCGCGGCCGACGCCAAGGAGTACGGGATCATCGACACGGTCCTGGAATACCGGAAGCTCTCGGCCCAGAAGGCCTGAGTCTCACAACGCGTAGCGGCCGCCAACCTGTTCAGGTTGGCGGCCGCTGACGTTTGTTCAGTCCTTGGCCGAGGTGGCCTTCGAGGCGGCGGCGGACGATGCGCCGCTCTTGGCGGTCTTCTTGTCGGCGGCCTTCTTGTCGGTGGCCTTCTTGTCGGTGGCCTTCTTGCCCTCCGTCGAATCATGTTGCGCTGACGACGAATTGCCGGTGCCGGACTTCTCGGATTCCGGCTTGGTGTCGGGCTTTTCTGGCTTGGTGACGGGCTTTTCCGGCTTGCCGGCGGGTGCCGGATCGGTGTCGGACTTGGTGGACGAATCGTCGGTCGCCGCGGTCGGGGTCGTGGTTGCGGTCGCCGCCGACGAAGTCCGCTTGGTCCGCGGTTTGTGCACGGTCTTGGTGGACTTCTTCTCGGTCTGGGTGGACGGCTTCTCGGCGCCTGCGGCGTCATTCGTGCCCGGGTCGCCGGCAGCGGGGGAGTCCGGCCCCGACGCGTTGTCGGTCGCGGCGGTCGCGCGCGGGGCGGTCGACGCCAGCGACAAGGTGGGCGACAGCTGCGGCTTCAACACGTTGAACGGCAGCGCCTTGCCCGTCACCAGTGCCGAGATGAAGTTCGCGACGGCGATCGCCGGTGACAGGGCCGCGAACGCCGCGCCGGCGATGGGCGCGAGCGGAGCGAGTGCCGACGGCAGCTGCAGCCCTGACGCCAGTGCGGACGGCGCGGCGGCCAAGGCCGAGCCGGCGGCGTTGGTCGCGTCGGTCACGCGCGTCTTGACGGTCTCGATGGCCTGCTGGACCGGGTTGGCCGCGGCCGGGGTTGCCGCGACCGGTGCCGGGCTGTCGGCTGCCGCCGGTGCCGGGCCGGCGGCAGCCGGGACCAACGACGTCACCACCTGCGTCAGGTTGCGGACCAAGTCGTACGCGAACGTCCCCACCACCTGGAACGGGAGGGTGAACGCATAGGACACCAACGCGATCGGTAGCCACGGGAGGTAGAAGGGATCAGTGGCCGCGCGATTCAGCATCACCAGCGGTATGGAAACCACGGAGACGGCGGTGCTCTTGGCTGCCTCGACCACGGCTTGTCCGAGGGCTGTGATCGCGTTGATGACAACGCTGCCGGCAGTGGCGAGCGGGTCGGTGGCGGCCAGGGGCGCCGGCGCTGCGAACGTGTTCGTCGCCGCGGTGGACGTGATCTGCTCGAGCAACGCCTGCTCGCGGGTCGTCATTTCCTGGACGAACGCGGCGAACTGGACCGCGCGAGTGTCCAGTCGCGGGGCGCTGATCGGCGCGGCGTGGGTCTGGATTGCGAGCTGGCCGTTCGGCGTCAGGACGCAGGCCGCCGCGACGACGCCGGCCAGGGGCAGGCATTGGAGCCGCCGGCGCGCGGTGGAGGTCGTGGCAGGGCTGGGGTGATTCATCGCGCGGTGCCTTCCCGTATTCGATTGCGTGCGTTGGTCGCAGGGGAGTGGTCCTCCCCGGCATGAAGACTAATTGACGCAGTTGGAACATTATGTCGAATGTCGAAGGCCGCCGCTCGCCGCGCGCCAAGAATTCGCCAAGGCGCCCACCGCACCCTGTGACGCGACCACGAATTCCGGCCTATGAACAGGACCTGCGATGAGCCGACACCCACACCGCACCGCCGCCGCTCTGGCCGCGGCCGCTCTCGCCGTGTCTGTGACGGTCGGATTGCCTGTGGCCCAGGCGAATCCCACTCCCGATGCCTCGCTGCAGGTGCCGTGGAACCAGGTCGGTGACGGCTGGACGCTGGCCACCTGGAACCCGGTTCGCGGACGCCTTCCCGGGGAGCCCCGCGATGCTGACGAGGCCCCGCCCGCCAAGACCGCCAACACGCTGTTCCTCATCGACCCCGCGGGGCACCGGTACGCCATTACCACCTTTGCCCCGAACGACAAGGGGTGGAAACCGACTCTGGTGGACTGGTCGGGCGATGGCGGTCGCGCGCTCTTGTCGATGGGCGACTCGGTCATCGTTGTCGACCTGCACACCGGCAACCAGACGTCTTTTCCGTCCGACGCGTCCGCCCGCTTCAGTCGGCCGAATGGCGAAGCGATCGTGCTGTCGACCTCCGTCCCGGACCGGCCCGGCACCTTGCAGCGCGTCGACCTCGCCGGCAACGTGCAACTGACCTACCCGACCGAGAATGCCGCGGGCGCGGGCCGCTTCAGCGGCAATTACCTCGAAACCCCGGACGGCACCACCCTCGTGCTGTCGACCAACAACCGCGGCCATGACGAACCGGCGCGGACCGACAACAGCTTCGTGCTCATGGGTAACGACGGGACCGTCGAGCGCGTACTGCCCGTGCCGATGCCTGACGCCGTCTGCCGGACGACCCGGTGGCTGGCACCAACGGATTTCGTCGCCAGCTGCTCCACACAGAAGTCCGCGGCCAGCCAGCTCTGGAAGGTTCCGATCGACGGATCGGCTCCGACCGCGCTGACGGCAGTCAACAACGCCAAGAACGAACCCGGATTCGAAGGCGACTACGGCGACGTCGGGCTCTGGCAGTTGCCGTCCGGCACCTTCGTGCAGTCCCTCGGCGCCTGCGGCGTGGTGTTCCTGTCTCGGGTGACGGCCGATGGCCACACCCAGCGGGTCAAGGTTCCCGGCGCCGGAAACAACATCGACGTCATCGGTGCGTCCGGCGGCGCGCTGGTCCTGAAGTCGACGAGCGGGTGCAGCCCGTCGGAGGCGCTGCTGTCCTATGACCCGGCGGCGAATGCCACCAAGGTGCTGCTCGGCCCTACCGTCAACGACGGGCACGTCGTCGACGCCCTGACCTTCGGTCAGGGTTACCGGTCATGAGGCGGTTCGCGGCCGCAGTGGCGCCAATGGCGGCAATGGCGGCGGCGGTGATCCTGTCGCCGGCGGCGTATGCCGACGACGGTCGCACCACCGAAGCCTGCGCCTGGGTGCACACCGACGAGGCCGCGGTCTTTCTCGAAGGCCCGGCGACCGCCGATCCGATTCGGACTCAGCTACCTGAATTGTCTTGTGGCTACCGGGTATTGGACGAACCGGTGGGTGGACGCAGCCTGGAATCCGACGTCCGGTTCGCCGACGCGTTCCCGTCGGACGCCGCGACGACATTCCGGCAGGTGGCCGCTTGGCCCGGGGCCACCGAGGTCGACGGCGTGGGCCTGCGGGCGGTCTGCGCGTATGAACCGAAGGTCACGCCGCCGTCGACGACGCTCACCGTGTTGTTGACGGGCGACCGGCTCTACCGGGTGACCGGCAGCTACGTGTGGCGTTGCGACACTTTGAAGACGTTCGCGGAACTGGCAATAGCCCGCATCGGCCCATAGCACCCGATACCCTCGGCCAATGCGGCCGACCGGAATCGATTTCGGTGTGCTCGGCACTCTGCGAATGGCGGTCGACGACCGCGATGTATCGCTGGGCGCACCCAAACAACGGGCTGTTTTCGCGATGCTTCTGCTCAATCGCGGTCGCGCGGTGTCGGTGGATGCGTTGATCGAAGCCGTCTGGGAACTGTCACCTGCCGCGGCTGCCCGCACCGCTCTGCACTCCTATGTCTCCAATCTCCGAAAGGTCCTGGCGGAGTCCGGAATGCCGCGCGAGACGCTGGCCGCCGCGCCGCCCGGCTATCGGCTCGACGTGCCGGAAGAGGTAACCGACCTGGGGCGCTTCGAGAAGGAAAAGGTCGCCGGCGTGCGGGCCGCGGCGGCCGGCCACTTCGCGCCCGCCGCCGTGCACCTGTCGGCCGCGTTGGCGCAGTGGCGCGGACCGGTCCTCGGTGATCTGTCCGACTTCGCCTTCGTCGGAACGGTCGCCGCCGCGCTGGTCGACGATCGGATCGCGGTGGAGACCGCCCGAGCGGAAGCCGAAATAGCCTGTGGCCAGGCAGCTCTGGTGATCGGCCCGCTGGAATCGCTGGTGGCTGACCATCCGTACCGGGAGCCGCTCTGGGCGCAGCTGATCACCGCCTACTACAGCTGCGGGCGGCAAGCGGACGCGCTCGATGCGGTCCAGCGGGTGAAGTCGATCTTGGCCGACGACCTCGGTATCGACCCCGGCCACGCGATAAGCGCTCTGCAGCAACGCATTCTGCGGCAGGAACCACTCGACGTGCAGGGGACTGCGCAAGCGACCGCGGTGCACACCATCGGCCGGCTCAGATCGGGCACCACGCGATCGGCCTCGTCCAGAGCCGGCCTACGCGACGCCACCGGGCGATGGTTTGCCTTGCGCGCGATGGCGACCCGCATCGGCCGCCTGGCGGACAACGACATCGTGCTCGACGCGGCAGACGTCAGCCGGCACCATGCCGTCATCGTCGATGCCGGGACCGGTCCGGTGATGGTGGACCTGCGCTCGGCCAACGGCGTGTATGTGCAGGGCGCGCGGATCGAGGCCAACACCAATCTGTTCGACGGTGATCGCATCCGCATCGGTGCACATGAGTTCACCGTCGAACTCGGGTAGGGGCACACCAAGAATCTGCCAAGGGCGGCGGCGAACGCTGGGGGCATGAGGATTACGGCTCTTGCCCTGGCCGCGACGGCGACCTTCCTGAGCTTGGCGCCGATCGCGTCGGCCCTGCCGTCGTGCGGCGCTCTCGGTGGGACGGCCGACGGCACCGGCGTGTGCCGCATCCGCGAGGTCGGGACCGGGTATGAACGGACCGTCGCTTTCCCAGTCGACTATCCCGACCAACAGGCGGTAGCGGACTTCCTGGCCCGGGACCGCGACGGGTTCGTCGGCTGGGTGGACAAATTCAACCGCGGCCGGGTGTACACCGAGACGGTGACGCCGACGGTGTACCGCGCGGCGCGCACCCAGAGTCTGGTGCTCAAGATCGTGGACCCGACGGGCTTCGCCCACGAAGGACATCCCGACATCCGGTACCGGACCTTCACCTACGGGGCCGCTGGGCCCATCACCATCGACACCCTGTTCGGTCCGGGCTCCGATCCGGCGGCGATCCTGACGCCGGTGGTGCAGCACGCGTTGAAGACGCGCAATGCGGCGCTGATCGACCCGGACCGCGGCTCGTACCGGAACTTCGCGCTCACCGACGAGGCCGTCACGTTCTTCTTCGGTGAAAGCCAACTCGTGGGCAACGGCGGCCCGCTCACCGTGGCGGTGCCGGTGGGGGAGCTGGGCGGTCGGCTGCAGGGGTAGGCCCACGGCCACGTGCTTGCGCCGGCCGCGAAATGCGTCGGCGGCTTCGATGTGCACACGGTAGGGTTGCGGATAGGTGAACAGCCCTGATCAGAGTCCTGCCGAGCCGACGCCGACCGGCGCCGGAAAGACACGCCAGAATCACGGTCAGCGCGCCGACAGGTGGCAAGCCACCGATCGGGCTATGTTCTCCAGCACACGGATAAATACCACCGAGCGATTCGACCCTTTCGGTCGCACCGCAACGGAGCGAACGGGTAGCGTCGGGTTCACACCCGAAATAACCCACTATCTGGTGTAACGACTGACGGCGACCGGAGAAAGTAGGGCCTCACCCCATGGCGCGCATCGGAGACGGCGGTGACCTGCTGAAGTGCTCGTTTTGTGGCAAGAGCCAGAAGCAGGTAAAGAAGCTGATTGCTGGACCTGGCGTCTACATCTGCGACGAGTGCATCGATCTCTGCAACGAGATCATCGAAGAGGAGCTCGCCGACGCTGACGACGTCAAGCTCGATGAGCTGCCCAAGCCCCAGGAGATCCGGGATTTCCTCGAGGGCTACGTCATCGGTCAGGACAACGCCAAGAAGACGCTCGCCGTGGCCGTCTACAACCACTACAAGCGCATCCAGGCGCAGGAGAAGTCGCGCGATGCCCGGGGTGAGCCCGTCGAGCTCGCCAAGTCGAACATCCTGATGCTGGGCCCCACCGGCTGCGGTAAGACCTACCTGGCGCAGACCCTGGCCAAGATGCTCAACGTGCCGTTCGCCATCGCCGACGCGACGGCGCTGACGGAGGCCGGCTACGTCGGCGAGGATGTCGAGAACATCCTGCTGAAGCTGATCCAGGCTGCCGACTACGACGTCAAGCGTGCCGAGACCGGCATCATCTACATCGACGAGGTCGACAAGATCGCCCGCAAGAGCGAGAACCCGTCGATCACGCGCGACGTGTCCGGCGAGGGCGTGCAGCAGGCGCTGCTGAAGATCCTCGAGGGAACGCAGGCGTCGGTGCCGCCGCAGGGCGGGCGTAAGCACCCGCACCAGGAGTTCATCCAGATCGACACCACCAACGTGCTGTTCATCGTGGCCGGTGCGTTCGCGGGCCTGGAGAAGATCGTGTCCGACCGCGTCGGCAAGCGCGGTCTGGGCTTCGGCGCCGAGGTGCACTCCAAGGCCGAGATCGACACCCAGGACCACTTCGCCGAGGTGCTGCCCGAGGACCTGATCAAGTTCGGTTTGATCCCCGAGTTCATCGGCCGTCTTCCGGTCGTGGCTTCGGTGACCAACCTGGACAAGGAATCGCTGGTGTCGATCCTGTCCAAGCCGAAGAACGCGCTGGTCAAGCAGTACGTCCGGCTGTTCGAGATGGACGGGGTGGAGCTGGAGTTCACCGAAGACGCCCTCGACGCCATCGCCGACCAGGCCATCCACCGTGGAACCGGTGCCCGTGGCCTGCGCGCCATCATGGAAGAGGTCCTGCAGCCGGTGATGTTCGACATCCCGAGCCGCGACGACGTCGCCAAGGTGGTCGTCACGAAGGAAACCGTGCAGGACAACGTGCTGCCGACCATCGTGCCGCGCAAGGCGTCCCGCTCGGAGCGCCGCGACAAGTCCGCTTAGTTCTCTACAGGAAACGCCCCCGCCACGGCGGGGGCGTTTCCTTTTGGACCGTTATCGGACTACGCGATCCGGGCGGGTGTAGACGTTCATCGACTCGTCGCGCAGGAACGCCACGAGGGTGAGCCCCGCCTGGCTGGCCAGGTCGACCGCCAACGACGACGGCGCGGACACCGCCGCCAACAGCGGGATGCCGGCCATGACGGCCTTCTGCGTCAGTTCGAACGACGCCCGGCCGCTGACCAGCAAGACCGTACCGGTCAACGGGATGCGGTCGTTCTCGAGTGCCCACCCGATCACCTTGTCCACGGCGTTGTGCCGGCCGATGTCCTCGCGGGCGACGAACATCTGGCCGTCGCCGCTGAACAGCGCGGCGGCGTGCAGCCCGCCGGTGCTGTTGAACACCTTCTGTGCCCGGCGCAGCTGCTGCGGCATCGCCGAGAGCGTGGCGTTGGTGACGGTGGACGGATCGTCGCCGGGGGAGTAGTGGCTGACGGTTCGGACGGCGTCGATGGACGCCTTGCCACATACGCCGCACGACGAAGTGGTGTAGAAGTTGCGCGTGACGTCGACCGACGGCGGCGGGACATGGGGTGCCAATGTCACGTCGAGCACGTTGTAGGTGTTGGTGCCGTCGTCGGTGGCGCCGCGGCAGTAGGCGACGCGGGCGATGTCGTCGCGGCGGGCTATCACGCCCTCGGTGAGCAGAAACCCTTGGGCCAGTTCGACATCCGAGCCAGGAGTCCGCATGGTGACGGTGAGGGGAGTGCCGTTGACCCGGATTTCCAGGGGTTCCTCGACGGCCAGGGTCTCCGGCCGGGATACCGCGCCGCCGGCGGTGACGTGTTCGGCCCGGCGCCGGGCGGTTACGCGCCCCATGGCTGGTCCGATCCGTCTTCGCTGCGCTCGGACCCCGGGACCAGCCTGATCACGACGGCCTTGGATACCGGGGTATTGGATTTGCGGGCGGTGTGGTCCAACGGGATCAAGGGATTGGTCTCCGGGTAGTAGGCCGCGGCGTTGCCCGCGGGCGTCGAATAGGGCACCACCAGAAAGTCTTTCGCGCGGCGCTCCTGGCCGTCGAATTCGGATACCAGGTCGACGCGGCTGCCGCCGGTCAGGCCGAGGGCCGCGATGTCGGCCGGGTTGACGAACACCACGCGCCGGCCGCCCTTGACGCCCCGATATCGGTCGTCCAGGCCGTAGATGGTGGTGTTGTACTGGTCGTGGCTGCGCAGGGTCTGCAGTACCAGCCGCCCTTCGGGCACCGGCACCCACTCGACAGGTTCGATCGAGAAGTTGGCTTTGCCTGTGTGCGTGGGGAATTCGCGGGAGTCGCGCGGCGGGTGGGGCAGCTGGAAGCCGTCGGGCTCACGAACCCGGGTGTTGTAGTCGGCGCAGCCGGGGACCACGTCGGCGATGGCGTCGCGGATTCCGTCGTAGTCGGCGTTGAAGGATTCCCACGGCACCGGGTGCTCGGGGCCCAGCAGGGTCCGCGCCAACTGGCAGACGATCGCGACCTCGCTGCGTACCTGGTCGCTGGGTGGCGTGAGGCCACCGCGCGACAGATGCACCATCGACATCGAATCCTCCACCGACACCACCTGTTTGCCGCCGGCCTGGAAATCCTTGTCGGTGCGTCCCAAGGTGGGCAGGATCAGCGCCGTGCGGCCGTGAACGAGGTGGCTGCGGTTGAGCTTCGTCGAAATCTGTACCGTCAGAGCGCAATTGCGCATCGCCGCGGCGGTGACGTCAGTGTCGGGGGTGGCCGAGACGAAGTTGCCGCCCATCCCGACGAAGACTTTGGCCCGTCCGTCCCGCATGGCCCGGATCCCGTCGACGGTGTCGTGACCGTGCTTGCGCGGCGAGCTGATCCCGAACCGGGTGTCCAGCGCGCCCAGGAACTCGTCGGGCATCTTCTCCCAGATCCCCATGGTGCGGTCACCCTGCACGTTGGAATGCCCGCGGACCGGACATACGCCCGCGCCGGGCTTCCCGATCATGCCGCGCATGAGCAGGAGGTTGGTGGCCTCACCGATGGTGGCCACCGCGTGCGTCTGCTGCGTCAGGCCCATGGCCCAGCAGATGATGGTGCGCTCCGATCGGATCAGCGCATCGGCGACCCGCTGCAGCTGGTCGCGGCTGATCCCGCTGGCCTCGGTGACGGTATCCAGTTCGACTGTGCGGGTGCGGGATTCGTACTCGACGAAGCCTGCGCAGTGCCGGTCGATGAAGTCGCGGTCCAGCACCGTCCCCGGCGAGCGGTCTTCGGCTTCCAGGAGCAGCCGGCCCAGACCGGCGAACAGGGCCATGTCGCCGCCGATCCGGATCTGCACGAACTCGTCGGCGATCGGCACACCGTGGCCGACGACGCCGTGCACCTTCTGCGGATCCTTGAACCGCATGAGTCCGGCCTCGGGCAGCGGGTTGATCGCGATGATCGTGGCGCCGCCCGCCTTTGCCTTCTCCAGTACCGACAGCATGCGCGGGTGGTTGGTGCCCGGGTTCTGTCCGGCGATGACGATGCAGTCGGCGTGCACCATATCTTCGACGGTGACCGAGCCCTTGCCGATGCCGATCGATTCGACCAGCGCAGCGCCTGACGACTCGTGGCACATGTTCGAGCAGTCCGGCAGGTTGTTGGTGCCATAGCTGCGCGCGAGCAGCTGGTACAGGAATGCGGCTTCGTTGCTGGTGCGGCCGGAGGTGTAGAACAGCGCTTCGTCGGGGCTGCCGAGAGAGTTCAGTTCGGCGGCGATCAGCGCGTAGGCGTCGTCCCAGTCGATCGGCCGGTAGTGGGTGTCTCCGGGCGCCAGCACCATCGGATGGGTGAGCCGGCCCTGCTGGGACAGCCAGTATTCGGGCTGGTCGGCCAGGTCGGCAACCGAATGCCGGGCGAAGAATTCGGGGGTGACGCGGCGCAGCGTGGCTTCCTCGGCGACGGCCTTTGCGCCGTTCTCACAGAACTCGGCGAGCTTGCGGCCGCCGTGCTCCTCGGGCCAGGCGCAGCCGGGGCAGTCGAAGCCGTGCCGCTGATTGATCTTGCTCAGCGTCTCGGCGGTGCGCAGCGGCCCCATCTGTTCGATGGCGCGCCGCATGCTGACCATCACGGCCTTTACCCCCGCGGCTTCGTGTTTCGCACCGGTGACCGCTACGTCGTGTTCGTCATAGGAGGCGTCGACGTCGTTGCCGCTGACGGTGGTCATCTTCCCAATCTAATCGCCGCGATCGACGAGTCACGGGGGAAAGAAGGTCATCGGCGATCGGCATTTCAGATGCCGTGATAGGCGGCGCCTATCGCCGCGCGGTACGACGTCGGGCGAGGTCGAGCGGCGGACGAAAAGTAGACGGCCTGAGTGACCTAAGCCTCTAGAGGAACGTGCCCTGTCGGAATAAAATACCCCCAGGGGTATATTGATATACCCGTAGGGGTATAGCTCAGAGTGGTGCTACCCAACGAGGAGAAAGAAGCCGGTGATGATCCTGCAGCAGTACTACCTGGATTGCCTGTCACACGCGTCCTACCTGATCGGTGACGAAACCACCGGTCGCGCAGTCGTCGTGGACCCGCAGCGTGACGTGGCCGGATACGTTGCCGATGCCAAGGAACACGGGCTGAGCATCGAATTGGTCATCGAGACCCACTTTCACGCCGACTTCCTTTCTGGGCACCTCGAGCTGGCGAAAGCCACCGGAGCCAAGATCGTCTACTCGTCCGTCGCCGAGACCGAGTTCGAGTCGATGGGTGTCGCCGACGGTGAGCGGTACTCGCTGGGCGACGTGACGCTGGAGTTCCGCCACACCCCCGGGCACACCCCCGAGTCGATGAGCGTGGTGGTCTACGAGCACGCGGATGACCAGGCGCCGTATGGCGTCATGACGGGGGACACGTTGTTCATCGGCGATGTGGGTCGCCCCGACCTGCTGGCCTCGATCGGCTTCACGCGAGAGGAGCTGGCGGACAAGCTCTATGAGTCGCTGCACAACAAACTGATGACGCTGCCCGATGCGACCCGGGTGTACCCGGCGCATGGCGCGGGCTCGGCCTGCGGCAAGAATCTGTCGACCGACCTCTCGTCGACGATCGGCGAGCAGAAGGCGACGAACTACGCGCTGCGGGCCGCCGACAAAGCGTCGTTCCTCAACCTTGTCACCGAAGGGCAGCCGCCCGCGCCGGGCTACTTCGTCTACGACGCGATCCTCAACCGCAAGGACCGCGAGCTGCTGGACGAGACCAAGACGCCCTCGGCGATGACCTACGAGCAGGCTCGTGCGGCGATCGACGCCGGTGCCGTCCTGGTGGACGGTCGTGGCCCGGAAGAATTCGCCCTTGGGCACCTGCGAGGCGCGGTCAACATCGGCCTGCAAGGTCGTTACGCGGAGTTCGCCGGCTCGGTCCTGCCGTCCGACGTCGACATCGTGCTGTTCACCGAGCCCGGAGCGGAACTCGAGGGCAAGAACCGGCTCGCCCGAATCGGCTTCGACCGGGTGATCGGCTACGTGGCCGAGCCGTACCAGGCGTTGGTCGACCACGAGGGTGACGTCCAGGTGGCATCGAGGCTGACCGCCAAGGCTTTTGGTGACCGGGCAGCCGAACTGCCGAATCTGCAGATCGTCGATGTTCGCAACCCCGGTGAGGTCGCGGCCGGGACCATCCCGAACGCCATCGGCATCCCGGTGGGGCAGCTGCCCGCTCGGCTCGGTGAGCTCGACCCCGCCAAACCGACCGTCGTCTATTGCGCCGGTGGATACCGCTCGTCGGTGGCGGCAAGTCTGTTGCGGCGGAGTGGATTCAACGACGTGAGTGACATTTTGGGCGGGTATGGCGCCTGGACAGAAGCCGTCGAGAACGCCTGAAGATAGGAGACATCGCAGATATGACCATCACTGCCAAGCACCAGATCGTGATCGTCGGCGGCGGAACCGCCGGCATCACGGTCGCGGCGCGACTGCTGCGCAAGGGCTACTCCGACGTGGCGGTCATCGAACCCTCGGACAAGCACTACTACCAACCGCTGTGGACGCTTGTCGGCGGCGGGCAGGCACAGGCCTCCGCGACCGAGCGCGCCGAGTCCTCGGTGATGCCCAAGGGTGCGACGTGGATCCGGAACGCCGCGAGCGCTTTCGATCCCGACGCCAACACGGTGACATGTACCGACGGCGCCACGTACGAATACGACGCGCTCGTGGTCTGCCCGGGCATCCAACTTGATTGGGATCGCACCGAGGGGCTGACAGAGACCCTGGGTCGCGAGGGCGTCTCATCGAACTACCGGTTCGATCTCGCGCCGCGGACCTGGGATTTCATCCGGAACCTGCGGTCGGGTACCGCCGTGTTCACCGTTCCTTCCGGGGCTATCAAGTGCGCCGGCGCGCCGCAGAAGATCGCGTATCTGGCGTCCGACTATTGGCGGTCACAGGGCGTGCTCAAGGACATCGACGTCCACCTGGTCATGCCGGGCGCGCGGCCTTTCGGAATTCCCGCGATCGCAGACAGTCTCGACAAGGTGATCGCCGACTACGGCATCACCTTGCACACCAACTCCGAGGTGAACCTGGTCGACGCGGCGGCACACAAGGTCGGCCTCACCAGTGTTGCGGCGGGTGGTACCGACGCCATGCTGCCGTACGACGTTCTTCACGCCGTGCCGCGCCAGTCCGCACCGGACTGGATCAAACGCAGCGCGCTGTCGACGGGCGATGCCATGGGCTATGTCGACATCGACAAGCACACCATGCAGCACGTGCGGTACCCCAACGTCTTCAGCCTCGGTGACGCCGGTTCGTCGCCGAACTCGAAGACCGGCGCCGCCATCCGCAAGCAAGCCCCGGTAGTGGTCGAGAACATCGACTCCTTCCTGAATGGGCGTCCGCTCCGGGCGTTCTATGACGGCTACTCGTCGTGTCCGATCGTCACCTCGTCGGACGCGATGCTGCTCGCCGAATTCGACTACGACCTCAACCTGGAGCCCTCGTTCCCCCTACTCGACCCGACCATCCCACACCGGGCGTACTGGTATCTGAAGAAGTACGGGCTGCCGTTCCTCTACTGGAACCTGATGCTCAAGGGCCTGGCCTGATTGCCGCGTCCCTCACGGATGGGCGCCG
>Ga0265327_10000835_pt1 | contig 45992 bp, 41 predicted proteins | sample 41621metaG_FD_202089 | JGI IMG/M metagenome (GOLD analysis project Ga0265327, IMG submission 202089) | Rhizosphere microbial communities from Carex aquatilis grown in University of Washington, Seatle, WA, United States - 4-16-21 metaG | ecosystem: Host-associated > Plants > Roots > Rhizosphere... | reverse complement strand
ACGCGCTCGGCGTGCCGCCGATCGTCCTGAACACGTCGCTTAACGGCGCGGGTGAACCGATCGTGGGAGAAGAAACCGACGCCCTCGGGTTCTTCATGACCCATCCGATCGATTGCATGATCCTGGGTGACCTCCTTCTTAGTAAATGGTGACAGCTATGAACGCGACGAATTGGACCAATCGTTTTCGCTCCCAACTCACCACGACGGCCCAATTGGTCCGATATTTCTCGCAGGGACGGCGGGTCTTCATGTTGCCGTTACTGCTGCTCTTTCTGATCAGCGGCATTCTGCTCATTCTCGCGGGCGGATTGAGCTATGTCGCTCCGTTTGTCTATGCCATCATCTGACGAGAATCGCGGGATAGGGGCGTCGGCGAAAGCCTGGCTCCTCGGCGGCACGGCTTTCGCCGTTCTGGAGTCCGCGATGATATGGACGCGGATTCAGTGGGCGCCTCTGGCCTGGATCTGCCTGGTGTGGGCGATCGGTGCCGGCATTGCCTTCGCATTGGCGCGCCGGGCGATCCCGAGGATGTTGTGGATCAACGGCGCCGCCATCCTGCTGGCGATCGGGCTGGTCGAGGGGGCCATGTGGTGGACCCTCCCCCGGAATCCCTATATCGCCCCGCCCGGCGTGACCATCGAAGGCGATTTCGCCCGTCCTCATTATTTCATTGAATTGCCCTCGCCGGGGCTTGGCTACCGGCCCCGGCCGGGAATGTCCGTCGATGCGGTAAAACGGTCCAACGGCCGGGTCGTCTACTCCGTGCATTATTCCGTTGGTCCGGACGGACTTCGGGTGGCGCCGCCCGCGAACGAACAAACCGATCTCTGCGTCCTGATGTTCGGCGATTCCTTTGCCTGGGGAGAAGGCGTGGAGGATCGGGAGACCACCGCCTATCAGCTGGGTGTCCTATCGGGCGGTCACGTGAAGGTCCGCAATTTCGCCTTCACCGGCTATGGCGCGCATCAGATGCTCTGGCAGGTCCAGAATGGCGACGTCCAGCGTAAGGCGGGTTGCGACCCGGGCAAGCCCGTGCTCGCGATCTATCAAACCCTGCCAAATAACGTGGCGCGTGTCGCCGGGCTGCGGGGGTGGGATGTCTATGGTCCTCGATATCGCCTCGATGCCGATGGCCGGCCAACCTATGCCGACGGGTTCGACGCTGGGGACTCGATCCGGCATGACCGGCTTTTCGTGCCCCGCCGCATCTCCGTGCCATTGTCCCGGATACAGCTATACAGCCGCATCTTCGGCCAGGACCGCAAGACCGATGCCTTCGACGTCCAGCGGTATGCCGCGATCGTCGCGGCGGCGCGGGACGGGCTTGGCAAGGCCTATCCGCGCCTCACTTTCATCACCGTCGTCTGGCCCGATCTCGAAGAGAAGGCTTGGGAGCCCGGCTCCCATACCGCGACGCTGATCGATAGCCTGCGCGCCGCAGGCATCGACACCCGCCCGGCTGAAGCCATCCTGCCCGGATTTACCGCTGCCCCGGCCGCCGCTCTTATTCCCGAGGACGGACACCCCACGGCGGAGACGCATCGCCGAGTCGCCGCTTATTTTCTTGCCCAGGCTCCGGCGGCTCAGCTCAAGTAACGCTTGGGGACATCAGGCGCCCTGCCGCGCCGCAAAGCGGCATTCTCCGGGCTTGCGGTGCTCACCTATCGAAGGTGGGGTGGCCGCATGGACACGCGGCCACCTCACCAGTCTATTCTGGCCCAGCCTATTCAGACGAAGAACCGGTCGTCGCGTTGTAGTATTGAAGTGGAACCGTCGAGATCGAAGACAGCACCGCCTGCGTTGCCGAGAGCTGGCTGGCCGGGCCGGAGACTTCGACAAGAACCGCCGCCGTGATGTCGGCGAAGCTCCCGCCGCACATATTGAGATGTACGAGAGCCGCTTCCAGCGGGGACATGCTCGGATTGTATGCGGCGTTCTCGGCATAGTATCCGTTGTAGACCGATCCGTCCGAGGTAGCGACGGCAGCGCCCGAATAGGTGAAAGTGTAGGGTGCGTAGCTGGCATTCGCCGCCGCCAGCGCGGAATTGGTCACGGCATCCGCCGGCGCCGATGAGGGCAGGACGAGATTGTGGTTCTGCTGCTCCATCAGCCCGCCCTCCACGCCGAGATCATGCGGACCGAAGGCGTCCGGCAGGAACCAGGTCAGCAACTCCGTCGCGTCCGGCAGATAGATTTCGAGCGTCGCGGCCGTAACCAGCTCATAGAGGAATTGGCGGCAATAGCCGCAGGGCGCCGCCGAAATGGCTATCGATGTGAGCCCCTGCTCGCCATGCACCCAGGCATTGGTCGTCGCCGCCTGCTCGGCATGGACGCAAAAGCTCAGCGCCTCGCCCGAAAACTCGATATTGGCGCCGAAATAGAGGGCACCGCTCAGCCCCTGGCTGACCGCGCCGACATGGTAGTTGGAGATAGGCGTGATCGCATAGGTCGCCGCCACCGGCGCCAGCTTCAGCATCAGCTGCGGGATCGTGATACCGAGCTGCTCGGCCCAGGAAGCAGCCTCGGCCGCGCTGATGACGGCGCAGCTTCCCGGTTGCGCATTGGTCCGGAGAACATTCGCGATTGCCGCCGGAAAAGCGGCGATCGCCGTCTCGAACCCCTTCGAATCCATCCTCAACCCCATGAAACCCTCCCTTTGAATAGAATCACGATCTTCCACCGCCCCAAGATGCGGCCGGCAATTCACATGCCGGCGTCATAGCCAAAACCGACAACAAGGCGCAATTCAGATGCCGCTTATATAGCAATATAATAACGAGTGATGATATCATAATCCGCGAAACACGCCCATGCCGGGCGTTTTGATATTATCGCTAATATCATAGCCACGTTACGCCACCGTCCGTCAAACCATTGCCGGCGAACCACCCAGGAAAGGCGGCATCCTGACCGCGCTTCGCCATGGTTGGCGTAGACCTCGATCTCCCCGCCCCCGCCCCCGCGAAGAAGGCCGCAAGGTCGATCTCTGATGCACGACCTGCTCGACACCAACATCCTCGGCAACATCACCAAGCCCGGTCATCGAGCACATTGTGACGGCAGAGCAGGAAGCGATAGACGGCCCAAGGGTCGTTTCCGAAAAGGCCGAAAAGCTCCCGGAGCCGAGGGACGCGCCTGCCGCCGGCAATCTGCCCATCAGGATAGCGCACGCCCCGCGCATCGCCTTCCAGCCCCAGCAAATCTTGGCGCCCGAGGCGGCGATGGTCACGATGTGCTCGTCGAGACCGGGGCCATAGACATAGCGGCTGATCAGGGCGTTGGCGGCGCTGTATTGCCCGGCCTCGCGCTGCCCGTCCATCAGAGTGCGGGTGGTGGTCCCCGCCACCGCCGCCGTAACCCGCCGCCCCAGCCCGTCATAGCCATAGGCCGAGACGCTTTGCGGCGTCGTGGCCGAGAGCAGGCGGTTGTTCTGGTCGTAGGCAAAGCGGTTGATGCCGTCGCCGGTCAGATTGCCGCGCGCGTCATAGCCGGGCGCGCCCAGGCCCACGGCGGTATACTGGTTCATCGCCCCGGCGGCGTAGGCGACCGCGTTCGATGCCGCCGGATAGGCGATATAGGCGGGATCGGTAGACGCCAGCCTGGTCCGCTGATGGTCCTTGTTCAGCGTATAGCCGAGTGTCACCGACGAGCCGACAAAGCTCTCCTTCAGCGAGGTCAGGTCGTTGAAGGCGGCACCACTCCACCGCGACAGCGGAAGTGGCGGATTTCATCCGCCCTACGCTCGCTAATTCTTCGTAATATGCTGACGAACGCTACCAATGAAAGCGGACACATCATCTGGGGTAATAACAATATTTCTTATTATGCCGTTTTTCTTTCGCACGAGAACGTACTTTCCGAAAGGCTTGTTCATTAAATGAAGTGACGGCGTTATAAATAACGACACGACTGAAATCTCTTGTATGTCTTCAATATCTCCTACGCGGACCTCCCATGCCCTAAATGAGCCGAACAATATAAATTTTATGCAGCTGCCATCGAACGTATACCGACCACAATACGGTCCAAGAACCTGGGAGCCGCCTAGAACGATTAAGGCGAGGACCATCACTGCTACAATATTTTCAGCAATCGTCATTTCAAACTCCCGGTTGAGCTATGGTTTGTAGGGCTACTAACGTCCGGAGTTGCCCATGTGTTAGTTGGGTATGTTGATGCCGAGCCGTAGCCATAGCCAATGCCACACGGTGGAACACCGCATGTGAGCGAGGCAATCCAAGTATCCCCACTTTTCCCAAACTGAAAAGATCCAAGCGGGGTATTAATAGAATAAGTATTGAATGGCCCGCTCAATTCATCCGCACTAGTTGCGTTAGAGATGAACCCGCCGGCCCCGACCCCGGCATAACCTCCAACCGCCCCAGTCGTGCCGCCCGGAAGTGGGGCAGGATAGCTCGCTCCGAGGTCTCCTACCCCAACGAACGCGCCACCGCTTACAAAGCCACCAACATTAACTCCTTGTGTCCCGCCACCAAACACACCACCTCCAGCGGAGCCAGTGGCCCCAGCACCTACAAATATCCCCCCTTCAACAGATCCGGAACCAATGAGACCAAATCCCCACAACCCCGTCGGATCGGTGTTGTTAAGCGGATCATTCCCCACATAAGCATAGAGATTATTCCCGCCCTTATACCCGCTTGGATCGGTCTGCATGAAGCGCCCGAGCACCGGGCTGTACATCCGGGCGCGATAGTAATAGAGCCCGGTCGCGGCGTCCAGGACCCTGCCGGTGTAGCGGTAGTTGCCGCCGGTCAGGACCGGGGTTTCGCCGAAGGGACCGTAGGCGTATTTGTTGCCGACGGCGCCGGTGGGGCCGCTGTCGGCGATCACCGTGCCCTGGGCGTCCGGGTGCAGCCAGGTCTTGGCGCCGGAGGCGGCGATGGTCACGATGTGCTCGTCGAGATCGGGGCCATAGACATAGCGGCTGATCAGGGCGTTGGCGGCGCTGTATTGGCCGGCCTCGCGCTGGCCGGAAAGACTCTGGTGATCCACGCCGTCATCGCCGGTGGCCAGGAGTTGATCCAAACCGTCAACGGTTTCGAGGCGGCCGGCTCAGAATACGAGAGGCCGACTCATCCCCCCGATGGTAAGCGTCATCGAGAGCGGCACGCAGCGCCGACGAGATGTCATGATCTTCCACCCGCTCCTCGCGCGCCGGATCCTCCGGGAGGTCGAGGCGCAAGCGGCCTGAAGCGGGCAACCGGCGTGCGACGGAGGGCGTGATCTCGATATGGATACCGCCCGGCTTCAGGCTGGCTCCCCCTGCCCTTCTCGTGGATTTCAGCCCGGTGAATGAGAGACTGTCACCCGGACCTGTATGCGCCTGACCCGAGACGATCGTGACGGTCGCTGCGGCAGGTCAGTTATCCACGGCTCCTACACCACTCCGCGGGACACGATCATAACTTTCCGACTCGGAACGCCCGTCGATCCCTGGCAAACGGAACTTCGAGGAATTTTGCGCCGCGCCAATTTTCTCATCTGTTTTTGGCGCATGGTTCGCTGTATCGTCAACCAACGTTTTTTGCGTGACGGGATAAAAAAATCGTGGATGACGTGAAAACACACGCCGGGCGTGGCGCCGGCCGGCGACGAGGAGCGGAGCATGCTGGCCCCGTTCCCGACAGCCGTCAGATGTTCGCGAAATTCGCGAGCCTCAGCAGCAAGATCCAGGCGAAGATCATCGAGGTCGAGGCGGCGCCGAACACCGGGAAGACCTTGCGGCTTTTCCCGACAAGCGAGGCCGCGCGCTATCTCGGCGTCTCGGAGAATCATCTGCGGACGATCACGCGGGAACGGGACGACCTGCCGACCGGGAGCGTTGTCGGCGGTAACAACCGGCGGGCCTTCTCCCTGGCGGAGATCAACGCGATCCGGCGCGGGCTTCACGCGCAGACGGGCGACCGGCGCTACCTCCCCCGGCGTGAAGGTCAGGAGAAGCTCCAGGTAATCTCGATCGCGAACTTCAAGGGAGGTGCCGCCAAGACGACGACGGCGGCCCATCTGGCGCAATATCTGGCTCTGCGCGGCTATCGCGTGCTGGTGGTCGATCTCGACTCGCAAGGCTCGCTGACCGCGTTGTTCGGCATCCAGCCGGACCGCGATCTTACCGGATCGGACACGCTCTACCCCCTGTTCCGCGACGAGACCAACACGCTGGAGGGCATCGCCCGGCCGACCTACTGGGACGGGCTCGACCTCGTGCCGGCAAATTTGGAACTCTATCAGGCTGAATACGAGGTTCCGGTGCGCCGGCTGCGCGAGGGCTCCTGGCATTTCTGGCGCGTCCTGGATGACGCCCTGGAGACCGTCGCCGATCGTTACGATGTCGTTGTCTGCGACTGCCCACCCTCGCTCGGCTACCTGTCCATGAATGGCGTGATGGCGGCGACGTCCATCGTTGTGCCGGTGCCGCCGGCGATGATGGACTTCTCTTCGACCGGATGCTTTTTCCGGATGATGTCGGAAATGATGGAGGTGATCGGAGGTTCCGAGGGAGTGACCAAGAGTTTCGACTTCGTGCGCATTCTCACCTCGCGTTTCGACACCGCCGACCAGAACCACAAGCAAGTGGCGCGATGGATGGCGCTCACCTACGGGGAATGGCTGATGGAGAACCGGATGATTCTGACCACGGCGCTTGACGCGGCGGGGACCAGGAAGGCGACCTATTACGAGGCGGGCCATTCGAGCGGCAGCCGGGTCACCTATTTGCGGGGGCTCGACAGCTTCGATGCCGTGAACCAGGAGATCGAGGATTTGATCCTTGGCGTCTGGGGCCGGCAGCAGATCCAGAGGGAGGCGGTCTGATGGCGCGCAAAGACCGGGCTGCCTTGGATGCAGCCGTAGAGAGTGCCGCATTCGACGACGACCAACCCCCCGCCGCGACCCCGCCCGCCCGCAAAGTCCCGATCGTGCGCGAGATCGAGGAAGCCGGACTCCGAACGCGCGACGAGATCCTGCGATTGAAGGCTGAACTCGCCGAATCCTATCGCGTGGTCGAAGAAGCCAAGGGCAACGGCGCCTTCGTTCTTGAGATCGAGCCGGAACGGATTGTCGACTCGCGCTTCCGCGACCGCGACGAGCGTGCGCTTACCGGCCCGGAAATCGACGATTTCGCCCTGGATATTTCAGCCAATGGCCAGATCATTCCGGTGGAGGTGCGGCCTTCGAAGGAGCATCCGGGCAAGTACGAGATCATTCACGGCCACAGGCGGGTTCGGGCTTGCGCCAAGCTGAACCGTCCCGTCCGGGCCCTGGTCAAGGACATCGATGATCTGGACGCGGTCCGCCGCATGGAAATCGAGAACTCCCGCCGCAAGGATTTGTCCCCGCTTGAGAAGGGCCGGAAATACCGGGTGCTGGTCGAGGCCGGGCTCATGACCCAGGCGCAGATTGCGCAGGAGTTCCGCTACACGCCCGGTCATATCAGCCAGCTCGTGAGCCTGACCGATATCCCGGCCGAAGTGCTCGACGCGCTCGGCGATCCGCGTGATATGACCCAGGCACAGGGTGTCAACCTCCTGCGGGCCTTCAGGGTCGATCCGACCCTCCGCGACCGGGCTATCCAGGAAGCGCCAAGGGTCAAGGAAAGCGGGCTCCCGATCGATCGGCGCCTCGCCTATTTCCGCGATGCCAAGGCAAGGCTGGACGGCTCCGGTGCGCGCGCCGAGGAACTTTCCGGCCAGTACCGGGACGATTCGGGCCGGAGCTTCGCTGTTCTCGCACACCAGGGAAAGCGGCCCGTGATCCGCTTCGATCCGGTAGAGGAAGCGTTCGTGCGGTATCTCTGGGAGCAGATCCCGGCGCTACGGAGCGAGTTCGTAAAGCGGGGGCGGTAGCGCCCGGCAGGCAAAGTTTAGTGCACTAAACTTTGCCTGCCGGCTTTCCTGATGCCGCCGGATCTTTCCAGCCCCTGAGTCGGGAAACGAACGGCGAAAGCGCGGAAGGAGCATGGGATACTATGCCCCCCTCAAGCTGTTCGGCTTTTATGTTCTATAACCAAAACAACTGAATTTGTGCCTGTCATTGCATATTGTCCACGGCGTGGATAAATTGTAATGATGATCCCTAGGCACGCCCAAGCCCTCGTCGAAGACGCCCTGCGCTATCAAGCCGCCGTGGCGCTGATCGGTCCGCGCCAGGTGGGCAAGACGACGCTTGCCTTCCAGATCGGTGAACAGCGGGATGCCCTGTATCTCGACCTTGAGGACAGCGAGGATCGGGCCAAACTGGCCAACCCGGCGCTCTTCCTGGAAAGCCAGGAAAACCGTCTGGTGATCCTCGACGAGATTCACCGCGTGCCCGAGCTGTTTACGACCCTGCGCGGCGTGATCGACAAGGGCCGGCGCAAGGGCAATGGGATCGGGCGCTTTCTGATCCTCGGCTCGGCCTCGCTCGGTCTTTTGCGGCAATCGGGCGAAACCCTGGCCGGCCGGATCGCCTATATCGACATGACGCCGCTGACGGCACTGGAAATCGAAGCTGAGCGCGAGGCTCGCGAGCGCCTGTGGCTGCGCGGCGGTTTCCCGAGCAGTTATCTGGCGCGCAGCGATGCCGAGAGTTTAGCGGTGCGGAAGGATTTCATCCGGACCTATCTGGAGCGCGACGTGCCGATGTTCGGGCCACGCGTTCCGGCGGAAACGCTGGAGCGCTTATGGACGATGCTTGCGCATCACCAGGGCGGGCTGCTGAACGCCTCCGAACTCGCCCGAGCGCTGGCGGTCAGCACGCAATCCGTGACCCGCTATATCGACTTGCTGGTCGATCTGCTGCTGGTTCGCCGCCTGCGCCCCTACCACGCCAATATCGGCAAGCGTCTGGTCAAATCGCCGAAGGTCTATGTTCGCGACAGTGGGCTCGTGCATGCGCTGCTCGGCATCCAGACGCTGGACCGGCTGGCCGGGCATCCCGTGGTTGGAACCAGCTGGGAGGGATTCGTACTGGAGACCCTGCTGGCGGCGCTACCCTGGCGCAGCCAAGTCTTCTTTTATCGCACGGCGGTCGGCGCCGAGATCGATCTTCTGATCGAGCGGCCCGACGGGAAGCTGTGGGCCGTGGAGATCAAGCGCAGCCTCGCCCCTAAGCTTGAGCGCGGCTTCTACCAAGCCTGCGCGGATCTGAAGCCCGCACGGGCTTTCGTGGTCCATGCCGGTTCGGATCGGTTCCCCATGGCGGAGAACCTCGAGGCGATCGGGCTGCGCGAATTGGCCTCGCTCTTCGGCGAAGACGGCGGCTCATGACGCCCGCCATCCTCCACCCACATAATTGGCTGGCGGCAGGAGATCTTGCGCCACATAGACGCGGTCGAGGGCGCGTTCGGAGATTTCGCGGACGATGCCGGCGCGTTCCAGGGCCCGGGCGATCAGCTGGGCGCCGCGGAATGTGCAGGACAAGCGTTGCTGCAGGCTCCGGACGGTGAAGGCCGGGCGCTCGAACAGCAATTCCGGCATCGATGCCAGCCTTGAATGGCTCCGCCGCTCGCCGATGAGGCCGTGCCAGCGCTCGCCGATGCGGTCGAGGGCGAGGACACGCTGATGTTCGCGCGTCGCCGCCGAGGCGACGGCGGCGGCGAACCAGGCGCTCCATCGGGCCTTGTCGCCGCCCGCAGCCGCGCGCCGGTAGCTGGCCACATCCACGGCGAAGGCCGGAGAGAAGGGAACCCAGGCGGCGTTGAGATCCGAAACCCGGGCGAGCAGGGGAGGGGCGAGGACACGGGCGAGCTTCCAGCCGAAGGGCGTCGCGGCCCGGGCATCGACGACCTCCCAGACCGGGGCGAGACGGCGGTCGCCTTCCATCCGTGTGCCTTTCGGGAATGGCTCGGCCCGCGAATGCAGGACACCGAGCGCGGCGGCAAGGCCGGGGAGGCCCGGCTGCCGGCGCAGGGCCTCGTCGAGGTCGCCGAGGATTTCGGCGGCGGCTTGGGCGAGGGGCTCAAGCTCGGCCTCCGGCGTTTCCGCATCGGCGCCATGAAGCAGCCGGCGGAGGATTTCCGCGAGCCAGGGAATGGTCCAGGGAGCGGGCAGGGGGGCTGCCGGTTCCCACCCCTCCGCATTCTCGATAGCGGGCTCGATATCGGAGGCGCCCGCTCCACGCAGCAGGGCCTCGCCCTCGGCGAGGGCCGCCCAGGCGGAAGCGAGGGCAGCGCCGGCGGCATCCGGTGCGGCGATCGTGGCCCGGAGCATCCGTGCCGGACCTGCCGGGGCGGGCCAAGCTTGCACGATGACCCCTTGCAGCGCTTCCGCCAATTGCCAGAAGCCATGGGCATAGGTGGCATCGGCTCGGCCACCCAGGGGCACGAGGGTGGGGGCCACCAGGGCCATGAAGAAATCGCCTGGGTGGACCGGATGATCGTCCAGCCTTGCCGCCGCGAGGGCCTCCCTGCGGGCGGCGTCGGCGAGATGGCTCCTGTGGCGATCCGGGGCGCGCAAGGCCTCATCGAGCCGCCCCAGGGCCCGCTCGGCGGCAAAAAGATGGGCGAGGGTGGCCGGGGTGTGGGGAGGCATTTTCGGAGGCAACCTTTTGTTTTTCCTGAAGATAATACCAAACAGGTATTTAACTTCCTATACTCAGATATCATTTCCCAGGCTTGGGATGCATTTTTTCCGAGGCCATGCGCGGGTGCCAGGATTCGCAAAATGGGGCGCTTTTCCTGGCGAATCTTCCGGGAACCCCAGCGAATCCGGGCGTTTTTGGCAGGGGCCGAGATCTGATCCGCCAGCCCAGGCGGTTTGGCAACGTCTCCAACCGTTCGGTTGCTCCCATCCGCGATGTTTGTAAAAATGGGGCAAACCTCCTGCCGAAGGGCCGTCCATCATGCGCAAACCTCCTGCTACCAAGCGCCGCCTCGTCGGCTACGCCCGGGTCTCGACCGAAGAGCAGCTGACCGATGCGCAGGTGGACGAACTGAAGGCCGCCGGCTGTGCCGTGATCTATCAGGAGCACGCCTCCGGCGCCTCCCGTGCGCGGCCCGAATTGGCGCGGCTGATGGCCGAGATCCAGCGGGGCGACGTGCTCACCGTCGTGCGGCTCGACCGGCTGGCGCGCTCGGTCAGCCATCTTCTCGAGGTGATCGAGCGTCTGGAGTCCGTGGGGGCGCATTTCCGGTCGCTCAGCGATCCGATCGACACCTCGAGCCCGCAAGGCATGTTCACGCTTCAGGTTCTGGGCGCCGTGGCCCAGCTTGAGCGGGCCTTGAATTCCGAACGCACGAAAGCCGGCATCAAGGCGGCGGTGGCGCGGGGCAAGAAGCCCGGTAATCCAGGCCTCCGGGCAAGGGATCCGGAGGCCTTGCGGAAAACCGGCGCCGCGCGGGACCGGGTTTTCCTGACCGAATTGATGGCGACGATGGATGGCTGGATGCCGGTGGTGAAGCGGATGCGCCCCATGCATCCGTGGGACGATGTCGTCCGCGCCCTCAACGCCAAAGGCGGGGCCCCGGACGGCCGCCCCTGGACGGCGGAGCGCCTCCGCCGCTCGGTGCGGCGGCTAGTGGGCGAGGGGCTTGCCGATAAAACCCTCCTGGACCGGAGTGCCCGGCAGGCTCCGGACGACCGGCTGCGGAGCCTCGTGTCCGGCATCGCCTTAGCCAATCCCGGCCTGACCTTGCAGGCGATCGCGGCGCAGCTGGAGGCGATGCATGAGCGCACCCCGCGCGGCGGCCGGCGCTGGGCGGCCTCTTCGGTCAAGAACCTGCTCGACCGGGGGAGGCGCACCGGGCTCTTGCCGCCGATCGATCCGGGTGGTGGCCTTTAGGTGTAGCTGTAGCGGCGCGCAATGATGTTCGGTCCGACGCGCAATCCTCGCCGATTTCCGACGCAATTTAGCTGAGACTATCCGGCTCGATGGACGCACGCTATCCGAGACTCGACCCACGCTCTATGAGACGGATGCGCAATCATCCGGCTCTGACGCACGACCATTGAGACGCATCACGTCGGCAGGCCGCCAGCCCACCGCGCCTACGGCGCGCCACCCGATGTGGGCTCTCGCGGTTTCGGCTGATCGTTTCCAGGCGCTATCCGCAGAAAAAATTACGCCGACGATTTTACGTAGTATGGGGCCTTGTGAGGTCCCGTCCTTTCTAATAAGGTCATATTTTCTGCGATAGAGCAACTTAGAGTTAATACATCCGATGTCCGCCCGTTTTGACCTGGAACCAACCAGCAACGAGATTCGCGTCTGGCTTCCTACGACCAAAATGCAAGCCGGTAAGCCGGCAAGGATCCTGCTGATCAGTACGGACGGGCGAAAACAATGCCTGACGCGGTTCGGGTGGCGGGCGGAACCGGAAGAGATCCTGATCGAGAGCGTCGGTCGGGTGGGGGGAGAGATTTTCCTTACCATCCCTCCCTATCGTGACCGCCACAAAGAATTGCGTAGAACCCAGCCGCTGACCGTCGAAATCCGTCAAGACGGATTGGCTGAAACCTTCCTGTGTCAGCCGATCGGCGGAAAATCGCGGTTGTCTCATGTGACCGGCAACTACGGAAAATGGGTGGCTATCGCCGGGAGTGGGCTATTGCTGTTGCTGATCGGCGGCGTGATCGTCTTCTGGCCGCGGGAAAGCCGAAATATTTCAATAACATCGACAGCACCGGTAATATCGGATCGGCCGCCACCTCCGCCACCTCCTCAAGCCTGTCTCTCTCCGGCCGATGGGACAGGAGAGGCGGTAAAGGATCCGCAGGTGCCGGGGGGATATCGTCGCGTGCTGTCGCTCCCCGGCGCCCGGCTATATGACCATCCGGCCGGAGAGGCGCCGGAGCGCCCGATCGACGTGTTCAGCGCGCTCTATCTTTTCGATTGCCGGCATGTCGATGGAAAGAGCTGGCTCCAGGTCGGGGAGTCTCCCCGCAAAGCCCCCACGGGCTGGGTCGAGGAGACCGCGACCGAGATATGGAAACATGCGCTGGTGCTGAAATTCACCCCCCGTTCGGCGGCTCGTGAATCAGCCATGTTCTTTGACAGTCCCGATAAGGTGCAGGAATTGCTCGATCCGATTGCCGGGCCCCGTCAGGCCGGAAATCTCCTGAAGACATGGCGCGCGGAAGGCAAAGCGCCGGGCGTCAAATGGGTCGAACCGCAGGAGAGCTATCGGACGCCGGACAAGCTCTATCTCCTTCCGATCCTGGAGGCCCGGCTTTATCAGCCGCGTGGCGGTCAGGCCCGGATCATCGCCAAGGTGGCGAGCGTCACCATGGAACCGGCCGGCGGCGCCCAACCGCAAGCGGTGGCTTTGAAAGACGCGAAAGTCGGCATCGTCTTCGTTGTCGATGCGACGCTCTCGATGGAAAAATACATCAAGGAAGTCCAAAAAATCGTGGGTAGCTTCTGTGATCAATTCGCGGAGGAAGGGCTTCTCGACAAGACGGCATTCGGATTGGTGGGTTTCCGGGGCGATACGCATGCCAAGCCGAAACTTGAATATTGGACGAATACCTTTCACCAGCCGAAGCTGGGCCGCGATTGCGCCGGCCTCAAGGCGGATGCGGCAGCGATGCATGAAGCCAAGGTCTCAACCCCTGGCGGCTGGAAGGAGGATGTCTATGCGGGTCTCGACGAGGCGATCGAGAATAAGAATTGGGACAAATTCGATGCCCGATTCGTCATTCTGATTACCGATGCGGGACCGCTCACGGCCAAAAGCGGCCATGTTCTCCATCCGGAACTCGATACCGCGACCGTGCGGGATAATGCCAAGCGCAAGAAGATTGCAATTTATCCGCTTCATTTGATTACAAAAGAACTCGAGAACAAGCCTGAAGAAGATGCTTACGCGGAAACCGAATACAAGCAGCTTGGCCTTAGCGGCGATGAGATCACCCAGAAATACTCTCGAATCAAGGCCCAGTCCACGGACCAGCTCGCCACGGGCCTTCAAGCCTTTCTGACGTCGTTTCTAGCCGTAAACCGGGACTTCTGGGGAAAAGATCAGCTGATCAGCCCTGCCGACATCCAGGAAAAGGCGGGGATGGAGAAATTGGTATTCAGTGAGCTGTTCCGCGCCCAGTTCGAATACTTGGCCAAGGGTGGCGCGGGCGTGCCCCGCTATACGGCGGAGTGGACCACGGATGTCGATCTGGTCAATCCGCCGATCCTGACGATGGAGCCCGAGATACTGCTCACGAAGAATCAGCTGAACGGGCTGGCGCAGTCGGTCGATCAGGTACTTTTGGCCACGAAGACCTCGACCCTCAAACAGCGCAGCTTTCTTTCGATGTTGCAGAATATCGCCGCCGGCATCGCCTATGACCCGGCCCGGCGAACAGCGGGTGTGTTCGAGGATCTTGCCGGCAACGGCCAGCTCGACGCGTATCTGAAAGCGCTGCCCTATCACAGTGAAGTCCTCGACATGACGGGAGACGCGTTGGGCCAGGGCGGGCAGGCGGAACATGCCGAACTTCTCGACAGCCTGGAAAACAAGCTGCGGCTCTACCGAAGGACCGATAGCGACCAGGGCGAATGGACGGTTCTTCCGGGAAGCGATGCGAAATCGGATTCGTTGACCCGCCTCGATCTCGACAAGCTGCCATGACCCGGCTTCCGGCTCTCGACATCGAATCCCTGCAGATTCTTCGTCGTACCGCCGACGTCGTGTTTCATTTGAGCGTTCCAGGACTCCAGGTCGCGCCGGCGGGGCGCTTGGCCCTGGTGGGGCCAAGTGGATGCGGGAAAAGCACGCTACTTGACTTTCTGGCCCTGATTCTTACGCCCGCGCGGGTCGATCGCCTCGTTTTTGGCGGCATGGAGGGCGAAGCCATCGATTTGACGGAGCCGGTTCTGCGCCGCCGGATCGATCTACTGGCAGCGATACGCCGGACCCGGCTCGGTTATGTGCCCCAGACGGGGGGGCTCCTGCCGTTCCTCACGGTGGAGCGCAACATCACGCTTGCCGCCGACCTTGCCGCACGGCCGGCGAGGGGCCGGGCGGACCAGCTTATCGCGGATCTTGGCCTGGAGCGGCACCGCAAATCGAAACCGGCTTCGCTGTCGGTCGGCGAGAGGCAGCGTGTCGCCATCGCTCGGGCACTGGTCCACGGCCCGGCCATCCTTCTGGCCGACGAGCCGACCTCGGCGCTCGATCCGCAAACGGCCGACACCGTGATGGGCATCCTGGTCGAAGAAACCGCCCGGCGCAATGTCGCGGTCGTGCTGGCTACCCATGATCCGAGCCGGGCGTACCGTTTCGGCTTTCGTTTGGCCCGACAGCATTTCGAGCCGACCTCCGATAGCCGCGTGGTCCACTCCGTCTTTGAGGGGACGGCGTAATGGCGCGTCATGCGAGCCGGATTCGGCTGATGGTAGAACTTGCCGGCCGGGATTACGTCCACGACTGGCCGACGACCCTCTTCACCGCCATTGGATTGGTCGCGGTTCTTGCGCCCTTGCTCGTGCTGCTGGGCCTGAAGGTCGGTACGGTCGGCGCCTTGACTCAGCGTCTTGTCGAAGACCCGGTGAGCCGGCAGCTGCGGATCTTCGGTCAGGGACAGTTCGGCGATGAGTTCCTGGCGGCGTTGCAGGCCCGGCCGGAGACGGGCTTTGTGGTTCCGGCGACCCGCTTTCTGGCGGCGACGGCCGCCTTGACTCATCCGTCGGGCGCCGCTGCCGAGGCCGAGCTTTTGCCGACCGCTCCGGGCGACCCCCTGATTCTACCCGGACAGGTCGTGCCCGCCGCCCTTGATGAAGTGGCGCTTAGTGACAGCCTGGCCACGAAGCTCGGAGCCGAGATCGGAACCGGCCTCGAATTCACCATAACCCGTCGCGACGGCGCGCGGGTGGAAGTCGCCCGGACGTTCTTACGGGTGGTGACCCGGATCTTGCCCCGGCTCGCGGGGGAGGATGCCGCGCTGCTGCCGCTCCCCTTGATGAAGGCGGCCGAGGATTGGCGCAGCGGCTATGCGGTGGATTCACTGGGCTGGCCAGGCAAGCAGCACCCGACGGCGACGTCCCGCTATGCGAGCTTCCGGCTTTTCGCCAAGACGATCGAGGATGTCCAGCCGCTGCGGGATTGGCTGATCGCCAAGGATTTAAACGTGGTCACGCGGCTTGACGAAATTGACATGCTCCGATCCGTGGACCGCAGCCTGACTTGGCTGTTCGCGGTAGTGGCGGCGCTGGCGGGAGGTGGCTTCATGGTGTCGCTGGCCGTAGCGCTGGCGGCGGCGATCCGGCGGCGACGTCGCGAGCTTGCGACGCTCCTGCTGCTCGGCTTCGGCGGAGCCGAGGTGGCTCTCTTGCCCTTGGTTCAAGCGGCACTGACCGCATTGATCGGCTTCACGCTGTCGAGCGCTTTGTTCGCACTTGTCGCGCAGATGATCAACTATTTGTTCGCCACGGCCTTTGCCGGAGGCCAATTGCCATGCCGCCTTCCGGCCGGCGATCTGGCCTGGGCCGCGGGATTGACGCTGATCGTCGCCTTTTCGGCGGCGTCCCTCAGCGGCTTTCAGGCCGCCCGCATCGACCCATCGCGCGGCCTCCGGGAGGAATAACCTTGGCACGCCATCTCATCTTTTTCATCGCGGCACTGCTGCTGCCGCTTTCTTCCCCGGCACGGGCAACGGATTCTCCCACATCCGGCGATTTGGGAAGTCTGCGCGAGGATTGGTGCCGTTCCGCCGATCCCGGCGGCTACCGGAAGCTGCTTGAGGCGGCAGGCAGCATCTCGGCAACGGTCACGTGCCCGAAGCCGGTCGCCGCCGACCGCCTTCCCGATGAATTCGTGCTGCCGCTCGCCTGTGGCGAGGCGATGGTTTTTCGTAAGGTCGTCGTCGAAGGACAGACCATTCTCGATCACGATGTCTTCCCGGTCGGCGATACCTCCAGCGGAGAAACCGCATCCGAAATTCCGGCCCTTACCCGAGGGCGCGAGGAGGAAGTCATCGCCGGCGCCTTCAATTACGGGCAGGGAGAGCGCACGAAGGGCGTCTCCGATCTCCAGCATCTGCGCGGCCGGTCCTTCTATATCAGCAAATATGTGGTGACCGAACCGCAATGGCGCTTGTTTGCCGACGCTACGGGCAATATCGCGCCGGCGACAGGAGGGCTGCCGCCCACCCCTGATTGTGCTTCGGTAGCGGCACTCACCAAACAGCATGACTGGGACGATGTTCCTCCGGCTCGCGGGCTCGGCTGGTTCGATGCGGTCGGCTATCTCCGCACGCTGAACGGCTATGTCATGCGTCGGGAGAAGCAGCTTGCAGCCGCCGGAAAGCCCCGCCTGCTTCCATACGAAGAGGGCTCGGTCGCTTATTTGCGGCTTCCGACCGAAGCCGAATGGGAATTCGCGGCACGGGGCGGCAACGTCGCCTCAAAGCAGCGGGAACTCAAGCTCTACCAAGTCCGCGATTCCCGGACCGGGGAACTGCGCGACGCCCGGATCGAGGAGGTCGCCGGGCTCAAGACCCTTCAAGCCGCCGCCGCCAAGGATTACTTGCCGGTCGGTATGCTGCTGCCTAATGCTCTCGACCTCTATGATATGTTGGGTGGGGTGGCACAGATCGTTCACGACCTATACGGGTTGCGATTGCCTGACGGCACCCGCCATGGCCAGTCCGGTGGGTTCATCGTGCGGGGCGGCCATTCGCAGACCTCGCGATCGGCGATCGGGATTTCAGAACGCTCGGAGCGGCCGTTCTATACTCTTGACGGCGAGGTCCGAAGCCCACTTTTCGGTTTCCGGCTGGTTCTGTCCTTGCCTGTCATGCTGAGCGATCGCGCTGGCGCGGACGGAGATCAGGCAAGTTCCAGCAGGGCTTGGAGAGACGCGGTTACGGAGGCCTACCAGAAGGCGTCAGCCTCGCGATCGGCTGCCGCGGGGTCGCTCAATCAGGTCCAGAAGGGCCTCCAGGAACTGAAGGAGGCCGGCGATGGAATGCTCAAGAGCCGCATCGACGAAGTCGAGGACGCCTTGCACCGCGCGAATGCCCAGCTCAATGAATCCGCAAAGCGGATCAACGCTGAAAAGGTCCGCGCCGCGATCCTGCTCGCGTCCTATGTCCAAAGCAATGGTGACGGCATCCTGCGCAACAGCGTCGAGCTTGACCGGCTGAAGAACGATCTTGTCCATGGGGGCTTCAGCAACGAGGAGCGGCAAGGGCTGAGTACGCGCGTCGATCGTCTTGTCGAGAACAATGCCCAAGAGACAATTCTACTCGGAGCGACCTTCGACTTCTACGTCGCTTCTGTCGTCAATCTTGCCCAGATGTCCGACGAGGACGCAAAAGCCGCGATCGATTCGGCGTCGGCTGAATTCCAGCGGCGCGATGTTCGCGGGCTGAACCTCATTTCCAGCATCGTCCGCGACAATATCCGGGAGGCTATTGCAAGCCATGGATCCGTCCCCGAAAAAAAGCGCGCGGATTGGCTGACCAAAATCGATAGGTCTCGGAAAACGCGTGAGAAATTATCAGGAACACATCTTTGATGGAGCTTTCTATGAGAGGTATTTCCAAGAAGTCATTGTCGCTTATACTGTCCGGAAGCTTGGCGGTTAGCGGCTGTGCCACTGGGCCTGGAAGCCTTCAGGCGAAATACGGTGCGGCTACGGATGCCTGTGCCGCCGAGCGGCACCCCTTGATCGATACCGAGAGCACCGTCGCCAACACGATGGTCAGGGACGCGGTGATCGGTGTGTTGGTCGGCGCTGCCGCCGGCGCGCTGATCGGAGGCGGCAACATCAAGGATGTGCTGATCGGGGCCGGGGCCGGCCTCGCCGCCGGCGCCGGCGCCGGCTACCTCGATGGGAAACACAAACAGTACAAAACCCAGGAAGAGGTGCTCGCCGCCATCGACGGCGACACCAAGACCGACCTGTCGCGCGTCAGTTCGGCCGGACAGGCGATTCCGGCTTTGCGCCGGTGCCGCAACCAGCAGATCGATCAGCTGAAAGCCCAGATCGATGCCAAGCAGATCAAGCGCGACGCCGCCATGGCAAGGCTTGCCGAAATCACGAAATCCGTGGAGCAGGACAATCTTCTGGTCGATCAGGTTCTGGGCGGCATCCGTGGCCGCTCCACCGAATACGTCAAGGCGATTTCCGTCGAGAAGGGCTTGAAACAGGAGGATGTCGATCGGGCACTGTCCGAGGCCACGGCCGATGCAAGAGTCAAGGACCGCCAGGAGAGAGCGGCCGCGGCGATGTCCCTGAAGCTTTATGCCTCCGCCTCGTCAAGCAGCGCCGTTGTCGCCCATGTCAAGGCGGGGCAGATCCTCGACGTGACCAGCCGTGACGGTGACTGGGCCGCGGTCCAAATCGACGGCAAGTCCGGCTTCGCTCAAACCCGCCACCTGAAGCCGATTTCTCCCCCGCCAGGATCGTCCGATGGACGGACGCTGCTCGCCCAGCTCACGCCGCAAACCAATTTGGCCACGCAGCACGCGGCACTTCAGCGTGACGACGAGCAGAGCCGCCAGAGCATTCTGCGCCGTCTCGAAATGATGCAATCCGTGTTGCCCGATCATGACGCAGTTTAGCTTGGACGTGAATTTGCTGCGGTCGGGCGCCGATGCCTGGAACCGGGCACGCCGTTCGAACCCCGGGATCCTTCCCGATCTTTCCGATGCCGATCTTTCCGGATGCGGCCTGAATGGCGCCGATCTTTCCGGAGCCGACCTGCGGCGCGCCCGGCTAACCGAAGCCGTGCTCGATGGCGGGATATTGACCGGCGCCAAGCTTTGGGGCGCCGTCTATGACCGCTGGTCGATCGAGCGCATCGCTTGCGAGGCCGTGTCGTGGGACGAGCGGGGAGAGAGATTCCTGCCTTATCCCTCCGGCACCTTTACCCGGCTCTTTAACGGGGGAGGGGCTTGGCGGATCGCGGGTTCCTTCGGCGAGCCCGAGACTCCGGTAAGCGCCGAAGAATTCGCCTCCATTTTGGCCGAGCGCTGCCTGGTGGACGGCGAGGGCAGGGTTACTTCGACGCCCGAGGGTTCTCTGTTGCTGCTGAAGGGCCTTCGGAAAACCGCCGACGTCATGGACCTCCAGGATAAGATCAACGGCCTGGAGACGCAGCTGGCGGCCCGAAAGCGGGAACGCGATGATCTATTGCTCGAACTGCATCGATTGCGAAATACCGGCGGTCCCATCCAGGTAGGCGAGCAATCCCACATGGCGGTGCTGGCTGCCGATGTTGTGGGCTTCTCGGGCAAGCCGGAGGCCGATCGCCGGCGCGTCTCGGAAATGCTCAACATTTTGGGCCGGTCGCTGATGGGGCAGCATGGCGTCGTGGCCGGGAACGAGTGGGGCGACGCCGTGACTTTCGTGGCGCCGGATGTGAACGAAATCCTGGAACTGGCGCTACGCCTTGCGGACCACATGGCCGCCGAGAAGGCGCCGATACGCGTCGGCCTGTCCCATGGCGCGCTCACGGCGGCTCATTCGGCGATTGCGGGGAAGCTCGATTATCTTGGCTTTCCACGGATCGAGGCCGCCCGCATCGAGCCGATGGCCAATTCCGGTGAGATTCTCGCGAGCCCCGGGTTTTTCGGGTCCGGCCTTGTCGATAGGGACCGCTATCGGCTTGAGAAAACGCATCGGAAATCGAAGAAGCCATACAAGGACGAGCGATCCGGCCGCAGGATAGAGCCCGGCGACATTGTGGAACTCTACTCGGTCCGGCGGGCCGGCAATCAATAGAGCTTGCGGGATTTGACGAAGGAGTAAGGAAGCGATGACGCTGGAAAATGACGAGACTCTCGCCAGGATCGTCTGGGCGATCTCCCCGAACGAGGAGAAGGAGCTCGACACGAACAAGATCGTCCTCGCCTACGACAAGAATAGCCGGCGGGCGTCGCGTCCGCCTCGTCTCATGTTTCTCCGGCAGCTCGAACTGTTCGCGGTGATAACCGGCCGCCCGGCCGCCCACCGGGTGCCGAGGCGGGACATCGAGGAGAAAGGCGCCGACGACAAGACGGTGCGCACCGGGATCGCGGTCAATCTCCTGCTTGAGGCCCTCCCCGGCCGCGAGGCCATCGTGGTCGAGCAGGCCAATGAGGCCCGGGATCTGGGTGCGCGGGTGGATCGCTTCGTCGAGGAGGTGATCTATGCCGAAATCGCGCACCGTCAGACTCTGAACCAGCCGGTGATCGCGGATTTCCGGCGCTTTAGCGCTGAGTTGGAAAGCCGGATCGAGCTTCGTTTGGCGGAAATCGGCTTAAAGGCAACACGGGTGGATATCGAGTTGCCTCCCGTCGAGAATCCGCAAGATGTGATCACGATCGACCGTCCGATCGAAACCCGTTGCGCCGATTACCAGGCAGGAAACGTCAATCTGCAACTCGGCGTCACCGTCACGCCCGCCCCGGCGGGCCAAATCGAGCGCCAGCTTTATTTCGAGAGCCCGGAAGCGCTCGGGATCGATCTTGCCGCCCATCTCGACCGCACCTTCCGGATCGAGGTGAAGATCAACAATCTCATCCTGGAGCGTGGCGGCGTGACGGCATTGCTGCGCGCCAGGGCCGACGACTGGCTGAAGCAGCGGGGCTGGCTCCTCAAGCAGTTCGCCGCTACCTATGAATTCGGCTTCAAGGAGCCCGGCCGGGACGAAGAACATGCGTTCGACGTCTATTGCACCGCCCGGGACCGGGCCGATCCGGTCCGGGTCGAGCATAAGCTCCGGCTCCACTTACTGGATCCTTATCTGGCGCTGACGACGCAGAGCGGCGACGCCGAAACGGAGATCATCGAGTTTGCCCGCGAGGCGATTCGTAACCGTCTGTTCGAAAAGCCCTATGTCGATATCCTACTTGCCTTTGACCAACCCGTCGATACTGCCGATCCGGCCCGGAATGATTCCTTTCTTGCCGCGGCCCGGAGCGAGGTGCAGGCCTTCGCCAAGAAACTCGGCTATGAGGTCAAGCAACTCTGGGCGGTCCCCGACGAGACCGCCAACATCCTCCAGCGCGCGGGCGTCGAATTATCGATCCCCGAGGACCGCCGCCGCTTCCCGGACGGACAGACCTTTGAGCTGAGCCATCCCAAAATCAAAGGGGCGCTGCTGGTCGACGTGTCCGCCCGCCTGCCGGACTTGCGGGCAATAAAGGAAATTCTCGGACGCGAACCCGACCTGATCAAAGTCATGACAAGGGATTGCATCAAGGAGATAACCAAGGTTCTCCTCGGAACCCCGACCGATAAATTCCACACGAAGTTCATGGAGGTTGAGCAAGAACTGCAAGAGGCGATCGAAACCGTCCTTACGAAGACTTATCATCTCACCGGGATCCATGCCGTGATCCGCATGGGCGAGACCGCTCTCACGCAGCGGCTGAAGAATCTGGCCCAGGGCCAGCATTCCACGAGAGCCCTGCTCACGGCCATCAATGCGCGCGGCGTCGGCGAGCCTTACACGCTTCTGATACGCTACGCCGCCAACGGCCTGCTGGGTACGGACGCCGCGTATTTCCTCTATGAGTCGCGGGCCTTCGACAGCCCGGAGAAAGAGGTTGCGGCGATCGATGAGATAATTCAGACCGAGATAAAGCGATTTTTCAGTGCGAGCAGTGCCGAAGCGCTGCGGTCGAGAGATTTCATCTCGAAGAGAACCCAGGACGGCCTCAGAGCGGCCTTGCAGGAAAAAGTCGCGGATGAACTCGGGCTGTCGATCGGCGTGGGAGCCGTCCACCGCGAAGAGGGTGCCTATGAGGAAAGCCTGCTGGATCTCGGCGGGATGGCGCGGGAACACGACAAGGTACGTTTCCAGAGGAAGCTTGCCTCCGATATGGATGGTGTAGAGGCTTTGAAAGAAGAGAAAAAGCTGTTGCTGGAACAGCGTAAGAACTTTCTGGATGCTGGCGAATTCATGGATCCGGGTCTCAAGGAATTGGATAGTCTGATCGCGGATATCGACAGGCGTATGGCACCCGAAGGTTCGGAAGTCGCGCGGCGGACGGCGGAATCCAAGGCATCCGAGACAGCTCCCGCCTCGATGGAGCAGGTGGCTAGTGAATTCTTCCCGGAGAAACCAAGAAACGAAAATAAAGGCCCGCATGAATTCAGGGACGGCGATTGATGTGAACGATCTTCAGGCAATCACCCTCAAGTAAACCCCCTATCGATAGACCGTTCCGTCCCGGAGAGTGAAGAAATGGCCGAAGAATCGCAGGATGACAACGTCAATAAATCCGGAGGAAGTCCGTTTCCGGCAAACATGGGTTCCGGGCACGGCGATGGCAGCCCCGCAGGGATCGCCGGAGCGGAAGAGAAGGCAAGAACGGATGGTGTGGGCGTAATAAATACGCCGCCGGGTTCTTGGGGAAACGATCGAAAAAATCTGAGTGGCGATTCGTATTTAGAGCTGCTTCTCGGCGAAAGAAATGACTATGTAAGCTTTCGGCCCCAGGCCCCTAGTGCCGGACAGAAACCGAATGCGGGAAGTCGCCCAGCCGATCCCGTTAAAGACGATGTACCACCCAACGCTTCCGGCGAGGCGTCTTGGAGGCCCGATCCGGATGGTGACGGGAGACGCGCGAAAAATATAATGGATCCTGTCGAATACGACAGGCTGAAAAACGCTATCGCCGAACGCGCTTTCCATCGTGAAAAAATCGACGATTTGGCGGTGGAAATCAAAGAAAGACGGTTCATTTGCTTTGATGCCGCCTATTTCGATGCAAATTACTGCATGGTTCACGCGCTCTATAAATCACTTGGCCTCAATTATTCTCCTATACATAGCGTCGATGCCGACAACATTCTGGGCAGGAGCTTGCAAGATGTTATAAAAGAAGCAGGGATTCCGAGCAATGGCCTGATATTCATTCACAACATGACGCAGATATTTCTAGAATTTAGCAAGTCAAGCAAGGGTGACGAGCTCAAAAAGTACCTTGGCGACAACGGTTACTATGTTATTGTAACCTGCGCACCTGACGAGAAGAATGAAATAATAGAGATTCCCGATGGAGCGTTTGGTCCTGGGAACTGCATTTCGTATCTTGTGGCAAAGTACTGTCCTGACATAGATAATCCGCCCGCCATTGCCGACAAGATCATCGAGCGTCTGTCGGGCATCAAGGGAAAGGTGAGTTTCAGGCGCTGGCGCGTAATGGACGTGGTCATCCGGCGTTTGAAAGGCCTCGTCTCGGAGGATCTTGTCGATCGATTCCCCGCTGAATTCGAGCGCGCCTGCGGCGGTGCAGCGCCGGACGAGCCGGAAGATGACGGCGGTGTCCGGAAGACGGCCATATCGGCGCTGCAATTTGTCGGCGTCCATTTCGGCGGCGCGGAGATGTCGGACTTCCTTGCATCCGTCCGTCATGTCCTGACCCAATTGGATGAGCTCGACCCGATTGAAACGGGCAAAGAGGGCGCCGGCCTGTTGCGGGCCTTCTCCAAGAAGGAACAGCGGAAAAGACTGGACGAGTTCGAGCGCTCCCCGGATGACTTCTTGCGTGAAGCCGGTCTGGTGGTGCGGCCCAGCCAGGAGGGCTGGAACGTTGTCGCCTTCGGCGCCAAGGACGCGGAGGGCCGGATCCGAGATTCGTTCAATTTAACGCCGCTTGCCTCCGAGCGCTATTTTCAGGTGCTTCTATCCCTGGCCCGGAGGAGTCAAACCTTTCAGTTCGCATGGCATGAGAGGATGAGACGGCTTTGCGGCGTTGCCGCGCTCCGCGGTCCGGGAGAAACGCAAAGGCGGCTCATGGCGCAATTGGCGGAGCCGGAGATCAATATAAGTATCTATCATTGGTGGTGGGTTATTTCGGGGCTGGCGAATTTGCCGGAAGGTGAGTATCCGCAGGCGGATTCCGTACTCACCCAATTCGGGAAGATTTTGGCGGGGTCGGACGAACACAGGCCGGAATGCCTGTTTATGATCCTGCAATTGGAGATGGTCGAAAAATTCCGGCGCCACGGCTGGCTCGGGCATTTCGTGGACCGGCTTTCCGTCGATGACGCGATGATTTCCAAGGTGATCGAATACTTCGATTACCAACTCATGTCGTCTCAGTCGAATGTGGCCGAGGCCCTGTCGATGATCGTTGGCTGGCATCGGGAGGATGGCCGGGGCGGCACGCGGCACGCCGTTGCAGTCCGCTTTCTCGACGAATCGATCCTGTTCTTTTTCGATCTATGGCTCGTCAAGGAACCGAAGCGGAATCCTTACGACTTTCCGCTACTGCGCCTTGCCGAGGGGGGAGAGCAGGACGTCGACGTTCTTGCCGGGGTGATCGCCGCTTGGCTGAGTGAAGACCGTCATGCGATAGAAGAAGCCGCGCAATCGAACCGTTCCGAACCGGCGGGCCGGCGCGATGCCGCATTCTTTGTGGTGCCACTCATTGGACTGGCGGCGCGGAGCGGCGATGCGGACCGCGCGACGGAAGTCGTCAAGGTAATCACCGATGCGGCAAAGCGCTCCTTCCAGGGGCGGCGGCCCGCCGATCTTCGGGCCCTGGCGACATTCAAGAGACGCTTCAGCGAACATGAGCGAGCCTTCGTCGAATTTACCCGCCGTGCCGACCAGCCGGTTCTGCGGCTGATGCACAGGCTTTTTGCGCATTTCCGGATGAAGATCTGATGCAGAACGGGGCTTCAGCCTAAATCCAGGCCCTCAGCCGTCAAGTCGGCCCTTAATCTTACTGAGTCGGAATCATATCCATGTTTAGTGTTTTCATAGACCACATCCGCTGCATTTGGTAGAGAATTGAGATTCACGGTTGAGCTGGAGACGGCGATGGATCTCGAAGGCGCGGCGGCGAGCGAGGCGCGGCTGGAGGCGATCGAGGAGGGCATCGATCCCCGGCTCGCATCAAAGCAATGGCATGCGGATCTCAAGGCCTTCAAGGCGTTGCGCGCCAAGCAAGGGCACGGGCCCTTCGTCATTCCTGGCTCCGTCGCGGCGAAGCCCCCTGTGCCATCACGCGCCGGGGACAGGCTGTCCGTCTGCCGGTGAACGAGTAGGGGATGCCGCACGATTTGCTCAAAACTGACCGAAGGAGCTACCGTTCGAGAGGCCAACATATTGATCAGGACTCTATCGCGTCGCGCATCCTGTGGCATAAGGGGCTGACCACGCCACGGGAACCCAGCCGCACATGATACGTTTCGAAAACATCAGCAAGCAGAACAGTCACCGGATCCTCTTCTTCGAGGCTTCCGCAGCGCTGAACAGGGGCGAAAAAATCGGCCTCGTCGGTCCCAACGGTGCTGGCAAGACAACGCTGTTCCGGATGATCACGGGCGAAGAGTTGCCGGATCTTGGCCAGGTTTCGATCGAGAAGCAGGTCTCGATCGGCTATTTCAATCAAGATGTCGGCGAAATGTCGGGCCGCAGTGCGGTCGCGGAAGTGATGGATGGAGCCGGGCCGGTCAGCATCGTGGCGGCGGAATTGGCGGGCCTCGAAGCGGCCATGTGCGATCCGGACCGCGCCGACGACATGGACGCGATCATCGAGCGCTATGGCGAAGTGCAGGCGCGCTTCGAGGAATTGGGTGGCTACGAACTGGAGGGGCGGGCACGAGAAGTGCTCGCAGGGCTCAGCTTCAGCCAGGAGATGATGGAAACAGACGTAGGCGCGCTGTCGGGCGGCTGGAAGATGCGCGTGGCGCTCGGCCGCATCCTGCTCATGCAGCCCGACGCCATGCTCCTCGACGAGCCGAGCAACCACCTGGACCTCGAAAGCCTGATCTGGCTGGAGGAATTCCTGAAGGGCTACGAAGGCGCTCTCCTGATGACCTCGCATGACCGCGAGTTCCTGAACCGGATTGTCACGAAGATCATCGAGATCGACGGCGGATCGCTGACCAGTTACTCCGGCGATTACGAATTCTATGAGCGGCAGAGGGCGTTGAACGAGAAGCAGCAGCAAGCGCAGTTCGAACGGCAGCAAGCCATGTTGGCGAAGGAGCTGAAGTTCATCGAGCGCTTCAAGGCCCGAGCCTCGCACGCCAGCCAGGTTCAAAGCCGGGTGAAGAAGCTGGACAAGATCGAGCGCTTCGAGCCACCGAAGCGCCGCCAGACCGTGTCGTTCGATTTCCCGCCGGCACCGCGCTCGGGCGATGACGTCGTGCTGCTGAAGAACGTGCACAAGGGCTATGGCAGGCGGACCATCTATCAGGGGCTCGACTTGACGATCCGCCGTAAGGAGCGCTGGTGCGTCATGGGTATCAACGGCGCGGGCAAGTCGACGCTCTTGAAGCTGGTGACAGGCACGACCGAACCTGATGCCGGGACCGTCACTGTCGGCGGCAGCGTCAGGATGGGCTATTTCTCCCAGCACGCGATGGAACTGCTCGATGGCGACAAGACCGTGTTCGAATCCCTGGAAGGGTCTTTCCCGCAGGCGAACCAGGGATCGCTCCGGGCGCTTGCCGGCTGTTTCGGCTTCTCCGGCGATGATGTGGAAAAGAAATGCCGCGTCCTGTCCGGTGGCGAAAAGGCCCGGCTCGTGATGGCGACGATGCTCTTCAATCCACCAAATTTCCTGGTGCTCGACGAGCCGACCAACCATCTCGATCTTGATACCAAGCAAATGTTGATCACGGCGCTGGCCGCCTATGAGGGCACCATGCTGTTCGTGTCGCACGACCGGCATTTCCTGGCAACGCTTTCCAACCGGGTGCTGGAACTGACGCCGGAGGGCATCCACCAGTATAGCGGCGGCTATACGGAATACGTGGCGCGCACCGGGCAAGAAGCACCCGGGCTGCATAGCTGATCTGGCGCCGGCAATATTCCCCCCGTCCGGGGCCTTGTTGCACGGAAGCGTCTGATTTGGGTCATAATTTGCCGTTGGCCTCAGAGGCTGACCGAAAAATAGGTTGAGTAATTTCCGTCACTTGTGATTCTGTCTTGGTGCGAACAATGACGGAGTCCCAAGTATGGTATGGACTGAAACCACTCGGGTTAAATATGCGCGAGACGAATTGCGGTATGCAAGCGACACGGCCGAAGGGTGGTGGGTCAGTTTGAAATTTGTAAATGCCCGGAAATGTCGGGGAACCCGTGATCGGGGCCGTATGGCGCCGTATGGGGACTTGGTATCGTTGTGCCATTATCCACGGATCACACGGATATCCACGGATGACACGGATTAGGTTTATTAAACCGCATCACCTCATCTTAATCCGTGTCCATGTGTGGATATCGGCGTTCATCCGTGTTCCTATTGCCTACTCGCCGGCCCAGGGACGACAGCAATTTCAAACTGACCCACTACCGACCGAAGAAGAATGGGCAATCATCGCGCCACATATGCCGCCGCAACATCGCCGAGGCCGCTCACGGGAGATCGATCTCCGTTCGGTAATTGACGGCATATTTTATATCGCCCAGACGGGATGCCAATGGCGGATGCTTCCCAAGGATTTTCCGCCCCATACGACCGTGCGAGGGTACTTTTACCGATGGCAGGATAGCGGGTTATGGAAGACGATCAACCACGATTCGGTCATGCAGGCGCGTGAGATGGCGGGGCGGGAAGCCAGCCCCACGGCTGGCGTGATCGACAGCCAGTCGGTCAAGACCACCGAAGCCGGCGGACCACGCGGCTTCGACGCCGGTAAGAAGATCAAGGGACGCAAGCGGCACATCGTCACGGATACGACCGGCCTGCTGGTCGATGCGGTCATCCACGAAGCGGATTACCTTATCCCGCGGAGGGTGAGTGGCGATCAGGCTAAAAAACTTACCGTAAATATATCGGTAGGTTTCTTAGGCTATAACATAGCGTCACTTTGTCAAAGCGAATCAATCTGGTGTTAAGATGCTCCGTATCACACGCACTTTCTGTATCTCTGCAGTATTCTCTGTTGTCGTCTGTGTTTCATCTTTCGCTCAGACGGTTAGCCGTGATTGGCGGTATTGGCCATTCAGTGAGAACTCACCCTGGAATATGCCGATCGGAAGCGGAGCAAAATACGCGAATATCCCAAATGTTACCTCTCTTGGGGTCGGGCTCAACTATGGAAATGAATGGACGTCCTCGGTTGTTATCACGACGTCGAGCGACCCCATGGTAAATGTTCTGGTAAATACAAACTGGTACCCGAACGACAATTGGAATTTCTTATATAAAGGCGGGAAGACGTGTAACAATACCCGTTCCGTCGAAGCAACAATCCGAAATTATGTCGCAAATTCGTGGGCTATGTACTCTGGAAACCCGTGGGCCACGATATCAACGCCGGATAGTTCGCAATGGGTGCTTCCGGCATCCTATCATGCGTCAATATCTGATTTTAACGCGACCGCGCATTTCAAGCTCGGTTCATGTCCATCGGCCGATACCGATGGATTGATGGCCGTTTTCCAGCCCAATGGCTGGGTGCTTGATACTTATGCGACCGTCGTTATGTCCAATGGCGACATCGTGGCGGAGGCTACCGCGAGCTACATCGACGCCAAAGGGGATGGAACCGGTTGGTGGAACGGCCGTCGGGCGAGCATGATCCCGTCCTTTGCCGGTCTCATTCGCACGGGTGAAATTGCTGGCGGGAGCATACCTCATGCTCTTGCGGTGACGATATCGCCAACTGAGCTGATGCAGCAGGCGACATGGCCGGCTTACGCATTCGACCATAACTCCGGGTATAGCGGGACGCTGCCTATGGGTGCCCTTCTTGCCATCCCCCCTTCCGTTTCGATCGCGTCCCTCGGCCTTACCGCGACAGGAAAGGTTGTTGCAAAGACGTTGCAAAGCTACGGTGCGTATATTGTGGATCGAACCGCCCCGGGGGGCCTCAATTTTCAGGCGGAACTCGGCGATCCCGAGATTCGCTGGAACGGCTGGCAGAACGACCTGACCATCATCGGCCATCATCTGAAATGGGTGACCAACAATTCATCGACGAACCTTGGCGGGGGCGGAACGCCTCTCGCGCCGCTCGCGCCGCCCTTTTCCAATTGAACGCTGGGTCCAATTGAACGCTGGGTCCAATCGAACGGCGGGTCCAATTGAACGGCAGGCCCGACGGCTACGCCTCCGTGGAGGCGAGCCGGATGGTTCCTCCGAGCCATATGAAATAATAGACGCTGGACAGCGTGTCTGATTGGGCCTGTTGGTAGGGCGAAAAGAGGAGCAGGGCAATGAATAGGGTCAATCCTGTCACGGCGTATTTCCGCGCTTCCGAGCCATGGGCGGAGCGAAGAACCGCAGCCAAGACGCCAATGAAGGTAAAGAGGTATGCAAGCACGAAGGCTGAAAATGTGATGATGCCGCCCGTATAGAGCAACCCGGAATAGCTGGAATGGGTGCCGACCGGCGATAGCTGGATGTCGCCCTCTTCCGAGATTTCGCTGGTAGCACTTTCGCCCGGCCAGCCATGCCCGAAGACCGGCGATTGCCAGAAACCCGCCCAGCTTTGCTCGTAGACCATCTCGCGGACAGACGAAGACCCATCCCTGTATTGATCGGCGGCATCCTTGAAGGCGTCGGAAAGATGAAGGGGATCCAGGCCATTCAGGGCAAGACCGGCAAGGAGGACAAGGATTGCCGTAATCAGGACGGCCCGAATCAGGGGGCCGGCCATGAAAAACAGTCGAACGGCGATGGCTAGAGCAAGCGATGCGATCGCGATGCGGCTGAAACTGAAGATTGTTCCGATTAAGCCGCCGGCGACGCCAATCACGCGCCAGCCGAATGATTTTTCCAGAAAGCTGATCATAGTAACGGCAATGCTGCCGAAACCAAGACAAATAGCCCATGGATTGAATATGGAGAGGCGTATTTCTGTTTCTTCCGAATTCCGTTCCGCCGCAAAGAAGGTCGCATGCGAAAGCGCCTCAAGCGTAGAGCTTTTCAGTGAGGACGAGGAGAACAGCATGCTCGCCGGGGTCTCGATGCTAAACTCTTCCGCGCCATCCAGCCTCATGGCGCCGCAAAAGCTCCCAAACGCGAGGATCATGCCGCCGAGGACGCAGATAGCGCGGACGGTTTTGGGGGTGGCAAGCGCGTAACTGTATCCGACCCCGATGGCGAGGCCTCCGAAGATCCAGCCGAAGACGAGTATGGCGCCCATATTATGGAGATTGCCCAGCACGTCGTGCATGAGCATGGCGTTCACGAAGGCTGAGAACGACTGCGTAAGGCCGATGCCGATCCATCCCAAGACCGCAAGGTTGATCATCCATCCCTTCGGCCATCGCCGTTTGGTGAGATAAGCCACCAGCGAAGCGGCGGTGAGTATGTGAATGCCTGCCAGCCAAAGGAGGGGGATGAACCGGACGTAACGCTGCACGAGAGGTGCGCCGAATTCCGCTTCTGCTGTCGCCGAGGCGTGGGGATCGATGGCTTCCCGTGCATGAACCGTATGCAGCGTCATGGCGCGGTAATCTTATAATATTTATCATGCTTCTTATTGTAATAGAACGCAGACTCGCTAAATCCGTAAGAGGCATGTTTCTCATGGATCACTCTGTTCATGGCAACGCCGATCGCCGGTACGCCCGCCTGCAACAGCATCCTGACACTATGCCTGACCAGTTCACGGGGAGTTTTCTCCCAATGCACGGTGACAATCGCCTGATCCACAAGCGGTGCGAGAAATTTCGTATCCGTTACGGGCAGCAAGGGCGGGCTATCGATTATGATGATGTCGTAGTGCATGCGGAGGAAATCGATGATCTGTTGCATCGATGTGTGCAGAAACTGGAAGGCGGGAATGCCTTTCGTCTCGCCCGCCGGTAAAAAATGCAGTCCCGTTTTCTCATCGACGATGATAGTCGCCTGGAGGTCCGAGGTTTCGGCAAAAACGTCGCAAAGCCCCGGCTCGTTCGGAACGCCCAAGGCCTTGTTTGCCGAAGGATTGCGCAGGTCGCAATCGAGGAGAATGACCCGGCGCTGGGCAAGGGCAAGGGTTTTGGCGAAAGAAACGGCTAGGGTCGTCTTGCCTTCCTCCGAAACCGAGGAGGTAAAGAGAACAACGCGGGAGTGGGGGTTGCTGGAAAGGGGGAAATAGAGCTCACGAAGCCTCTCGACATAGACCGAGGACGGATGCAGAACGGGTAGGGAACAGGCATCCTTCGTTTCGGGAATCAGCGACAGGGCGGGTACTCCCAGTTCGGACTCGATCTCCTCCATGCTTCGGAAGCCATTATTGCGATGTGCGGCCACTAGGGCGGTGGTGCCTCCGACCCCCAGTGAAGCAATCCCGCCGATCAGAAGCACCAGAATCAGATTCGGGAAATTCGAAGAGCTGGGGGGTATGGCCCGTGAGCGGATTTGAGCTTCCGTGACCTGGAATTTGGACTGGGTCGTGTTGATGGAGTGAGTGAGAAAGGCATCGAGCAGTGTTCGGGCATTCGCAGCCTCGCGGGAAAGCGCTCGCAATTTGACCGTCGCTTGATTGTCTTGGCCCGCATAAGCACTGGCCTGCCCAACCAACGCGGTAGCTTGCGCCACTCCCTTGTCCCCGACCGCCACGTTGTTCCGCATCGTCTGAAGGATGCGCTGGACTTCCGTCGCGATCTTTTGGCGCACCTCCTTGAGTTCGGCACGGGTCCGCGTGAGCAGAGGGTGCCTTTCGCCGTAATCCGTTGAAATCTCAGCCAGCCGACGCATTACCTGGGTTTCCTGCATGCGAAGCTGCTGAATGACGGGCGCTGACTGGATTTCGGCGATAGCCTCCAGTTCGCCTTGGGCAACGTAATTCTCCGCTTCGCGCAGCTTGGCGATGGCATTGTCCCGCCCGGTTTTCGCCATGACAAGCTGAGTATTGAATTCCGTGATTTGCTGAGCCGCGGGGCGGCCTTCCTTTCCTTCGATCAATTTATGTTCCCGACGATAGGCCTCCTCCTTTTCCTCGGCGATTTTCAAATCCTGATTCAATTCCCCAAGACGCAGGGATATCCATTTAGATACTTGAGCGATGTCGTCGGCACGCCAATCGGCCAGCTCGGCTACGAACAACTCGGTATATGTGTTGGCCAGCTGCGCCGCTCGGTCCCGGCTCTTGTTCGTGAATCCGATAATAAGTCTTTGTGACTTGCCGTCGCGCCGCACATGTAAGTTGCCAAGGAACCCCTGGGCAATAAGATCGTCGAGATTGCCAGAAAGATCAGGGGCAAATCGTGGTAGCAGGAAGTCGTAGATAACGGGCGGCAGACGGTCATGGTTAATCACAATAAAATCATGAATTGCATTATGCAAGCTGCCATGGTCGGCAATGGCGGGGTTGAAGGCCGGGTCTGATCTCAGATCCAATGCATCGATTGCCTTGAGTGCCAAGGTTTTTGACTGTAACGACTGTATTGCATTCTGCAATGCCGTTTCATCCAAATTATGTTGGTCTTCTAATGTGCTTGATTTAATGGTAGCCATCTTAACACGATTTGTATCAATAAGAATAGTGGCTTCTGCCGTGTATTTCAATGTAACGGTTGACAATAATGCAACAAATGAAAGCATCGCCAGTGACGACGTAATAATAACAGTCGTCTTGTGCCGACGAAGAGACCGAATGACGTGGGTGAATGCAGAATCGAAAGGCCGTCTGGTGGCTGACGCCGGCATGTCATCTTTCTCCCACGGCGATAAAGGTCAAGTACCTATTGAGCATAACAAGACAACAAATGTAACCATTCGTTATTTATGTGGTTGCGTAATAGTGATTTACAGATACGAACGTTGTTGGCATCATTGCAAACCATCCACCAGAGAAAGTTTCCTCTGGAATGTTAAAGCCGGCGCTGCATTTCACGATGGCCGGACGCAGTGCGTGTGGCCCTCTGAGCTATGCATTCCTGCCATAGCCTCGCAAATTCGGAGCCCGCAAATTTTGGTGGCAGCTCGCCGCGGCGCAAAGCGATCGCCTCGAGAGGACGATATTCTTGATTCTTGCCGCCGCCATTCTTATTGCTGCCAGGAAACGCTCATGAACGATGACAGTTCCGCTTTAGGTCAAAAAATTTTCTTCGCGGAGAAGGGGGAGAAGGAAATCTCAAAAAGACGGAACCAAGGCATGGTTAACGTGTTTACCAAAATAGTTAATATTTCTTAATAAAGATAGTTAATTAGTTGTATTGGTATAAATAGAGAACTGATATAAAGAAATAATTCACCTCAAAAACAGACGTATTGGGAGGTCGGTTATGAGGATTGCTCACATCGGGACAAGGGGCCTTGGCAGTAACTATGGAGGAATCGAGCGATGTGTCGACGCAATTTGCCCCATACTTGCGGCCATGGGGCACGAGGTCGACGTGTTCGGGAGGAGCGATATTCGTTTCGAGAATCGGGATGGACTTCGCCATGTTCCAATCCCGGGCTTCAGGAGCAAGCACTTCGAAAATCTAACCCGGAGTGCGATTGCTACCCTGTTGGCGGTAAAGCGTTATGATATCGTCCATTTCCACGCAATCGGACCGGGGGCGCTGTCGCTATTTACGGCATTATTTGGGCAACGTTCGGTGGTCACGATCCATGGTCTTGACCATCGGCGGGCCAAGTGGGGGCGCTTGGCCAGGATCTTGTTGCGGGCTGGGGAGCGGACGCTGATAACCTGTGCCGATCAGATCACCGTGGTTTCCTCGACGCTGGCGGATCACTACCAGAAGGAGTATGGCATCCGGACAATTCATACCCCAAACGGCCTTCCGTCGGTTCGATCGTTGAAGCCGGGCGCGTTTCTGCGAACGCTCGGCCTGAAAGGCGGTGACTATATTCTGTTTGCCAGCCGTCTCACTCCCGAGAAGGGGTGTCATGATCTCATCGAGGCGTTCAAGCGGATCAGGACGACCAGAAAGCTGGTGATTGCCGGAGACGGAACCGCACCCGATTACGTCAGGAGTCTCCATAGGGGCGGACAGCAGGACAATATTGTCTTCGTCGGCCATCGGTCGGGAAACGAACTCGCCGAACTCTTCAGCAATGCCTATCTCTTTGTTCTTCCATCCTATCTGGAAGGAATGTCCCAGGCGCTGCTCGAATCCATTTCATACCGTATTCCGGCTTTGGTCAGCGACATCGAGGAGAATCTCGAAATTATCGGTGGCTATGGTTTCTGGGTTCCGAACGGTAACATCACGATGCTCGGCTTGAAGCTGGAGCACCTCTTGAATAGCCCTGGGCTGGTTGCAGAGATGGCGGATCGTCTGCAGGGTGTTCAGATGGATGATTGGGATGAAGTCGCAAAAAAATACAATGAAATATACCGGAATGTAGCCCGGTCGGCGCCTGCCGCGGTCGCGGTTCCGGACCGTCTCTGAGAACGAATCCACGGGCCCGCGGGCGCAGGGAGAAGAACCGCTATGGACAAGAATACCACGACGATGGCGGCTCCATCAGGTGGCGCCACCCCAACGTTAAGCATCGTCATTCCGGCCTATAACGTCGAGCGCTACATCGCCGATGCAGTCGCGTCGGCTTTGGGCCAGACATTCGCCGATATCGAGGTTGTCGTCATCGACGACGGCTCGACGGATACGACGCCGGCTATTCTGGCGGCGATCGCGGCCGAGCGCCGTGATCCGCGGCTGCGTATCGTGAGAAAGCCCAATGGGGGGCTTGCCGCGGCGCGCAACACCGGGATCCGATACTCGGCCGGCCGCTATATCGGCTTTCTGGACGGCGACGACATCTGGTGCCCCCAAAAGGCCGAGAAGCAGATTGCGCTCATGGAGGCCGGGCCCGGGACCGGCATCAGCTTCAGCTATTCCGAATATATGCTGGAGGATGGCACCAGGACCGGGCGGCTGCTGACGCCCGAGATCGCCCGGCCGGGCCTGGCGCAGATGATCCGGCGGAACCATGTCGGCAACGGCTCCTCGCCGATCGTCCGGCGCGCCTGCTTCGATCGGGCCGGGCTTTTCGACGAGACGCTTTTGAGTTGCGAGGACTATGAGATGTGGTGCCGCATCCTCCACGGCACCGCCAGCACGGCGGCACTGCTTCCCGAGTCGCTGACCCTCTATCGTCTCCGCGAAACGAGCCTTTGCTTCGCCTTCGACCGATTCCTGGAGAACGCCGACCGCGCGGTCGATCTTCTCCAGGAGCGCATTCCGGAACTGCCGCCCCGGATCTTCTCCGCTGCGCGCGCCGAGCATTATCGGATCACGGCATGGAAGGCGCTTTCGAGTGGCCATCCGGAGGCGGCCGAACGCTATATGAGGATGGCCATCAGGCTGTTTCCGTGGCTGCTGGTGAGCGACTGGCGGGCGCTGGGGACGGCGGTGGCCATTGCCGTGCGGAAGAGCGGCAGTTCCAGCCTGCAATCGGCTTTCGCCTTTCTTCTGGAGCGGCGCCGGAGCCGTCAGGAGGCAACATCGTGACGGTCGCCAGCATTATCATTCCTGCGTACAACGTTTCGCGCTTCATCCGGGCGGCCGTTGAATCGGCGCTCGACCAGACATTTACCGATACGGAAATCCTGGTTGTCGATGACGGTTCGACCGACGACACGCCGGCTGTCCTTCAAGAACTCCAACGGCAGCGGCAAGATCCCAGGCTCAAGATAATCAAGAAAAGCAATGGGGGGCTTTCGAGCGCCAGAAACGCCGCCATACGCCAGGCGGAAGGGCGTTACTTCGGCTTCCTGGACGGGGACGACATCTGGTGCCCGGCCAGGCTGGAACGGCACCTTGCCGTCTTTGAGTCCGATCCCTCGATCGGCATCGTTTCATGTAATGCAAAGTATATTTCCGAGGATGATCGTCCGCTGGAGGGGCGCTCCTCCTGGGTCGCGAAATGCAGGGAACCGACGTTGCGCGATCTTATCCGAAGCAATCAAATCCTGCCGCCGGTTGTCCGCCGCGCGTGTTTCGAAGAGGCCGGTCTCTTTGACGAAAGCCTGCGCAGCTGTGAAGATTATGACATGTGGTGCCGCATCCTGTACGCGACGTCTTACCGTGCCGTAATCATACCGGAATACCTCCTTCTCTATCGGATGCGTCACGACAGTCTTTGCCATTTGACGGATCATTTCCTCGATGCGGCCGAAGAGGTGATGGGCCTGATGCGGGCACGGATGCCGGATATCGAAGAATCGGTATTCCGCGGCGGTCACGCCGAGCACTACCTCCTATCGGCTTGGAAAGCGGCGACGGCGCGGCGGCGCATCGCGGCACTGCGGTACTTCCTCACCGCCCTCCGGCTTCATCCCGGTCTCGTCATCGACGCCCCGCGCCGGGCCGCGGCCACCATGGCAGCGATCGTGATGCCGCGCGGGATGCGGCTCCGGCTACAGCAGATGCTTGAGCTACGGAGGTCGCATGCTTGAGGCGGCACCGGCCCCGCTGCGCCCCCTTCTCCGGCGCTGGAAGCCCTTTCTTTTCAAAGCCTGGACATCATCCCGGAATCTCCTGGGTCACGATCGCCGGATCATCCGTTCCTATGTCGAGAGGCACCCGGTACGTAAGCTGCATATCGGCTGCGGACAATATTTGATGGAGGGCTGGCTGAATGCCGACATCTATCCGTCCTGGGGGGCCATTCACCTCGATGCGGGATACCCTTTTCCGCTTCCGGACCGGCAATTCGACGACATCTTCAGCGAGCATATGATCGAGCATATTTCCTATGCGGAGGGACGCCGCATGCTGGGCGAATGCTATCGCATCCTGAAGCCGGGCGGGACTTTGCGCATCGCCACGCCCGATATCCACTTTCTCTGCCGCCTGCTCGAACCCGAGAGCCTCGAACCTGCGAGCGATGTGGAGCGTCAGTATATCGCCTGGGCGCTCGAAACCCATGCCGATCCGGCGGCTTCCCGGCGGGCAACCACCGTCGTCAACAACTTCATGCGCGAGTGGGGGCATCAATTCATCTATGACCCGAAGACTTTGATCGAGAGCTTCGAGCAGGCCGGATTTACAGAGATTTATCAGCCTGAAACCGGAAAAAGCCGCGATGGGAACCTGATGAACCTGGAAAACCAGCGCGGTATGGAGCCCGATTTCTATGCGCTGGAAACGTTCGTCGTCGAAGGCAGAAAGCCGCTCGATGCGCAGGATTGAAGGCTTCCCGCGGCGCCATCTCCTCCATCTTTTTGGACAAGCCAGCCTTCTTGGAAAGAGCCTTCTTGGAAAGGGAAGCGCGCTTATCCTGGCCGCACGGATCCTGCAGAACATCACGGGCCTGGTTTTGTCGGTAATCCTGGTCCGGCGGTTCGGCTTGGCCGGGGTCGGCACCTATGCGCTTTCGATCGCCGTCGTGACCGCCATCAATCTCGCCGGAACTTTTGGACTGCCGTTCTCGCTCGCCCGCTCCAACGCGCCCATGGAAGAAAAGAACACCGTCGGCGTGTTTTCCTGCTTGCTGCTGATGCCGATCACGCTGCCGGTCATCCTCGTCTACAGCTTTCTCGTCGGACATGATCCTGAAGAGGCCCTGATCGTTGCCCTGTTCTCGGCCAGCGGATGGTTCTTCGCCCAGACGGCGATTCTCCACGCTCTGTTCGTGCTCCAGGGCAGGATTCATCTGACGATCTGGTCGCCGGTCATCAGCGCCGTCGGCGTTGTCGCCGTCATGTTTACGGATTCTCTCGTTGAAAGTGCGGTCGTGTTACTGATTATCCGCCTTCTTGGGAACGTTATTCAGTGTCTTTGCCTACAGATGGCGAAAATGCCCTTGAAACTGTTTGTTGAGCATTTGTCATCAAGTGTGCGTTTTCTTTCGTCTGACATAATAAGCTCCATAACGGAACAGCTTTGTTCGGTGCTCGTGTCTTATATTCTGACGCGGGAGGAATTCGGACTTTTTGGATTATGCAGGCAGATTACCAACGTCGCCGACGCCCCGTGCTTCTCCGTTCTACAAGCCGCCTATCCCACGGTAATCCGGAGCCCGGTGGAGAATACACTTGCGATGCGCAGGCAAATCGTGAGGCTTGGCAGCTTGGCGACCATCGGTTTCGCCGTGCTGACCTTGCCTCTGGGCCTCTGGTTCTACCATGTTCCCTCCTACCCGTTCTATGCGACGTTCTGGCTTCTGGGATTGCCGTCACGCTACCTCTGCTTTCTTTATGATTCGGGTTTACGGGCACTTGGCAATACGAGAATCATGAACAAGCTCGCAATTTTTCGCGGACTGGCCGGACTCGCTGGGGTTTCTTTTGCATTGCTTGGACTGTTCCCGCTGCTATTGGGATCGATCGCGAATTACAGTCTTTTTGCCGTCGTCGGACAAAACGCCTTAATTAGGACAGGAGATCGGAATGGGTAGTGCTCCAATGCTCAGTGTCGTTGTTCCCGCCTATAATTGCAGGAAATATATCCGTGCCACCGCCCTGTCTGCATTGAACCAGACATTGCGGGACCTCGAACTGATCATCGTGAATGACGGGTCCACGGATGATACGCTTCAGGTGATCTCCGTCCTGGCCGATGAACTTCGGGACCCTCGTCTGATCATCATCGACGGGCCGAATCGCGGCGTGAGCAGCGCCCGGAACACGGGGATCGAGCGGGCGCGCGGGCGATATATCGGTCTTCTCGACAATGACGATCTCTGGCATCCGGAAAAGGCGGAACGGCAAATCGCCGCGATGGAAGCCGATTCCACCATCGGAATGACCTTCAGCTATTCCGAATGCATCGACGAGCAGGAAAAACCGTTTTGGATGCTGGTTCCGAAAAAGTCCGAGCCGACCTGCCGCGATTCCATCCGCGACTGCCAGCTTGGAAACGGCTCGAACCCGATCCTGCGCCGCGAATGCTTCGAGCGGGCAGGGATGTTCGATGTTGAATTAAGTGAATGTGCAGACTATGAGATGTGGTGCCGCGTTGCCTATTTGAGCGGACTGCGGACGGTTCTGGTGCCGAGGCCTTTGACAATCTACCGCATTCATCCCGACAGCATGAGCTTCAACCTTTCCTTCACCGAGGATGCCGATAGAACCATGCTCAAGCTGCGGGCGCTCATGCCTGACATTCCCTGGTACGTCTTCCGGGAAGGGCATGCGGAGCATTACGTAATCCAGGCGCGGAGATTCGCCTATCGGAATCCACCGCTTGCCAGGCGTTACTTCCGGTCCGCCCTGTGGATCTGCCCGTGGCTGTTCTTTTACGACCCGAGATCGTCACTTTCCGTATTCGCAAGCTTGCTCCTGCCCAAGGCGGTGTGGGCGAAGCTCCTTGCCGTCAAGCATGCGCTGATGGGGACGGGGATCGATCGTGCGGTTCAGGCTTGCACGGTCATGCCCCGGAACGATCCAAAACCACTGGACGCCCCGGGGCGGAATTGACTGGAGAGAATTGACCGGCGTCACCGGGGCGGTTCAGATCCGCGTAGCGAAGGCGGCGCCGATTCCGGCGGTGACCGCCATCGCCAGCGCCCCCCAGAAGGTGACGCGGATCGCGGCCCTCATCATGCCGGCGCCGCCCGCCTTCGCTCCGACGACACCCAGCAGGGCAAGAAACAGCAGCGAAGCGAGGGAGACCGCCTCGATCATCAGGCGCTCCGGCATCGCTGCCGCCATCACGAGCGGCAGCCCCGCACCGACCGAGAAGGCCGCCGCCGACGCCAGGGAAGCCAGCACCGGCTGCGCCGCGGTCGCGTCCGATATCTTCAACTCGTCAAGGGCATGGGCACCAAGCGCGTCCCGCGCCATCAGCTGCTCGGCGACGTGCAGTGCCAGCGCCTTGTCCAGACCGCGCTTGACGTAGATTCCGGCCAGCTCTTTCAGTTCACCGTCGGGATTATCGCGCAGTTCCTTACCTTCACGCCGGATATCGGCCTGTTCGGAATCGGCTTGGGAACTGACCGAGACATATTCCCCCGCCGCCATCGACATCGCACCCGCGACGAGCCCGGCGACGCCGGCGATCAGGATGCTTTCATGCGAACCATGTGCGCTGGCGATGCCGATGATCAGGCTGGAGGTCGAGACGACGCCATCATTGGCCCCCAGCACCGCCGCCCGCAGCCAACCCATGCGCTCGACCACATGGTGTTCCGAATGTCGTGGGAAACGAGCCATTTTCTTTTCCTTGCTGGTGACGGCAGCCATGGCTTTCATCTGCGCACATCTGCGACATCTGCGGATAAAGCAATATGGAAGGCCAAAAAATGAGGGGATAGCTGAGGGGGTGACCCGGTCTTCCGATCACCGGCAGCGGAGCGCGACCTGGAAGACATCCGGTTGACGATCGCGGCCGATAATCCCCCCGCCGCGACGCGGGTGGTTCGCGCCGGCTGCCCGAGCCGCTCCGTACGCCAATGATGGAAATCCGGACGCCGGAGGCTGCGACCTGCCATCGGGAGCGATGACGGCCATCTCCGCCCGGTCCAGCCGGGCGGATCATGTCACGCGAGCGACAATCAGCGGGTCTTTGGCTTCGCCGAGTCGCCTGATTCGGTGTCGGAAAGACCGCGAACCCCGCTTTCGTCCTGCATCCGGGCGCCCTGCGGCCCCTTGTCGGGAACCGTCGTCCCGGATGGTTCCACCGTGAGGCCGGACTCGGTGCCCGGTCCCCCGCGTACGCCCGGCTCCGAATGGCTGTCGGATGCCGGACTCCGGGGTGCCTGATTTTGGGAGAGCCGACTCCCATCGAAACTCGGCGGTATCGAGGTGGAGACCGCCAATGCCAAGACAGCCGCCGCACCGTTTAGGATAAGCCGCTTCATAAGAGCACCTCCGTTACGTCGTGCGTTTCAGGGAGAAGCGAAATCGGAGTCCGCGCCTCCGTCATCAGAGCCAACGACCGTCGTCCCCCATCGGTTCAATGAACTTCACACCTCTGTCGCCGAGGCGATGAAGATGAAGCCGGAACTTAGGCCCCACATTTCCGGTCACACCGATGGCAGAGGCACGGAAGAACGCAATCGCACGCTCTCATACCAACGGCCAAAAATAATGAAATGACTTGTCCCGAGCCCTTGCGAGGGATCTGTTGCGGCTCCATCGGTGCCGATCCTGGGACGACACGTCACGCAGAGATCCCTCCTTCCGATGGTCGTCGGGATGACAAATCGATATTTCTGGCCGTTCGTATTGGTCCGCACGGCCAGTGAGACGAAAGCCATGTCGAACGGGAACTCCTTCCCGGAACAACCCCAGAACTTAACCGTCGCTATTTTTCTTGACGAACAGCCGCCGTCCGACGCGTTGGATTATGCGATAAAGAACGCATTTCCGTTATTTCTGGTCCGTTATTTCTGGTCCGTTATTTCTGGCCATGTCGTCCCTTGGCGTCTTGGCCGTCCCCGGACTTGATCCGGGGATCAGACCCGGCCATCCACGTGGGTCCGCGTGTACATCATTGGAAATATCGGTGTTTGTGGCTGCCGCGTGGATGCCCGGAACAAGTCCGGGCATGACGCTGGTGGCCATATCTTGATCTTCCCTGAACCATCGGAAAGCAGCCTGAAGCTGCTCGGCTGCTACTCAGCCCCGGTTGCCAAGCGGGTTCGTCATCGCACGGGCGGCTCCGCTCAGAAAGACGTCGAGGGCGGCCATCGACTGGAATTTGCCGTTCAGCGAGAGACGCGGCAGCGCATGGGGAGTGTGACGATGCACCGTCATGACATTGCCGTGACGGGTCGTGGTGGCCGTATCGAATCCGAGTTCGCGGGCCAGGCGAAAGTCTCGGGAGGAAGCATGCGCGGCTCCCCCGAAGGGATAGGCGAAATGCGCGACCCGGCAGCCGAGCCGTTCTTCGAGCCGCTCGCGGCTTATTGCCATCTCGGTACGGGCGTCCTCTTCCGATAGCCGGCTCAGCGCCGCAGACGGTATAGGGCCGGTTTTCGAGGGCGCATTTAACCAGATAGCCGAAGAAGCCGTGAAGCTCGACCGCGGCATGTTGCGGCCCGGTCAGGCACCCTCCCCGGAAGCAGACCGTCTTCATCCCGAAATATCGGCCATATTCCTGGCGAGGAGGTCGGCTGCCGTCTTGCTGACCCCGAAGAGGCTGTGGAGCGTATTGTCGATGCCGAGTTCTTCATCGACCCCCGCTTCGAAATAGGGATGGAGCTTGTCGATCTCCCATCTCGTTTCCTGCTCGATGAGGGGGAGCTTGTTCGGCCGGGAGCCATATACCTTATTGGTGCTGGTGAAGATGAAGGTCGCATCCGGCGCGTGCCGCCGGCATGCCTCAAGAAGGTTCAGCGTGCCGCAGGCGTTGACATTGAAATCCGTCAAGGGCTCCCGCACCGCCCAGTCATGGGACGGCTGAGCCGCGGTGTGGACGACGACGGAAACAGCCGTGCCGTAGCGGGCGAAAATCCTATCGATGGCCCCCTCGTCGCGCACATCCACATCGCAATGAACATAACGTTCGAGGTTGTCTTCCATCGATCGGCGGTTCCAGGCGGTGCTGGCATCATTACCGAAAAAGACTTTGCGCATGTCGTTATCGATGCCGATGACGTCCAGACCTTCGGCTGCGAACCGTCGTGCGGTCTCGGAACCGATCAACCCCGACGACCCGGTTATTATGGCTAGGCTCATTCTAGCGATCTCCTTGAATCATTACATGAATACATCCGGTCCGGAGTTTGTCCGGTCCACTGCCGAGGACTCCGGCGTGCGGTGAATTTCAAAGGGCCGGCGCGGCCTTCAGGCCCTGAAGGCCGCGCCGGTTCGCCACCGGCGTGCACATTCGCGGGCCAGAAAGAAGATGAAGATGCTGTTGGTCACCATGTATCGTCTGCCAAGGCGCCGTGGCTCCATCGTCAGGCGATGAAACCATTCCAGGCCGTTTTTCTGCATCCAGGACGGTGCGCGCGGGATGACGCCGGCGGCGAAATCGAACCCGGCGCCGGATTCATGGATCCGCCGCACATCCATCCGGTCCTCTTCAGGCGTCGCCTCCCGGAAACGATCCGGCTGGACCCCGGCCACGCAAAGCTCCGGGTGCCTGTCCTTGATCCGGGCGACCATCCGCTCGCAGGTGTCCTCCGTGCTGCCGTAAAAATAGACGCTGATTTTCGCGCGTTCCGCGGCGGCACAGATTTTCCAGAGGAGGTCCGGGCCGGCGACGCGATCCTTCAGGCCGGTGTCATGGAAGAGGTTCTCCGCCCAGCGCACCGGCTGGCCATCGGGCGTTACCAGATCCAATGAATTGACGACGGCTCTGAATCCCGGATCCCGGGCGGCTTCGAGCAATCCATGAACAGCCAGTGCCGTTACCCCGAAGGACCGATGAGCGCGCCCCGCCTCGATAATAACGCGGCAGGCTTCTTCGTAATCCGTACGTGAAACGTTCACTCCGAAAATATCGACCTTCGGTGGACAATCCATAATGAGATCTCCTTGATTTTTACGGGCGATTTTCAGGGGTGCGGATTTGCCCAGCTTGTTCCTTTTTCAGATCGGTCCTTTATCGGCAGTGCCGGAATCTGGCCGAGGCAGGTGTCGGGATCGGTTCACACAGCCTGAGGCATGAACGCCTGTCTCGGCTCGGGGAGCCGGCGGCGCGGGCGGCGTTGGTGCTCGCCAAGAACCGGCTGGAACAGGAACTGGCCCTTCCCTGCAACCATTTCGCCTGTCCCTGGGGGCAGCCCGAAGAGGATTATGTTCCAGACCGCGATCCCCTGCTGGCCCGGCAAGCCGGCTACCGGTCTTTCTTCACCACGCTCTCAGCGCGTGCCACACCGGGCGTCTCGGCCTTCGCGCTGCCCCGGATCGTCCTTGAGCCGGGCTGGGGATGCTACCAGTTGCGCTATCTGTTCAGCCGTTGAGGGGCGCCCCGACGTCGTGGCAGGAATTTTGCCCAGGCCTGACCGTCTATTGGCTGGATATAGACGTAAATTTGCTGATTGCGTTTGAACCCTGATGCAATTCAGCAATATAATTTGACACGCCTCTGAAATGTTCCAGATCCTCATAGTATGACGTAATTTCTACAAGGCCGCCCCCAGGGATTATTCTGTATATTTTGTAATCATTGGCGCCGAGAAAATCCCAAAAATCACGAAAAAATATCTTTGAATATATGCTCGCCGAGCCGAATTCAAAGGCAATGGCCCGAAAAATACGATCTTTAATGGACATCTCTGCCCCCTTTAAAACAGATAACTCGTGCCCCTCAACGTCTATTTTCATGAAATCAACGTGGTCGATTTTGTTGCTTCTGATGAAATTGTCTAAAGTGCATATTCGTACTTTTGATTGGCAAAAATTCTGACCGGCAAAGTAAGTGTCTTTTCGATTATAAAGAGATGCATGTCCCTCTGTCTCGCCCGGTGAGTAGAAATCGGCTTCCCCCTCGCAATCTCCAACCGCAGAGTTAATAACTTTGCAGCAAGGGCCCTCCATAGAGCGCAGGTATCTTTCGACGCAGCTTTGCTGCGGCTCGAACATATATACCATTTTTGGATTAAGGCCGAGCACAGCCTTCGTCCAATCACCCTTATTTGCTCCGACATCGAAAACAATGGAACCTTCCCTTATATATCTGGATGCTGCCTTGTATTCCGCGGCAAGATCCCAACCCGTCCCAGAGCCCTTACCTTGTAATATCTGGGCGCCTATCTCTATAAACGACAATGCACTCTGAGCAAATTTGCCAGAGAACATATTTCCGATCTTAGGTACGACAGCTTGAGCGATGGCCAGGGAGTATTTCAGTTGATGGACCTTTACCATTTTTTACAATCCATATTCGGTAACTAAAACGTGCACGGCTCATTATTTTCAGGATTTCGGCATCAGATCCGAATGTCAAAGCAGGTAATGCATAGATAAAAAAGAAAGACAATTCAAGGTAACAGGAGCGCACAAGAGTGGCAAGCGAAAATATACGGATTCGTTGCAATATACGATGCTCTACTACAGTGTAGATTATTGCCAAATGCCTTGGCCAAGCCGCCTTCTCCCCCCGCATGGAAGGGAGAAGGCGGAAAAGAATGTCAGGTCAATGCCAGAGGTAATCGACGCCGGCCTTGAGCGCCGAGGACTGCACATGCTGGAGGGTCACCAGGAGATGCGCCGCCCCGGCGGCCCCGGTCGGATCGAGCTGGAGCTGGGCATCGCCCGCGGTGGTTTCCGTCCACTGCAGGATATGATCGGCGACGGGGTCCGTCCCCTTGTAGCCGATGGCCTGCATCAGCGGACGCAGGTCGAGCATGTCGGAGCCGGCATGGAAATCGGTAATG
>Ga0265327_10000834_pt1 | contig 45995 bp, 46 predicted proteins | sample 41621metaG_FD_202089 | JGI IMG/M metagenome (GOLD analysis project Ga0265327, IMG submission 202089) | Rhizosphere microbial communities from Carex aquatilis grown in University of Washington, Seatle, WA, United States - 4-16-21 metaG | ecosystem: Host-associated > Plants > Roots > Rhizosphere... | reverse complement strand
GTCGTCAGCATGATGACCGGCTTGAGGTCCTTGACGGCGTCGTAGGGCAGGTCCGAGCGGATGGCCGCGTTCAGGGTCAGCGCGGAGGAGTTGCCGAAGAGGACCGTGTAGCCGTCGGGCGGCGCCTTGGCGACGAGATCGTTGCCGATGATGCCGTTGGCCCCCACCCGGTCGTCGACAACGATCGGCTGCCCGAGCGCCTTGCCGAGTGGAATGGCCAACGCCCGTGCGAACAGATCCCCGCCCGTGCCGGCGCTGCCCGGTACGATCAGCCGGACGGGTCGGCTCGGCCAGCCGTCCGGCGTCTGGGCAAGGGCCTGGCACCATGCGCCGGCGCCAACGGCCAGAATCGCGATCAGGCGGCAGATGCCGGTGCGGGCCATGGTGTCTTCTCCTCAACTTGCCGGAGCCACGTTCTTGGACACCGACTTGACCGAATCATCTTCCCAACCGCCCGCGCCTGTCAGCTTCGCTGAAGCCTTCCGCTTCTGGCTCAAGCTGGGCTTCATCAGCTTCGGTGGGCCTGCCGGGCAGATCGCCATCATGCACACCGAACTGGTCGAGCGGCGCCGCTGGATCAGCGAGAAGCGCTTCCTGCACGCCCTCAACTACTGCATGCTCCTGCCGGGCCCCGAGGCGCAGCAGTTGGCGACCTACATCGGCTGGCTCATGCATCGCACCGCCGGCGGCATCATGGCCGGCGCCCTGTTCGTGCTGCCTTCGCTTTTCATTCTTGTAGCCCTCTCGTGGATCTACATGCGCTTCGGTCATGTACCGGCAGTGGCTGGGATCTTCTACGGCATCAAGCCTGCGGTCGCGGCACTCGTGCTGCATGCGGCCCACCGCATCGGCAGCCGGGCGCTCAAGAACCGCTGGATGTGGGGCATCGCCGCTGCGGCCTTCATCGCCATCTTCGTCTTCGATACGCCGTTCCCCGCCATCGTGGCCGTGGCGGCATTGATCGGCTGGATGGGTGCCCGCTGGGCACCCGGCGTATTCGCCCTCGGCGGCGGGCATGGCGCGGCTCGGAAGAACTACGGGGCGGCGCTGATCGATGACGACACGCCGATGCCCGCGCACGTCCGATGGTCGCGCGCCTTCCTGGTGAGGGTGCTGGCGGCCGGCCTGGGCCTGTGGCTGGCCGCGATGGCAGGGCTCGCTGCGTTCCAGGGCCTGGATGGCGCATTGGCGCAGATGGGCCTGTTCTTCACCAAGGCTGCGTTGCTGACCTTCGGCGGCGCCTATGCCGTGCTGCCCTATGTGTACCAAGGCGCTGTCGAGCAGCACCGCTGGCTCTCAGGCCCGCAGATGATGGACGGCCTGGCCCTGGGCGAGACAACGCCCGGACCGCTCATCATGGTGGTGGCCTTCGTTGGCTTCGTCGGCGGCTGGCTGCAGCAGGCGATGGGTGACTGGGGGCCTTTCGCGGGTGGTGTGGCGGCCGCGACGGTGGTGACCTTCTTCACCTTCCTGCCGTCTTTCATCTTCATCCTTGCAGGCGGCCCGCTGATCGAAGCCACGCATGGCAGGCTCGGCTTCACCGCGCCGCTGTCAGCGATCACCGCCGCCGTGGTGGGCGTGATCCTCAATCTGGCGCTGTTCTTCGTGTATCACGTGGTCTGGCCGCAAGGCTTCGGTGGCCGGTTCGACGTCGTGGCTGCCGCCATCGCGGTGGCGTCGGCAGTTGCCCTGTTCCGGTTCAAGGTGGGCATCATGCCGTTGCTGGCGGCCTGCGCCGCCATGGGGCTGCTGCTCACGTTGTTGCTGCCCCGCTGACCTCAGGCGCTCGAGCGCCCCACCTGCCACGCGGGGCCTGTCCTATCAGGGAGCGCTGGCAGCCGAGATGACGATCTCGACGCGCCGGTTCTTCGCCTTTCCCTGCGGCGTGTCGTTGCTCGCCACCGGACGCGCTTCGCCGAAGCCCTGGGCCGAAATCGTCGCAGCAGGCACGCCCTTGGAGACGAGGTAGCGCACCACGTCATCGGCGCGGGCGGACGAGAGCTCCAGGTTGGACGGGAAGCGCTGCCTCAGTTCTCCGCCGATCGGCACGTTGTCGGTGAAGCCCTGCACGATGATCTGCTGGCCAGGCAGGTTCGACAGCGTCGGCGCGATCTTCGCGAGCGCCGCCTCGCCCCTGGGGCTGAGTCGGTAGCCGCCTTCGGGGAACAGGATCTCGTTGACCATCGTCACCTTCAGCTGGTTCTGCATCTGGGTGATCTGGGCCTGGTCGGCACTCAGTTCGCCCGACAGCTGCGTGTTCAGCGTCTGGTAGGTGTTGGCCGTGGCCACTTCCTTGTTGTAGGTCTGCTTGGTGACACAGCCCGCGGCAAGCACCGCGGCGCAGGCGAACAGGGTGAGCTTCGTGAATTTCATGAGTCTTCTCCTCGTGCATCGAACAGGTTGTTGAAGTGAATCGCGGGTTGGGCTGTCGGCCGAATGCAGGGCTGAACGGGCGCCGACTGCTTCTCGCTTCAGCGTCGTTGTCTTCGGCCTTGGCTCAACAGGATCGTAGGGAGCGCGCCGCGCAGCAACAAGCTCGGTAAGCGCGTGGTCGCGCATGTGAAAGCACGGGCCCGCATACGTGGGACCACGTAGTCTCGGCAACCGACGAGGTCCCGACGCTTACGCGGGCAGATCGCGGACCGCATCGAGCACGGCGGCGCGCAGGCGAAGATCGTCACCAGGGCGATCGAGGAAGTTGGATGCGCCGGCTCTCATCACGTCGACGACCTGGCTCAGGTCGCCGGTGGGCCCGATCACCACCACGGGGCAGGTCGCGCACGTCCGCTCGACAAACTCCAGGATCGGCAAGCCCGGCGCCTTGAGCGCCACCACGGCACAGGCCGGCCGCACGAGCGAGTCCGGGCATGGCAGATCGAGGGTGCTCGGCAGGGAGACGACCGAGTGCACGAAGCCCGAGAGCGCGCGCTCGACTCGCGCCCGCCGAGCGGGGTCGGATTCGATGAGATAGACGGTGACGATGGATGTGACCAACTTGGCACATGCTGAAGCCTCGCCGACCGCCGCGCCAGTCGCAGAACCACGGATGTCACGTAGGTAGAGATGCCTTCGACCGCAGCGACGGATTCTCTGCGACGACGCGCATCAGCTCCGCTGTGCTGGACAATCCGAACTTCTCGAGCACGCGGCTGCGATGCAGCTCGACCGTTCGATGGCTGATGCCGAGACGTTGGGCGATCGTCTTGCTCGACAACCCCTCCATCGCCAACTGCATGACTTCGCTCTCGCGCCCGGTCAGCCCGGACAGCATCTGCTCGTAGTGGCTCTGGCGATTCGAATCGCCGCGGGCCGCAGCGTCGCGCGAGATCGCGTCGTTGATGTTGTCGAGGAGTTCCTGCTCGCGGTAGGGCTTGGTCACGAAGCCCATCGCGCCCGCGCGCATCGCCTCGACCACCATGGGCACATCGGCATGGGCCGTGATGAAGATGATCGGGATACGCGCCTTCATCTCGTTGAGGCGCGACTGGAGTCCGAGCCCGCTGATACGCGCCATCCGGATGTCCAGCACCAGGCAACCCGCGCGACCGGCATCGTAGGCGGCGAGAAAGTCCTCCGCCGACGAAAAGGTCTCGGCATTCAATCCCACCGACTCGACCAGTTCCTTGACCGAATCGCGCACCGCGTGGTCGTCGTCAACCACAAATACCGTGGCAGTTGCTGGCTTCATCACATGTCCTCCGCGATCGGAAGGGTGAACTCGACGATCGCGCCACCCTCCGGTCGATGCCGGGCACTGACCCCGCCTCCGTGGGCCTCGATGATGGTGCGACACAGCGCCAGGCCTATTCCCAGGCCCTTCTGCTTGGTCGAGAAGAATGGTTCGAAGATGCGCCGAAGTTCGCCTTCGGCAAAGCCGGGGCCGGTGTCTGCCACGCGCACGAAGACCCGTGCATCGTCCTTGAGGCCGCTTTCTATATGGAGCGCGCGGACCCTGCCATCGACTTGCTCGCTCATGGCGTCGAGCGCATTGCGCACCAGGTTGACGATCACCTGCTGGATCTGGATCTCATCGGCGAAGACCTTGCATGACTCGTCACGCAGGCCAAGCGTCACGGCGATCTCGCTCACATGCCCCTCCATCTCCGCAAAACGCAGCGAGTCGCGCACGATCTGGCCGATGCAGATGGGCTTCATTTCGACCTCGTGGCGACTGACCATCGCGCGCAGCTTGCCGATGACGTCGCCCGCGCGCCTGGACTGGGCTGCGATCTTGTCCAGCAGCTCGTAGACCTTGGGGAGATTCGCAGGGTCCGCACTGGCATGCCGGTGTGCCGCGAGCGCGTAGTTCTCGATCGCAACCAGCGGCTGGTTGATCTCGTGGGCTATGCCGGCGGACATCTCTCCCACGGTATAGAGCCTGGAGACATGCGCCAGCCGCTCCCGATGCTGCGCGGCATCGGCCCGGGCTTCGCGCGCACGCTGTTCGGCCTTCTGCCGGGCCAGTGCGGTGGCGAAGACTTCGCCCAGCACTCGCAGCCTCGGCAACAATGCGTCGGGCCACTCGCGATGCGCATCCGGATCGTCGAGAGAGACGGCCGCCACCACGCGGCCCGCGACCTTCAACGGAAGCGCGATGAGCGATCCGAGCCCGAGCGAATCCAGGGCGGCGCGCTCGCTCGCTTCGGCCTCGGCGATCTTGCTGCCCTTGCCGATCCGCAGGACCGCACCGGTGCGCAGGCGCTGCCCCAGGACCGTGAGCGCCGGGCCGGGCGCGATCGCCGGACGTCCGGCGGCGGTGCGACTCCAGGCATGACTGGCGACCGGGCTGGCAGTGTGCGGCTGCAGGTCCCAGAGCACGGCCCTTTCCACCTGCAGGAATTCCGCGATTCGGCGCAGCCCGCTGGCAATCGCGTTGTCGACGTCCTGGTCGTGTGCGTCGCCGTCGCCGGGCAGCGAAACCAGCGATGCGGCCAATTCCGCCAGCATCTGCTCGAATCCAAGCATCTGCTCGAGTTCCTCCTGCACGTGCCTGCGGGCGATCGTGTTGCCGAAGAGTTCGGCGACCAGACGCATGCGCGCCAGCTCCTCGCTGGTCCAGCGCAGTGGCCGGTCCTTGCGGAGAAAGTTCAAGGTGCCGTAGATCTTGCCCCCCACCTCCAGGGGGACCAACACCATCGACAGCCCGCCGGCACGCTCGAAGCTCGCCCTGTCGATCGCGGCCTCGGGCGGCAGATCGTCCGGCGAGGCGAAGACGATCGTCTCGCCGCGATTGACCATCTGGGTGCACCAGGGAAAGTCGAACACGCGCACGTTCAGCGGGGGCGCATTCAGGTGGGGTCGCGAGTAGGCATTCGCGCGGATGAAGGAACGGCCATCCGGCTCGAGGCGAAGCACGGTGCAGCGGTCGACGTCCAGCGCCTCGACGATCGAGCGCATGGCCGAATCGATGGCGCTGTCCACCTCTGCCGGCCGGAGGTTGATGAAGCTCGCGGACACCCGAGTCAGCATCAATTCGAATCTGGAAGGGTCGCGCGAGACTGCGACTGGCTCGGGCCTCACTTGGGATCCCCGCGATCGGCTTCGCCGTCGAACGCAGATAGACGATCCGGATTCGTCGTCGCAAAACGGGGCTGTCGAGACATATGCATCGGGAAACCGCCGAACGTCATAGTGGGTACGCCTGCGGCGCACCCGGTTGTTGTTCTTGTCGGCGCAATCCTACATCGCGCAAGCGTCGTGCGAAAGACATGGTGTCGCCACCCTGCTGCCGAGCTTGAACTCAAGCCTGGTTCCGGCATTTCTTCTTGCGCGGTATGTGGAAACTCTTAGTCCCCATTGGTATTGGCGCTGAGGCCATCCGTAGGTCCACCAGCAGAGACTCGTATTCGCTCGAACAGACTCCCGCGGCTCTTCGGTTCATTCTTCGTTCGCGGTCCTGGAACGCAACGATGCTTCACCAGGCATCCGATCACAGGCGACTTCTCAGCGGCGATAGCGCGCCCTCTTGCGCAATTGGCATGCGTCACCTGGATGTTGGTTCGACATTAACGAAGGAGCGATGGAATGTATTTCACTGACGATTCACTCTTCCCCGAGCTGATGAAGCCCACGATCATCACCGCGGCACCCTATGGCCCCGAGTGGCTGCCTGGCGATGTCGCGGACCTGCCGCTGAGCTTCGAGCAGCAGGTGCAGGCCGCGGTCGACTGCTACAACGCCGGCGCCACAGTGCTGCATTTCCACGTGCGGGATCCGAAGACGGGCGAAGGGTCGAGCAACTTCGATCACTACAACGAGGTTCTCGGCATGGTGCGCAAGGCGGTGCCGAAGATGATCATCCAGGTCGGCGGCTCGATCTCCTTCGCCCCGCACACGGAAGGTGCCAAGGCCGCGTGGCTCGACTACGACACGCGCCACATGCTCACCGAGCTGGACCCGAAGCCGGACTTCGTGACGGTCACCACCGGCACCACGCTGTGGGACATCACGCAGGCCTTCGTGCCGGGCGACGCGGAAGGCACGCATCTCGCAGACCCGAAGGTCGCAGCCGCATGGGCCGGGATGGTCGTCGACTCATTGCCAGCCTTCTACATCGAGCACCTGAAGCGGCTGCGCAAGAACAACATCCAGCCGTACTTCGTGCCGGCCCACGTGCACCAGCTCGAGATCATCGAGCGCCTGATCCGCTCGGGCATCTACATGGGGCCGTTGAACATGGCGATCTGCGGCTACGGCGGCGGCACCTTGGGCCGCAATCCGTATGACTGGATGGAATTCCTGCGCCGCGCGCCGCACGGTGCCTCCAGCGTGACCTTCTGGAGCAGCATGCGCGGCAACATCGCGATCCAGAGCATGGCGACCCTGCTCGGCGTCAACGTCCGGGTCGGCAACGAAGACAACATCTGGGACATCAACAAGAAGCGCTGGTCCACCGTCCAGCAGGTCGAATGGGCAGTCAAGCAGAGCGAACAGTTCGGCCGCAAGGTCGCAACGGCAGACGAAGCGCGCGAGATGATGAAGGTCGGCGTCTGGTACCAATCACCGGAAGAGACGCTCTTCAACCTCGGCCTGCCGCCGAATCGGAAGGAAGGCCATCGGGGCTTCCTTTCCTACGAGACGGATGGGAAGCTGCCGCGTGCGACGGGCGTCTCGACGAAGCCCACCAGCATTCTCTGAAGTGAAGCCGCGAGCGGTGCATCCGGAGGCCGGAGCACTGCTTGCACGAAGTCGTGTGTCGCGGCGTGACGCGAAGGAGAACCTCGCATGATGGTCAAGGAAGAAACAGGCCCATGGGACGCCGCGCTCGCGCAATTGCGCGAATGGGACAGCGCATGGGCGGACACCTGCTCGCGCATGGCGACCAACCCCTGGCGTTCCGGCGTGCTGTCGCGCAAGCTGGTCGAGTTGATCGGCGTTGCGGTGAATGCCGCCTGCACCAATCTGAATCCCGACGGCACGCGAAGGCACATCCGCAATGCGCTTGAAGCAGGCGCCAGCAGGGAAGAGATCCTCTTCGTGCTCAAGTGCGCATCGGTGATGTCGATCCACTCCTGCAGCCTCGGAGCGCCGATCCTGCTCGACGAAGCCAGATCCGCAGGAGCTGTTTCGTCGCCCAAGAACGGCCTGGCGACACCCGCGTGCGACAAGATGAAGGCCATTGGCCAATGGAACACGGCATGGGATCCCTTCTACGAACTCGACCCTGTGTGGACCGATGAATTCATGGCCACCGGCGCGGGCATCTACGGCAGCGGAGTCCTGCCGGCGAAGGAGGTCGAACTGCTCAGCATCGCCTTCGATGCTTCCTACACGCACATGTATGCGCCGGGGACGCGGCGGCACATCCACAACGCCCTGAAGGCCGGCGCCACGGTCGACGAGATCATGGAGGTGCTCAAGCTGTGCGTCGTCCAAGGCGTGCAGGCATGCAACCTCGGGATTCCGATTCTGGCGGAAGAGCTCGCACGGCAATCGAAGGCCGGCGTCGCGACGGAGCGCGGCGAATCAGGCGAGGTGCATCAAGCGCAAGTCAACCAGAGGAGACATCTTTCATGAATCAGCATCCAGCATTCATCCGGCGCGCCCCGATCCGTTGCGCCGCCGTTGCCCTCGTCTCGACGCTCATCTCGCTCGCAGCGAGCGCACAAAGAGTCGAATGCGTCGTGGGGCCGAACGGAACAGGCTGCGTCGGTCCCAATGGCACGGTGGTGGCAGCGCCGGCGCCGGCGCAAGGCACGATCAAGTGTGCCGATGGCGTCTATCGCGTGGCCTGCACCGGGCCCAACGGTACTGCCGTCGAGCGCAAGCGCTGAGCGCGGGCACTGGCTCATATCGAACCGACGCAAGACGGAGGACTCGGAAGTGAACGCCAACAAGACGAGCGCAGCCCCCAGCTTGAAGGAGCGAGCGATCGAGGAATTCAAGATCTACGCGATCATGGTCGTGTACCTGTGGGTGCTGCTGGGCGTGTTCACCGTCTTTCGCCGGCTGGTGGTGTCGGAGTCGGGCGGCGCCTCTTACCTGCATTACGGCATCGCCCTGGTCGAGGCCCTCGTCATCGGCAAGGTCATATTGATCGGCAAGATGTTCAGCTTCAGCCGTGGATTCGAGGGCGAGGCCTTGATCTGGCCGGTGCTCTACAAGTCGGTGGTGTTCGGGCTGCTGGTGATGCTGTTCGGCGTGCTCGAACACCTGATCGGCGGCTGGATCCACAAGCAGGGCGCGCTGGCCGGCCTGCGCGAGATTGCCGCGATCGGCGTCGTCGAGCTGGCCGCGCGTGCCCTGATGCTGATCGTCGCCTTCGTTCCGCTCTTTGCCTTCGGCGAACTGGGCCGGGTGATCGGCAAGGACAAGCTGGTTTCGCTGTTCCTGTCGAAGCCGGAGAGCAGCACGCGCGCACGCTGATGCGCGGCGCGAAGCGAGTGCGTCGAACCCACCACACCGGAGGACTGAAGAATGTCAAAACTCAAGATGAAGGATCCGCGCTCTGAACGCGTGGCGAATCTGAAGCCGGGCCAATACGCCGACGGCAGTCCGCTGCATGACGTTCAATACCTGGAATGCAAGCTGATCCTGAAGACCGACGAGTTCACCTCGGCCGCGGGCTTCAAGAAATACGGCAAGCTGGTCGCCCAGGTGGCCAAGGAATGCGGCGTCGGCTACGACACTTCGAAGGCCAAGGGAACCCGCCCGCAGATCCGCGAAGTGATGTTCCTCGACACCGAGGACTTCAGGCTCTACAACAATGCCTTCATCCTGCGCAGGCGCATCCGCTTCGAGGACGGGTTCCCGGCCGACGAGCCCGAGGTCGTCTTCAAGTATCGGCACCCGGACCAGCAGGAAGCCGCCGAGATCGATGTGCGCCCGAACCTTCCCGGCGACTACCGGGTGAAGTTCAAGGCGGAGGCGCTGCCGCTCAAGGACCGGCTCGGCGGCTACAGGCTGCTGTTCTCGCACAACGTGCAGTTTCCGCTGAGCCATGCGCCCGCAGGAGGGGATCGCACGGCGATGGAGCACCTGTCGGACATCTTTCCGGCCATGAGAGCCCTGAAGATGTCGAAAGGCGACCATGTCTCGCTGGTCAACCAGACGATCGTCGAGGAAGTGCTGCAGGACCTGGGCACGCTGGACTTCGGCAAGGGCGTGACGGCCGATGCCAACGTCGCCTTGTGGCGCACGCGTGGCGAGCACCAGCCGCTGGTGGGCGAATTCGCCTACCAGGTGAAGTTCAAGAAGCGCGAGGACGTGCACGACAACGCCCGCGAGCGCTGCGCGAAGTTCTTCATCCGGCTGCAACAGGTTGGTCAGGCCTGGATCTACCTGGGGGCCACCAAGACCGGCATGGTCTACCGCCTGAAAGGCAATCCTCCGCAGGCTCATGAGTAGGCTGCGTCCGCAGGCACCTTTCGATTCGCCACCGGGTCGCGATGAACTACGCCACGTCGCTGGAGGAGGTGCTCTGGGGCATCACCCTGGTGGCGATCACTGTCTCGATCCATGGTTGCGGCATGCTGGGGACGCTGTTTGCCTGTCATGCCATCAAGCATGGGGCTGCCGACGAAGCGGTTTCCTTCCTGCGTGGTAGCGCCGTGCTGATCCTGGCGAGCTGGATGATCGTTCTGATCCATCTCACGGAGTTGCTGGTCTGGGCGGTCTTCTTCCTGTGGCAGGACGCGATGCCGAGCGCAAGCACGTCCTATTACTTCGCGCTCATGCAGTACACCACGGTCGGGAGCGCCTGGAACCTGCCGCAACGCCTGCGGCTGCTCGATGGCATGTTGCCGATCGCCGGATTGATGACCTTCGCGTGGTCGACGGGCGTGCTGTTCACCATGGCCCAGGAGTTCCAGGACACGCAGTTGTCCGCCGTGCACGCCCGACGGGCGGCGCGGAATGCGGCGCGCAAACGTGCGCAAGGTCGGATGGATCAAAGGCCATGAAGATCACGAGCATCATCGAGCGCTTCGTCGAAGACGACATGCGCGGCATACGCTACGCGATCAACGTCTTCGTCGCCACCACGGCGGTCTGGCTGGTCGTCAAGGTCTGGGGCGACTCCAACCCGATCTGGGCGGTCAGCTCGATGGTCGCGACCAGCGATCCGCAATTGAAGCAGTCGCTGGCGACTTTCCGGGCGCGCCTGTTGAACACGCTCCTCGGTTGCGTGATCGGCTTGTCGGTCATCGCGGTCGGCCGCACCAACTGGGAACTGCCCACCGCGCTGGCGCTGTCGGTGCTGGTGTCGACCTACCTGGTGCGGATTCCGACGATGTGGCGCCAGGCCCCGATCACAGCGGCCATCATCGTCGCCGGAGGCATGCAGCACCACGACAAGCTCGGTGCGCTGGAGAACGGCGCGGTCCGAGTGGGCGAGGTGATATTCGGCTGCCTCATCGGCATCGTCAGCGCCTGGGCGCTGTCGACGATCTGGCCGATGCCGGAGAAGCCGACTGCCAGGAAGGCTTGAATCCAGGGGCGCCGGGCACATGTCCGGTGCAAGCAGGCAGGCAGCGTGCACGGCAAGTGGCGGCCGCAATCGCCAAAAAGACAGGCTCGCTTTTCTGATCTACTCGGCGGCCGAGCTGGCCGGGCATTCCCGGCTCGACCCCACGATGCCGCGCGCCATGACCCATACACAGCAACCCGATCCCGACCTGGTCTGCAGGCACACCACCGTCGACGCCAGTTCGGTCGCCCGCTGGGTGACGCAGCACCACGGCATCGCGGTGCAGCGGTGCCATCTGATCCGCCGCGGGCTGAACGACAACTACGCGCTGCGCGCAGCCGACGGAGGGCGCTATGTCGCGCGGCTCTATTCGATCCGCCCGCGCGGCGAATTCAATGCGGACTTTGAACTGGCGCTGCTGGCGCACCTGGACGGCCGGGGCGTCGGGGTCGCAGCGCCGGTGCCGGCGGCCGATGGTCGGCTGCATATCCGGCTGCGCTTTCCCGAAGGCGAGCGGGCCCTGGCCTTGTTCCGCCATGCCGAAGGCGCGACACCCGAGGCGCCAGAAGAGTTCGAACTGACCGCCCGGACTCTGGCCTTGATCCACGGCGCCGCGAGCGACTACGCCGGCCCGCCCAGCCGCTACACACTGGATGGCCAGCACCTCGCCGGCCGGACCCTCGGCTACCTGGAGACCTACCCCGAGCTGGAGCAGGAGCCGGAGCTGCTCGAACGCTACCGCGGCCTGGTCGCCGGCCTGCTCGCCAGGCTGGATGCGGCCGAAGGCGGCTTGACCCGCGTCGTCTGCCACGGCGACACCCATGGCTTCAACAACCATGTGCACACCGATGCGTCCGGCACCGGGCAGACGCGCTTCTTCGACTTCGACGATGCCGGCCCCGGCTTCCTGGCCTACGACCTCTGCGTGATGCCCTGGTCCTACCTGCTGCGCAAGGGCCTGAAGGAAAGCGACGACACCCTGCGCGAACGCTGGGTGCACTACCTGCGCGGCTATCGCGCAGGCGGCGGCGCGCCGAGCGAACGCGACCTCGCCGCCCTGCCGCTCTTCATCCAGCTGCGCCACCTGTGGAACCTCGGCGAGGCGGCCGGTCGGCTGCATCATTGGGGGACCAGTTCGGCACCCGCTTCATGGCTGCGAAAGCAGCTGGAGTCCTTCGAGGCATGGGACAAGCTGGACTTCCACCCCATCCAAGGAGCTTCCGAATGACCACCGACGCATTCCTCGACGAACTGAAGATCAGGCAACTGGTGGAACGCTGGGCCGTCTGGCGCGACGCCGGCGACTGGGAACGCTTCGCGACCCTGTGGCATCCGGACGGCGTGATGATGGCAACCTGGTTCCAGGGCCCGTTCACCGAATTCATCCGGGTCAGCCGCGAAGGCTGGGCCAAGGGCGTGAGCATTCTTCACTTCCTGGGCGGCTCGGCGATCGAGGTGGCGGGCGACCGGGCCATCGCCCAGACCAAGATGACGATCTCGCAGCGCGGGCCGGTCGAAGGCGTGCTCTGCGACGTGGTGTGCACCGGGCGCTTCCATGATTTCCTGGTGAAGGTGGGCGCCGACTGGCGGCTGCTGCACCGGCAGCCCATCTACGAGAAGGACCGCCTCGATCCGGTCGACCCGTCGACCCGCGTGCAGCTCGATGCCGAGCGCCTGGCGCGCATGCCCGAGGGCTACCGCCACCTCGCCTACATCCAGACCGGCATCGGCTACCAGGTCAAGATGGACATGCCGATGCTGAAGGGCCCCGAGGTCGAGGCGCTGTACGCCCGCGCCGCACGCTGGCTCGCCGGTGCGCCGCTGGAGCGCTGAAGGCCCTGGCTCTGGCACCGCGAGACGCGGGCCGGCATGCGGGAGAGTGCTCGTTGTAGCCCTCCGGCCGATTTGCTAGCCTCCTGCGGTCTTACGATTTGTCGACTTGCCGCGACCCGCGCGGCCATACCAAGGGCCTATCCAGATGATCTTCAAGCGAATCGCGGCCCGTGCCGCCCACATGGCACTGCTCGGCGCCGCGGCGTTGACGACGTCGATCGCGGCGCTGGCCGCCGACCCGATCAAGATCGGCCTGGTGGTGCCGATGTCGGGTCCGTTCTCCTACATGGGCCGGCAGATCAATGCCGGCGTCTCGCTCTACCTGGCGGAGCACGGCGACACCGTCGACGGCCGCAAGGTGGAAGTGATCCTCCGGGACGACGCCGGCATTCCCAACAACACGCGCCGCATCGCAGAAGAGCTGGCGGTCAACGACAAGGTCACGGTGCTGGCCGGCTTCGGGCTCTCGCCGCAGGCCTTCGCCACCGCCCCGGTCGCCACCCAGAGCAAGACGCCGATGGTGGTGATGCAGGCGGCCACCTCATCGATCACCGAGAAGTCGCCTTACATCGTGCGCACCAGCATGACGCTGCCCCAGGTCACGGTGAGCATCGCGGAGTGGGCCGCGAAGAACAAGGTGAAGAAGGTGGTCTCGCTGGTGTCGGACTTCGCGCCCGGCGTCGATGCCGAGACATCGTTCAACACCCGCTTCACCGCCGACGGCGGCCAGATCCTGTCCGCGCTGCGCATGCCGATCAACACCACCGACTTCTCGCCCTACCTGCAGCGCGCGGCGGACGCCAAGCCGGACGCGGTCTTCGTCTTCGTGCCGGCCGGCGATTCGGCGGCGATCTTCATGAAGCAGTTCGCGGAACGCGGCATGGACAAGGCCGGCATCCGGCTGCTGGGCACCGGCGACGTGGTCGATGACGACGTGCTGGGCCAGATGGGCGACGTCGCTCTCGGCACCATCTCGTCCCACCACTACTCGGCAGCCCATCCTTCCGAGCTGAACAAGAAGTTCGTGGCCGCCATCGAGAAGGCGAACAAGGGCATGCGGCCGAGCTTCATGGCGGTCGGCGGCTACGACGGCATGCGCGTCATCATGGAAGGCCTCAAGGCCACCAAGGGCGCCGGCGGCGAGGCGCTGGTCAACGCGATGCGCGGGCAGCAGTTCGAGAGCCCGCGCGGCCCGGTGATGATCGACCCCAAGACCCGCGACATCGTGCAGAACGTCTACATCCGCAAGGTCGAGCGGGTGGACGGCAAGCTCTACAACGTCGAGTTCGAGACCAAGAAGGACGTGAAGGATCCGGGCAAGCCGGAGTGAGCCGGCGCGGGGCCGAGCAGCCCCGGCTTGCAGGAGCCCCGCCATCAACGGATGCATGCGATGAACGACGACGAAGTGCGCGCCGCGCTGCGCCGCCATTGGGACGCCTCCGACGCCGGCGACTTCGAGGCGGAGCACGCCATCTACGCGGCGCATGCGGTGCTCGACTATCCGCAGTCGGGCGAACGCATACGCGGCCGCGGCAACATCCAGGCGTCGCGAATGGCGCAGCCGAATCGAAAGCGCTTCGAGCTGCGCCGGACGCTGGGCGGCGGCGCGCTGTGGGTCGTCGAATTCGTCATCCGCTACGACGCGCAGCCCGTCCATGTGGTGAGCATCATGGAATTCGAAGCCGGCCAGATCGTCCACGAGACGCAGTATTTCGCCGACCCCTTCGTGCCGGGGCCCTCGCGGGCACGCTGGGTCGAGGCGATGCCTGGGGTTTGGCCTAGGCAGGCGGAGTAAAAAACTTTTACTTTTGCTGCTATTCTTTTGAATCCAAATGAATAAGCGGCCCACTCCCCTTCGCCAGGCATCGCACGCTTCCCCTTCCGGCGGAAGCGACAAGGTGCTGGCCGACATCGGCGATGCGCTGCGTTCGCGACGCCGGCAGCTGCACCTGAGCCTGGCCGAGGTCGCTGCGCGCAGCGAACTCAGCACCGGCTACATCTCGCTGCTCGAAAGGAACCTGGCTTCGCCTTCGCTCACCGCGCTGATGCGCATCGGCCAGGTGCTGGGCCTGGACCTCGACTATTTCTTCCAGGCGCGCGATGCCGGCGGCCACCATTTCCCGCGCAGCGCGCGCTCGCCCTTCCAGCTGCAGGCGGGCGGCATGCGCTTCGACCGGATCAGCGGCGAGTTTCCGGCGAGCGTCATGAATTCGCTGGTGGTGACCATTCCGCCGGGACACAGGTCCTCGCCCATCACCCATCCCGGCGAGGAACTGACCTACGTCATCAGCGGCAACCTGCGCTACACCCTGGGCGAGCGCAAGCTGCACCTGGGCGAAGGCGATTCGGTGCACCTGCCATCGAACACGCCGCACTGCTGGGAGAACCCCTTCGCCGATGCCGCCACCGTGCTGTGGGTGGGCACGGCGCCGCTGTTCAAGGCCGGCACGGGCGATGCCGGAGCGCACCACGACCTGCAGAGCCACGGCTCACCCACCAGCCAGCCCGGTGCCGACAAGCCCGCAGCCAAGGCAGCGGCAGCAAAGAGAAGGAAGACCCCGTCATGAGAGATGCCCTGCCCGCGCTTCCCGAGTTCGAAGCGAGCTTCAGCGCCATCAGCGAGCAGCTGCAGGGCGCCATCGGCCACCGGCTGCTCACCGCCAGCCGGGTGGGCGCGGACGGCTTCAACGAACGCATCTACTCGAGCCAGGCCTCGATGTATCCGGTGCAGGGCAGGAAGCCCAGGGACCAGACCGAATGGACGGCCATGATGGAGCGCGGCGAATGCTTCGTGGCCAACCATCCCGACGAGTTCGGCCCGCATTTCTTCGACCTGCAGGCCATCGTCGCGCAGGGCTTCGGCGCGGTGGTCAACGTGCCGATCCTCGACGGCGCCCGGCTGCTGGGCACGCTGAACCTGCTCGACCGCGAAGGCGCCTACAGGGGCCCGGTGCTCGACGCCTGCCTGGCAGTGCGCGAGCAGGCCCGGCAGGCCTTCCTCCAATACGACGAGTGGGTTGCCCGTCGAAGCGCCTGATCGCTTTCATATCCGTCCGTCCTCATCCCGCCCACAACCAGGAGTCCATCTTGAGAACTCGAATCTGCGCTGCCTTGATCGGCACCCTCTTGTCGCTGTCCGCATGGGCGGCCACGCCGAAGGACACCCTGGTGGTGGCCAAGAACATCGACGACATCGTGAGCCTCGATCCGGCCGAGGCCTTCGAGTTCTCCAGCGGCGAGGTGGTGGCCAACATCTACGAACCGCTGGTGCGCTACGACCCGCAGGACCCGACCAAGCTGAAGCCCGGGCTGGCCAGCAGCTGGAAGCCCGCCGCCGACGGCAAGAGCATCGAGTTCACGCTGCGCAAGAACGCGGTCTTCGAGAGCGGCAACCCGGTGCGCGCCGAGGACGTGCTGTTCTCCTACCAGCGCGTGCTGCGCCTCAACAAGGCGCCCGCCTTCATCCTCGCGCAGCTCGGCTGGACGCCCGACAACATCGCCCAGATGGTGCGCCAGCCCGCGCCCGGCACGCTGCAGCTGTCGTGGTCCGGCGATTTCGGGCCGGCCTACGTGCTGAACGTGCTGGCCGCCCGGCCCGGCGCCATCGTCGACCAGAAGCTGGTGCTGCAGAACGAGCAGGCCGGCGATCTCGGCAACGGCTGGCTCATGCGCAATTCCGCAGGCAGCGGCCCCTACAAGCTGAAGCTCTACAAGCCGAAGGAAGTGGTGCTGCTGGAGGCCAACAAGCAGGCCGCCAACCCGCCCAAGACCGGCAGCGTGCTCATCAAGAGCATTGCCGAGCCGGCCACCCAGCGGCTGCTGATCGAATCCGGCGACGCCGACATCGTGCGCGACCTGGGCGCCGACCAGATCGACGCACTCAAGAGCCGCAACGACATCCGGCTGGAGGAGTTCCCGGCCGCCGCGGTGCACTTCGTGGCGCTCAATCTGCAGAACGACAAGCTGCGCAATCCGGCCATCTGGGAAGCCATGCGCTACCTGATCGACTACGACGGCATTTCCAAGCAGCTGCTCAGGGGCCAGATGCGCATCCACCAGGCCTTCCTGCCGGTCGGCTTCGCCGGCGCGCTCACGACCACGCCCTACAAGCTCGACCCGGAGCATGCCAAGGCGATCCTCGCCAAGGCAGGCGTCAACGGCCTCGAGATGGACATGGACGTGATCAACAGCCCGCGCTTCATGGACATGGCGCAGTCGATCCAGGCCAGCATGGCCAAGGCCGGCATCAAGGTGAACCTGGTGCCCGGCACCGGCAGCCAGGTGATCACCCGCTATCGCGCGCGCAAGCACCAGGCGATCCTGCTGTATTGGGGACCTGATTTCTACGACCCGCATTCCAACGCCAAGTCCTTCGCCTACAACGTCGACAACAGCGACGGCGCCTACCAGAGCACCACCACCTGGCGCAATTCCTGGCTGATCCCCGAGCTGTCGGCCAAGACCCTGGCGGCGCTCAGGGAAGCCGATCCGGCCAAGCGGGCAACCCTCTACCAGGGCCTGCAGAAGGAAGTGCAGGCCAATTCGCCCTTCATCATCGGCTTCCAGGAACAGAACCGCGTGGCCCTGCGCAGCAACGTGAAGGGCTACGTGCAGGGGCCGGTGGCCGACCTCGTGCAATACGACGGCGTCACCAAGTAGGCAGGGCCAACGCCGATGCGCCGCCACGCCGGACCGCTCGCGCTGTTGCGCTGGGGGATTTCCCTGGTGCTGATGCTGTTCGTGCTGCTGCTGGTCACCTTCCTGATCGGCAAGGCGGCGCCGATCGATCCGGTGCTGCAGGTGGTCGGCGACCGGGCATCGCCCGAGGCCTACCAGGAGGCCAGGCACAGGCTGGGGCTCGACCGGCCGGTGTACGAGCAGTTCGCCCGCTACGTGGCGAACGCGGCGCGCGGCGACCTGGGGCGCTCGACCTCGACCGGGCGTCCGGTCGGCGAGGACCTGCGGCAATACTTCCCGGCCACGCTGGAACTGGCGACGCTGGGCATCGCGCTGGGCGTGCTGTTCGGCGTGCCGCTGGGCATGCTGGCGGCGCACCAGCACAACCGCTGGATCGACCAGCTGCTGCGCCTGGTCGGGCTGCTGGGCTATTCGGTGCCGGTGTTCTGGCTCGGGCTGGTCGGGCTGCTGGTCTTCTATGCCAAGCTGGGCTGGGTGGGCGGCCCGGGCCGGCTCGACGACATCTACCAATACACCGTCGACAGCTGGAGCAACCTGGTGCTGGTCGACACCCTGCGCGCCGGCAACGCCGAGGCCTTCCGCAACGGGCTGTCGCACCTGGTGCTGCCGGCCGCGCTGCTCGGCTACTTCTCGCTGGCCTACATCTCGCGCATGACGCGGGCCTTCTTCCTCGAGGAGCTGAGCAAGGAATACGTGCTCACGGCGCGGGTCAAGGGCGCGTCGGAACTGCGCGTGCTGGTGCGCCATGTGCTGCCGAACGTCGCGGCGCCGCTGCTCACCGTGATCGCGCTGTCGTATGCGGTGCTGCTCGAAGGCGCGGTGCTGACCGAGACGGTGTTCTCGTGGCCCGGCATCGGCCTGTACATCACCAATGCCCTGTTCAGCGCCGACGTGTCGGCCGTGCTGGGCGGCACCCTGCTGGTGGGGCTGTGCTTCGTGCTGCTCAATACCCTGACCGACGTGTTCGGCCTGCTGATGGACCCGAGGGCCAGGACATGACGATCCAGCTTCGACGCGACTGGTGGCTGAGCGATGCGCCCGAATCGGCGCTGCAGGCGCGCTGCGGCCGCTTCTACCGCATGGGCCTGCGGGCGCTGCGCAGCCCGGCGATGGTGTTCGGCCTGGCGATCATCGCGCTGCTGGTGCTGGCCGCGATCTTCGCGCCCTGGCTGGCACCGGCCGACCCGAATGCGCAGGACATTTCGCAACGGCTGCTGCCGCCCGGCGCCGCGCATTGGCTGGGCACCGACCAGCTCGGCCGCGACCTGCTGAGCCGCGTGATCTACGGCGCGCGACCGACGCTGATGATCGTCTCGCTGGTGGCGCTGCTCGCGGCGCCGGCCGGGCTGCTGCTGGGCATGTGCGCCGGCTACTTCGGCGGCTGGATCGAAGCGGTGCTGATGCGCATCACCGACATCTTCATGGCCTTCCCGCGGCTGGTGCTGGCCCTGGCGCTGGTCGCCGTGCTCGGGCCGGGCATCGTGAACGCGGTGATCGCCATCGCCATCACCGCATGGCCGCCCTATGCGCGGGTCGCCCGCGCCGAGTCGCGCACCGTCAAGGGCAGCGACTTCATACAGGCCGCGCGCGTGCAGGGCCTGCCCACCGGCCGCATCCTCTTCGGCCACCTGCTGCCGATCTGCCTGCCGTCGACGGTGATCCGGGTCACGCTGGACATGGCCGGCATCATCCTCACCGCGGCCGGCCTGGGCTTCCTGGGCCTGGGCGCCCAGCCGCCGATGTCCGAATGGGGCGCCATGATCTCCACCGGGCGCCAATACATCTTCGACCAGTGGTGGGTGGCGGCAGTGCCCGGCGTGGCGATCCTGCTGGCGAGCCTGGCCTTCAACCTCGTCGGCGACGGCCTGCGCGACGTACTGGATCCGAAGAATGGCTGAACTGCTGATCGAGGACCTGAGCGTCACCTACCCCACCCCGACCGGACCGGTGCAGGTGGTGAAGTCGCTGTCGCTGCAGATGGGCGCGGAGCGCATCGGCATCGTCGGCGAATCGGGATCCGGCAAGTCGATGACCGCGCGAGCGGTGCTCGGCCTGGTGCGCTCTCCCGGCACGACCACCGCACGCCGCATGGCCTACGACGGCATCGACCTGATGCGCCAGGATGCGGCCGGCTGGCGCGCGATCCGCGGGCGCCGCATCGGCATGGTGCTGCAGGATCCGAAGTTCTCGCTGAATCCGGTGCAGCGCATCGGCCGGCAGATCGCCGAGGCGGGCCTGCTGCACCGCGTCTTCAGCCGCGGCCAGGCGCGCGCGCGGGTGCTCGAGATGCTCGAGACCGTCGGCGTCGACCAGCCCGGGCGGGTCTACGAGGCCTACCCGCACCAGCTCTCGGGCGGCATCGGCCAGCGCGTGATGATCGCCGCGATGATGATCGCCGAGCCGGGCCTGCTGATCGCCGACGAGCCCACCTCGGCGCTCGACGTGATGGTGCGCGGCCAGGTGCTGGAGATGATGGATCGCGAGATCCGCCGGCGCGGCATGGGCCTCTTGATGATCAGCCACGACCTGAAGATGGTGGCGCATTTCTGCGACCGCGTGCTGGTCATGTACCAGGGCCGGGTGGTCGAGTCCTGCTCGGCCGGCGACCTGTTCAAGTCGCGCCATCCCTACACGCGAGGCCTGCTCAATTGCCTGCCGACCGGCGAGCATCCAGGCCAGCCGCTGCCCACCATCGACCGGGCGCTGATCCAGGAAGAGGCGATGCGCCATGGCGCCTGAACCGACCGCCATGGCGTCGCCCGCCAGCGCCATCCGCTGCGACGGCCTGGACGTCTTCTACGGCCAGGGCCCGACGCGCCACCAGGCGGTGAAGAAGGCCTCCTTCGAGGTCCTCGCAGGCGAATCCTTCGGCATCGTCGGCGGCTCGGGTTCCGGCAAGTCGACCATCCTGCGCGTGCTGGCCGGCCTGGACGGCGACTGGCAGGGCGAGCTCTCGGTGCTGGGCCGCAGGCGCGCCGCCGGCAGCCCGAGCCCGCGCGACGACCGGCTGCGGGTGCAGATGATCTTCCAGGACCCCTTCGGCTCGCTGCATCCCCGCCACACCGTCGACCGCACGCTCAGCGAAGCGATGCGCTGCCATGGCTTCGACCGCATCGAGCAGCGCGTGGTCTCCGCGCTCGACCGGGTCGGGCTGAGCAAGGGCTTCCGCTTCAGGTTCCCGCACCAGCTGAGCGGCGGGCAGCGCCAGCGGGTCGCGATCGCCCGGGCCCTGGTGCTGGAGCCGCAGGTGCTGCTGCTCGACGAGCCGACCTCCGCGCTCGACGCCTCGATCCAGGCCGAGGTGCTGAACCTGCTGCTCGACGTGCGGCGCGAGCTGCGCAGCACCTTCGTCTTCGTGAGCCACGACCTCGGCGTGATCGCCCACATGTGCGAGCGGGTGGCCGTCATGCGCCAGGGCGAGATCGTCGAGACCCTGGCCGCCGGCCGCATCGCCGCGGGCGAGGTGGCGCATCCCTACACGCGCGAACTGCTTGCCAACTGCTATGCCGCGCAAGCCGTCGAATCGATCGAAGCCCATTGACCGGAGCACCTTGCCCATGACGCCCGAATCCCAAGCCGATCCGATGCTGCGCACGCCCTACGAGTCGGGCAATGGCAACCAGACCGCCACCTGGCATGAATGCGTGGCCTTCTACCAGCACCTGGCCGAGCGCTTTCCGGCGGTGCTGCACTGGACGCGGATCGGCGTGTCGGACACCGGCATGCCGATCCATGCCGGCGTGGTCACGGCCGATGGCGTGTTCGACCGCGAGACGCTGCAGCGGCAGGGCCGCCCGGTGTTCTTCAACAACAACGGCATCCATCCCGGCGAGCCCGAGGGCATCGACGCCTGCATGGCGCTGGTGCGCGACCTCTGCGTGCAGCCCGAGCGGCTCGCAGCGCTCGGCGACACCGTCTTCCTCTTCATCCCGGTCTACAACGTCGACGGCTGCCTCGACCGGCAGGACACCGCGCGCGTCAACCAGCTCGGGCCGGAGTTCTTCGGCTTCCGCGGCAACGGGCAGCACCTGGACCTGAACCGCGACTTCATCAAGTGCGACAGCCTGGCGGCGCAGGTCTTCAACCGCTTCTTCAGCGCCTGGGATCCGCAGGTGATGGTCGACACCCATACCTCGAACGGCGCCGACTACGCGTTCACGATGACGCTGATCCCGACCCAGCCCGACAAGCTGGGCGGCGGGCTCGGCAGCTTCCTGCGCGAGCGGATGCTGCCGGCCATCTACGACGGCATGGCGCAGCGCCAATGGCCCACCTGCCCCTATGTGAACTGCATCGCCGAGACGCCGGACGATGGCATCGAGGACTTCCTCGACCTGCCGCGCTTCTCCACCGGCTATGCGGCCCTGCACCAGACCATCGGCTTCATGCCCGAGACCCACATGCTCAAGCCCTATGCCGATCGGGTCGCGGCGATGCGTTCGCTGGTCGAGACGGTGCTCGACTTCAGCGTGGCACATGCCGGCGAGATACGGCGGCTGCGCGGCGAGGACCGGGCCACGGCGAAGCGGCAGGCGCAATGGCCCCTCTCGTGGCGCGCCGATCGCCAACGGCCTTCCAGCTTTCGCTTCAAGGGCTACGCGGCGGTGCGCTCGCCCAGCAGGCTCGGCAACTACGAACGGATGGCCTACGACCGCAACCAGCCATGGGAGAAGGACATCCTCTACATCGACCGCTTCGATGCCGAGGTGGTGGTCGGCGCACCCAGGGCCTACCTGATTCCGCAGGCATGGCGCGAGGTGATCGAGCGGCTGCAATGGAACGGGGTGGCGCTGCAGCGCCTGGAAGAAGACCGGCGCTTCGAGTCGGCCAGGGTCTACGGCATCGAAAGCGTCCGCTCGCGCCCCGGCCCGTACGAAGGGCACATGTTCCATGACGAAGTGGCGGTGCTTGCGCGCATCGAGGCGGTGCAGGCCCGCGCCGGCGACCTGGTAGCCAGCCTCGACCAGGCCGGGGCCCGCTACCTGGTCGAGACGCTGGAGCCCGAGGCCAGCGACAGCTTCTTTCGCTGGGGCTTCTTCAACAGCGTGCTGGAGCGCAAGGGCAATTTCTCGGCCTATGTCTTCGAGGACACGGCCATTCGAATGCTGGAGGACGAGCCCGCGCTGAAGGCCTCCTTCGAGCGCTGGAAGCAGGACCACCCCGACAAGCTCTCGGACCAGCAGCAGGTGCTGGGCTACATCCTCGCCCACGGCAAGCGGCACGAGGAGCCGGCCTGGCGGCGCTATCCGATCGCCGGCCTGATGTAGGCCGGCGGCGGGCGGGCTCGATAGCGCAGGCTGGCGGTAGCGCTATCGCCTGCCTAGAATCCGCGCCATGAATCCACAAGCCGTTCCCGCGCCAAGGCGCACCCGTCGCGGCAGCGGCGCCGTGACGCTGCACGACGTCGCCAAGCTGGCCGGCGTGGCGCCGATCACCGCCTCGCGCGCGCTCGGCAGCCCGCCGCAAGGCTCGGCCGAGGTGATCCAGCGGGTGAACGACGCGGTGACCAGGACCGGCTACGTGCGCAACGGCCTGGCCGGCGGCCTGGCCTCGACCCGCAGCCGGCTGGTGGCGGCCGTGGTCCCGACCGTCGCCGGCCCGATCTTCCTGCAGACCATCCAGGCGCTGACGCAGGCCCTGGCCGAGCAGGGCTACCAGCTGATGCTCGGCCAGAGCGGCTACGTCGATTCGCGCGAGGACGCGCTGCTGGAGGCCATCATCGGCCGGCGTCCCGACGGCATCGTGCTGACCGGCATCCTGCGCTCGACCCAGGGCCGCAGGCGCCTTCTCGCCGCCGGCATCCCGGTGGTCGAGACCTGGGACCTCACGCCGAATCCGCTCGACATGCTGGTCGGCTTCTCGCATGTGGCGGTAGGCAGCGCGGTGGTCGACTACCTGCGCCGGAAGGGCCGTCGCAGGCTGGCGCTGGTGGCCGGCGACGACGAGCGTTCGCTGCGCCGGCAGCAGGCCTTCGAAGCCGCCGCCCGCGGCGCCAGGCTGCCGGCCGTCGCCACCATCCACGTCCCGGCGCCGACCACGCTGAAGAGCGGCCGCGCGGCATTGAGCCGCCTGATCGAGAGCGGCAGGAAATTCGACGCGGTCTTCTGCAGCTCGGACCTGCTGGCGCTCGGCGTGATGACCGAAGCGCGCGTGCGCGGCATCGCGGTGCCGGACCAACTGGCGGTGGTCGGCTTCGGCGACCTGGAGTTCGCTGCCGACCTGCAGCCCAGCCTGACCACGGTGCGCATCGACGGCGAGGCCATCGGCCGCCAGGCCGCGCGCTTCATCATCGAGCGCGCCGAAGGCCTGCCTGTTGGGCCGGCGGTGGTCGACGTCGGATTCGACATCGTGGCGCGGGAAAGCGCCTGAGGCAGGCACCGACCGCACCCCGCGATCCGGTTCGTGCAGCCCGGGTAAATCCTTAGAAGGGCTTCTTGACGTGGCGCTTGGTAGCGCTACCATATTGTTCTCGAATGGTAGCGCTACCAAAGCAAGCGCGCTTCCCCGCACAACACCATCAAGGCGACAAGCAATGAAGAAGATCCTGAGCATCCTGGCCGTCGGCCTGATCGCCGTCGGCGCACACGCCCAGACCTGGCCGACCAAGCCGGCGACCCTGGTCGTGCCCTTCCCGCCCGGCGGTTCGACCGACACCGTTGCCCGCTCGATCAGCCCGAAGCTGGCTGCATCGCTTGGCCAGCCCTTCCTGGTCGACAACAAGGCAGGGGCCACCGGTACCATCGGCGCGCTCTTCGTCAAGCGCGCCGCGCCCGACGGCTACACCTTCCTGGTCACGTCGCTGGGCCCGCTGGTGATCGCGCCGCATCTCATCAAGGGCCTGGCCTACGACCCGCTGAAAGACCTGGACATCATCACCGTGGCCGCGCAGGCGCCCAACGTGCTGGTGGTGCCGGCCGAGTCGCCGCACAAGAGCGTTGCCGACGTGGTCGCCTACGAGAAGAAGAATCCCGGCAAGATGACCTTCGCCTCGTCGGGCAACGGCTCCAGCGACCACCTCACGGCCGAGCTGTTCTGGCAGCAGTCCGGAACCACCGGCCTGCACGTCCCCTACAAGGGCGGCGCGCCAGCCATCACCGACCTGCTCGGCAACCAGGTCGATGCATCGTTCCAGAACCTCAACGCGGTGGTGCAGAACATCAAGGCCGGCAAGCTGCGGGCCCTGGCGGTCACGGGCGGAAAGCGCTCGACGCTGCTGCCGGAGGTACCGACGATGGCCGAGGCCGGCTTCAAGGGCGTCGAGGTCTATTCGTGGCAGGCCGTGGCCGCGCCCAAGGGCCTGCCGGCGGATGTCCGTGCCAAGGCCAGTGCCGCGATGGTGGCCGCGTTGAACGATCCGGCGGTCAAGTCGCAATACATGGCGCTGGGCCTGGAGGTGGTCGCCAACACGCCCGAGCAGGCCGCGGCCTTCGAGCAGCAGGAATTCGCGCGCTGGAAGAAAGTCATCGAAACCGGGAAGATCACGATCGACTGATCCACGTCCGACCTCATCCACCCACCCGCTCACCATGCCCGCATCCACCACCCCCGTCGTCACCGCATTGCGCGTCGTCCCCGTTGCCGGCCGCGACAGCATGCTGCTCAACCTGAGCGGCGCCCATGGGCCATTCTTCACCCGCAACGTGCTGATCCTCACCGACAGCGCCGGCAACACCGGCGTCGGCGAGGTGCCGGGCGGCGAGAAGATCCGGCAGACGCTGGAAGATGCCGGCCCGCTGGTGGTGGGGCAGCCGCTGGGTTCGCACCAGGGGCTGCTGCAGCAGGTACAGAAGAAGTTCGCCGACCGCGACAGCGGCGGCCGGGGCCTGCAGACCTTCGACCTGCGCACCACCATCCATGCGGTGACCGCCATCGAATCGGCGCTGCTCGACCTGCTGGGCCAGCACCTGGGCGTGCCGGTGGCGGCGCTGCTGGGCGAAGGGCAGCAGCGCGATGCGGTCGAGATGCTCGGCTATCTCTTCTACGTGGGCGACAAGTCGAAGACCGACCTGCCCTATGCCAGCGCGCCCGACGCGCCCGACGACTGGTCGCGTCTGCGCCACGAGACGGCGATGACGCCCGAGGCCATCGTCCGCCTGGCCGAGGCCGCGCGCGACAAGTACGGCTTCGACGACTTCAAGCTCAAGGGCGGCGTGCTGCGCGGCGACGAAGAGGTGGATGCGGTGGTGGCGCTGCACGAGCGCTTTCCGCAGGCCCGCGTCACGCTGGACCCCAACGGCGGCTGGCTGCTGAAGGACGCGATCCGGCTGGGCCGGCGCATGCGCGGCGTGGTCGCCTATGCGGAAGACCCGTGCGGCGCCGAAGACGGCTTCTCGGGCCGCGAGGTGATGGCCGAGTTCCGGCGCGCCACCGGCCTGCCCACCGCCACCAACATGGTCGCCACCGACTGGCGCCAGATGGTGCATGCGCTGTCGCTGCAGTCGGTCGACATCCCGCTGGCCGACCCGCATTTCTGGACCATGGCCGGATCGGTGCGGGTGGCGCAGACCTGCCGCGACTGGGGCCTGACCTGGGGCTCGCATTCGAACAACCACTTCGACATCTCGCTGGCGATGTTCACCCACGTGGGCGCCGCCGCGCCCGGCCGCGTGACCGCCATCGACACCCACTGGATCTGGCAGGACGGCCAGCGCCTCACCAAGGAGCCGCTGCAGATCGTCGGCGGCCATGTGAAGGTGCCCGAGAAGCCGGGCCTGGGCATCGAGATCGACATGGCCGAGATCGAGAAGGCGCACCAGCTCTACAAGCAGCACGGCCTCGGCTCGCGCGACGATGCGATCGCGATGCAGGCGCTGATTCCGGGCTGGAAGTTCGATCCCAAGCGGCCGGCTTTCGATCGGTGAAGCAAGGCGCGCGAGGAGAAGCCCAGGCCAGCTCTCAGGCCGACGTATAGGCCGTCTTCACCGTCGTGAAGAACTCCTGCGCATAGCGCCCCTGCTCGCGCGGCCCGTAGCTCGAACCCTTGCGTCCGCCGAAGGGCACGTGGTAGTCGACCCCGGCGGTCGGCAGGTTGACCATCACCATGCCGGCCTGGCTGTGGCGCTTGAAGTGCGTCGCATGCTTCAGGCTGGTGGTGGCGATGCCCGCCGACAGGCCGAACTCGGTGTCGTTGGCGGTGGCCAGCGCTTCTTCGTAGTTCTTCACCCGGATCACGCTCGCCACCGGGCCGAAGATCTCTTCGCGGTTGATGCGCATCGAGGCGGCCGATTCGCTGAAGAGCGCCGGCTGCATGTAGAAGCCGTCATTCGCCAGCTTGAGCCGTTCGCCGCCGGCAGCCAGGGTCGCGCCCTCGCCCTTGCCGATGGCCACGTATTCCAGGTCCTGGTCGAGCTGGCTCTGGCTGGACACCGGGCCAACGTCCACGCCAGCCTCCAGCGCATCGCCGACCTTGATCTTCGCCATGCGCGCCTGCATCGCCTCGATGAACTTCGAATAGATGCCTTCGGTCACGATCAGCCGGCTGGACGCGGTGCAGCGCTGGCCGGTGGCATAGAAGGCGCTCTGCACGCTGAGCTCCACCGCCTGCGCGAGGTCGGCATCGTCGAGCACCACCTGCGGGTTCTTGCCGCCCATCTCCAGCTGCACCTTCTTGTGGTTCTTCGCGCACTCGACCGCGATCGCGCGGCCCACGCCCACCGAGCCGGTGAAGCTGATCGCATGCACGCCAGGATGCGCCACCAGCGCATTGCCGATCACGCTGCCGCGGCCCATCACCAGGTTGAAGACGCCCGCCGGGATGCCCGACCGACTGATGATCTCGGCCAGCGCCCAGGCGCAGCCCGGCACCAGGTCGGCGGGCTTGAGCACCACGCAGTTGCCGAAGGCCAGCGCCGGCGCGATCTTCCAGGCGGGAATCGCGATGGGGAAGTTCCAGGGCGTGATCAGGCCGACCACGCCGACCGGCTCGCGGGTGATCTCGACGCCGATGTTCGGGCGCACCGAGGGCAGCAGTTCGCCCGACAGGCGCAGGCATTCGCCGGCGAAGAACTTGAAGATCTGGCCGGCGCGCATCACCTCGCCGATGCCTTCGGGCTTGGTCTTGCCCTCCTCGCGGGCGAGCAATGTGCCGAGCTCTTCCTTGCGCGCGAGGATCTCGTTGCCGATCTTGTCGAGGGCGTCGCTGCGCGCCTGGATGCTGCCGGTGGCCCAAGCGGGGAAGGCGGCGGTGGCGGCAGCGACCGCTGCCTCGACCTGCGCCGCATCGCCCTGCGCGTAGTGGGCGATGGTGTCGCCGAGGTTCGACGGGTTCAGGTTCGGGCTGTAGCTGGCGCCCTTGACCCATTCGCCGTTGATCAGGTTGTCGTGTTGCTGCATGGGATCGGCCTCCGAGCGTTTCAGCGGGCCCAGCGCAGGGCCAGCGCATCGACCCGCCGGGCGGCTTCGATCAGGATCTTGCGGGTCTCCGGATGCATGTCGGGCCACGGATGGCGCGGCGCCTCGCAGGCGATGATGCCGCCCTCCTTCATCAGCACCTTGGCGGCAAGGAAACCGCACTGCCGGTTCTCGATGTTGATCAGCGGCAGCCAGCGTGTGTAGCCGGCGATCGCCTCCTCGCGCCGGCCTGCGCGGTAGTCCTCCAGGATCGGCCGGATGCCGTCCGGGAATCCGCCGCCGGTCATCGAACCGGTCGCGCCGGCATCCAGGTCGGGCAGCAGGGTGATGGCTTCCTCGCCATCCCACGGCCCCTCGATCGCGGCGCCGCCGAGGCGGATCAGGTCGCGCAGCTTGGATGCCGCACCGGCGGTCTCGATCTTGAAGTAGCTCACCTGCTCGATCTCGCGCGCGATCCGCGCGAGGAACGCGGCCGAGAGCGGCGTGCCGCTGGCCGGCGCGTCCTGGATCATGATCGGGATGCCGATCGCGTCCGACACGCGGGCGAAGAATTCGTAGCTCTTCTCCTCCGGCACGCGGAACGTCGCGCCATGGTAGGGCGGCATCACCATCACCATCGCCGCGCCCATCTGCTGCGCCCGCCGGCTGCGTTCGGCGCAGACCTTCGAGCTGAAATGGGTGGTGGTCACGATGACCGGCACCCGACCGGCCACGTGCTCAAGTGCAGCGCGGGTCAGGATCTCGCGCTCCTCATCGGCCAGCAGGAACTGCTCCGAGAAATTGGCCAGCAGGCAGAGCCCGTCGGAGCCGGCATCGATCATGAAATCGATGCACCGCTTCTGGCTCGGCAGGTCGAGTTCGCCGGTGGGCGTGAAGGTGGTGGGAACGACCGGGAACAGGCCACGGTAGCGGGCGGACGCGGCGATAGCGCTCATCTTTATCGGCTTTCTACGAGAGGTTTTCTTCGGGTGGATGGCGCGGCGCGCTCAGGTGACGACGCTGATCTGCCATGGCACGAATTCGTTCTGGCCGTAGCCATGCGTCTCGCTGCGCGACCGCCGGCCGGAGGCGGTATCGAGCAGCAGCTGGAACAGCTCTGCGCCCAGCGCCTGGATCGATCGCGTGCCGTCGAGCACCTCGCCGCAATTGAGGTCCATGTCGTCGGACTGCCGCTCCATCAGCGCGCTGTTGGTGGCCAGCTTCACCGAGGGCGACGGCGCGCAGCCGTACGCCGAGCCGCGCCCGGTGGTGAAGCAGATCAGGTTGGCGCCGCCGGCCACCTGGCCGGTCGCGGAAATCGGGTCGTAGCCCGGCGTGTCCATGAAGACCAGGCCTCGTTCGCGCACCGGTTGCGCGTATTCGTAGACCTCGTTGAGGTTGGTCGAGCCGCCCTTGGCAATGCCGCCGAGCGACTTCTCCAGCACGGTCGTCAGGCCACCGGCCTTGTTGCCGGCCGAAGGGTTGTTGTTCATCTGCGCGCCGTTGCGCGCGCAATAGGCTTCCCACCAGGCAATGCGGTCGACCAGCTTGCGGCCGATCTCCGGCGTCCTGGCACGCCGCGTCAGCAGATGCTCGGCGCCGTAGATCTCGGGCGTCTCGGACAGGATCGCGGTGCCCCCGTGCTGCACCAGCAGGTCGACCGCGGCGCCCAGCACCGGGTTGGCCGAGATGCCCGAATAGCCGTCCGACCCTCCGCATTGCAGGCCGATGGTCAGGTGGCGGGCCGGAACGCTCTGGCGCCGCACCGCGTTCGCGGACGGCAGCATCTCGCGCACAAGCTCGATGCCGCGCGCGATGGTGCGCGTCGTACCGCCCGTGTCCTGGATCGTGAAGCTGCGCAGCCGTGCGTCATCGCGCAGGCCCTGGGTGGCCAGCAGCTTCGGGATCTGGTTGGTCTCGCAGCCCAGGCCGATGACCAGCACGCCAGCGAAGTTCGGATGGCAGGCATAGCCGCCCAGCGTCCGCTGCAGCAGCGCCAGGCCCTCGCCTTCCGGATCGACCGCACAGCCCGAGCCGTGCGTCAGCGCGACCACGCCGTCGACGTTGGGGAAGGCGGCGAGCGCTTCGGGATGGATGTCGCGCCGAAAGGCGTCGGCGATTGCGCGCGCCACCGTCGCCGAGCAGTTCACCGAGGTCAGGATGCCGATGTAGTTGCGGGTCGCGACCCGGCCGTCCTCGCGCACGATGCCTTCGAACGTGGCCTGGCTCGGCGCCACCGCCGTCGGCCGCGCCTCGGCGCCGTAGGCATAGTCGCGGGCGAAGTCGCCCATCGCGAGGTTGTGCACGTGCACATGCTGGCCGGGGCGGATCGGCCGGCTCGCGAAGCCGATGATCTGGCCGTAGCGGCGCACCGCGCTGCCGGTCTCGATGGCACGCGTCGCCATCTTGTGGCCTGGCGGGATCAGGCCCGCGGCGGTCACGCCCTCGCTCTCGACGCGGGTGCCCGAGACCAGCTGGTCCAGCGAGATCACCACGTCATCGTCGGCATGCAGGCGGATCACCCGCGCATGGGGCCGGGATGGCGGCGCAGCCGGGTCGGCCAGCGCCTTTTCTTCTGAAGGGGACAACATGCTCGGGCACTCCGCGCGCAAGGCTCAGTTCAACATCTCGTCGGGCAGGCCCATGCCGAAGTGGCGCTTGTAGATCTCGTTGAACTTGCCGTTCTTCAGGTTGGTCTTGACCCAGCCGTCGACCCAGGCCTTCAGCGCCGCGTCGTCCTTGCGCATGCCAACGCCATAGGGAAAGGACTTCATCACGAACTTGATCTCGATGTCGCGCGCCGGATTGGCCTTCTTCACCGCCGGAATCACGCTCGGCGCCGCCGCCAGGAAGTCCTGCTGGCCGGTGGCGACCGCGGTGTTGGTAGTGGCGTCGTCCTCGTAGCGGGTGATGCTGACGTTGGCGACGTCCTTGACGCCCTTGCTCAGTTCCTGGTCGCTGGTCGTGCCGCGGGTGACGGCGACGTTCTTTCCGGCCAGGTCGCCGAAGCCCTTCAGCGTGGCGCCCTTGGGCCCTGCGACCACTATCGGCACCACGCCATAGGGCTCGGAGAAGTCGATGACCTTCTTGCGCTCGTCGGTGATCGAGAAGGACGCCATCACCAGGTCGGCCTTCTTCGACAGCAGGAAGGGCACGCGGTTCGGCCCCGAGACCGGCACGATCTCCAGGTCCACGCCCAAGTCCTTCGCGAGCAGCTTCGCGGCCTCGATGTCCGAGCCGGCCTGCTTCGCCTCGGCGTCGAGATAGCCGTAGGGCGGCGCGCCGATGTCCACCGCGATCAGCACCTTCTTGCGCTGCTTGATGGTGTCCAGCGTGTCCGCGCTGGCGCTGGTGGCGGCCGCGATCAGGCAGAGCGAGGCGAAGGCGGTGACGATGCTTCGGATGATCTTCATGGGTTCTCCGTGGTCGGGCGCGGGGCCCGGGTTGTGGATTCGATAGATGGTTGAATGGATGAAAGAACGGTTCAGAGGCCGTTGCCGACGAACTGCCGCAGCTCGGGCGTCGCCGGCTGGTCGAGCAGGTCGCCGCCGCCGGTCTCCCAGACGACGCCCTGGTGCATGAAGACGATCTGGTCGGCGACCGAGCGGGCGAACTCCATCTCGTGCGTAACCAGCACCATCGTCATGCCGTCGGCGGCCAGGCTCTCGATCACTCGCAGCACTTCGCCGGTGAGCTCGGGGTCGAGCGCCGAGGTCACTTCGTCGAACAGCATCAGCTTCGGCTCCATCGCAAGCGATCGCGCGATGGCGGCGCGCTGCTGCTGGCCGCCCGACATCTGCTCCGGGTAGTAGCCGGCACGCTCCTCGAGCCCGACCTTGCGCAGCATCTGCATGCCCAGCGTCTCGGCCTGGTCGCGCGCCATGCCCTTGACCTTGCGCGGGCCCAGCGTGACGTTCTGCAGCACCGTCATGTGCGGGAACAGGTTGTAGCTCTGGAAGACGATGCCGACCTCCTTGCGCAGCGCATGCAGGTCGACCCCCGACGCGTGCATCTCGCGCCCGCAGACATGGAGCTCGCCGCCCTGCACCGTCTCCAGGCCATTGATGCAGCGCAGCGCCGTGGTCTTGCCCGAGCCGCTGCGGCCGATCAGCGCCGCCACCTGGCCGCGCTCGACCGTGAAGCTGACGCCCCGCAGCACCTGGGCGGCGCCGAAGGACTTGACCACCTTGTCGAAGCGAACGATCTGGTTCATGGGTGCGTGTCTCCGCGTGTTGGGATGTGGGGGCCGGTTCAGCGGCGAGCGAGCCGGCGTTCGAGCCGGTAGGACAGCGAGGACAGCGGATAGCAGATCGCGAAATAGATCAGCGCCGCGACCGTGAAGACCGCGAAGGGACGGAAGGTCGAGTTGTTGACCACCCGCGCCGAGTAGGTCAGGTCGAAGAATCCGATCACCACCGCATAGGACGAGTTCTTGATGATCTGCACCAGGAAGCCGACCGTCGGCGCGACCGCGATGCGCGCGGCCTGCGGCAGGATCACGTAGAGCACCCGCTGCAGCGGCTTGAGCGCGATGCATTCGGCTGCTTCCCACTGCGTGCGCGGCACCGCCTGGATGCAGCCTTTCCAGATCTCGCCGAGATAGGCGCCGGCATAGGCCGTCATCGCCAGCCCCGCGGCGACGAGTGCCGGCAGGTCGAAGCCGCTGATGCTGATGCCGAAGTAGGCGACGAACATGATCACCGGCAGCGGGATGCCCTGCACCAGCTGCACGTAGAGGCCGGTGATGGCCTTCAGCGCCCGGCCGCCGCGGCTGCGGGCCAGGGCCAGCGGCAGGCCGATCAGCGCGCCGCCGACGAAGCCCATGGCCGACAGCACCAGGGTCCAGCCGGCGCCCTTGACGATGAAGAGCAGTTGGTCGATGGAGATTCCGAACATGGCTGCGCCTTCCTAGATCGAGGTGCCGAGACGGCGGCGGCGGGTGAAGGCGACGGCGCCGACGCCGGCCATGGTCAGGCGCAGCAGCCACGACATCACCAGGTAGACGACCGCGATCACGATGTAGATCTCGAAACCGCGGAAGGTCTCGGACTGGATGCGGTAGCCGATCGCGGTGAGTTCCTCGGCCGAGATCTGCGACATGATCGACGTCGCCAGCATCATCAGCACGAACTGGCTGATGAGCGCCGGGTACATCCGCTCGACCGCCTGCGGCAGCACCACCACGCTGAGCATCTGCCAGCGGGTCAGGGCCAGGCATTCGGCGGCCTCCACCTGCCCCTTGGGGATGGTCTCGATGCCGGCGCGCACGATCTCGGTGGTGTAGGCCGAGACGTTGATGGTCAGCGCGATCACCGCCGCCGCCATCGCCGGCACGCGGACCTGGATCGCGGCCAGCCCGAAGAAGAGCCAGAAGGCCTGGATTACCAGCGGCGTGTTGCGGATCACGTCCACATACCAGGTGACCAGCCGGCGCGGCAGCGGCGCACCCTGGGTGCGCACCACTGCCAGCGTCACGCCCAGCACGAAGCCGAAGACGATGGTCGCCAGCGACATCCGCAGCGTCAGCCAGGCGCCATCGAGCAGGTCGCGCCAATGGCTGGTCAGGAAACTGAAATCGAACTGGTAGTCCATCGGGGGCGGGCTCCTGCGCGGGTCGTGTCTTATTTATGACTGTTGCGGACAGTGCTCATTTTGTGGCTCTTGCCAGCAATGTTCATTAGTGATTACCCGGATATTGAGCAGTGCTAACATAAGTCAATTGATCGAGCGAGACAGCGCGGCAGCAGCGGATGCGCCGCCTGATTTCCCGGGAAGGGTTGCCATGAAAAGAGACCGCTTCATTGCCGAAGCCGACGCGGAAAGCGAGGACGCCCAGCGCGCCGCGCCTCTCTATGCCTTGATCACCGGCATGCTGCGCAAGGCGATCGGCTCCGGCTCGATCTCCGCCGGCACCGTCCTGCTGGAGGGCCATGTCGCGCAGCTCCTGCGCTCGACCCGCACCCCCGTGCGCCAGGCCCTGCGCGAACTGGAGGAAGAAGGCCTGGTCAGCCGCTTCGACGGCCGCGGCTACCTGGCCGGCCCGGCCGGCAGCGAGCCGCGCCGCATCCCGCTCAGCGCGGAGATGCTCGGGGTCGATGCGGCCGAACCGGTGCGCAAGACCCTGGGCTGGGAAGCCATCTACGACGAGGTCGAGCGCGACGTGGTGCACCTCTCGGTCTTCGACAGCTATCGCATCAACGAACTGGAGCTGGCGCGCCACTTCGGGGTGGGGCGCATGGTTGCGCGCGACGTGCTGCTGCGTCTGGAGAGCCTGGGGCTGGTCGAGAAGGACGACCGCCTGCGCTGGGTGGTCCGCCCGCTCGACGCCCGGCGCATCGGCCAGCTCTACGAGCTGCGCTGGCTGCTGGAACCGTCTGCGCTGCGGGCGGCGATGGCGGCCCATCCGTCCATCGACGTCCGGCCGATGACCGATGCGCTGCACTCGGCGATGCGCCGCTATCCGCAAGTCGACCGCGGCGCGCTCGACCAGCTGGAGCACGACCTGCATGTGGGCTTCCTGGCGAACTGCCCCAACCCGGAGATCCTCGAATGCCTGCAGCGCACGCGCTGCGTGCTGACGCTCAGCAAGCATGTGCTGGGCGCCGCCGCGCCGATGCCCAAGCGCGACCCCTTCATGTCTGAGCATCTGGCGGTCTTCCAGGCGATCGCCGCCGGCGACGCGGACGCGGCCGCGGAGCAATTGCGCAATCACCTGGAGGAGTCGTGCAGGAAGGTGACTGCGCGGGCCGAAGCGGTGCGCAACAGCGTGGCGGTGCCGGTGTTGGGGTATGCGGGGGTTTGAGGGCTCGCGCAGCCAGGAGAATTGACAGGGAGTCGTCCGCTCCGCCAATCAGCTGAAACGCAGCGCACCCACGCGGCATCTAATGGGCAGGTAGAAGCCCATGACCCATCCCGCCACCACGCCAAAGCCCGACCCCGACACAGGGTCCGATGCCGAACTGGCTTGCCGTGCCGCCCTGGGCGACAGCCGCGCCTTCGAGGCCATCATGCGGCGCCACAACCAGCTGCTGTTCCGCACCGCGCGCAGCATCCTCAAGCGCGACGAAGAAGCAGAGGATGCACTGCAGGAGGCCTACCTCGCCGCCTGGCGCGCCATCGGCTCCTTTCGTGCTGATGCCCGGCTGTCGACCTGGCTGGCGCGCATCGTCACCAATGAATCGCTGGGCCGCTTGCGGCGCCGGAGCGCCCAGGTGATTCCGCTCGACAGCGCCATCGACCACGGCGATGACTCTGTCGAGTCGACGCTCGAGGACGACGCCGACCGGCAACCCGAGCGCCTGGCCATGCGCGAGCAAATGCGCTCGATGATGGAACGCCGCATCGACCGCCTTCCCGATGCCTATCGCAGCGTCTTCGTGCTTCGCGCGGTGCAAGAGATGGATGTCGCAGAAACGGCAGCTGCCTTGAACCTGCCCGAGTCGACGGTCAGGACCCGCTTCTTCCGCGCCCGCAGCCTGCTGCGCGAGAGCCTGTCGCGCGACTTCGACATGGCCGTCGGCGACGCCTTCTCGTTCGACGGCATGCGCTGCGACCGGATCGTGGCCGGGGTGCTGTCGCGGCTGCCCGATCAGCCGGCCGCGCCGAAGCGCTGAGAGCTTTTTCCCCAAGGAGCAAGCCCACCATGACCTTCCTGCAATTCACCTCGCCGACCGCCGCACGGCGTGTCTTCCTGGGCCGTTCCGGCCTGATGCTCTCCAGCGCCGCGGTCGCGCTGCTGGCCGGCAACGATGCATTGGCAGCCAGGAACGCAGGCCCGGGCTCCAACGACGTGCGCATCCTCAACACAGCGCTGGGCGCGGAGCTGGAGGCGATCGCCGCCTATCAGCTCGGGGCGGAGAGCAAGCTGCTCGACAAGCCCGCGCTCGACCTCGCGACCACCTTCCAGGGCCATCACAAGGCGCATGCGGACCTGCTTGCCGAGACGGTCATCAAGCTTGGCGGCAAGCCGGCCGTCGCGAAGTCCTCCTACGGTTTTCCGGTCGACCAGCTCCAGTCGCAGGCCGACGTGCTCAAGTTCGCAGCCAGGCTGGAGCAAGGCGCCGTCAGTGCCTACCTGGGCGCGGTGCCGCTGTTCGGTGACCCGCAGCTGGCCAAGGCGGCGGCCAGCATCCTCGGCGACGAGGCGATGCACTGGGCGGTCCTGCGCCAGGCCATCGGCGAGCCGCCGGTCCCCTCGCCCTTCATGTCATGAACCGCTTCGTTTCGGCAGCGGCCATCGCGCTGGCCGCCGGGACGAGTGCGTCCGCATGGGCGCTCGGTCCAGGCGACGAGGTACGAGGAGACCAGGTCTATGTCCGCTGCATGGCCTGCCACTCGCTCGCGAGCGACCGGGTCGGACCGCGGCACTGCGGCCTCTTCGGCCGGCTCGCGGGAAGCGTTGCCGGCTTCGAGTATTCGCCGGCCATGAAGAACTCGCGCATCGTGTGGAACGACAAGACGCTCGACCGCTTCCTGTCCGATCCCGCCAGCATGGTGCCAGGCACGACGATGACCTATGCGGGCATTCCGAATCCGCAGGAACGCGCCGACCTGATCGCCTATCTCAAGCATGCCAACGGGACGTCGGAATGCGCGAGCTCTCAGCAGGCGGGCGCGCATTGACGCGCGAATCGGCAGCCAGATGCGCATTCGCCAGATCGATGTTCTGCAAATGCGCCGCCAGCATTTCCGCCAGCTCGCTCTGCATCCGGCCTTCTCGCAGGCGCGGCAGCAAGGCCTGCAGCTTCCTGACGACCCAGCCCTGGCCGCGATTGAGGAAGCGCACCCGATCGCCGATGTCCTCGATCGCAGCGGCCTTGAGATAGAAGTCACCTGTGCGGGTGCTCGGCATCGCATCGATCGACTGGATGGCGCGGATCAAGACCCCGCACCACCGGACCTCGTCGCGCCGGATGCCCTCGGCCAATCGGGTCCATTCTGGATCCGGTGCCTCGCTCGCCAGGCCCATGGCGACCCTGGCTCCGGCTCGCTCGGCCTCCAGCAATTCGTTCAAGGTCGAGAGCAGCTCCTCCCTGCTGGGCGAATCCAGATAGCAGTCCGCAAGCTCAGCCATGTAGCAGACCGGCGACGAGACTTCGATCGGCTCGGGCAGCGGCTCGACCTTGGTCGAAAGCAGCGCAGCGGCATCGAAGGCGACTTGCCGGATCCGCTCGCCCGCGGGCTCCGCCAGCGCGAAGCATGACGCGTCGTCGTCCCGTGCATCGAGCACCACGCCCTGTGCGCCCAGCGCCATCGCATGCGCCAGGCCGGTCGCATCGAGCACCGAGCACAGCGCAAGCACCGGCAGCTCGGTGCTGCCTAGCAGATCGGACATCCATGCGTCGCGCATCCGTGCATCCAGCTCATGGCCATCGCCGTCGGTCGCCTGCGCGATCAGCACCTGCGCGCCAGCCACCCGGGCGGCGCGCGCCTCATCGATGTTGCGAACACGGCATACTGCGACGATGCCGGCCTCGCGCAGCGCGGCCACGACCCACGGCTGAAGCTCGCCGCGCAGGCAGACCACCGGCACCCCTCAGCTCGACGCAGGCGCGCAACTGCTGCCGGAGAAGGATCGGATCGGCCGCCGCCGGCATCAGGCTCGTGCCGAACCATCGGTCGGTGGAAGCCCTGAGTTGCAGGCAGAGCGCATGGACAAGTTCCGGCGCCGCGCGAGCGACATCGAGGAAGCCGAAGCCGCCGGCCTGCGTGACCACGCTGACCAACTCCGGCCGCGCCATGCCGGTGCTGCCGGCCAGGACCAGGGGCCAGCGGCAGTGAAGAAGATCGCACACCGGTCGGTGCAGGACGCTGGCTGCCGCAGCGGAAATGCAGAGGCGTTCGCCGGTCGATGGAATCACTGCGCGGACCTCAGCGCACCACCAGGACCGGCACCTTCGAATGCGAAAGCACCTGGTCCGTCTCGCTGCCCATCAGGAAGCGAACAAGACCCGAACGCCCATGCGAAGCCATCACGATCAGGTCGCTGCCATGTTCGGCGGCAACCGACACGATGGTCTCTGCAATGGCATCGGAGACCGCGATCAGCGTGGTCATCTGCACGCCGCGCGACTGCGCGCGCTCGGCCAGGCCGGTCATGTTCGTGCGCGCGACATCGACCGACTGCGCCTCGGCCTCGACGAACTCTTCCGGGATGATGGCCGCCACGCCATCGAAGTAGTGCGAGGCATAGCGCCTGACCACGCGCAATGCGAGCAGCTCTGCATGCCGCACCGCCGCGATCTCGATCGCGCTGTCGACCGCACGGGAGCAGAAATCGGTGCCGTCGGTCGGCACGAGGATGTGTTGAAAGGACATGGCAGCTCCTTCTTGATGGCTTGCGGCCTCTGCGCCATGCGAGCGTCGGGAGTGTCTTCTCCGCCACGGCACCGGCCGTCATGGACTCGATCATCGCTACAGGCAACGCTCCAGTAAAACGATATTTATTGCCAAATGGATGCAAGAATTGCGCATCGAAGGAGCTCGTCCATGGACCTGTCGCTTGCCCAGACCTTTCTCGAAATCACCCGCACGCACAGCTTCCTGCGTGCGGCCGAGCGCCTGAACATCTCCCCGACCTCGGTGAGCGCCCGCATCAGGGCCCTGGAAGAAATGCTCGGCCGACCGCTTTTCGTTCGCAACAAGGCAGGCGCCGCATTGACCGCCGCCGGAAAGCAGTTCGTGCCCCATGCGACGAGCCTCCTGCAGGTCTGGGAGCGTGCCCGGCAACAGGTCGCGGTCCCGCCTGATCGGCGAGCCGTCCTGTCGGTCGGTTGCGAGGCCAGCCTCTGGGAGCCATTGCTGTTGCGCTGGCTTCTGCGGATGCGTTCAGAGGCGCCGCACCTTGCGATTCGCACCCGCATCGGCGAGTCCGATGAGTTGCTGGAAAAGACGGCTGCGGGCGGATTGGACCTGTCGATCGTCTATGCACCGCAGCAGCGGGCCGGACTTCGCGTCGAACTGCTGATCGAGGAGAAGCTGGTGATGGTCACGACCGCAATGCGGCCGAAGCGGCCGACGCCGAAGGACTACGTGTATGTCGACTGGGGCGCCGACTTCGCGGTCCAGCATGGGCTGGCCTTTCCCGAGCTGTCCAATGCCGCGGTCAAGTTGGACCTAGGTCCGCTAGGGCGTGAATATCTTCTCAGCGCCGGTGGCACAGGCTATTTCCGCCTCGACGTCGTGCGCAGTCACGTCGAATCCGGACGACTGCGGCGGGTACCGAACATGCCCGAATTCCTCTATCCGGCCTTTGCGGCCTATGCGCCCGATGCCGAACCCACGCTGGTCCAACCTGCGCTGGCGGCATTGCGGGAGGTAACTCTGGCTTTCGCGGGCGCGAAGAAGGCAAGAAGAAGCCGAAAGGCCTGAAGGCCTGCCCGGAACGCCGTAGTCCGACTAACCCCGATCCTTCGGCGGCATCTCGATCCCCTTGAGCAGTTGCCGCATCGACTCCCCGACTTCCCTGCTGTCCGGCAGCGACGGGCGTCCGCTCGAGATGAAGCGCGCGATCAGCGTCAGCATGCTTTCCATTTCGAAAGGCTTTGGCAGGAAGGCGTCGTAGTCGCGGAAAGTCTCGCGCACCACCGACTCGCTGGTACCGCTCATGATGACGAATGGAATATGGGAAAGGCCCGGGTTGCGCCGCACGGCCGCACCCAGTTCGCCTCCGTTCATGATCGGCATCATGAAGTCGGACAGGATCAACGCCGGCATCTCTCCTGCAAGAAGCGCAAGCGCCGCATCGCCGTTCGACGCGGAAGCCACCCGGTAGCCCTCGGCTTCGAGCAGCAGCTTGACGATCTCGGCGTTGCCATATTCGTCCTCGACGACCAGAACCAGTTTCATCGGGACCATTCCTTTTTCCTATGCGGCCGAGGGTCTGGCGGCACCCAGAGGGAACAGGTCGACATCGACGGCGGACCGACTGGCCTGGCTCCCGCGCACCTTGGCGATTGCCAGGGGGCGCCGATGGATCGGCGAAGAAGTCTCGGAATCGGCCCGCTCGAAAATGAAGGCGTTGTCGAACAGGCCCCACACACCTTCCGCCAGCGAAGTGCCGGCGGCCACCGCCAGGGCCGCTGGGTCGACGGTGAACATCGAGGTCACGCCGCGGCGCCGCAATTCCACCAGCAGGCGGCTCAGGAATCGATAGCCGCGCTCGGGAAAGGCCAGGGTGTCGGCCAAGCCGGCCATGCCATCGATGACCAGGCGGCGGATGCTGTAGTCGTCGACCATGCGCAAAATCTTGTGGCCCATTTCGTCCATCGATTCGTCTTCGGAACCCAGGCGCTCGATCTGGAGCGCGCCGGAGTCCACTGCTTCTGCAATCGCCAAGCCCATGTTCGAGCCGACGCGGCGCAGGTCGGCAGCGAACTCGGTGCAGGTCAGCAGCAACCCCGCCGCCGAAGAAGTCGAGGCAGATGCGAACGCCAGGGCAACGCTGGTCTTGCCAGCGCCACTGTGGCCGATCACCACCGAAGCGCTGCCAGCCATCAGCCCTCCGCCCTGTAGGACGGCATCAAGCGAAGGCAATCCGGTCGCCGCGAGGCTGTAGGCCTGCTCCGGGCCTTCATGCGCCAGCGGCAGGCTTTCCAGGCGCGGAAAGAATTGAAGGCCCCTCGTCGTGATGCAGAAGGTGTGCTTGCCCCGGATGATCTGGCTGCCGCGGAACTTCCGGACCTGCATGCGACGCTCCGCGCGCCAGTGGAACGCGTGGTCCTCGAAGGAGAAGATTCCGTCGACCATCGTTTGCTCTGCGCTCAGGACATTGCCATTGCCGCTTGTGAGGACCAGGCAGGTGCATGACATCACGCTCACCAGGCTCTGCAATTCGTGGACGAAGCGACGCACGGACTCGTCCGCGGATGGCAAGCCACGCTCCACCACCAACCCGTCGATGACCAGCAATGAAGCCTGGCTGCGCGCGATCTCGGTGCGAAGAAGATCGACGACACCTTGCAGGCCCGCGCTCTCCATCTCCCGGTAGCCGCTGATGTAGAACACCCTGGCACTGACCTGGTGCTGGTCGAAGAAGTCCTGCTCCTGCATGTGCTGCAGCATCCGCGCGTGCGACTCGGCCAGCATCGTGACGTAGAGCGTGCGGACATCCTGGCGCGCGAAGGTGTAGGCGATCTGGTTGGCCAGCGTCGTCTTCCCGACGCCGGGCGGCCCTTCGAGGATGTAGACGCCGCCGGCAAAGAGTCCTCCGTGGAGCACCTCGTCCAGGCCTGAAACTCCGGTCGGCAGTCTTTTCATTCTCATAGGTACGGATGGTGGGCTGGTCGATGCAGGCAGGTATGGCGCCGCAAATGGGGTGGGTTGCGGGCCAGGTTCGCGGCTGATTCTAGGTGCAGGGGGGCGGGACGGCCATGGCCGCCGGCACGCGAAGGCAGCGCCCGGGTCGGCCTGCCGACCGGCCCCCTTCTGCGCTTCGAAGCCACTGTGCAATGGCATGCGACGCGATAGGCCCATCGCCAAGACCGCGCCGTGCGAGCCATCTGGTGATTTCGGACCAGCACACCACACATTGCCTCATGCAACGAGTCAAAAAATAGCTGCCAAGCATCTTTTCACCTAGGATCGAAAGCCACACGCCGCGCGGAAATCGTTGGCAGCCAGGCTTGCACCGTTGAATCGGCGAAGCCAATAACAGCAACTTCAAGGTCAAGCAGCAAATGAATCCATTGCGTTGGCTCGCCGCGATCAACGCGACATATCGACGGCGTGCGCGACAACAGGATCCGATCCACGTCATGCTTGCGACGCACCGTGAGCTCCTGAAAAAGCTGACGCCTGACAATCGATCGATAGAGGGTGCGCCCGAAGCCGGAGAAGCCTGGACTTCAACTGGCGGATTTCGCCGTGTCAAGTCGAGTACGAAGCGTGACACCGATGCACCTGGCTCGCCCGGAGGTTCTTCTTCCACAGAGCTCTAGATGGCGGCTGAAGGCTCTCTACATTGGCCTGTCGTGCAATGGGCGCCACGCCGGAAAGGCGCGCTTCGCTGATATCTAGAATCCCGCCCATGAATCCGCCGAGCGTGCTGATCATCGACGACCATGCCATGTTCCGCACCGGATTGGCGTTGGTGATCCGTGCCGCGCTCGCTCAAGCGACGGTGTATGAGGCCGGCCATCTGGAACAAGCCATGGAGCTGGACGTGAACGCATTGGACGTCGTGCTGCTGGACCTTCAGTTGCAAGACGTCAATGGCCTGGCCTGCATCGCACCGCTGCGGCGACGCTGGCCCAGCGCTCGGGTCCTGGTGGTGTCGTCGCACACCGATGCGCGCAGCGCCCGCGAAGCGCATGCGCGCGGGGTCGACGGGTTCATCGCCAAGACCGAGCCTGCCGCGAAGATCGTCGAGTCCATTCAACTCGCACTGTCCGGGGCACAGGTGCCTGCGCATGCGCCTGCTCCAGAATCCATTTCCCGCAGCCTGACGCCCCGGCAATGCGAGGTGATCGAGTTGATGCACCGGGGACTGCCCAACAAGCTCATCGCTCGCCAACTCGATCTTTCGGAGAACACGGTGCGCCGCCACGTCCAGGACATCCTCGCCTTCTTCGAAGTGGGCAGCCGCGCAGAGGCGGTGTTCATCGCCCGCCAGCGCGGGCTGGTCTACTGATTTCCATGACCGACCTGCGCGGGCTGTTGCGCCTCGACGAGCCACGCGTGCTCGAGCAACAGGTGCGGCTGCTCATCGACAACATCCGTGGCACGACCTGGGTGGCATTGGTGATCATCGTGCTCGTGCGGATGACGCTTGCGCCTGCGGCCGATTCCACGGCACTGAATGTGTGGTGCCTGGTGCAATTCTTGGTCGCGATCAACATTCAACGCATGGTCCGCCAGCACGACCGGTGGACACCCATGTCGGACGCGCGGGCGCGGCGCATGGCCGGCGAATTGTTTCTCGGCACGCTCGTGGGAGCGATGGCCTGGGGATCCCTCTTGTGGACCATGAAGCCATCGGCAGAGGCGGCTCACGTCGCGCTGGCCTTTGCGCTCATCGCCGCCATCCAGAGCGGTGCGGTTTCGACCATGGGGCCGGTGCTTTCCTTGTCGCTGGCATTCCTGCTGTCCAGTTCCGTGGCGGTACTGCTGGGCGTGGGCCTGAGCGGCCTGCGCGAACACCCTGCCGTGGCCTTCGGCGGCGCGCTTTACGCGTCGACGCTCCTGGACCAGGCGATCCGCGGCGCACGCGCCGCCCGCGCATCGATCCGGCTGCGCTTCGAGAACGCCGACCTGCTCGCGAAGGTGCAGGCAGGTCAGGAGGAGGCAGAACGCGCGCGGCACGAAGCGGAGGCCGCCAGCACGGCCAAGTCGCACGTGCTCGCCGCGGCCAGCCACGACCTGCGCCAGCCGGTGCATGCGCAGGGCTTGTTCCTAGAACTGCTCGGCGCAACCTCGCTCGACGAACACCAACGCGGCCTTCTGTCGCGCGCCGGCGAGGCCGTGGACGCCTCCGCCGCCATGCTGAGCACGTTGTTCGACTACTCGCGCATTCAGGCCGGCGTGGTCCAGCCACAGCGCGAGGCATTCGCCATTCAGCCGATGATCAACAAGATCGAGCGCGAATTCAGCCTGCAGGCAGACGCCAAGGGCCTGACCTACCGCTCGCGCGAAGTCACGCTGATGCTGGATTCCGATCCGGCGTTGGTCGAGTTGATCCTGCGCAACCTGGTTTCCAACGCGATCCGCTACACCGGGCGCGGCGGACTGCTTGTCACATGCCGCCGTCGGGGCGCGCACGAGGCGCTGCTCCAGGTGTGGGACACCGGCATCGGCATCGCTCCCCAACACCAGACCGAAGTGTTCCGGGAATTCCTCCAGCTCGGCAATCCCGAGCGGGACCGCCACAGGGGATTCGGGCTCGGCCTGGCGATCGTCGACGGGCTCGCCCGCGCGTTGGGGCATGCGGTATCGCTGCGATCGGTGCCAGGCCGCGGTAGCGTTTTCGCCGTACGCATACCGCTGGCCGCCGGCGCGCTGCCTGCAGCCGCGCAGGCTGATCCCACGGCGCCGCGCGTGCTCGATGCTCACGTGCTGGTGATCGACGACGACGAGGGCATCCTCGCGGGGATGGCCGAGCTGCTTCGATCCTGGGGCTGCACCTGCGACGTTGCGACGACCAGCGCGCAGGGAGTGGACATGGCGCGGCGCCACAACCCCAGCCTGCTGGTGACGGACTTCCGGCTTCGAGAACAGCGCACCGGGTTGCAGGCGATCGACGAACTGTCGAGCGCGCTCGGTTCACCGGTGCCCGCGGTGCTGGTGACTGGCGACACCGCGCCGGAACGCCTGCGGGAGGCCGCCGAGCGCGGCCTCACCCTGCTTCACAAGCCAGTCATGCCGGCGCACCTGTACCGTGCTCTGGCGGGCGCATTGGCGAAGACGGCCCCATGAGCCCGATGCCGCGATGAACAGGATGATTTGCGTAGATGTTCAGGCCCCGAGTCACATGCTTCACTCGATCGCCTTCGCCATGTCCTCGACCACCTTCTTGGCATCGCCGAAGACCATCATGGTCTTGTCCATGTAGAAGAGCTCGTTGTCCAGGCCGGCGTAGCCCGCGGCCATGCTGCGCTTGTTGACGATTACGGTCTTGGCCTTGTAGGCCTCCAGGATGGGCATGCCGTAGATCGGCGTGCCCTTCTGCAGCGCCGCCGGGTTCACCACGTCGTTGGCGCCCAGGATGATCGCCACGTCGGCTTGGCCGAACTCGCCGTTGATGTCCTCCATCTCGAAGACCTGGTCGTAGGGCACCTCGGCCTCGGCCAGCAGCACGTTCATGTGGCCGGGCATGCGGCCGGCCACCGGATGGATCGCGTACTTCACCGTGATGCCCTTCTCGGTCAGCTTGGCCGCCAGCTCCTTCACCGCATGCTGCGCGCGCGCCACCGCCAGGCCGTAGCCCGGCACGATCACCACCGTCTCGGCATTGCCCAGCACGAAGGCCGCGTCGTCGGCGCTGCCGCTCTTGACCGGCCGCTGCTCCTTGGCCGCGCCGCCGGCGGTGGCCGCCTCGCCGCCGAAGCCGCCCAGGATCACGTTGAAGAAGGAGCGGTTCATCGCCTTGCACATGATGTAGCTCAGGATCGCGCCCGAGGAGCCCACCAGCGAACCGGCCACGATCAGCATCGCGTTGTTCAGGCTGAAGCCGATGCCCGCCGCCGCCCAGCCCGAGTAGCTGTTGAGCATCGACACCACCACCGGCATGTCCGCCCCGCCGATCGGGATGATGATCAAGACCCCCATCACGAAGGCCAGCAGCAGCATCGCGAAGAAGGCGGTCCAGCTCTCGGTCGCCACGAACAGCAGGCCGAGCGCGATGGTCAGCAGGCCAAGCACCAGGTTCAGCATGTGCTGGCCGCGGAAGGTCACGGGCGCGCCCTGGAACAGCCGGAACTTGTACTTGCCCGAGAGCTTGCCGAAGGCGATCACCGAGCCGCTGAAGGTGATGGCGCCGATGGCCGCCCCCAGGAACAGCTCCAGCCGGTTGCCGCCCGGGATGGCATAGCGCAGGAAGCCGTCCACGATCATCACGCCGTCGGCGGTCGGCACCGTGCCGGTGGCAGCCACCGGCAGCGCCGTGATGCCGAAGGCCCAGGGCTCGGCCACCGCGGCGACCGCGATGAACACCGCCGCCAGGCCGATCATGCTGTGGAAGAAGGCGACCAGCTCGGGCATCGCGGTCATCTCAACCGTGCGCGCGCGATAGGCGCCGTAGCCGCCGCCGACCACCACCGCGGCCAGCACCCAGCCGATGCCGGCGCCGAAGTTCACCTGCTGCGATTGCGCCAGGCCATGGATCAGCGCGACCGTGGTCAGCACGGCGATCGCCATGCCGGTCATGCCGAAGACGTTGCCGCGGATGGACGTGGTGGGATGGCTCAGGCCCTTCAGGGCCTGGATGAAGCAGACGCTGGCGATCAGGTAGAGCAGCGTGACGACGTTCATGCTCATGCTGCGGCCCCCTTGTCAGCGGCCGGCGCGGCCTTCTTGTCCTTCTTCTTGAACATCTCCAGCATGCGCCGGGTGACCAGGAAGCCGCCGAAGACGTTCACCGCCGCCAGCGCCACCGCCAGCACGCCCATGGTCTTGCCCAGGCCGCCGGTGGTGAGCGCCGCAGCGAGCATCGCGCCCACGATCACGATCGCCGAGATCGCGTTGGTGACCGCCATCAGCGGCGTGTGCAGCGCCGGCGTGACGGTCCACACCACGT